>Ga0315282_10008701_pt1 | contig 16355 bp, 17 predicted proteins | sample YL17G07_20_MG_FD_203693 | JGI IMG/M metagenome (GOLD analysis project Ga0315282, IMG submission 203693) | Sediment microbial communities from Yellowstone Lake, YNP, Wyoming, USA - YL17G07_20 | ecosystem: Environmental > Aquatic > Freshwater > Lake > Sediment | place: USA: Wyoming | collected...
ATCCGTTAAAAGAAAAGTAAATTTTATCGAAAGAAGTGAAAATGAAAAAGACAAAAAAAGAGGTTTCAAAACGAACAAAAGAGGCTGATGAAATTTATTGTCATTCATGCGGAGAACCAATTAAGAAGGAAGCGGAGATTTGTGTCCATTGCGGAGTAAGGCAAAAGGAAATTATCCGTAGTTTTAAAAATAAAACCACAGCAATTCTTTTAGCTATTTTCTTTAGTTCTTTCACATGGCTTTACACCTGGAAGGTTGACTATTGGAAGTTCTGGATAGCTTTGGCGATTTCTTTTACTTTAGGATGGGTTCTATTTTGGTTTCTAATTTTTGCTATTTGGATTTGGGCAATAGTTGATGTTGCGAGAAGACCACAAAGTTTTTATGAAAGTTTCTAAAATAAATTAAGAGAATTATATAAATTAAGGAAAGGAGTCAAAATGGCTGATTCACACAAGAAAACTCCCGCAAAAAAGGAGTGGTATCAAACTTGTTGGGGAATCGTTATCGTTATTCTTTTTCTTTTGCCATTTATTGTTTGGTGGATTTGGGCAAAAAGTAATTGGACCCCTAAAGCAAAATGGATTGTTACGGTTATCATTGCTATTTTTCTACTTATCGGGGTTGTTATGAATGGTAGTTCGACACCATCCGCGACGAAAACTACATCATCGCCCACGCCAACAAAGTCATTAAGTTTAGAAGAACAAGCAAAAAAGGCTGAAGAAGAAGCCGCAGCAAAGAAAAAGGCAGACGAAGAGAAGGCAAAGGCGGAAGCCGACGCAAAAGCACAAAAAGAAGCCGAGGACAAAGCTAAGAATGTGCCAGCCGAGTATAAATCTGCTCTCAGCCAAGCCACATCGTATGCCAAGATAATGCATATGTCAAAGCAAGGTGTCTACGACCAGCTCGTTTCAGAATATGGCGGTCAGTTTTCAGCAGACGCCGCACAGTATGCGATAGACAATGTAAAAGCCGATTGGAATGCAAACGCCCTATCTCAGGCAAAGACCTATCAGGATACTATGCACCTATCTCCAGCGGCAATTCACGACCAATTAACATCTCAATATGGAGCAAAGTTTACGCAAGCAGAAGCAGACTACGCTATTGCACATCTTAATGATTAGCTTATAGAATTTTAGGTTTCCAAATAAATTTTTATTTTATGAAGTGTTATAAATGTGGTATTAACAATCCAAAAGAAAATAAATATTGCAATAACTGTGGTGTATTACTGAAAAAATCATCGGATGCAATAATCTGTGCCAAGTGTGGTTCTGAGAATCTACCTTCTCGAAAGTTTTGCGGTAAATGTGGAATCGGTTTGGACAAAACCTCTCAATTCAGTGCCAAAATGCAATCAACTGGCGACAAGATGCAAAAGTGGGGCAAAGAAACACGGCAAACAGGAATGGGTTTGACATGCGGATGCATTTTAATTATAGTGTTTATTCTTCTTATATTAGCCCTATTATGAAGATTGGCCGCCGTAGCGGCGGCTGTTCCAGTTGCGGCAGCGTGTGGCTCTTAGAATGGCTTTCTGCCGCCAGCTCTACCTGATTACCTCGTCTCTTCGCATCTTTTAGGACCAAAAGGGTATCTTGCATAGTAAATATGTGATTTAGATAAAATCTAAGAAGTTTTTTGGACTTTTTTATTTTTTGGGGTGGGTGGTTTAAGTTAATCTTTTTCGCAAGAAATATTAAAAAAGAGCAGAAAGAGCCCATCTTTTTACGAAAAATATCAATCATTTTTTAGATTTATTTAGCAATTTTAGACTATTAATTTTTAACTTTTCTGGCTTCATTACTCCTTATTTATCCAACTTTTAAGCCGATTTTGGCATGAACCGAATCTTTCGCACGAAAAACGAGACATTGTAACCCTTACAAACTTTAGTAGGGAAAATGGACCAATTAGGATTCCTTCTTTTGTTCTTCGGAAATCATCGTCCTGGCGGCCTGCCAAAAATATAAGTCGCAATAATTCTTCATTGCAATCACTTCTGTTAGAGTAATTTTATTAGCATTTTTAGCTGGATTTTTTTGCAGTTCTAAGGCAAGTTTTATAATCTCATCTATCCCATCCGTTTGAGTAAGCATTTTTCCTGAGGTGTCTTTGATTGACTGAATAAGGTTTTTCTCATTTCCATCCCACTTACTGTCTAGGGCAAGCAATTTTTTGAGGCATTCGAAAAATTCAATAAAAGCATTCTGCTGGAGTTGCATATGAATATCGTTTTTACTTAAAAGGGTTATACCCATTGCATAGTGGTTTAAAGCCTCTTTGTCTTGTTTTTCTAATAAGGAAATATAATGGAAAATATCTGCTGTATTTCTTAAGTCAATCTCTGTTAGTACACGATTACCCCAATTAATAGCAAGCTTGGGAGTTCGACTAACACCCATTTTTTCATTACGTTCTAAATCTTCAATCTCTTCATAGAATTTATCTACATCTTTAGGTAAATACCACCAGAACAAACCACGTGAGCCGATATTTAAAGCAATAACAAACTTACGAGATAATGCCCAGCCAGCAGACCAGAGATTTTGGGCTTGTATAATTTTAGGGAGAGTCAATTCGCAAATTATCTCATCTTTTCGGTGGCTGTAAACCTTTTTTTGAGTTGAGGTTAATTTTATTAGTTTACTCTGATACTTATTCCAATCATCAAAAGCTTGCTGTCTTGTAGAATGAGAAGCGGAATATATTTTAAATTTAATCCGCCATTTTGGTTCAAATTCTTCTTTTTTGTTTGGCTTAGAACGATTTATCTCTTCAAGCACTAATCTTTTTGAATCCTTGTCGCTCCTTTGGAATTGTTCGTAGAGCCATCTAATCCATTTTTTAGAATTGCCGTTAAATTCTGCTAACTTATCTAAGGATTTTTTACCGAATAATAACTTTTTTTTATTTTCTTCTTGGGATGCTGTCAAAAACCACTCCATAGCTGTGCTATCTTTTTCTGAAGGTTTGCTGATTTTAGTGTTTTCTTCAAGATTAATCCTTGCTTCGACCATTTTTACGATGTCATCAGCTTCCTTTTTAGAAATTATATCTCTTGGTGGCTTGTCTGAATTTGGATTTACATAAACAGCAATCAAGCGTCTTTCGTGCAATTTTCTTGCCAAGCCACGACAAGATTCAATCTCTTTAGCACTCACAGTATCCTTGTTAAAAGACACCCCCCAAATACCCCAGAATAGCTTTTTTATATGTTCATCAAAAGTGGGAGGGACAAGGTCATCTTCTTTCTCAAAACTACGGATAGTAACCCCAATAGTTGCGAGAACAAGTTTTCCTATCTCTTCGAGAGCTAAAACGGCCAAATGAAACTTAATATTTGGTAGCTTAGAAGATTTCACAGCAGTTATTAAGTCTTTGGCGTTTTCGAGACAAAGCCGTCTTATTTTTGAAATTTTTGCTAGATTTGTGTCTTTATTCATAAGGGTAAAAAGGCTAATTGTTTTAAGAATCCAGGTGAGTATCCGTTCTTTTTTAAATCTGGCCTTGGCATTTTTATTATGAGCTTAAATGGTATGGTTGCGAACTGTAAATCCCGATTGATAGTGACATAGGTCAATTATACCTGAAGGATAGGGATTAGAAAAGGAGTTTGAAAAAAAACTTGTGTATTTTTTCTGCATCTTCGCCAAAAAGCTCAAACCCTTCCGGGGTAAATATATCTTTACCTCGATAAATTGGCTTTGATCTCTTTAAGTTCTGAGGAAAGAATGCATGGGCTAGACCATTTCTTAAGGCATTTATTTTTGTTATTTTCTCTACGATAGATTTTGGAATTTTCTTAATTTCTTTACAAAGGCTCAATTTTTTAAGAAGACTGAGTTCTTCCAATATATAATAATTAAACAACTTAAATCTTTTTGTTTTCCATAACTGAATAAAAGTTTTTGATTTACCAAAATAATAATTAGCGATCATGCTATTTAAGAATTCATCGATTATAGTGTATTCCATAATAACTTCGCTTCTGACTATCTGGTCTTTGATGTTGTGAAGAACTGGTGTGCGAGCATTCTTATCAACGTCCCGAATGTTCTCATAATCCAAGCCGCTTAAATCGATTATTCTTCTGATTTCCTTGAGTGTTTTATATTGTAAAAACGTAAGTTTCTCTTTCATCTTGCCCAAATCATACACCCGAGCCTGGGGTTGTAAAGAGAGGGCTTAAGGAAAAGAGAAGCGGGCGCTTTCGCGCCCGCCGCCAGTTCGGATGGCCAATGTTACTTCTTGGCCAGTTTCTTCCAGCCGAGGTGGTCGTCCCAGACGACCGGGTCGGCGGTGATGCCCGCCTTCTTGAGCCCTTCGACGGTTCGCGCTCCCACGTGGCCATCGGCATAGACCACGTGACACCAGATCGCGGTCTCGTCCAGGCACCGCTCGCGGTGGATGAGGAACGGAGCTTTCGTCGGTGTCGGCGGCTTGGCTCCATCTTCCGCCCGATAGACCTCATAGCCCCACCAGACCTTGCTTGGCGGGAGCTTGCTCTTTTCGACCTCCTCCCAGGGACGGAAGTAGAGCTCCACTGCCAGTAGCCCTTCGCCCGGAACATTGGAATACCAGCGGATGGCCTTCTTGCCGCGCTTTAGATCCTCGCGGCCCACCTTGACGAACGATTCGATCGCTTCCGCGCAGCGCTCCTCCTCGGGGAGCGGGTCAACGCGCCTGTCCAGAGACCCGGTAGCCACTCGGCTTGTGGTTGGTCTGTTCTTGGGTGACGGCAGAGTGGCTAAGTACACCACACAGATGATCGCCAGAAGCAGAAGGAATAACAGCAAGAACACCGTGTTACCGCGTCGTCGCATCTCAAGCTCCTCTCAGGGGTGGTAACGTCCTATTTAAATCCGAAGGATCCAAAGTAGGAAGCTGCCACTAAACAAAACGATATATTTTATCGAATATAATGTCAAAGGTCAAGTGCCCAAATCATACTATAAAATAAATAAAAAATTAAAGATTAAATATCAAAAAGAAAACACTAGAGAAAAGAGAAGGTGGCGGAGGATGAGCCAATGAGAGGGCTGTAAAAAATTAAATAAATTGATTATCATTTAAGATGACAGCAATTCGATAGGAGATAAAATGCCCGAAGAATTAAGAGGCGAAGAGCAAGAAGCACAATCTTTAAGAGCAAGGACTTTTGAGGAATTTTGCCAAATTGAAACTCAAGTTTTTGAAACCCCCGAAGATCAAAAGCAGGCCGAAAGAATTTATCTTGAGAAAGAAGCCAGTTACCAGCAAATCAGGGCTAAAATGGAAGAGAAAGTCAAAGCAGGAGCAAAAGTGATTCTTAAACCGGGAGCAGTGGTTTATCGGCGAGGGACTTTTCAGCTCATCAAGCGTCCATTCAGAGTTGAGGGCGGTATCTTCGCAAGAGATGGGATCACAGTTTCCTTGCCCGATGGATCGAATATGTACATCAACGATGTTGAGATTAAAATACTCTAAAATGGCTTGAGTCGTTAAAAAAGAGCGCCGGAGAAAAATTAGGTTTTTGAGAACGATAATTTTGGTCTCAATATTAGTGCTAACATTGCCAGATTTAAAAGAAGAATATAGAGCGGGAAGGAATATCCTTGAATTTCCCAATTTTGAATTGCCAAAAGGGTAAATCCGGCGGCCGCGACATCAAAAACATAAGACAGCCAATATTCGGTGTGGGGGAGACGATAGGTTTTGATCAATGCTGGCATCATGCCGGCAAAATCGGCGACAATCGCTGCGTAAAGCCCAAGAGCGGGATTATCAGTAATCTTCCAAAATGCGATTCCTATGGCGGCGATAAATAAACAAAACAAATCAGTTTTTGCCCAGCCGCCCATACCCCATTTAAGCGAAAAACCGAAGACGACTGCTGATTGTAGAGCACAAATCCCCAGAAGCCAAATAGCCACTTTATCGTGGGCGGCAAACAAGGAAGCAGTGCCCAAGGCGGCAATTATCATAATCACAAATCTCGTGGTCCGATGCGGTTTTGTTTTTCCCACCACAATTGACCATTCATAAATAAGATATGAACTAAAGACCAAGATGCTACTTATTAAAATAAAAATCTGTTGCACAAGACAATTATACCAGTTTATGGATTGACGAGGAATTAATCCTCTGTTATGATATGTCTACTTCTCGGAGGAGAAAGACCCATGGAAACGCGGTTTCCGCGCAAGCTGGTCTCCTCTGGGAGGCCTGTTGTGGTGTTGGACCTGGACGATGTGCTGTTTCCACGGAGCCAGGCGGTCATCGAGTTTTCACGCCAACGGTACGGGCTAGAGCTCCGGCTCGAGGACTATGTCCACCACGGCCTCGACATCTTGTGGGGATGTAGCCTCGAGGAAGCCGAAAGACGCGAGTATGAGTTCCTAACCGAAATGGCTGTGACAATGCCGCCTGCGCTAGGGGTGATTGAAGTACTCAACTGGCTCAAACCCTACTTTGACTTCGACATCATCACTGCCCGATGGGAGAGTCTCGCAGAGCTAACCGTTGGCTGGGCCAGGGGAAAGCTCGGGGACCGAATTCGCGATATCTACTTTGTCACAGTAACACGTGGCAAGGGCGATATTGCCGTCGATATCCCAGGGGTAGTGGCGGTTGCAGACGACTATCTCAAGAACCTAAGCCGTTATCACACGGCTTTGGGAAGCGGGGTAATACCGATTCTCTTCGGTCAGCATCCCTGGAACGATAGCTTCGAACCACCGCCAGGCACGCGACAGGTGCTAGACTGGTGGGGGCTCGGGGAGCTTCTCTGGACTCTTATCGGCGGGGCCCCACTTCGGCCCGCCTTACTCGGACCTTGACGGCCGTCACCCCTGTGGGTGGCGGCCGTTTCGCGTTTTTCGGTTGACAGGGAGTTATTTATAGTACTATTTACCCTTGACTTTTGGGTCATTTTACGGTATGATCTCAAAGATCACCAGGCGTGACGTATGCATTGGCATACGGCGGTTGGTGTGTACCACAACCAGGTTTGGCAAGGATGCGGTGCATCCGTGACGCCTGGAAGAAAATTCGGGAGGCGATGATGGAGATACTCGAGATGCTGCGCCGGCTGTGTAAAGCCCTATCTAATGAATACCATCGAAGTCTTTCTGAACGCCAGAGGCGCTTGATCGGCCAGACGGTAATCCTGATAGGGTGCCTTCTCTTGGTTTTTGTGGCGCGCTACGGCTGTCCTCATCGGGAGCCCCAGCCGCCGGCAAAGCACGAGAAGGCCAAGAAGGGAAAGAAAGCCACCCTCAAGGTGGCGATCCCTGAGATGCCTCTTCGTCCGGCCCATCGTGGTCGCTTGAGCGGCACGGTCATCATCATCGATCCTGGCCACGGCGGGGCTGATCCAGGTTGTTTTTGGACCGAAACCTTCCGCTGGCATGGACGAAGCGACCGAGAGACCTTCTACGAGGCGGGTTACACCTACCGTCTCGCCTGGGAGTTGTCTGAGAAGCTCAGAGCTGAGGGAGCTACTGTTTACTTGACTGCCTTCTCTGGAGTCATGTACGCAGAAGCAACTGCTCGCGAGCCTCTGGAACTTCCAAGGGACGCGCGGTACATCTCAACGCGGAAAGGGGTGGTCGCGAGAACGCGTGGCATCCGGCCGCGAACTGAACTAGCCAGTACGGTCTGGAACAAGTGGGGTAAAAAGGCGAAGGTTGCCTTTATCTCACTTCATGTGGATAGTATGCCAAATGGCTGGCGGGGTGCGCACGTCTGCGTTGACGCCCATACCAAGGGCACACCCAAGCTTGCCTTGGACATCGCTAAGCAACTGCTCAATCTCCACCTCGAGCGCCGTCACAACGGCGAGGTTGTCGAGACCGTGGATCGGCGAGGCCTTCTCGTGATCAACGGGAGGTACAACCCGATTCCTGAACGCGTTCTGTTCGAGCTCTCGACTCCCCAGAACGACAACGACTCCTGGAGGATGCGTGATCCAGGAGCCCGTCAGAAGCTTGTTGGCGCGATCGTCAAAGCGCTGGAAGCTCTCTGACAAGGACCATAAAACCGGCCGCCACCCCTGTGGGTGGCGGCCGGTCTGCATTTTATCAAAAAGACACCGAAAGGTGTTTTTTGTTTAGCCAAAGTTGAGTTTTATTTCGGCGCATCAACACCCAGTGGTCTCTGCCACAGGGATGGAGCGCCGAAAAAACCTAATCAGGGACTCCCTGCGCTCTTGGCGCAGGGAGGTTTATAAAACAGGATGGGCGGGCTGACACAAGGTCAGCCCGCCCGATGATGACTGGTTCAGCTTGACGTAGGCTGAATGCCTACTCAATGGAGAGTAGGCTCGGACTTGCCCCCTTGGCACGCACGCCGACAGTAACCGCATCAACCAAGGCGATCCATGAGGCGATGATGAGGTTATCGTCAACGCCGACTGTCAGCCATGTTCTCTCGCCGTCACTTGTTTCGATCTGGACCGCAACCCGGGCAGCTGCTTCAGCCTGGGGATCCAGATCTCTTACCTGGAAGCCGACTAGGTGGACCTCTGGGGCTTGCTGATAGAGCCGACGCCGTATCTTGGTCAAGGCCACAAAGAGCGCATCCACCGGCCCAACCCCTTCCGCTGCCTCCATTGGCTCCTCGCCGTTGTGGCGGTAACGTATCACCGCCTCATTCTGGCTCTGGTTGGGTTCTTCAGCCTTCTTGGCGCTCCAGGCAGTGAGCACCCGCATACTTACGAGCTCGAAGAGATCATCGTTGATGCCGAGCGCTTTCCTGGCCAAGAGCCAGAAAGAGGCTAGCGCCCCTCGGTAGAGATAGCCCTCGTAGCCTTCCTCGCCCTTGTGCGTCACGAGCTCGCGGAGAGCCTCGGCCTGATGATCGGTCAAGGTGAAGCCAAGCTTACGCGCCAGCAGGACAGGGTCAAACACGTCTCTATCAACGCTCCCCATCGTATCCTCCCGGATGCTCCAGATTTCCGTGGCTAGGCGAGCACGCTTGCCCACCCAGAAAATCTCGAACCAAACCCTTCGACTGCGCTCGGGGTAAACAAAAATCCGCCTGTTGGGCGGTAATTTCTCAAGGATTTATCGATATCAACTCAAAATCACCGCCGCCGGCGAGAAGTAATAATCGCGATGATAATTGAGTTAATCTTGCGTGTCATTATTTTGATTTTATTATTTTCTTATTTCTTTGTCAAGAAAAAAACTATGTCCCGCTTTCCCAGCTTGCTAAATATTCTTTTTGTTCAGCGGTGAGCTCATCTTTGGTAATGCCGATCGCTTCCATTTGCAGCTTGGCAATTTTTTGATCAATTTCATCGGGTAAAATATAGACTCTTGGTTCTAAGCGCCCCTGGTTTTTAAGGCCGTATTCAAGCGCCAGAGCTTGGCCGGAAAAAGAAAGACTCATCACGACCGACGGGTGGCCTTCAGCGCAGGCCAAGTTTACTAATCGGCCTTGGCCGCAAAGATAAACCGATTTGCCAGTTTTGAGCTTAAAGCGCTCCAAACCAGGTCGAATTTGTTCAGTCTTCTTTGCCTGGGCGCGCAAGCTTTTAACATCAATTTCCACATCAAAATGGCCAGAATTAGCCAAAATCGCGCCGTTTTTCATCAAAGCGATTTCTTTGAGAGTAATAACATTGATATCGCCGGTGACAGTGACAAAAATATCGCCGAAGCGCGCCGCCTGCCGCATCGGCATAGTCTGATATCCATCCATCCTGGCCTGCAGGGCTTTGACCGGATCAACTTCGGTCACAGTCACGATTGCCCCCATACCAGAGGCAACTTTCGCCACGCCTTTGCCGCAATCACCATAGCCGGCAATTACAAATTGGCTGCCCGCCAGCATCATTGAGGTTGCCCGCAGGATTCCATCGATCGTTGACTGGCCAGTGCCATAATAATTATCGAATAAGTGTTTAGTCTTGTTGTCATTAACCGCAATCACCGGATATTTTAAAGCTTGATCTTTTTCCATTGAGCGGAGCCGAATCACGCCGGTGGTGGTTTCTTCAGTGCCGATTACAAGGTGGGGGATAAGTTCTAAATATTGTTGGTGGATTAGACTAACCAAATCGCAGCCGTCGTCGATCGTGGCGATTTTTTGCCCTTTTTTGATCGCTTCTTTTAAAACAGCAATCACGTGGTTTAAATTGGCATAATACTCTTGGCTCGTTTCATCTTTCCAGGCAAAAACTTTGACACCTCTTTTGGCTAAAGCCGCGGCCACATCATCTTGGGTCGAAAGGGGATTGCAGCCGGTAATGGCGACATCCGCCCCGCCGGCGCGCAAAGTTTCAACCAAAACAGCGGTCTCTTTAGTCACATGTAAAGCCATGCCCAGAGTGACATTTTGCAAAGGTTTTTCTTGGGCAAATCTCTCCTTAATTTTAAGCAAGGCGCCCATTTGCGAGGAAGCCCAGGCAATATTTTTTTCGCCTTGATCGGCAAGAGAGAGATTTTTTACTCGAAAATTACCTTTTGTCATCGGAGTTTATTTTAACAAAAAATCATTATCTTTAGCAAGATTTCTCGCCCGTCGGCTTGCCCCGAACTTAAGCTCGCGCATAGTTCAGGGCTTGACGAGAAATTGGCAAAACCGCTATTCTATAAAAGAATGCCGCACCAATCACGCAGGCGAGGGAGAAGAGGTTGAAAAAGAAGCTGCCGTCGTCGAAGGAAGAAGCCGTTGAACTCCTGAAGGCCAGAGTAGAGGCTGGGGAGTGCCTGACGCTCGAGGAGCTGGCGCTCGTACTCTGGCATCTGGGGACGATCGATGTCACCCCGCGCCACGACCTCGTCGCCCACCGGCTCTACACGGGTCTGCCAGACTGCCCGGCCTATTTCGACCCGCGCCAGCTCGAAGAAGAGCTGGCAGTGCTCCTCGGCCAAGACCTCGGCCTGGCGTACTTGCGGAACGCCTGTCTTGAGACGGTCGTGATCACTGGCGTACCCGAGGGTGGGGTGGCCCTCGCTCAAGGCGTCTTCAAGGCTTGGCCTCCCGCGATGGCCAAGCTGGTACCGATGTCCGAGAAGGAGGACGGGACGGGTTTCTGCTTTGACGCGAGCGCGTCATTCGGCGGAGGGACGGTCCTCATCGTCGATAACGCCGCCTCAACCGGCACCACCGTCAAACAGGCAACCCTGGCCGTCAAGGAGAGAGAGGGGAAAGTCAGGGATATTCTTGTCCTAGTTGACCGCCAGGAAGGGGCGCAGGAGTTGCTCCAGCAACTCCCTGAACCGCCGCGGCTGATTGCAGCCATCAACATGAGCACCGTGGTTGAGGTTTTGGCTCGCCACGAGCTCATCGCCGCCGAGATCCCAGCGGCGCTCGCCGCCTATCGCGGCGCGGTCCTGGAAGCTATTCGTATCGCAAGCGGCGGCCTCGCCTGCAACTGCGAGGTCTGCCAGGAGAGCCAGGACTAACCAGTGTTTGATCGAACATCCTCTGCCTCCCCGATGCACCGGGGAGGCAGTCTTGTTTTTAGTACTATTGTTTTTTAGAAATTGTTTGAATATGCTCTTTGTAGGAGGACACACCTTCAGTTTTGCTGTAGAATCTACTTTCCGCCCATAGGGCGAGGAGGTGTACCCTTGTCTGGCAAGGACCGGATCTTCGTAGCTGTGGACGTACAGACTGCAGAGGAGGCGCTTGATCTGGTCCGTGAACTCCGGGGCGAGGTCGGTGGCTTCAAGCTCGGCCTGGAGCTCCTCACCAGTAACAACGCGCGATTCGCCACACTCGAACGCGACGCTGCGATTGTCGCTCTCGATGCCTACCGCGAGCTCATTTCTCTAATCGGAGGAGGGCTCGGCTACGACGGCAAGTTCTGCGATATCTCGAACACTGTCGCCGGTGCGACGCTAGCACTCCAGCCGCTGGCGCCATCGTGGCTCAACGTCCATGCCTCCGCGGGCATCGACGCGATGATGGGTGCCGTGGCCAACAAGGGTCATTCGAAGGTGGCTGCTGTCACCGTGTCAACCTCGCTCGATGCCGTCAATGCCGAACTGGTCTTCGGCATGTCGGTGCAGGCAAAGGTCCTACAGTTCGCGCGCGACGCCAGGCTCGCCGGCGTGGACGCGCTCATCTGCTCGCCGGCCGATCTTCCGTTCCTGGTTGCGCGACCGGAACTCAAGGGACTCGACTATTTCACTCCGGGAGTTCGGCCGGCCGGCTCTGACAAACGCGATCAGGCGCGGACCGACACGCCGGGCGGCGCGATCAAGGCTGGAGCGAAGTATGTGATCATCGGAGACCCGATCACTCAGCCCAAGACGGGAACGCGCGTGGAAGCGGCTCGTTCCATCGCTGCCGAGATCGAACAGGCGGAAGCCGAGATGGCCGCCGCCGCGTAGCACCGGACTCATCCGTTGCACTATCGAGGAGATAAGAGAAACAGCGAGATGAGTAACCATCAGCCCGGGAATACGGGGTTCCAACCCCCCGCCCGGGCTTCGTTTATTGAGAGTCCTTACTTTCTTCTTGATGTCTTCTTAACCCATGAAAAGCCTGATGGACCTCGGCAAGGTGTTGATCGGTCACATGGGTATAGATTTGCGTTGTCGTGATCGAAGCGTGGCCTAATAACTCTTGGACCGAGCGAATATCAGCGCCACTCATCAATAAATCAGTAGCAAAAGAATGTCTCAAAACGTGCGGCGTCACTTTCTTGGTAATACCCGCCATCCGAGCGTATTTATGTATCATCCGTTGAACCGACCGGGGGGTTATATTTTGAGTTTTGAGCTTTGAGTTTTGAGCTTGATTTACGTGCCCATAGCCCAAAAACATAAATTCCGACTTATCATCTCGAGTGGTAAGATATCGCTCGAGCGACTCTTTTGCCTCATGGTCCAAAAATACCACCCGCACTTTGCCGCCTTTGCCGACCACCGAAAATTCGTTTTTTTCTAAGTTAATATCGTTTTTTTTGAGATTACAGAGTTCGGAAACTCTTAGCCCTGTCGAAAATAATAAATTTAAAATCGCCCGATCGCGTACTCCTTGGATAGTATTTAAATCAGGCTTGCTTAAAAGTAAATCCAATTCCTCGTCGTCTAAAAAGCTAATCTGCCTTTCGTCGGTTTTCGCCAATTCAACCTCTTCGGGCGAGGGAACGGCAATTCCTCTTTTGATTAAATATTTCAAAAAAGCTCGTAAAGCGATCAGGTGATAATTAGCCGTTAATTTTGAGATCGGTACTTTTTTGGATGCATCAGGCAGCCGATGAAGCCATAAATGGTATTTACGCAAAAGTTCGTGATCAATCTTTTCGGGAACATCGACTTGATTTGCCCTGGCAAAACCAGCAAACCTTCTCAAATATCGGTCATAATTTTCCACTGAAGCCAGCGCGCTACCGCGCTCAATTTCCATATATTCGAGAAAGTCAGTGATGAGAGAGTTGATAGTGGCCATATCCCTCCTGTTTTTGTAAGCCGGCTAGATTTTGCGATGATTTAATAAGCGTTGCAAAATCTAGCAGTATTAGACGACTCATGCTATGGGTTGTCTAATACCCATTTTACGACCCATCGTGAATTTGTCAAAAACAATCTTTCCTGATAGACTAAAAACGAGATGATAGATAAAATATTATCTTCTGATCAAGCTTGGCTAATAGCTTGGAATAATTTTGCTAATTCCTCGCATTTTTGGCTTGTATTTTCAAAACTTATTGCTGAATATCTAATTTATCTAGTCCCGGTAATATTGATTGTATTGTGGTTTTGGCCCGTCTCGCCTTCGGCTAGCCGAGGCGGACCAAGAGAGTCAAAAAAGGCTGCCTTAAAAGCGGTTTTGGCGGGCGGTGTCGGGCTTTCTATCGCGAAAGTTATTGGACCAATTATTAATCGGCCGCGACCGTTTGAAGGCGGTAGCATTCATGAGATTTTATTCCACAGGCCCGATTATTCTTTTCCCTCAGACCATGCTATTTTGCTTTTCGCACTAACTTTTTCGTTTTGGCTTTCAGGCTATAAAAAACTTGCTATAGTAATGTTTGGTTTATCCTTATTTATCAGCGCGGCCCGGATCGCCGTGGGGGTACATTTTCCTTCAGACATTATTTCTGGCGGGATTTTGGGAATTTTTATCGCCTGGATTATCCATTTACTTGACCGGCCTTTGCAAATCGTCTATAATTTTTTAATAAAGATAGCAACATCGATAAGATTGGCTTAGACCCCTCGATTCCGCTCGGGGTAAAGGATCAAAATGAAAAAAGTTCGGGATCTCTTGGCCTTTGGAATTTCGGCTCTATTTTCTCCGTATGTGACGGCTGCAGTTTTTATTATCATTATTACTTATCTTAACGCTAAAGATATTCAACAATTTTTACCTTGGATGGGCATTGCCTTTTTGTTCGCCATTATGATTCCCGGAGGTTATATTTTATGGAAAGTCGAAAGAAAACATATCCGCGATATTCATCTTTCCGTCCACAGCGAGCGTAAAATCCCCTTTATGATTACCGCTATTTCTTCAACCGCGGGAGCTTTGGCGCTCTTTGGGATTGGTGCTGCCAAACCAGTGGTGGTGATGATGACAGCTTATGCGGTTAATGCCATTACCGTGGCCTTATTGACTTTATTTTGGAAAGTTTCCATTCATACCGCGCTTTATTCTTCGGTGATTACCGTCTTGGTAATTTTGCTTGGCGCTTGGTATGGCTGGCTCTATCTCCTGCTCGTGCCGCTGGCCTGGTCGCGGATTTATCGCCACCGTCATAGCGTTGGTCAAGTTGTCGGCGGGGCAATTATTGCTTTTGTTTCCACCTCGCTCGTTTTCTGGATTTTTGGCTACATCTAAAATTATGGCATCCAAAATATTAGGTTCAATTGGCGGTTTGATTATTACGACCATTTCAGCGTTCGGCTATTGGGGGATAATTCTCCTGATGGCAATTCAATCAGCCAACATCCCCATCCCTTCGGAAGTCATTATGCCCTTCTCGGGGTTTTTGGTGGCCAAAGGAGAAATGAATTTATGGCTTGTGACCCTAGCCGGCGCCTTTGGTTCAGTCCTTGGTTCAATTCTTTCTTATTGGTTAGGAATGGCAGGCGGTCGACCTTTAATCGAAAAGTACGGTAAATATATCTTAATTTCCCACCATGATCTTGATATTGCTGATTCCTGGTTTCAAAAAAGAGGCGAATGGGCGGTCTTTTTCGGTCGGATTTTACCTGTTGTAAGAACCTTTATCTCTTTTCCGGCCGGTATTGCCAGAATGAATTTCACCAAGTTTATTATTTACTCATTTTTAGGTTCGATTCCTTGGACTTTGGCCTTGACCTATATTGGTTTAAAAATGGGCGAAAACTGGGAAAATCTTAAGATCTATTTTCAAAAATTCGACTATCTTATCTTAGGACTCATAATAATAGGTATAATTTGGTGGATCATACGCCATTGGCGTAATGTTAAAACTCAAAATTGAAGATTTTCGCATGCAAACTAAAAACTGAAAAAGAATTTTCTTTTAACATTTGAGCTTTGCGCTTTAAGTTTTTAATCTATGACCATTTCGTCTGGTTCTTCATTGCCAGCTGGCGTTTCGCCTTCATATTGAGCCGGTTGAACCTTATCATCTGGAGAAAGAGATTCTTTATTCGCCGCTTTTTCCTTCTGGTCTGTTATCGTATCTTGATTAAAGTCGACATCAATTGTTGGGGTTGATGACTGGCTAGGGGGTGATGATGGCGGAGTGGGGGAAGGTTTGACCTCATTTTGAGGAAAGGTTAAAGGCTTAGTGGGCGAGGCGGTATCGGGTCTGGCAAAATTGGATACCGTTGCCGCAGGCTCTGGCTTTTCAGTGATAGGGATGGTTTTTTTGCTAAGATCGGGTGGATTATCTTTAGGCAGATCGCTATTAATATCGAAAACCTCTTTTTTAGGAGCAGGTGGATTGGGAGCAGGTTTACCCTGAGTGGCATCGAAGGGTTTGGGCGAAGGCGGCGGTTGAGGCTTGCCCTCCGAAGCTTTCCTGTCCTCCATAGCTTTAGCGTCGGAGGAAGCGAAGGAGGGAGCGGCAAAACCCGCTGGTTTACCCTGACTTGTCCCGAGTGAAGTCGAGGGAGTATTTTCGAAGGGCTTAGGCTGTTCAACTATTTTAGGTTGTGGCGCGGCAAACCCGGCTGGCTTGCCCTGAGCGGAGTCGAAGGGTTTATTTAGTTCTGGTTTATGTTCTAACATCTTAGGTTTGCCAACTTGTTCGGGAATTTTTTCAATATCTTTTTCGATTTTCTCTTTATTAAACCCACCGGCGGTAATTTGCTCTAAATAGCGCACATCAATGAGCGCAATCGCTGGCTTGCCGCCTTTAGTAAGAATATAGAGTTTATCTTTTTGGACCTCGGTGACGATTGAAGAGAAGT
>Ga0315282_10008702_pt1 | contig 16355 bp, 13 predicted proteins | sample YL17G07_20_MG_FD_203693 | JGI IMG/M metagenome (GOLD analysis project Ga0315282, IMG submission 203693) | Sediment microbial communities from Yellowstone Lake, YNP, Wyoming, USA - YL17G07_20 | ecosystem: Environmental > Aquatic > Freshwater > Lake > Sediment | place: USA: Wyoming | collected...
CCTAGTGGTCTGTCAAGATTTATTTTAGCAGTTGGCTGATTTTGCCGATATCTTCTATAGATAGCCCATTCCGCCTCGGCGGATGGGGGAAAGGAGATATCGGTATGAACAAGAAATATATGGTCCGTCTTAGCGATGAAGAACGAGGGCAATTATTGGAGATTATCTCTAAAGGTAAGGCTTCTGCATATAAGATAAAGCATGCTCATATTCTTCTTAAAGCGGACATAAATAATGAAAACGGATGGACAGATGAGCAAATTGCCGAAGCTTTTGGGGTTCATATAAACACGGTTCGTGGTCTTCGTCAGCGCTTTGTGGAAGAAGAGTTTGTCACGGTTCTTAATCGTCAGAAACGTCTTATCCCCGGACGTCAAAGGAAATTGGATGGCGCGGGTGAATCCAAGTTAATGGCTCTAAGTTGCAGCAAATCTCCGCCGGGGAGAGCTCACTGGGCATTGCGTTTATTAGCTGATAGATTAGTAGAATTGAGAGTGGTGGATAGTATTTCTCATGAGACCGTAAGGCAGACACTAAAAAAAACGAGTTAAAGCCTCATTTACGGGCATGTTGGTGTATTCCACCGGAAGAGGACGGTGAGTTTGTCGCTCGGATGGAAGACATTCTGGACTTATACTGTTTGGCTTACGAGCCGAAACGGCCTGTAGTATGTATGGATGAAGTTTGTAAGCAATTGGTAAAAGAAGTAAGAAAGTCGCTTCCAGTAGAGGTTGGTAAACCGAACCGATATGATTATGAATACGAGCGTAATGGTGTGGCTAATATGTTTCTTTTCACAGAACCGCTCGGAGGGTGGCGTAAGGTTAATGTAACGGGACACCGAACTATGATTGACTGGGCTTATCAGATTAAGAAGTTAGCCGATGTCCACTTTCCGGATGCAGAAAAGATACGACTGGTTATGGATAATCTTAATACACATGGAATTGGTTCTCTCTATGAGGCTTTTGAGCCGGACGAAGCGAGACGATTAGCAAAAAGGATTGAGATTCATTATACGCCCAAACACGGAAGTTGGTTAAATGTTGCTGAGATAGAGTTAAGTGCATTATCCAAGCAGTGTCTCAATCGTCGGATTTCAGATATGGTTAGATTGAGTGAAGAAACGAAGGCTTGGACTGAGGCGCGAAATAAGGCTCAGACCGGGGTGGATTGGCAATTTACAACTCAAGATGCACGGATAAAACTTAAAAGATTATACCCACAGATTAAAACTTGACAGACCACTAGAATCTGTCAGATTTGAAATCCCTACGGGAGGCAGTAGCTCTGACGGATTCCGACTGAGATAATAGGAGGACGATATGAAAAGAATATTAATCGGCTTGGTGATGTTCGGGATAATTATGGGGCTAAGTCATGCCATAGGCAGATCCGCCTTGGCGGACAATGGGAGTGTCGCCGAAGATAAAAGGCCCGATGTTGAGGACTTAATCCACCAGTTGGGCGCTGATGATTGGCAGGCGCGGGACTCCGCTGACAAGGAATTGACCGAACTGGGCGACCGGCTTATTGAGCAATATCGCCGGGCGAAGTCCGATGCCGAACGCCGCACGCTCCACCCCGAACTCCAAAAACTATCAGAGGCCTTGCGTGAAGCCGCTCAGTCTAAAGACCTTGAGATAAAGCTGCGGGCTAATCGTATCCAGAAACATCTCTACTTCTCAGTTTCTCCCAAGATTGCCTTTACGTCAAGGCGGGATGGTAATTGGAAGATTTATGTAATGGATGCGGATGGCCAAAACCAGACCAGATTGACGGAAAATAAGGCAGGTAATTGGTCCCCAGCCTGGAGTCCGGATGGCAAAAGGATTGCCTTTGTGTCAACGCGGGATGGTAATTGGGAGATTTATGTAATGGATAGTGCTGGCAAGAACCAGACCAGCTTGACCAAGAATACGGCAGATGATGGGGCCCCGGCTTGGAGTCCGGATGGAACCAAGATTGCCTTTGCGTCAGACCGGGATGGTAATTGGAAGATTTATGTAATGGATGCGGATGGCCAAAACCAGACCAGATTGACGGAAAATAAGGCAGGTAATTGGTCCCCGGCCTGGAGTCCGGATGGTAAAAGGATTGCCTTTGTGTCAAGGCGGGATGGTAATGAGCAAATTTATGTAATGGATAGCGATGGCAAGAATCAGACCAGATTGACGGAAGATAAAAATGATAGAGTTAATAATTTCCCTGCCTGGAGTCCGGATGGAACCAAGATTGCCTTTGCGTCAACGCGGGATGGTAATTGGGAGATTTATGTAATGGATGCGGATGGCCAAAACCAGACCAGATTGACGAATAATAAGACAGAGGATTTTCTCCCGGCCTGGAGTCCGGATGGTAAAAGGATTGCCTTTGTGTCAAAGCGGGATGGTAATGAGCAAATTTATGTAATGGATAGTGATGGCAAGAATCAGACCGGATTGATGGAAGATAAGGTAGATGGTACTATTCAGTCAACTATATGGGTTCCGAAGCCTACTTGGTCTCCGATATCTTTACCCGAACTCATTGGACTCTTTGCCCCTGAGAAATAGTATTACGCCTTAGTGCGAACATGGGGGATAGGTCCGCTTTTTATAACCTACTGATATTCAAATAGTTACCAAGCTAAATTGTGAAGAATCATACGTAATCTAATCCACTATAAATTGATGCCAAAATACCGAATAAAATATATTCTACTGTGGAACAGCGACGACGAGCGTGTCCGGTCCGCGCTGAAAGCCTTAGGCGAATCCGATAGGTGAACCCGTCCGACCAGACTCCGCGACAGACGATACACGCTTCCTAACGCAGGACACCCGACGCCAGACGTCCAATACCTAATCTCCTGATACCCTTCTAACTGGCCTCGCTTATCTGCACCTCCAGGCACAGTCCCTGGTCAATATCCGAGACCCAATCACAGTGCGATGGACCGCCGGTCGTGAATTTCTCGTATTTCACGCTGTTCTGCAGGCCGGACAGAAAATCATTGTTGCGGATATTCTCGTAGAGCATGATTTCCGGACTGAGCTTGGCGTTCGCAATCATCGCCCCACCCTGATTCAGGAGCGCCACCATTCCGCCCTTAAACGGCACGAGTAACCCCGGACGGATGATATCCACCGGTTTGCCGTTCATCTTGTCTCCGGGTCCAATCATTCCCGCGACGCGCGGGTCATTGGCCAGCCAGAAAGTGATGACCACGTTGCAGCCGTATCCACGCACCTTGTCGCCGGTCATCCCCATCATCAGCCGCGCCTTTTGGGCATAGTGCTCCGCCCCACCGGCCACCTTATCCTTAAACTTCTTGCATTCCACGCCCTCCTCTGCGGCAAAGGACTCGTCCAGGTGCTTGGCCCATTTCTGGTAGCCCTCCGAAATCGCCCGGGCGTGTTTGGCCACGATATTGGACTTGGTCAGTCCGGCCCGGCTGACAAAGTTCGGGTCTATGAAACCACCCCAGGTCTTGATGGAAGCACCGGCAATCTGGTCATCGTATCTGGGCTGGTCCGGAATCTTGCGTTTGCGCTTCTGGTTAATCCGGCTCGCATTCAGAATCATGGCTTCCTGCCATTGCTCCTTTGACCAGTCCGGAAGGCCGATGCCTTTGGGCTTATCTGTCACACTGCCGCTGGCCGCGATGCGCAGAAACCCGACTATCTTTCCCATAAATCTCTCCTCCTCTCAATGGAAGATTAACACGAATCCCAGAGCTACGGCCTCCCGTAGGGACGAATGGAACGAATCCTGCACATAAATTATGTGCGGGACGAATCCCCACTACCCCCTTATTAAGGGGGAATCGCAACCCGGCCCACTCCCCCTTTGAAAAAGGGGGATAAAGGGGGATTTAAATCCCTGCCTGCCGGCAGGCAGGTCCCCCATCCCCTCTTTGTTAAAGAGGGGTGATTTTTACACCCCGCAATTGAGGTGTGAAAGACTACTATGCCTTCTCATCTTAACGCCTATTCTCTTGTTAGTAAGAGCCCCTTTACTCTAACTCACCGCCCGACACATTCTGAGAGAAGTCACATATATGCGCCTAATCTATCGGGACTACCTTTAGAGAACCCCTCCCTTGTCCCCGAGATAATATAACCATACCGCTATCCACTGTCAAGTAATAGATTAAAGAAATAGCCTATACCCGCCTGAAGGCCCGGGTAGGTTCTCTGTGTCAATACCCGATATTAAATACCCCTTTAGGGTGAGTATCCGAACCATACTCCCACGACTCTCTGCCCTGACAGGTCTATACCCCCGACCGCACCGGCTAACACCTCCCGCCCTATGGGCTATTAGACCCGTGACTTGGTCCTATTACCCCTGGCCTGACCTGGTATTAGGGGTGACCATCGGTGGTATTATCCCCTAAGGCCGGTAGTAGTAGCCCCGCTGGTCAGACCTAACACCCCGGTCGTCCGGTGGTATTAGCCCCTACTCCTAACCCTAATACCCCCAGCCGGTTAGGGTAATACCCCCACCGTTATCTCCTATTATCCCCCAGAGGCAGGGGGGGTACCCCCCCCTCCCCCCCCTACCACCCCCCACCGCCCATTCTACTACCCCTGAGTGTATCTCCTAATACCCCCTGAAGCCGGGTCTGGTAGAAGGGACGGCTAGGGGTAGATAGATATAAAGCCACCCGGCCTACCCGATACCCCTACCTCGTCTACCCTGACCGCCACCCTCGTATTCCCCGTTATCATCCGGTGAATATCTGTTTATTCCATCCCCCCTACCCCGTGGCTACCCTGATAACGGGCCGTCAGCCAGTCTTCCTGTCCTCCCGTTCAAGCGGGTAATTAGTTGGCAGTCGCCGCCGCTGAATCGTGCACCACGAGCGGCGATATCGGTATCTAAGTGAGGCTACGTGATAGAACAAGTAAGACTGGGTCGGTCAGGCTGGACTAAAGCCGTCGGCAATCCTGGCTACCTCTCTCCAGCCTCTGAGCCTATTTACAGAGGCGGATTGTGGATACCGGCTATCTGCTTATCCTAAGAAGCGGTAAGAATACCTTATGGGCGGGTAGTGATATTCGGATAGGTGATCGGATGGCACGCCTTACCCTATCTAATCCGGCAGGTAACCAAGTCGGTTGAGGGTGAAACGTAGAACATGTCCAAAGACTCACTTTCCCCGGGCTAAGGCTTTGAGTATGGCCTCTTTCGTCTGGTATTTGTCGCAGATGGCGCGCAGTTCTTCCCGGTTTAAGACGGTATTCGCGGGCAGTTCCACTTCGGCGAATTCGTCTACGGCAATCAAATAGTTTGTCTCACCCAATTTCCACGATTCCACCATCGTCCAATCTTCTACTATTCCACCTTTATCCGGCAGGCAGATGCGGGGTGCACGGGCGTAACCGGCTGACAACCGAGCCAACCGCACTCCCAGGGTTACCCAGAGACGGATCGCCCTATCGTCACTATAAATCGGCACCGAGACCCGGGTGTCCTGGGCTAAATCAACATCGTTCTTAAAGTTATTCAACCAGTCCGCCGCGAGTTTATAACAATGCGTCTCCTCCACCAATTCTCCCGGCAGGAAGGCCGGCTTGAGACCGATGTCTTCGCAGGTCAGCAAGTAAAACCCGTAGAATAGGTCTTTCATATCGTCCAGTTCCTGGGACAACACCACTTGCCGCATCCCCCCCTTTTTCAGGCCCTGTAGTTTCTTGAGCGTATCATCGCCCACGCTGGACTGGAGGAAATTCTGGAGAAAGCCATACGCCCGGGCTGTGCGCAGGTAATAACTCGGACAGGGTTCCAGCCGGAGTTGCGGTGAGACCCTGGTAATCTCTTTTGGTGGCGTTGCGATACATGCTCGTGCCGGGGAATCGTTTCTGATATGTGTTTCCCGTCGTTTGGTAATCAACGCCTTAAAGGCCTCCAGCATCCGTTTCTTATATGATTTCGTTAATAATAACTTATCTTTCTCCTCGCCTTTTTCCGGTAGTAGCAGGGTCTCCAAAGCATAGACCTGATATTCATACCAGCCGCTCGTTTTACCCGGCTTGAGGTTCACCACGCCGGATTTTATCCGCCGGACCAATTCCTTCATCAGGTTGACATTCGGCGGTAGTCCTTCCGGGAATAATCTCTCAAAGAGCACCGTCTCGCGGGAAGTGGATGAAGGGAAAACCGCCACGGTCGGGTGAGTTACCCGTGCGCCACCCGGTTGACCTATTAAATCCAGCAAAGAACGGCAGATAGGCGGATTGGTGAGTTTACTATAGAAATTAATCATCGTGGTGTAATCGCTTTTCAGGGTTTCATCCGTATTCAGCACCCGGGCCAGCGCTTCGGGAATATCTAATTTGTTCTCGTTAAACTCCTGCTGGAAGAAACGCATAAACCGGAAACACTTCTGGAGCGTTTCAGACCAGGTATAGAATCCGATGGGCTTGGATTGAACTTCATTACCACCAAACTCCGCCAGATATTTCGCCTGGGCTGTTTTATCGGTCACCGGCACTTTGACATCGGCCAGGGTCAGTCCGGCAGCCAGATAGGCTGCGGCCGGAGAGTTTTTATCCGCCTTCTCACAGAATCGTTTAATCAGGGAAATGTGGCTCTCCAGGATATTCGCCACGCCCTGATAATAGGCCTGGTCCAAGGCGGCGTAAAGACCGTCATCAAACTGTTTGGCCTTACCGTCAATCATATTTACGGAAGGCAGAATATTTCCGCAAGCGGCGTTCACCGCTTCCTGGTAAGAAGGATACAGTTTGAGCAGTTCCGGCTCGCGGTCCGGTTTAACCATTGGAATATCCAGTTTAACGACGGCATCGCTCTTGTTAATCAGCCAGCCGTCCAGCGGGCGGGAATCAACCACGGTGAGGTTAAAATGGGTCTGCTTATCCACGAGATTATCATCCGCCAGAAAATCGTTGTCCGTGGCGGCGGGCGTGTGATATTCCGTCACGACATCAGTTTGGCTATCCCATAATAAATAGCCCCCGATGATGATAACCGCGGCTAATCCGCTGATGATTCCGATAACAACCTTTGCTTTCTTGCTCATAATTCAAATGAACTACCCCGTCCCAAGGGGCGGGGAATTCCAAGTTAAATTTCTTATCATTTTAGTAAACTGATTAATCTGATAAAGCCGATATTTCGCTTAATCCGGTTGCTTACCGATCCATAAATGACAACCTAATCCCGAACCTAATCCCGAACCTAATCCCGAACCATCTCAAGCCATAATATAGACCAAACTTCTTCCCTTGCCTTCAGGTTTAATAACGGTTAAATCTACTAATTTCCTGATTTCTTTCAACGATGCCCTGTCAGATATCTTAAACATCGCTCGAACATCCTTATTAGTTATCCGGTTATTCTGGACGATGAATTCCACAATTCGCATCTGTCTTTCAGTCAAGGCAATCTGTCCTTTCTTTGCTGTTCTTAATCGCTCACTGCTCAACCTGATAACCCTTTCTTTAACGGCTTCAATGCTTATTTTAACGCCCTCGCTAAAATATTCCAGCCAGCCGGTTAAATCCAGTGTTTTCGGGTTGATTTTCCGCAATGCCCCATAATAGGCAGGCCTATCTGAATCATAATAGTCATCCAACGAGAAGAATTGCTTGGCATCAAATCCTCGCTGGTAAAGAATCCAGGTGGCTAAAACCCGGGCGGTTCGGCCATTGCCGTCTATAAAAGGGTGTATCCGGACAAATTCATAATGGACTATTCCCGCTTCTATGGCCGGGTCCAGTTCGTTTGCCTGAGGAGAATTTATCCAGTCTACGAGGTTCTTAACCAGACCGGGAACTTCCCCGTTTTTCGGCGGCTCAAAGATGACTTCTCCGGTAACCCGATTAGCCACCACGACATAACGATTACGATATTGGCCGCAATCAGCAGAATTCTCCAGTGTATCTTTTGTGACCAGGCGGTGCGTATTAAGGATATCCGACTCGGAAATGGTTTCCTCTTTAACCAGCTGCCTGATATTTTCCAAAGTATGAAGGTAATTAAGGACTTCCTGTTTATCCTTTTTGGTGGCCATTACCTTTCGGCCCAGTGCCAAGTCGCTGACCTGTTCTAAAGAAAGACGATTGCCTTCTATGCTGGTGGATGAATGGGCGCTGTGAATGATGGATTCGCGGCGCAGTGATATCTCCCATTTCGGCACCAACGGAGAATGGAGAATCAGTTCCCGCGCAGATGATATCTGCACCAGGGCGTTTACGATTTTGTGCGTGTAGCGGAAATTCGGAGTAAACATAGACTATTTATAGTATTCCCTCCATCCTAAGTCAATATATTCGCTACGGCTTAATGTAAACATAGATTGCCTCCACTCCCCCCACGCTCATTCCCAAAAGAGGCAGAGTTTACTTGAGGTATAGGAAAGTATAAAATGCAACCACAGATTTCACGGATTACACTGATTATATTCTTAAAGAGAAATCTGTGTCCATCTGTGTAATCTGTGGTTACAAGGTTTTCTTGACCATATCAGATCGGGATAATATAATAGAGCATTTTGAATGATGAAACCACGAATGAACACTAATATACACGAATAATTATTTTTATCCCGTCTACCTGCTGACTGGGTAATCAGTCAGGTAGATTCGTGTGTATTCGTGGTTAGTATTAATGTAAATGGAGGTTGTATGGATAAGAAATATGTCGTGGAACCAAAAGTCACCGGGATAAAGGATAAGATTAAAGGATACGGCGCCAAGTATGACGGTATCGTCTTTCTGGGCGGTAAGCGCACGCCCTTCGGCCGCTTGATGGGCTCACTGGCTAATGTCGGCGCTATTGAACTGAGCGTGATTGCCTCACGCGCGGCCATTAATCAATCCGGCATCAAACCGGACGAGATTGAGTCCGTTATCTTCTCCAATGTGGCGGCTTCCAGTGGTGATGCTTTCTTCTTCCCGCGCCACGTTGGTCTTTATAGCGGTTGTCCTATCAACACCCCTTGTCATTTGGTTCAACGTATCTGCACGAGTAGTTTGGAAGCGATTGCCGAGGCGGCGGAACAGATTTACTTCGGCAAGGCCGATTTTGTCTTAGCCGGCGGCGGTGAAAACCTGACTCAGGTACCGGTGGCCTCTTTCGGCGGGCGGATGGGTTTCCCCTTGGGCCGGCCCAACTTCGTGGATTATCTCTGGGAGGCATTTCTGGATACCTCCTGTGATTGCCCGATGGGCCTGACCGCGGAAAACCTCGCCAAGAAGTATAAACTTACCAAGCGGGAATGTGACGAGTTTGCCGTGCTTTCCCAGCAACGAGCCGGGGTGGCCATGAAGAACAGCCATCTGAAAGAGGAAATTGTTCCCGTAACTAACTGCACCTTAGAAGCACATAATCTTAAACCGCGTTATGTCAAATTACCTAAAGGGGTCCAAGCCGTTAGTGTAGATGAACATCCGCGTCCGGATGCGACCATTGAGAAGATGACCAATCTACCGCCGGTTTATAATAAGGACGGCGTCCAGACCGCAGCCAATTCCTGCGGCATTGTGGATGGCGCGGCGGCCGTGGTGTTATCCAGTGCTAAGACCGCGTCCCAGCACAATCTGAAGCCGTTGGGACGGCTGGTGGCCTCCTCGGCCTCCGGAGTAGAGCCGCAGATTATGGGTATCGGACCGGTGCCTTCCTGCCAGTTGGCTTTGGAAGCGGCGGGACTGAAACTATCTGATATAGACTTAGTGGAAATCAACGAGGCCTTTGCCGCGCAGTATATTGCCGTGGAGAAGGAACTGGGACTGGACCGCAATAAGACCAATGTGGATGGCGGTGCCATTGCTTACGGGCATCCTTATGGTGCCACCGGCGCGCGGCTGACGATGACGCTTCTTTATAAACTGCGCCGTTTAGACAAGCGCTACGGCATGGCCTCGGCCTGCATCGGGGGAGGACAGGGAATGGCCGTCATCGTGGAGTCCTTCAAAGATTAAGAGAACACGAATAGCACGAATCAACGAATACCACGAATACTTATTATGGGGATGATTTACGGGGAACTGTCCTATAAAATAATGGAGGCAGTATTCGAGGTGCATAATATTCTCGGCCCCGGTTTCCCCGAGAATATTTATGAAGAATCATTATGCAAGGAATTAGAACGACGCAAGATTAACTATGAACAGCAAAAACCAATCAAGGTTTTGTATAAAGGCGATAAGGTCGGGGACTATAAGTTGGATTTAGTGATAGAAGACAAAGTAATACTGGAACTTAAGGCCATTTCGGAGTTGAATGAGGTTTTTGAAGCGCAATTATACTCTTATCTGAAGGCAACGGGATTGAAACTCGGTATCTTAATAAATTTCGGGGGAAAGAAAGTAGAATATAAAAGAATCGCCAATTAATTCGTGCGATTTGGTTTATTCGTGTTATTCGTGTTTAAAGGAGTAGAATAATGAATTCATTTAAGAAAATTGGGGTTGTGGGAGCCGGCACGATGGGCGCGGGCATTGCCCAGAAAATCGCCCAGGAAAACCTGCCCGTGGTGCTGGTGGATGTGAAAGAGGAATTCGTCCAACGCGGTTTGACCAATATCAAAACCCTTCTTGATGAAGGCGTCCAGCGGAAACTTTTCTCACCAGAACGCGTCCCGCAGATTATGGCCAATATCAAAGGCACAACCAATATGGATGACCTCAAAGATGCGGATTTAGTAATTGAGGCGGTGTTTGAGGATGCCGAGGTTAAACGCAATCTCTTCCAGAATCTGGATAAAATCTGCGCGCCCCAGACGATTATCGCTTCCAATACCTCTTCTTACCGGATTGCCGACCTGGCGAAATCCACCAAACGGACGGACCGCTTTATCGGATTGCATTATTTCTATCACCCGGCCAAGAACCGCCTGCTGGAAATCATCCCGATTGGCAAGACCCTGCCGGAAGTGCTGGAACGCGCCAACGAGTTTGCCGCGCTGACCGGCAAGACCGCCATCACTGTTAAGGACGCGCCGGGCTTTGCCGTCAACCGTTTCTTCGTCCCCTGGCTTAATGAAGCGGCACGCATACTGGAAGAAGGCGTGGCCAATATCCCAACCATTGACGAAGCGGCCAAGCGCACCTTCCAGATTGGGATGGGGCCGTTCCTGCTGATGAACGTGACCGGCATCCCGATTGCTTATCATTCCACGGAAACCCTGGGAAAAGAACTTGGTAAATTCTATGCGACATCGGCGAAACTCAAGGAGCAGTTTGCGGCCAATACCAAATGGAATCTCACCGGCCCGGTGGATGACAGTAAAATCAGCGTGGTCGGCGAACGACTGCTGGGCGCGGTCTTCTATGCCGCCGGCCAACTGGTGGATGAAAAGGTGGCGGCAATTGAAGACGTAGACCGGGGCGCCAAAATCGGACTGCGCTGGGTAATGGGACCGTTTGAACTGATGAATAAAATCGGGTTAACCAAAAGCCAGTCCATCCTGGAGCAACTCAGCCGGAAATACGGCGTCCAGATACCCGGCATCCTCGCCCAGCAATTCAAGACCAATACGCCATGGAACTTCCGCTTTGTGGATTTGGCTATCCGCAACGGCGTGGCAACCATTACGATTAACCGTCCGGAGGCGCTCAATGCCCTGAATGAAACGGTCGTGGCACAAATAGCTGACGCCTTCCAGAAGGCCGAAGCCGACAAATCTGTCCAGACGATTATCATTGAAGGCAAGGGCAAGGCCTTTGTGGCCGGGGCGGATATCGGGTTCTTCGTCCAGAATATTGAATCCAAGACACTGGATAAAATCGTGGACTTCACCCGTAAAGGACAGGAACTCCTACTTAAGATAGATAAAAGCCCCAAGCTGGTCATTGCCAAGTTAGACGGACTAACCTTAGGCGGCGGCGCGGAACTGGCGCTGGCCTGCGATATGATTCTGATGACGGAACGGGCAACATTAGGCTTCCCGGAGACCGGTATCGGGATTTATCCGGGCTTGGCCGGCACGCAACGTCTCCCCCGCTTAATCGGCAAGTCACAGGCCAAGTATCTCCTTTTCACCGGTGAGATTATCAACGCCCGCCAGGCGCAGGAATTCGGCTTGGCCGAATCAGTGCCAGCATCGCGCTTAAGCAGTCGGATTCAGGAAATCATCACCCAACCCAAAGCGACCAGCCGACTCCAGCAGACCATTATCTATCCGCCCGAGATGGAAAAGATTAAAACGCTCTTCTCCGATACGCGGGTCGGCGAACTCTTAGGCGGCAAGTTACTCACCAGCCCAGACCCGTTTGAGGCGAAGGTGGCCAAGAAAGTCTCGTTCAAGGCGCCGCTGGCCCTGAAATTAGCCAACCAGATTATGGATGAAGGCATTAAAGGAACGCTGGAGCAGGGAATCCAGGTGGAATTAGGACATCTCAAGGAAATCTTCGCCACGGCCGATGCCTATGAAGGCCTGCAATCCGTGCTCCAGCGCCGCCGCCCAACGTATAAGGGAATTTAAATCCTGATAATAAGGAGTATCCATATGCCGGAACAAGTGGTGAAAAGTGAACGGAAAGATTTCAAGTCCACCTCGATAATGAAACAGATTATGGCCGACCATTTCTACGAATTGGATAAGGCCGCCAAAACGAAGTCCCAAAAGATCGCATGGTGCACGAGCGTGGGCCCGGCAGAGATTCTCCGGGCAATGGGATTCCTGGTTTACTTCCCGGAAAACCACGGGGCGATGTTAGGTGCTACGCGGACGGCAACCGATTTCATCCCGGTGGCTAACTCTATCGGCTACTCACCGGAAATCTGCTCGTATCTGACCAGCGATATCCCCTATCACGGGCTTATCCGGGAATCAGCACGGTGCCAAGACCGGATGTCCTGGTTTATAATACCAATCAATGCCGCGACGTGCAGGACTGGTTTAACTTTTATGCCCGGGAATTCAAGGTCCCGATTATGGGGATAAATACCCACCGCGGGGTGGACATTGTCACCGAGGCCCATATCAAAAGCGTAGCGGAGCAGATGAAGGCTCTGATACCGGCTTTAGAGCAAGCGAGCGGCCGCGAATATGACGAGACAGAGTTGAAACGTATCCTGGCCTTATCCAAAGAATGCAGTATTCTCTGGCGGAAGGTATTAGAAACTGCCTCAGCGATACCATCACCACTTAACTTCTTTGACGGAACGATTCAGATGGGACCGGCGGTGGTCCTGCGTGGAACCCAGCCGGCCGTGGATTATTACAAAACCCTGCTGGCGGAACTGGAAGAACGGGTGCGGAATAAAGAGGCCGCGGTGGCGGGTGAACAATTCCGGATTTACTGGGACGGGATGCCCATCTGGGGAAAACTGAGACCGATGGCGGAATTATTCGGGAAATTAAAAACCTGCGTAGTCGCTTCCACCTACTGCAATTCCTGGATATTTGAGGCCTTTGACCTGGCCGACCCCTTTAACAGTATGGCCCAAGCCTATACGGAACTATTTATCGTGCGTTCCGATGATGCCAAGGAAAAATACATCGAAACGATGATTAAGCGGTTCAAGGTGCACGGGATTATTTTCCACGAGGCGAAGAGCTGTCCGAATAACACCAACAGCCGTCACGGTATGCCGCAGCGACTGCAAAAGCAATTCGGTATTCCAAGTATTGTCATTTCCGGCGACCTGAATGACCTGAGATGCTATTCGGAAGAACAAACCAGAACGGCCATTGAAGCGTTCGTGGAGCAATTATACCAAAGTTAAGACGCTGACTACTTATTCCGCAGAGAGGCCAAAATGCTCCACCGGAGTAATGGGAGCATGATTTCGTGGTGGCCGGTCAGGTTAATCCCCCGCTGCGTCGGACGGCCTGTCACGTTCACCCGCCCCCGGTAATGCTGAATCATATCCAGATTGGCCGAGGTAAAATCATTCAACGGATGACCGAGATTACGGGCGATGGAGACGGCCTTCAGGAATACTTCCGGCAGAATCACCGCGGAGCCGATATTGAGCCAGACACCTTTATTTAATCCACAGACGACTTCGGCCAGGATACGGAAATCCGTGAGTGTGGCTGCACCCAAGGCGGCGCCGGAAATTACCGGGTGCATGTGAATCGTATCCGTGCCGATGGCGACGTGGACGGTCACCGGAATATTAAACCGGAAGGCCTGGGCGAGGATAGAATAATCGGCGTAACGATTCTTCTCCTTTAGGATAAGAGCGCCGCAGGTTGCCCCCAAACCCCGGCCGTTATCAGCGGCCTGTTGGCTGGCTTGGGCGAAGAACTGGGCGGTTTCCCGCGCCATACCGAACTTGCCGGACGGCAAACTGGCCCGGACATCTTCCGAAGTAGCGCCGATAAGCGAGATTTCGTAATCATGAATTGCGCCGGCGCCGTTCAGGGCCACGGCATTAATCAGACCACGTTTTATCAGGTCAATAATCACCGGTGATTGGCCGCACTTAACCACGTGTGCGCCGAGGGCGACGCCGATAAGACGTTTGTTGCGCCGGGCTTTAATAATCGCATTAATCAGTCGCTTGAAATCCTGACCGGCGAGAATATTCGGCAAACCATCCATTAATAAGCGGTCAAACCCGGCGGGTGGGTTAACCAGTTTACTGAATTGGCTGATATTAACCAAATTTGGTCGCTGACGAATAGGATAAGTCTTGAGATTCTTCAGGGCACAACCAGTAATCTTCTTCATAACGTCACTCCCCTATTTATCCGATAATCACATTATAATTATTATCGGTCAGTAGACAAGATATTTAGAGGTTACTTTATTTGTTGACAGGCGGATAGATAGCCGTAAAATAGCGGAATTTATGACCGAGTCAAAAGAAGACATCAAGAAAAGCCTGCGTTATTCTATCATTGACGGATGCGCCTGGTCCGTGATGTTCGGATTCGGGGAAAACTACTTAGCCCCCTTTGCCATCTTTCTTAAGGCCAGTAATACCCTCATCGGCTTGTTGGCATCGGTTCCTCAACTTATTGGTGCCGTGGCGCAAATTATTTCCGTAGATATCCTCGACCGGGTGGGGAAACGGAAATCATTAATCATGCGACCGGTAATCGTCCAAATGCTTACGTGGTTACCGATGTTTTTACTGCCCTTCTTTTGGCCATCGCAGGGTCCACTGTTACTTATCATATGTGCCATCATCTATGTAATTGCGGGAAATTTTGCCGCCCCAGCCTGGAATAGCCTGATGGGTGACCTGGTTGACCCGGATAAACGCGGGGACTATTTTGGTTACCGAAACCGCATTACATCAATTTTTACTTTTGGGTCAATTTTACTGGGTGGTTTTGTTCTGCATTTATGGAAACCGGTAAACCTCTGGATGGGGTATGGAATTATTTTTGGAGTGGCCTTATTGGCCCGGGGTGTTTCGGCCTATTATCTCAATCGAATGATTGAACCGGCTTATGTGGTAACGGCCAAAGACCGCTTTAGTTTATGGGACTTTCTGCGGCGCTCGCCGAAGTCTAATTTTGCCCGGTTTGTCTTTTACATCGCGTTCATCAACTTAGCCGTTTTGATATCGGGCCCGTTTTTCACGGTCTATATGTTCCGGTCATTGCATTTTTCCTATGCCCAGTTTACCATCGCCGCGGCGACGACGATTTTGACCCAGGTGTTGACGATGCGCTACTGGGGGCGGTTGGGCGATCGTTTCGGCAACAAGAAAATACTGACCATTACCGGCTGGCTCGTGCCGGTGGTGCCGGTTCTCTGGCTATTTTCTGCGAATTTTTATTGGATAATCCTCTGCCAGGTGGCGGCGGGATTTACCTGGGGTGGTTTTTCGCTGGCCTCCAGTAATTATATCTTTGATGCGGTTTCGCCACCAAAGCGGGCGCGATGCGTGGCGTATTTCACGCTTTTTAACTCGGTGGGAATGTTTCTGGGCGCGCTATTGGGTGCCTGGGTTTCCGGATATGTGTCAAACACCCTGCTTATTTTTGGCTGGCATATTCAGTTAGTCTCGTCGCTGGAGGTGTTATTTCTCCTGTCCGGATTATTACGGCTGGCGATCTCCGCGGTGTTCCTGCCGCTGATTCGGGAAGTGCGGGAAACCGAACCAATCCCCACCTGGAAACTGGTCTTCCAGATAACCCAAATACCACCCATTTTCGGCTCGATTTTTGAGATCTTTACCGGCGTCGGAAAGAAAGAAAAGTAGGTTGTTTAAAATAATGAGACGAATCAGACACACACCAGAATGATAAACCCAACAATGTTGGTGCAAGGATATGTTAACCCGGCACTGATGCTGGTGCCCTTGTTTCCCTAGTGGTCTGTCAAGATTTATTTTAGCAGTTGGCTGATTTTGCCGATATCTTCTATAGATAGCCCATTCCGCCTCGGCGGATGGGGGAAAGGAGATATCGGTATGAACAAGAAATATATGGTCCG
>Ga0315282_10008703_pt1 | contig 16351 bp, 10 predicted proteins | sample YL17G07_20_MG_FD_203693 | JGI IMG/M metagenome (GOLD analysis project Ga0315282, IMG submission 203693) | Sediment microbial communities from Yellowstone Lake, YNP, Wyoming, USA - YL17G07_20 | ecosystem: Environmental > Aquatic > Freshwater > Lake > Sediment | place: USA: Wyoming | collected...
AATCTCCGAACTTTGGAAGATTTTCGGATATTGATCAAATCCTCGGCGGCCCTGACCACGGAAGTGATGATCAAGGGGGGAACAAGGCTTGTTGTGCTGTAGGCGAAAACGAGATCGGCTTTGGCCGTGTAGGGATATTTTTCTCTGGCTGGCTGGGGAGGGGAGCAGTGAATGAAGGAATTTGCCGAGAGCAGGATGACTACGGCCTGGGGATTGTTCAGGCGGATTTTTTCGGAGTCAACAAGGGGCAGGGCGGTATCGTCGAAGAGAAAGACCGAGGCCTGGCCGGATTTGCAATGGGCAACAGCTTGGGGGCTGCAGAGAATTTCGGTTTTGAGCCACGGCATGTTTTCGTGCAGGATTTGCGCGGATTCCCGGATCCTGGTTTCCGCGGAAAAAATGACGGCCTGTTCGATCTTGACCGGATTGATGATTCTGGGGATGAAGGGGAACTCCCGGCCCTGCTTTTTATCAGCCATTTTCGACGATGACCTTGCAGCGTTGATGGATTGAGTCGGCAAAAAGGGTTACCGGACTCGGAAAGGTTAAGAGGGACAGGGCCTCATCAGGATTGGCCGAGGAAAAAAACCAGGGATCCATCCTGTCGCGGCCGGGGGCGATATAGCCGTAGATGATGTTATTGCCCATCAAGTTGGTCAAGAAATGCGTTCCCTGGGTTCCGTACATCCGGGTTTGAAGTCTTTTCTGATCCTCGTCGTAGCCGCCCTGGATCATATAGAGAAAATGGCTGCCGTAAATCCCACCGGTCAAATGGCTGTCTTCCGGGAGAGGCTCGGCCCGGCCGGCAATATCCACGCCGTATTCAAAAATGGCGGCCGCCCGGTCGACGTCCTTATAATCGACGTAAATCCCCCAATCCCTGTTTTTGCTGCCCAGCCGTCCGGGAACGATCAGGATGTAGCTCTCGCGGCGTTCATGCATTTGAAGGTTGATCGCCGAAATTTTGTTTCGGACAGCGTCATGCATGTCTTTCATGTAGATGAACGGAGAAATGATGACCGCCCATTTAATGCCTTTGATGACGCCGTGGCCTTGCGAATTTTTTATGGACAGAAAAGTATGGCGGGGCTTCTTGGGAATTTGAATGGCATCGAGCTTCAACTCCGGCAAGGGCGTGAGCTGGACGATGTGAAACGTCCCGTCTTCCTTATCCTTCTTGGCGAAATTGATGTTGAAAACGAATTCGATCTGGAAATGGGGTGAGATTTTGGCCGAGATCGTTTCCATGATCTCGACGAGGCTTGTTTTGAAGCGAAAATGATCGTTCTGGATGAGCTCTTCGATGGTGATGAGGTTGTTGTGGATTCCCAACAGTTTGATTTTATGGTAGTTGGCGAAGTTGACGTGCAATTTTTTCATGGTTTCCAATTCCTCGCCCCGGAGCTCTCTGTTCTTGGTCATGTCCAACGCGTAAAAATACTGCTGTCCTTTGCCGATCTGGAGCAGTTTGAGAGGAATCGGATTTTTGACGGTCGCCATGGAAATGACCGGAAAGTCGTCCAAAACAGTCGCGTAACCATGGCCGAAGGCGATTCTGGCAAAACCTTCTTTAGGGTCCTGCGTTTTCAGGGCATGCGGAAAATAGGAATTCGCGACGCCGGATATGTAAGGGTAGTAGCAGGGGCCGGCCAGCGTGTCATCGAAGATCCCGGGAATAGGGTTCAAAATGACGGCCATTTTTTCGCGGCTGGAAGGAGGCTGTTTGCGGGTAAAATCATCATAGATGTAGTCAATCGCCTGTTGGATGAGATGAACGCGTGTTGGGGCGTCCGGATGATTATTGGGGAGCATGTAAGACGTGTATTCACCGGCGTGAATGAGAGCCGTTCCTTGGGCGGACGTCGCCGCCTCATTCGTGGCTGAGGAGCGAACGCCGATCGGCACGTCCCCGAGCTCGTTGGCGATGGACTGAATAATGTCCGATTCTTCCTTCTCGAATTGTCCGCCGCGGTCCATAAAACGATCGTAGAACATCGTCGTCAGGATGCGGGTTTTGAGTTTGCTTGCTTTCGGGATCGGACATTCATTGATTTTAGCTAGACCGAGCCCTTTTCCGCCCAAGGAACCGTCGCCGTAAATTTTGATGTCCCCGTTTTTTTCAATGACTTTTATGCTCATCGTCCCAATAAAATTTTAGGGGAAAATCCATATTTAGTAAAGCGCCCACCTCAATAATGAATGTCCGGCTCCATTTTTATCGAAGATTCCCTGTTCAAAGGAAACGTGAGAACCGCTGGAATCTAAGGCTCTGGAAAAAGGGATGTCGAATCATTATTCTTGAAACGGCGTTCTTATTCCAACCGCCTTGCTCAATCAGATTCAGCAGGCATTTCCCAATCGCCAATGAGCTTCATCGCCTCTTCGGGAGTTCGGGCCGACCTCAGGCTCTGGAGAAGATGCCTGTTTTGGGCGGCCCGGCTGGCAAGCGCTAAGAGTTTCACTTGCGTCTCCGGTGCTTGGGCCGGAGTGAGAATCAGGAACACAATTTCGATCGGTTTCTCCGTGGAGACGTCCGGAACGCCCTTTTTCGTCAGCCCCAAGGCCACAACCGGCGCAGCCAGGCCGTCGAGGCGAACATGGGGGAAGGCCACGCCTTCATTAAAAAATGTCGAGCCCTGCTCCTCTCTTTTCATGATCGCCCCGAATAATGTTTCAAAATCCTTGATCCCATTGGCTTTCCCGACCGTCGATGCCAGCGCCCGCAGAGCGTCTTCTTTTTGGACAGGCTGGTCCCAGAGGATGATGCGTTTGGCGGAAAGCGATCGACCGAATGACGGTTGAACCGGAGGCGTAACCGCAGGCTCGGCGGTTGTCCCTGCAGGCGCCATCCCTTCGGGGACTTCGACGAGGGGCCTGACGGGGAGGGGCTCCTCCTCGCCCGCGTCGATGACGATGATGGTCACGCCTCTGGCAGCTTTGATGAGATTCTTCACCACGGTTTTATTTTTCCCGATCCTTTTCCAAGCCGGTTTCGGCTTTGATCTTCCGACGACGATATGCCCGACACGATATTCTTTGGCGAACCGGAGGATCGTATCAACTATATCTTCTCCCTTGTAGGTGAAGACCACTGCGCCCAGCTGCTTGGCCAGAGTCAATGTCTCAGAGAGGATCCGCTGGGTGTGGGCGTCGATGACCGTCGCTTCCTCGGAGGGAGTCTGAACATAGACGGCGTACCAGTTCCGATTCAACTTTCCCGCCAGGCGCGAGCCATAGCGCAGCAATTTCTCGCTGTTGGGACCGTGCGAGCTCAGGCAGACCATCACCTGGTCCGAGGCGGCGCCGCTTTCTTCCTCATGCGTCTCGCGCCTTCGGAGATCAATCTGCGAGGCGAGCTCCCGAAGGGTGAGTTCCCGGAGTTTTTCCAGGTTCGAAGGAACGAAGAAATTGGCCAGAGCGGTCTTGATCCGTTCGGCCGGATAGATTTTGCCTTCCTCCAGCCGTTTTCTGAGGTCCTCGGTCGCCAGGTCCACATCGACGATCTCGTCCGCCTCGGCCAGAACGGAATCCGGCAGGCGCTCGCGGACCTTCACCCCGACGGCTTTTTCGACGATGTTAAAAAGGCTTTCCAAATGCTGAACGTTCATCGTGCTGATGACGTGGATCCCGGCCGCCAGAATGTCCTGGACGTCCTGGTATCGCTTTTCATTCCGGCTTCCCGGGACGTTCGTGTGAGCCAGCTCGTCGACGAGGGCCACCTGGGGTTTGCGGGCCTGGACGGCGTCTGCGTCCATTTCTTCCACGGCAATCCCGCGGTATTCCTGCCGGCGGCGGGAGACGACTTCCAATCCTTGGGCGAGTTTGGCGATATCGGACCGGCCGTGGGTTTCGAGCAGCCCGATGACGACGTCAATGCCTTCGGCTTTCAGCCGATGACCCTCTTGGAGCATCTGATAGGTTTTCCCTACACCCGCGCAGTAGCCGAGGTAGAGCTTCAACCTCCCCCGCTGGGCGCGGCGGATCATCCTGAGAAAAGCATCGGCTCGGTCTTCTTTCATTTTAAAGTCCCATCCAGGGCCAGGTTCAGCATTAAAACATTGACCCGGGGTTCCCCAAGGATACCCAGGTCACGGCCCTTGGTGCAAGCCTTGACAAGTTTGCGAAGGGCCGTTTCGCCCAATCCTCGGGCTCGGGCCACACGGCGCATCTGTAACAAGGCATTATTTAAGCTGATATGAGGATCGAGGCCGCTGGCCGACGTCGTGACGGCATCCGCGGGCACCGCCGTCTCCGGGGCGAGATTGTTTTCTGCCCGGTAATCGGTGATCCTCCGGCGGACCGCATCCGTGAGCTTTTTTGAAGTGGGTCCGAGATTGCTGCCGCCGGAGCTGGCGGCGTCGTAGCCCTGTCCCGCCGCCGAAGGACGAGGATGGAAATATTTTGGCCCGATAAATCCCTGGGCGATCAGGCGCGATCCCAAGGTTGCGCCGCTCCGCACGATAAGCGAACCGTTGGCCTTGGCCGGGAATAGGCCTTGAGCCAGAATCCAAACGGCCGCCGGATAGAGGCCGCATAAAATGACGGCCAGGGATAAAACGGCCAAGAGCGAGAGGCGAAGCTCGGCGATCATCTTTTTCATATCAGAAAATCCTTTCTTATCCTATACAAGATGGAGCGCATTCACAATGAGATCGACCAGCTTGATCCCGGGAAACGGCGCGATGAGGCCGCCCAGCCCGTAAATCAAAAGATTGCGCCTGAGAAGCGCGGCCGCACCCAAAGGCCGGAAGCGGACTCCACGCAGCGCCAGGGGGATAAGGGCGATGATGATGAGGGCGTTGAAAATGACGGCGCTCAGGACGGCGCTCAAGGGCGACCGGAGCCGCATGATGTTGAGCGGGGCAATGACCGGAAAGACGCTGACCAGCATGGCCGGAATGATGGCGAAATATTTGGCGACGTCATTGGCGATGCTGAATGTCGTCAAGGCGCCGCGCGTGATCAGCATCTGTTTGCCGATCTCGACGACTTCGATCAGTTTGGTCGGGTTGGAGTCAAGGTCGACCATGTTCCCGGCTTCCTTGGCCGCCTGTGTCCCCGTATTCATGGCCACGCCCACATCGGCCTGAGCCAAAGCGGGCGCGTCGTTCGTGCCGTCGCCCGTCATGGCCACAAGGTGACCCGCCGCCTGTTCCTTGCGGATCAGCGTCAGCTTGTCCTCCGGTTTGGCCTCGGCCATGAAATCGTCCACCCCGGCTTCTTTGGCAATCGTCGCGGCCGTGAGGCGGTTGTCTCCGGTGATCATCACGGTTTTGATCCCCATGGCCCTGAACCGCTCGAAACGGTCCTTCAGTCCGCCTTTGACGATATCCTTTAAATGAATGGCGCCGAGAACCCTTGTCCCGTCGGCGACCAAGAGGGGAGTCCCCCCGGAGAGGGCGATGGAGCTGACCGCGCCTTGGAGCTCGTCGGGAATTTGATCTCCGGCGAAGGCCCGGATCGCGTCCGGAGCGCCCTTGCGGATCTTCCGGCCGTCGAGGTCGACGCCGCTCATCCTTGTTTGCGCCGAAAAAGCGATAAAGCGTGCTCTCTCCATCTCGGACACGGAACGTCCTCTCAGGCCGTATTTTTTCGCCAAGACAACGATGCTCCGTCCCTCGGGCGTTTCGTCGGCCAACGAGGCGAGTTGAGCGGCATTGGCCAGTTCCTCGACCGGGACTCCTGCCGCCGGAAGAAACTCGGCGGCTTGACGGTCCCCCAAGGTTATGGTCCCCGTTTTATCGAGCAGCAAAACATCGACATCCCCCGCCGCTTCGACCGCGCGGCCGCTCATGGCCAGCACGTTTTTCTGGACCATGCGGTCGATGCCGGCGATCCCGATGGCGTTGAGGAGGCCGCCGATCGTCGTGGGAATCAGACAGACGAGCAGGGCGACAAGGACCGTGATCGTCAGCGCAACTCCGGAGTAGGCGCCGAAGGGCTTCAAGGAAATGATGACGGCCAGGAAAATGATCGTCAGAGCTGAAAGAAGAATGGTCAAAGCGATCTCGTTCGGCGTCTTCTGGCGCCGGGCGCCTTCGACCAGGCAGATCATCCGGTCGAGAAAACTCTCTCCGGGATCGGCCGTGACGCGGACGATGATCCGGTCGGACAGGACCCGCGTGCCGCCGGTGACCGCGCTGCGGTCCCCGCCCGCTTCGCGGATGACGGGAGCGGATTCGCCGGTGATGGCGGATTCGTCGACCGTCGCGACGCCCTCGATGATTTCGCCGTCCGCCGGTATGATTTCGCCCGCGGCCACGACGACGAGGTCGCCTTTCCGCAGCCGTTCGGCTTGGACTCTCTCAATCCTGCCGTCGGCCTTGAGGCGGTTGGCGACGGTCCGGGTGCGTGTTTTTCGAAGCTCCCTGGCCTGAGCCTTGCCCCGGCCTTCGGCCATCGCTTCTGCAAAATTGGCGAAGAGCACCGTCGACCAGAGCCAGAGCGCGATTTGCAGGACAAAGCCGAAAGGCTCATTTCCGGACTTAAAGAAAAACCCGAGGGTGATCACGGCGGCGCCGACCTCGGTGACGAAGATGACGGGATTTTTCAACAAGGACAGGGGATTCAGTTTCTTGAAGGAATCGACAATGGCCGGCCCGACGATTTTCCGGTCAAAGAGGGAATGGGTTTGTGCGGCCATGACCTGTCCTCCTCTAATACAAAACGCCCGAGCCCGTCATCAGGAAATGCTCGACGATGGGGCCGAGGGCCAGGGCGGGCAGGAAGGTGAGCGCGCCGACGATGAGGACGGTCCCGACGAGGATGATGATGAACGTCGGCCCGCTGACCGGAAAGCTCGCCCGGCTCGGCGGGACGGGCTTTTTTTTGGCGAGGCTTCCGGCCAAGGCCATGACCGGGACGATCATGACGAAACGGCCGAAGAGCATGGCCAGGCCCAGGGTGATGTTGTACCAGAACGTATTCCCATTGAGGCCGGCGAAGGCGCTGCCGTTGTTGCCCGCGCCGGACGAGTAGGCGTAGAGAATTTCGCTCAAACCATGCGGCCCGGCGTTGTTCAGGCCGGCCATGCCCCATTTGCTCACCGAGGCCCAAGCGGAGAATCCGAGAATGCTGAAGATCAGGATGAGCACGGCCAGCACGCTGACCTTGACATCGTAGGATTCGATCTTTTTCCCCAGGTACTCGGGCGTCCGGCCGACCATCAAGCCCGTCAAAAATACGGCCAGCACGACAAAAACCAGAATTCCGTAGAGCCCCGCGCCGACGCCGCCGAAAACCACCTCGCCCAATTGGATATTTAACAAAGGAATCAACCCGCCCAGGGGAGTGTAGGAGTCATGCATGGAATTCACCGCCCCGCAGGACGCGTCCGTGGTGACGGTCGCAAACAGGGCGGAGTTGAAGACGCCGAATCGGACCTCCTTGCCTTCCATGTTTCCGGACGCAGGATCTATCCCGAGGGCCTGCAATCGCGGGTTGCCGCGGCTCTCGGCCCGCCAACAAACCAGAACCGCGGCCAGAAAGAGGATCGCCATGGCGCTCCAGACCGCCCAGCCGTGCCGTTGGCTTCTGACCATTCGCCCGAGATAATAAGTGAGGCCGCTCGGAATAAGGAGGATGGAAAGCATCTGGATGAAATTTGAGAGGGGCGTCGGATTCTCATAGGGATGGGAGGCGTTGGCATTGAAAAATCCGCCGCCGTTCGTTCCCAGCAGCTTGATCGCTGCTTGAGAAGCCGTTGGGCCTTGGGCGATGGTTTGGATCGCGGCATCGCTATTTGGAGCCTGGGGGCTTTCAGCCTCGACAATCTTTACTTTTTCATAGGGTTTGAAATTTTGGATGACGCCCTGCGACACCAGAAATAGAGAGAAGACGAGAGATAGCGGGAGAAGCAGATAAAGATTCACTCGGACAAGATCGACCCAGAAATTTCCGACGGTTTTGGCGGAATGCCGGGCAATGCCGCGGACGAGGGCCGCCGCCACGGCAAGGCCGACGGCGGCTGAGACGAAATGATGGAAAACAAGTCCGACCATCTGGGAAAAATAGGAAAGGGTCGTCTCACCGGCGTAATTCTGCCAATTCGTGTTGGTCGTGAAGCTGGCTGCGGTGTTGAAGGCGAGGTCCGGGCCGACCGGCCCGAATCCTTGAGGATTCAAGGGAAGGAGGTGTTGGAGACGCAGAATGGCATAGGTGAACAATAATCCGACGAGGCTGAAGGCGAGAATGGAAAGGGTGTAATGTTTCCAGTCTTGCTCTTTTTTCGGGTCAACAGCGAAGAGACGGTAGAGCAGCCGCTCGAGTGGCTTTAAGGCCGGGTCTAAAAAGGTTTTTCCTCCCGCATCCAGGATACGGCCGAGATAAAGGCCGACCGGTTTGGTGAGGATCAGAAGAACAAGGATGAACAGGGCCAGTTGAATCCAGCCGTAGGGGTCCATGTATTTTTTTTCTCCGTCAGAACTTCTCCGGCCGTAGAATCGAGAAGAACAGGTAGGCGATTAATAAAAGTCCGATGATGATTCCGAAGATGTTCGCCATTTTTCAGAGCCTTTCACAAGCGCGGGCATACAGAAAACAGAGCCCGAAAAAAACGATGAGGCCCAAGATGAGGACAAGATCAATCACGGCTGATTCTCCTCTTTGGAGATTCGATCGGCCCTTCGGAGAGTGAAGGAGAACGTCGACCCTTGTCCTTCCCGGCTTTCGACGTCGACTGTTCCTCCGTGGGCCTCCACGATCTCCTTGACGATGGCCAGGCCGAGTCCCGCGCCCGTCTCTTTCCCGCTGTCGGGGACCCGGAAGAACGGTTCAAAAACTTTTGGCAGGTATTCGCCGGGGATGCCTACTCCGGTGTCGGAAATCAAAAAGCGGACATATTCCTCCTCGGCCCTGGCGGCCAGGCTGATTTTCCCTCCGGGCGGGGTATATTTGAACGCATTCGAGAGGAGGTTGCTGAAGACATGGTTAATTCGAGTCCTGTCCACCCACGCGTCGGGGAGATCTCCCCTGAGCTCAATGTTAAGACTCACTCCCTGATCTTGAGCCGTTCTGCGGAAGGGCTCGAGCGCATCCATAACGATCATCTGGGGCGAGAGAGCCTGAAATTCCAGATGCGCTTTCCCGGATTCAATCCGGCTGATATCCAGGAGGTTGTTGAGGATGCCGTACAGACGGTCACTGTCCTCCCGGGCGGCTAACACGAGCTCGGCTTGTTTCTCGGTGAGCGGGCCGACTCTCTCTTCGAGGAGGAGGTGAATGGCCATCCGAATGGAGGTCAGGGGCGTTTTCAGTTGATGCGATACCGTGGAAATCACGCTCCTTTTTATCTCGTCCTGTTGCCGGAGTTGGGTGACATCCTGAAGGACCAGAATCACTCCTGTCGGCTGTCGTTCATTGTCCAGGACCGGAACCGCCTCCGGATGAAAGTATCGCTCCTCTCCTCTCACAAAATATTGGATCACGCCTTGAGGACTCTTGATCTGCGTGGTGCGGCCGCTCTTGAGAGCTTCATTGTAGAGATCGATCATCCAGCCGAAGGGCAGATGAAAAATCGAACTATTGGGCCTGAGCCCGAAGATATTTTTTGCCGATTCTGTGGCGATCTCCACTTTTCCTTCAAAATCAACGACGGCCACGACGTCGGGGAGGCTGTCGAAGGCCCGCTGGGTGGCCTGTTGGATCCGGATGAGCTTGGCCTGATCGGAGCGACGGAATTCCCGAAGGCTGGCCGCCATGGCGTTGAACGATTCGGAGAGATGTCCGATTTCATCGCGGGAATTGCTTTGGACGACAAGGTCGAGATTCCCCCGCCGGATTTCATCGGCGGATCGGATCAAACGCTGAATCGGACGAAGGATCCATCGTCCGCTAAAAAAGACGAGGCCGATGGAAGCTATGGCCCCGGCAAACAAGAGCAAGAACATCTGACTTCGGGCGGCGGCGGCGCTGCGGCGGGCTCGATCATTGGAGTCGCTCATATTTTGTTGGTTCATCCGGAGGATCCCGTCGGCCGTGTCCTTGATCTGACCGAACAAGGGGAGGAGGCTGTCGAAATAGGAGTCACGGCGGAAAGCGGCCGGCTTTCCCGGATCCTCGACGCTCGCCAGGATCGTTTTGTACCGGCCATAGAGTTCCCGCAGATGGGCCGCCTTCTCGCCTTCCCCAGGAACCGTGATATTATTCAGCTCAGCTTGAAGGGCCTTCTCAAAAACGGATTCATTCTTGCGGATGAGTTCCTCCCCCTGCTTTGAGTCCCCGAGCAGGGTGAAAAGCAGACCGCTGTCAATGCGCTCCAGAGCTTCTTTCATTTGCTGGCAGGCGATGACGCTTCGGTAATTTTCTCTGAGGATCACATCGATAGACTCTCCGAGCTTGGTGAGGTTCAAAATGCTTTGAATGCCGATAATCGCGATAATGAGCAATAGTACGCCAAACCCGAGAAATAGCTTTTGGCGGAGTCCAAGCATTCTTTTCTCCTTCTGCGTTTATTACGTGGTGCAGAATATAACTGTCATCCTGAGCGGAGCGAAGGATCTCGTTTTCATGAGATGTTTTGCTTTACTCAACATGACAAAAGTGCAACCAATAATCTGCTCTATTAATTAATGCAAAGGACATGCCAAAAAATATTATTGTAACTTATTGAATATTATGAAGATAAAATTAGAGGAAGGCTGGACTCATTGCATTTCTCAAGGCTTAGGAGAAAATAACATTGAAAATTGCAAGGCTCTTTTGAGGTTCAGCGGAGGGATATTTCGAAAGCCCTGGGCTTTAAATCCCGTATTTTTTGCGGCGGCGCCAGAGCGTGGCCTGGTCGATGCCGAGGATGTCCGCGGCCTCCTGTAGCGATTTCGAGGCGGCGAGAATCCGTCTGATATGTCGTTCTTCGATCGTTTCTATGGTCACGGGATCGCCGATCTTCGGGGTGGAGTCGCCCGGCAACAAGATGGCCGGGAGACACTCCATGCCGACCTGTTCGGTCCGGCAAAGGATGGCCGAGCGTTCAACGACATTGCTTAGTTCCCGGACATTGCCCGGCCAGTGATATCGGCGGAGCGCCTGCAGCGCCTCTTTCGTGAAGCCAATAAAGGACCGATGATTTCTCCGGCCATGGAAGGCCAGCAAGCTTTCCGCAAGCCCGACGACATCATCCGGGCGCTCACGCAAGGGAGGAATCTCAATCTGGATCACGGCGAGCCGATAAAAAAGGTCTTCTCGAAATAGTCCTTCCTGGACGGCTTTCTCGAGGTTCACATTGGTCGCCGCAATAATCCGGACATCGGCCTTGCGCGTTGCGCTATCACCGACGCGTTCATATTCCTTATCCTGGACGAAACGCAGCAGTTTCGGTTGAAGAGAGAGAGGCAGATCGCTGATTTCGTCCAGGAAGAGCGTGCCTCCCTCGCAGGCGGCTATGCGGCCGGGATTGTCGCGAACGGCGCCCGTGAAAGCCCCTTTAACATGCCCGAAGAGTTCGCTTTCCAGGAGCTCGGCGGAGAAGGAGGGACAGGAAATAACGCTCATCGGCTTTGTCGCCCGGCTGCTCCAGGAATGAATGGCCCGGGCAAGAACGGTCTTGCCGGTTCCGCTTTCTCCGCGAAGAAGGAGGGTCGCCTCGGATGCGGCCACCCGGCGCGCAAGATTCACGGCTTTTTGCATCGCGGGACTGGAGCTCGTAAAATCAATCTCGGGATGCTCTCGCCCCAGATCCTCCTGCAGGGCCGCGACTTTTTGCTCCAGGGTTCGCATTTCGAAAGCTTTGCGGACCGCCAGCTTAATCTGGGCGGGCGTGAACGGCTTCGGGATGTAGTCGGTGGCTCCGCGCCGCATGGCCTCCACGGCCGTGTCGATGGAGGCGTAGACGGTGATGACGACGATCTTCAGCCAAGGGGTTGTGGCCAATAAGGCCGGGATTAAATCCAACCCGTCCTCCGTGCCGAGCCGCAAATCGACGAAGGCGAGTTCAAAGGATCTCCGGGACGCCTCCGCCAGGGCGTCCTGGAAGTTGCTGACGCCGACAACCCTGTGGCCCTCCGTCTCGAGGCAGACAGCCAGCGTTTTGCGGATGTTGACCTCATCATCCACGACGAGAATATTCAATGATTCATTCATCGGCAGTTCGTTCTTCAAGTTCTTTTTTCCGACTTCCATATGTTTAAAGCATAAAGAACAATCAAGAGAAAATCAATCGATGATACGTCCGACCGGCTGCCGGCCGACTCTTCCTTTTGACAATAGGCTCGAACTCGGCTATATCCAAGAGGACATGAATCAAGCTTGAGGGAGGCATCGAGATGAAAATAGCTGCGGTCATGAAAAGAAAATCCCGGCTGATGGTGTTTTGCGTCGCGTTTCTCGCCGCGGCGTCCTTCGCTCTCGGACAGAGTCCGGGACAAACGATGGCCTTCATCGTCTCCATGGACCAGCCGACTACGCATTACTATCATGTCGTCTTCCGCTGCGACGGAATGAAGGGCGAAACGCAGGACTTTAAAATGCCGGCCTGGACGCCGGGATATTACCAGATCATGGATTATGCCAGAAACGTCCTGAATTTCCGCGCCGAAGACGGGCAGGGAAATCCGCTGGCCTGGGAGAAGACCGCAAAAAACACTTGGCGGGTCAAGTCGGGGAGGGCGGCCTCGATCGCGGTCAGCTACGATGTCTATGCGTTCAACCGGTCCGTTGCGGACAGCTATTTGGACGATGAACGGGGCTTTATCTCGCCGACCGGCGTTTTCATGCACGTCGCCGGCCGGATCCAGCAGCCCGTGACCGTAACCGTCAAGCCGTATCAGGGGTGGTCAAAGGTTTCAACCGGCCTGGACCTCGTCGAGAGGAGGCCGAACTCGTTCGTCGCTCCGGATTTCGATACACTCTATGACTGCCCGATTTTGGTCGGAAACCAGGAGATCCTCAAGTTCGAGGTCCAGGGGATTCCCCACGTCTTCGCCATCTACAATCCGGGAACTTTTGACCGGACGAAATTCGCGGCCGACCACAAAAGGATGGTCGAGGCGGCCGTGGCGATTATCGGCGAGATCCCTTACCGCCACTATACGTTTCTGATGATCGGCCCGGGCGGCGGGGGCCTCGAACACCTGAATTCTACGGCCCTCACGTTCAGTGCCTCCGGCCTGGCTAGTCCCGCCGGCTATAAGAGCTGGCTGAGCTTCGTCTCCCACGAATACTTTCACCACTACAACGTCAAACGGATCCGGCCGATCGCTCTGGGTCCGTTCGACTACGACAAGGAAAATTACACGAATATGCTCTGGGTGTCCGAGGGGTTCACCGTGTACTATGAGGACCTGATCCTCAATCGCGCCGGGCTCCTCAGCCGAGACGAGGTTCTCGAGCGTTTCCGGTCGTGCATCGCCAGGTTCGAGAACAGCCCCGGACATCTTTTCCAATCCGCGACCGAGTCGAGCTTCGACACCTGGATGAAGTTTTTCAGCCGCGGCGGGAACGCGGCCAACACGACAATCTCCTACTACGATAAAGGCGCCGCGCTCGGAATGCTGTTGGATTTCAAAATCCGGAACGAGACCAGGAACCAAAAGTCCCTGGACGATGTGATGCGGACGCTCTACCAGAAATTCTATAAAGAAAAAAAGCGGGGCTTCACGGATCAGGAGTTTCGCGAGGTCTGTGAAATAGCCGCCGGATGCTCACTCGCCGAAATCTTCGAATACGCCTCCACGGTGAAGGACATCGATTATCCCAAGTATTTCGCCTTGGCGGGGCTGGATATCGATGTTCAGCCCAAAGATCTGCCGGGAGCCTTTCTCGGGGCGACCGCTCAGGACCAGAGCGGAAATTTGATCATTTCGAATGTCGAATGGGACTCCCCGACTTTGCGGGCCGGCCTCAGCGCCCAGGATGAGATCATCGCCCTCGACGGCAGCCGCGTCACCCAGCGGCTGATGGGCGAGCTCCTGAATTCGAAAAAACCCGGGGATAGAGTCCGGATCCTTTTTTCACGCCGCAACACCCTCGTCGAGGTCGAGGTCGTCCTCGGGAAAAAAACCGAGCGGAGTTTCCGCCTCAAGCCTCTTTCGAACCCGAATCCGCTCCAAGCGGCGATACTCAAAGATTTGTTCAGGGAGTGAAAAATCAACTGTGGAGCCCAAGTGAATACTCTTTTTTTAACGCTGCCGATTTCCTGGAAAGGGACGCTCGCTCAGTATGCGGGCAGACTTCATCGATTACACTATAACAAGATGGAGGTTCGGATATATGACTATATCGATCTTAAGGTCCCTATGCTGGAGCGGATGTATAAACGAAGATTACAGGGATATCGCGCCATAGGGTACGAAATTGAATAGTCACATAGAAATTGTTTCTGCTGAATCCTCAAGGTGAACGGTAATGTCTATAGAGCATCGAGATGTTGAACGGAGCTGTCTCTTAGGATATAATCGCCAAGGGTGTTCGTTACAATAACGAAAAGAGGGCCAATTAAGCCGGAATTCGTTATAATAACGAAATGCTGTAGGGCGGAAAAATGGGCGAATTCAAGAAGCACCTGGAAATAGCCAAAGAAAAGCTGTCGGCGCTTAAAGATTCGTTTGACAAGAAACAATTTACCGTAGATTTGGTGAGAAAATTGCTAAAATTATTTAAGGTTATCGCCAAAGATTTATCCTTAATCAGCGAAATTAAGCTCGTAATTCTCTACGGTAGTTATGCCCGCGGCGATTTCGGACCGAAATCGGACATTGATCTATTCATTCTGACGTCTAAAAGCAATGCCGTCGAAAATATCCATAACGCCATAATTCGGATAGAAAATAAAATTGGGAAAAACATCCAGCCGACCATCAGAACCGGAGATGAATTCAGAAAGACCGATTCTGGTTTATTACAAAACCTCTTGAGAGAAGGGAAGATCCTTTTTCTCCGTGATTTTTATGAAATCTCCGCGGCGACGTTGCTGAAACAAAAGCCCTTCATTATTTATTCTTTTAGGATTAATTCGTTAAGCCAGAAGAAGAAAGCAAAATTCAATAGGGAGTTTTATTCGAGGACTAAGAAGCAATACGAATACAGAGGGCTTTTGCAGAAACTAGGTGGCGAAAAACTAGCTTCCGGATGTATTATGATTCCCTTCGGAGAAAAGAACGGAATGGAGAAGATCTTTAAGAAATATAAGATTGAGTATGAAACAAAAAATATTTGGGCATAGAAAACGTATGAGTTTCTGTTTTAAGGGAATAATTTAAAGTCATAATCGCGATTAAATGATATCTGCCGGGGTGGCGGAAGTGGCAGACGCAAGGGACTTAAAATCCGAAAATAAGGATTAAGCTATTTTCTTTAGAATCAACAAATCTCCTTAATTTTCAGTAAGTTAAATAGGTTTTTGAGTTCCTCTGAGTTCCTATAATTTCCGATAATCACCCCGTGAATATTCACAAATTATTCACACGCTAAAGAAGTGCGAGTGATGAATTGGATTAAGACGTGTATGTTGAATAAAATTGGTTTAGAATATTTATAGCGGAAATGAAGAAGGTAATATCGGATCAGATTAAGGAATCCTAATGGCCGGTTTATTGTGTGCGGTCTGCAAATCTGAGATTAAAGATTTATTGTTTCTCAGAACATGCAGCGAGTGCCATCGAATTCTATGTTTCGGATGCACAAGACGCTTCTATTTTCCTCTTACGAAATTCGATGGACCTAGATGGAAGAAAATTACGCTCAATTATAAAGAAGTATGCAATGATTGTTATGAGAAGCTTGAAGAAGAAAGATTAGAAGAAGAATCAAAAATCGAAGAAGAAAAAGAGCCTCCCAAGCCGATTACAAAATGCGAACTGTGCACGGCGACTGATGAACCGCCCAAGAGAAAAACCTTTGGAGATAGGATGCCTCATTTCATAAGATGTGACAGATGCGGAAGGAACGTGTGCGATCATTGCATTATTGAGATTTATGATCCAAGATATGATTACGATCTAATCTGTAGAAAATGCTTTAATGAAATAGAAGAAGAAGAAGCGAGGAAGAGAGAAGAAATTTGGCGTGAGAGGGAAGAGGAAGAAGAATAGCACTTGCTTTTTGCCAGTCGTTGATCGGTTTTAACTCTAATTATCAGGATCGGTTTGGGGCAAAGAAAAATGAATTTTATGGAAAATTAGAAGATTGTATCTCTTTCATTTTTTTTAACAACGATTCTTTAAATCCCTGATCTTTTAATATTTCATTTAAGATTTGGTCAGAATTTTTTCGTTCCAAATCTTGCTGTATCTGTTGATTCATCAAAGCTTCGTCTAAGATCATCCCACATCTGTTGCAGAATTTATTTGTGAAGGAATTGATTTCTTTGCATCTCGGACAATCCTTTGGCTTTATTTGGCTATCCTCTTTTTCTTCA
>Ga0315282_10008706_pt1 | contig 16347 bp, 13 predicted proteins | sample YL17G07_20_MG_FD_203693 | JGI IMG/M metagenome (GOLD analysis project Ga0315282, IMG submission 203693) | Sediment microbial communities from Yellowstone Lake, YNP, Wyoming, USA - YL17G07_20 | ecosystem: Environmental > Aquatic > Freshwater > Lake > Sediment | place: USA: Wyoming | collected...
GTCGCGACATAGTCTCCCATTTTGGCCGAAAAAATCTTGGCCATGGATACCTCCCGGGCGCACTCTTCTCCATTGACTAGTTTTCGCAGGGCGTGATAATTCAGCTGCCGGGATGCCTCGATCTCGGTGGCCATATCGGCCATCTTGTGCCGGTTGACCTGGAACTTTCCGATGGGTCGCCCAAAAGCCTCCCGCTGCAAAATATAGGTCCTGGTTTTATCAAAGGCCATCTGGGCACCGTAAACGGTCCCAAGAGCCATGACCAGCCTTTCCCACTCCAGGTTCGCCATGGCATTGTAGAAACCCATCCCTTCTTCTCCCAGACGGTTGGCCGCAGGAACCACCACCTTCTCAAAGGTCAGCTCGGCTGTATCGCCCGCCTGCCAGCCCAGTTTTTCCAGTGGGCGGCCCTGGCTGAATCCCGGCATTCCTTTCTCAACGATCAGCGTGGAGAAACCCTTGGTTCCTGCCCCCGGGTCGGTCTTGCAAAGAACCAGCACAAAATCGGCCCGGCTGCCGTTCGTAATAAAAGTCTTCGAACCGTCGAGGACATAATGATCGCCTTCTTTCCTGGCGGTAGAGAGGATCCTCGACAGGTCCGAACCCGCAACGGGCTCGGTCAAGCCCAGAGCGCCGATTTTCTCTCCGCGCACCCCCGGGATTAAGAATCGCTTCTTCTGATCCTCGCTCCCAAACCTGGCGATTGCCGGCAGGACGATGAGCCCATGCATCCCTAAACCTGCGCTCACGCCTCCGGAGCCGATCCGGGTCATCTCCTCGCTCCAGACGGAAGCCATCAGGTAATCTCCCCCCGACCCTTCGTATTCCTCGGGGATAAGGATGCCGTGGTATCCCATCTCGCCAACCCGGCGGAAGACTTCGTTGGGAAAATCTTTCTTCGCTTCCCATTCCATGGCGTGGGGCGCCAGCTCCTTCTCCACGAACCTGCGGCACTGCTGGCGAAAGAGCTCGTGCTCTTCACGAAAGGGAGTGATCATAAACTTATCCGCCATGGGAATTTCCCTTCCCCTGGCTGCGTTCGTAGATTAGGCGCAGCCCATCGAGGGTTAAAAATTCCTCCACCGCCTCGATGCTTTTCGATTCACCGGCGATGAGGGGCGCCAAGCCGCCGGTGGCGATCACTTTCGGGTCCGTTTTGACTTCCTCCTTCATTCGCCCGACAATTTCATCGACCAGCCCCACGTAGCCAAAGATGATTCCGGACTGCATAGAATGCACCGTGTTCTTTCCCACGACGTTCTTAGGCTTTACCAGCTCCACCCGGGGAAGCTTCGAAGCCCGCATGAAGAGGGCTTCGCTGGAAATTCCCAGGCCCGGGGCAATGGCTCCACCCATATATTCCCCCCGGGGAGATACATAGTCGAAAGTTGTGGCCGTCCCGAAATCCACCACGATGAGGCTGTGCCGGTACTTGTGATAAGCCGCCACGGCGTTGACGATCCGGTCGGCCCCCACTTCCATCGGGTTGTCCGTGAGGACCGGAATTCCAGTATCGACCCCGAACTCGACGATCAGGGGCTGGCGTTGAAAATATTTTTGGGAGAGCTCCAGGAGCATGTTCAACATGGGGGGCACAACGCAGGAGATGGCAATACCATCAATCTGCCCGAAGGAAAGCGAACGGGAGGAGAATAGGTTGCGGACCAGGATCCCGTACTCATCACTGGTTCGGTCGCGCTCTGTCCAGATGCGCCAATTGTCCACCAGGCGCGCCCCATCGTAGATCCCTAACACGATATTCGTGTTGCCCACATCGATCACTAAGAGCATGACAACTCCCTCACAGGCGCAGGCTGACATCGCCCGCGATAAAACGCTGGGTCCTTCCTTCTCCGTCCCTCAACAGGAGGGCACCGTCGGTGTCCAGGCCCAAAACCTGGCCTTCAAATTTTTTTTCCATCACCGTGATAGTGGCCCATTTCTGGTTGACCCAGGACAGTCGGTTCCACTCCTCGCGCAGCCTTGACGAGAATCCCTCCTTGAGGAAGAGGCCATATTCCCTCTCCAACTCTTCAAAGAACTCCGCAGCCACTTCCGCCCGGGGGAATTCTCTCCCGGCTTCCGCTCGCAGCGAAGTGGCGGTCTCTCGCAGGTCGGGCGGAATATCTTCCTTCGGCCAGTTCACGTTTACGCCCACTCCCAATATGATGAATCGAGTCCGCAGGCCTTCGGCTTCCATTTCGGAAAGGATCCCGGCTACTTTTTTCCCGTGCACGAAGATGTCGTTGGGCCATTTGAGGCGCGCATCCAGGCCGGTAGCCCGGGCCAGAGCATTGGCCCCCGCCACCCCCGCAAGAAGCGGGATTTGCGGGGCTATGGCCGCAGAAATGGACGGCCGCAGGATAATCGAAGCGTAAAGATTTGCGCCAGCCGGAGATTGCCATTGCCGGCCCAGCCGACCTTTCCCTGCCGATTGAGATTCGGCCAGGACGACCGCCCCTTCCTTTGCCCCTCTCAGGCATTGCTCGCGGGCTCGGCGGTTGGTGGAATCAACCTCCGGCAGGAAAAGGATCTCTCTTCCGATCAAACAATCCTTGCGTCTCTGTCGAAGCTCTTCGACCCAATGGGTAGATTGGTTCATGAAAGACATTTCACCACAGAGCCACGGAGATCACAGAGCGGCTTAGCCGCAACCAAAAGAAATCACCCCCTCCCTACCCTCCCCCCTCGAGGGGGAGCGAGAGGGTGGGGGGGATTCTTTATAAAATTTAAAGAATTTGAACGTTAGTAGTACAGAGCTTCATCCTTTCTTAACGACCCAGCAATATTCGCGGCATATAAAAGCTAAACTCTAACGAAAAAGTCAACGTCTTTAACGTTCCTAAAATTTATTTTCTCAGTGTCCTCTGTGCCTCTGTGGTGAAATTCTATTTCCTTTTATCGATAATCCGTTTGGCCTTGAAGGTGGTCCGTTCCAGAGTTCCGAAGTTTTCGACGCGGATCTCCGGAGTCACCATGAGTTCCTGTTTGAGGTCCCCCTGGAGGCGGCGCGCCAAGGTTGATCTGTCTCCCTCCGGCTTCAGGCACTCGCAGACGACTGTGCAGACATCCGTGTACGCTTTCTCATCCCGGGTAAGCTCGATGATGAACTCATCGCCCAGCTCTCGATAACTCCGGACGACTTTTTCCACTTGCACGGGATAGAATTTGGCCCCGCGATAGATGACCATATCATCGGCCCGCCCGAGAATGCCGCCGACGGAACGGGCATGCGTGCGCCCACAGGCGCACGGCCGGGAATCGAACCGGGCATAATCATTGGTCCAGTACCGGATCATGGGTGTGGCTTCCCGCGTCAGGTGAGTGATGACCAACACGCCCGTCTCGCCCTCCGCGCAGCGGTCCATCGTGTCGGGGTTGATGATCTCAATAATGTAGTGGTCCTCCGCCCAGTGCAACCCGGCCTTGGCCGTGCACTCCGAAGCAAAGGTGGGCGCGATCTCTGCCAGCCCGTAATAATCGTAGGCGTCGATTCCCAGCCCCTGTTCAATCTTGGCTCGCGTGGCCGCTGCCTCCGTGCCGCCCTCTCCCCCAAAGCATCCCAGCCTGACCTTCAACTGCTGCGGGGGAACCCCCCGCTCCCGTAAGGTCTCGGCGATATGCAGGGCGAAGGAAGGGGTAGAAAAGAGAACGGTGGATCCCGGGTTGAGCATGTAATCAATCTGCCGGCCCGTCATGCTGGCCCCGATCGGGATCACGAAGCAGTCCAGTCGGTGGGCCGCGTAATGGGTCGACATACCGGCAACCCACAGACCATAGGCGAAGCCATTTTGAATGATATCTCCCGGCCGAACTCCGAAGGACCACATGGTCCGGGCTGTGACCTCCGTGATGTTCTCCACGTCTTTTTCGGACCAGATTGTATTCACGGGCGTGCCGGTCGTGCCCGTCGAAGGATGGAGCTCTCTCCAGTCTTTCGCCGGAGCCACTGTGTACCGGCCGAACGGCGGATGCGCAACCTGCTCATCCCGGAGCTCTTGTTTTGTAACCACCGGTGCATGAACGAGATCATCCACCGTTTTAATGTGGGCGGCCTTGATCCCGGCCTTCTGGAATTTTTCCCGGTAAAACTCGGACTTTCCCAAGCACCGGCGAATCTGCCAGCGCAAGCGCTCGTTTTGCAGGTCCCGCAGCGCTTTCCGGCTCACCTTTTCGATTTCCGGATGATAATATTTTAGCTGACCCATCGATCTCCCTCCCTATCCCGAATTAATGAATTTAGTCCCTTACAAATGGAGTTGTGCGCAAGATGGCAATAAAATTTTATTTCGGTCCCGGACGTCGTAGGGGCAATTCATGAATTGCCCCTACATGGCAGCAAAGAGAAAACCTCCTTGGTTCCGGCTATGCCGGATTAGGAATTACAAATTGTCGTCTTTCTCCTTAAACCGCCAAGTATTTTTTGACGATCTCTTCGTTCTGCCAGATGCTCTCCATCTCGCCCTGGTGTTGAATGAGGCCCTTCTCGATGATGTATCCCCGGCCCGCGACCTTGCGGCAAAATTTCAGATTCTGGTCGGCCAGCAGGATGGTGACATTGGACTTCTGGATCTCCCGGATCACCTCCACCAGGTCTCTCACCACTAGGGGAGCCAGACCTTCGATCGGCTCGTCCAGGAGCATCAGATCCGGGTTCTTCATTAAAGCCCGGCCAATGGCTAACATCTTCTGCTCCCCGCCGCTCAGGCAGGTCCCCTTGCTGGCCCGCAACCTCTCCAGGACCGGAAAGAGCTTATACACCCTTTCAAAGGTCCAGGATCCGGCCCTCCCTTTGGCCAGGCGCCGGGCCAATTCGAGATTTTCCTCGGTGGTCAAGTCGGCAAAAATTCGGCGATCATCGGGGACATAGCCGATCCCCAGCTTGGCGATCTCGTAAGGTTTCCGGCCGACGAGCTCAGTGCCCTTCAGCAGGATGCTTCCCGACCGAGGAGGCGTCAACCCCATGATGGACCTGAAGGTAGTCGTCTTCCCCACCCCGTTCCTCCCCAGGAGGGAGACGACTTCCCCCTGGCCGACCACCAGGGAAACACCATGCAGAACCTGACTCTGTCCGTACCGGGTGACAATCTCCCGCACTTCCAGGATGGCGGTCATATCTCTTCCCCCAGGTAGATGTCCCTGACTTCCTTGTTGTCGCGAATCTCATCGGGTTTGCCCTCGGCCATGATCTCCCCCCGGTTCATCACCACGATCCAGTCCGATAGGGAGAAAACGACGTCCATATCGTGTTCCACGATGGCAAAAGTGGTCTTTCTCTCGGCGGATAATTTTTTTACCAGCTCCAGCACCTTGACTCTTTCGATGGGGTTCATGCCCGAGGAAGGTTCGTCGAGAAAGCAAAGCTGGGGGTTGCTGGCCACGGCGATTCCCAGCTCCAGAAGTCTCTGGTCCCCATGGGAGAGCTTGCCGGCCGGCGAATTCTTTTCCTCCTGCAGCCACACCTCCTGGAGAGTCTTTTCCGCCTCCGCCACCGCTTCTTTCTGACTTCTCACGCTGGCCAGGGGCCTGGAATTCTTATTCAGGCGGGACAGCACCGGCAGGAGAATATTCTCGAAAACCGTCAGCCGGGGAAAGATGTTCATGACCTGGAAAGAGCGGCTGATCCCGATCTTCACCCTTTTGTCCGGCCGCATGCGCGTGACCTCCGTTCCCCGGAAAAAAATCCGGCCCCGGTCCGGCAACAGATAACCGGACAGAAGATTGATGAGGGTCGTCTTCCCCGCCCCGTTGGGCCCGATGATGGAAGTAAAAAGCCCCTCTTTCAGGCCGAGGGTCACCTCGTGCACCGCCGCCATTTCTCCGAAATATTTTCCCAGGCCTTCGGTCCGGATAATATCGCTCACTCCTGGCCTCCTTTACCGGAAAATATGCTCATTACTCCACCCCGGAATCCCAGGACCAGCACCACCACAATGACTCCCAGACAGATCAGCCAGTACTGCGTAAAGCGCACGATGATATCTTTCAGGATGTAAAACAGGAATGCCCCGACGATGGGGCCGGCGAAGGTATAAATCCCGCCCAAAAGTGTGGCCAGCACCGGCTCGGCCGAATAGCTCCAATGGGCCAGGGGGGGCGTTACGGTACTTTCCAGGGGCGGGAGCAGAGCCCCGGCCAGTCCCGCGTACATTCCCGCAATGGTGAAGGAAATCAGGCGGTAATTGCGGACCGAGATGCCCACGCAGGCTGTGCGCGTTTCGCTATCCCGAATGCCCTGCAGGGTGAGACCCATGGGAGAATGGACGAGGCGGTGGAATAAATAGATGGCCAGAAGCGAGAAGCCCAGAACCACGTAGTAATAATTCTCCATCGGCGCCATGTTGAGTCGCAGGAGGCCGGGGATCTCCAGCGGCGCGCGGGGGATGCCCACCAGGCCATCATCCCCGCCGGTCATATCCCGCCATTTCCAGGCCAGGGAAAAGATCATCATGCCGAAGCTGAGGGTGAGCATGGAAAAATAGATGCGCGTGTGCCGGATGCAAAGGATCCCCAGTAAAAATGAAGCCACCCCGGCAACCGCCACTCCCCCGATGATCCCGGCTAATAGCGAGGGGAAGGCCAGAAGAATCTTACCGCAGCCATACGCTCCCGCTGCATAAAAGCCAGCCTGCCCGAAGGATAACAACCCCGTGTACCCGAAAAGGAGGTTGAACCCCAGGGAGAAAAGCGAGAGGAGCATAATATGGATCGTCATGTATAGAATGTACTGCCCGGCGAAGTGGGGCAGGATGGCCAGGAAGACGACCAGGCCACCGATGGCCAGAGTTTTTTTCATCCCTTAACTCCCGAAAAGCCCTTGAGGCTTGACCATGAGGACCACGGCCATGATTAAGAAAATCAGGAAGAGCTCGAAGACTGGAAAAAGAAGAATGCCGTATGCACTGAGAACGCCCACGATGACCGCACCCACGAAAGCCCCCTTCAAATTTCCCAGCCCGCCGATCACCGTGATGATGAAGGCCTGGATGATCATGGCCGATCCGATCCCGGGAGCCACCACCCGCACCGGAGTTCCCAGCGCTCCCCCCAAGGCAGCGAGCATGGCGCCGAAGACGAAGACTCCGGTAAAAATAGTGGGAATATTAACCCCGATGGCACTGGCCATCTCCCGGTCCGAGGCCGAGGCCCGAACCATCTTGCCCCACCAGGTTTTTTCAAAAATCAACCAGAGGACCACCGCCACCACCAGGCCGGCCCCGATGATGAAAAGGTTATAGATGGGGAAAGGTCTTCCGAAGGCCGACAGGGTCCCCTCAAAAAAACCGGGCATGGAAGGAATCTTAGCCACCCCTCCCCAGACCATCTTCACCGCGTCGTCGAAGATGAGGATGAAGCCAAAAGTGAGCAGGAGTTGATAGGCGTGGTCCTCGTCGTAGATGTGGCGTAAAAAAAAGCGCTCCAGCAGGTAGCCCACGACGCCCACGGAAACCAGGCTCAAGGCAATCGCCAGCCAGAAATTGACTCCCCACAGCCCGTAGAAAGTGAAGGCGAAGTACGCCCCCAGCATAAACAGGCTGCCATGGGCAAAATTGAGCACCCCCAGGACGCCGAAGACGATGGTCAAGCCCGCGGCCAGAAGCCAGAGGTACATGGCCACGCTCAGACCCACCAAACCTTGGAAGGCTAAAGTATCCATATTCCCTCAACATAAATAAGCCCCCCCACCCTTGCCTTCCCCTCGAGGGGGGAGGGTAGGGAGGGGGTGGGATTGAGGAACCGGGCACCCCCCGTCCCCCGGCCAAGGTTTACTTGTCCATCTTGATGGGTGCAAAGGGCGGGTTGCGGAAGTATTCCGCCGCCGGGAACACTTTCAAATCGCCCCCCACGATGGGAATGGGGTAATTCGGGTCTTTAATCACCCTCCCGCCGGGAACGTTGTAAATGGCCTGGTGGTCTTCCGGCCTGAAGAATCTTTTCCCGCCCGGGGTCATCAGTTCCATACCCTCCAGGGCCTTGATCAGATCAGCCGTTTTCAGACTCCGGGTCTTTTCCACGGCCGCCTTGAAAAAATAGAGGGTCGAGTAAGAATTTTCTGCCGAATAGTTGGGAAACCGGTTCCATCGTTTGCGGAAGTTGGCCACAAAACTCTTGTTTCCCGGGGAATCAGGATAGTTGTGGAGGTACCGGGCGGTAGCCCATAATTTATCTTTGAATTTGCCCGCTTCTACCTCCCTGGAAATTCCTTCTAGAATATCCACCGAGCCCCCCATGCATTGGAACCAGGCCTGAACCTTGTCAAATACCCCAAGCATGAGTGCCTGCCGAAGAAGCATCACTCCCTCCCCCGCCCAGGGGGTCGCATGGATGGCATCGGGGTTGGCCGCCATCACCGCGGAGATGTGGGACGAAAAATCCATCGTCCAGAAGGGAGCCCAGGCAATGGCCACGAATTCCACGTCCGGCCGGTATTTTTTCAGGGTCTCCTTGAAGAGGGCCCATGTAGAATACCCGTACTCGTAATCACAATGGATCCCCGCCCATCTCTTGATGTTGGGAAAATCCTTGAAAATCAGCGCAGCCAGATTGCTTTCCTGGTAGACGGGTGCGGCGATGCGGAAGATCTGCTTAATGCCTTTGCCGGCAACCAGCTCCTCAGTCAATCGATGGGTAGAAGCGTGGGTAAACATGCAAATGCGGTCGATTTCCGGAAGGATGGGGCCAACGGCCATGGAGCTGCCGCTGGAATCCACCCCGAAGAGAAAATGGGCGCCCCACTCGGTGGCCAGATACCGGGCGTTCTTCACGGCGACCGCCGGCTTGAGCTCCTCGTCCATGAACTTCAATTCCAGCTTGCTTCCCAGGATTCCGCCTTTGGCGTTGATCTCTTCGATGGCCAGCGTCGAACCGGCGATCATCTGCCAGCCATAATCGGCGTGGGCACCGGAGGTGACCCCCTGCCCACCGATCTTGATGACATCGACTCCTAAGACTTTCTTCATCGGTTTGGGTTTCGCAGGAGCTTTCTCCTTTGGAGGGGCTGCTTCCCCTACCCCCCTGAGCCCCAAGGTCATCCCGCCAATTCCGGCAGCTGCTGCCGCTTTCAAAAACGACCGGCGACTGATCTTCTTCTTCTCGCTCATTGTTCCCTCCTCACCTGAGTTTCGAGTTGCGGGTTTCGAGTTTTGAGTTCCTTCCAAGAATTGATTCCAAACCATGGATCACTCTCCCATGCCTAAGAACAAGCATCACCTCCTTTCCGCCAAAAGCAGAATTCAGGAGCCAGAATCCAGGAGCCAGAATAGAAAATCCCTTCCTCTTCCATTCTGGATTCTGACTCCTGACTCCCGGATTCTTATTTTTTGGCGTTCAGCAGCCGCGCCGCGGCCTTGGCAAAATACGTGAGAATAAGGTCGGCACCGGCTCGTTTGATCGCCGTCAGGACCTCCATCATCACCCGTTCTTCGTCCAGCCAACCCCGTTGAGCCGCGGCCTTAATCATGGAATACTCCCCACTTACGTTATACGCACCCACCGGAAGATTAAACTCCTCCCGCACGGCCCGGATGATGTCCAGGTAGGGAAGAGCGGGCTTGACCATAATAATGTCCGCCCCCTCCTGAACGTCGAGCGCTACCTCCCGCAGAGCCTCACGGGCATTGCTGGGGTCCATCTGGTACGACCTGCGATCTCCAAATTGGGGGGTGGATTCTGCGGCCTCGCGGAAAGGGCCGTAAAAACCCGAAGCGTGCTTGGCGGCGTAGGCCATGATGGGGAGGTTTTCAAACCCTCTCCGGTCCAGCGCCTGGCGAATCGCCTGCACTCTCCCATCCATCATATCCGACGGGGCGACCATGTCGGCGCCCGCCTCGGCGTGGGAGACGGACATTTTGGCCAGAAGTTCCACGGTGGCATCATTATCCACTTGACCCTTGACGACCACCCCGCAGTGCCCATGGCTGGTATATTCACAAAGGCAAACGTCGGTGATGACCACGAGGTCTGGAAGTTTATCCTTGATCGCCCGGATGGCCTGCTGGATGATCCCGGACCGGGCATAGGCCTCTGAGCCGCGGGGGTCCTTCTTTTTCGGAATGCCAAAGAGGATCACCGCCGGCACGCCCAGTCGGAACGTTTCTTCCGCTTCCCGGACGGCCCAGTCCACGGAGAGCTGGGCGATCCCGGGCATGGAGCTGATCTCGTTCCGGACCTTCCGGCCGTGAGTGACGAAGAGCGGGTAGATGAGATCATCGACGGACACCTTCGTCTCCCGCACCATCCTCCTCAGGGTCTCACTCTTCCTCAAGCGTCGCGCGCGGTAAACCGGAAAATACATATCTCACTCCGTTCCAGTGCAAAATGAAAAATGTAAACTGTAAAGTAAAAAGTGTTCATCTTTTCCATTTTGCATTTTGCATTTTGCAATGTTTATTGGGAAATTCTTTATGTGCTTTTTTTCCAGGCTTGCACCCTTTCCAGCCCTTCCTTGAATTTCGCCTGTTTCTCCGCCAGGGTCTTTGCCTTTTCCTTCTCCTTGTCCACCGCCTCGGCCCGGGCCTTACGCAAGAATTCTTCGTTGTGCAGCTTCAGGTTAATGCGGCTAAACTCTTCGGCGATTTTGGCAATCTCCTTCTGAATTCTTTTCTCTTCATCATCCAGGTTGATTAACCCCTTTAAGGGGACGTAGATCTCCACGTCTCCAGCGACGGCTGTCGCCGAGGCTTTCGGTTTCTGCCCGTCGGTCTGAAAGGTCATTTTCTCGGCCCGGGCGAGGCTAGCCACGTAAATCCGGTTCTGTTCCACAGCCTTCAGGGCTTCCGGGTTCTTGCTGTGCAGGACCGCTTCCACCTGCTTGGAGGGGGGAACGTTCAGTTCGCTGCGCAAGTTGCGGATCGCCCCGATTACGCCCATGATCAACCCCATATCGGCTTCGGCTTCCGGTTGAATCTCTCCCCCCTGCACCCGCGGAAACTCAGCGACCATGATCGACCCCTGGTTTCCGGGGAGCGCCTGCCAGATCTCCTCCGTGATGAAGGGCATAAAGGGATGGAGCAGCCGGAGCGAGGTGTCCAGCACCCGGGCGAGAGTGTTCTGGGCCACCCATCTCTGGGCCGGATCCTCATCCTGGTAAAGGACCGGCTTGATCAGCTCGATATACCAGTCGCAGAATTCATGCCAGAGAAATTGGTAGACGGCCGAAGCCGCTTCGTTGAATTTATAGCTGTCCAGGCCCTGGCGTACCTGGGAGATGGCCTGGTTCGCCCGGCTCAGGATCCAGCGGTCGGCCAGGGTGGGTTCCGCCTTCCCCGCCGGCCGGTGGGGGTCATACCCCTGTAAATTACTCAGGGTGAAACGCGAGGCGTTCCAGATCTTGTTGGCGAAATTGCGGTAGCCCGCCAAGCGCTCTTCCGACAGCCGCACGTCGCGGCCCTGGGCCGCGAAAGCAACCAGGGTGAAGCGAAATGCATCCGTGCCGAATTTTTCGATGACCACCAGGGGATCGATCACGTTCCCCCGGGACTTGCTCATCTTCTGCCCTTCCGCATCCCGGACCAGGGCATGGATATAGACATCCCGGAAGGGGACATCTCCCATGAATTTCAGCCCCATCATCATCATCCGCGCCACCCAGAAGAAGAGAATGTCGAAACCCGTCACCAGCACGGACGTCGGGTAGAAGGCCTCCAGGTCCTTGGTCTTCTCCGGCCAACCCATCGTGGAAAAAGGCCAGAGCGCGGAGCTGAACCAGGTGTCCAGGACGTCCTGGTCTTGTTCGACCCGGGAACTGCGACAGGCCGCACAGGCAGACACCGGCTCGACGGAGACGGTCACCTCCCCGCAATCGCGGCAATACCAGGCCGGGATTCGGTGACCCCACCAGATCTGCCGGGAGATGCACCAATCGCGGATGTTATTCATCCATTCGAAGTACGTACTCTCCCAGACGGGCGGGATGATCCGGGTTCTGCCCTGCTGCACCGCCTCGACCGCCGGCCGGGCCAGGGGCTCGGTGCGGACGAACCATTGTTTGGAAACTAACGGTTCGATGATGGCCTTGCAACGATAACAATGGCCGACGTTGTGCAGGAAAGGCTCCACCTTCTTCAGCAGGTTGGCCTCTTTGAGGTCTTTGATCACTTCCTGGCGGCACTGGAAACGCTGCTGGCCGGCATACCTCCCGGCCCGTTGATTCATTTTCCCGGCTTCGTCGATCACCTGCACAATCTCCAGGCCATGCCTCCTGCCGATCTCAAAGTCATTGGGGTCATGGGCCGGCGTGATCTTCAGGGCCCCGGTGCCGAAATCCTGGCTCACGTAGCTGTCGGCGATCACCGGGATTTTCCGGTTCATCAGGGGCAGGATGACTTTCTGCCCGATAAACTTCATGTAGCGCTTGTCTTCGGGGTGCACGGCCACCGCCGTATCACCCAGCATCGTCTCGGGTCGCGTGGTGGCCACGACCAGGTATTCCCGGGAATCCTCGGAAGGATACTTGACGTAGTACAGATGTCCCTGCTCCTGCTCGTGTTCCACTTCCAAGTCCGAGAGGGCCGTCCGGCACCGGGGACACCAGTTGATGATGTAGTCTCCCCGGTAGATCAGGCCGTCCCGGTAAAGGCGCACGAAGACTTCCTTCACGGCCCGGGAGAGTCCCTCGTCCATGGTGAACCTCTCCCGGCTCCAGTCACAGGAACAGCCCAGTTTCTTTAGCTGCCGGATGATCTGCCCGCCGAACTCCCGCTTCCACTTCCAGACTCGCTCGATGAAGGCCTCCCGGCCGAGGGCATGTCGATTGCTTCCCTCCTCGGCCAGCTGTTTCTCTACCACATTCTGCGTGGCAATACCGGCGTGGTCGGTTCCGGGCAGCCAAAGCACGTTGAAGCCATCCATGCGCTTGTATCGGGCCAGAATATCCTGGAGGGTGTTGTTCAGAGCGTGCCCCATGTGCAAAGATCCAGTAACGTTGGGCGGGGGGATGACGATAGAAAAGGGGGGGCGCGGGGAATATTCGTCCCCCCGGAAGAGATTCTGGGACTCCCAGAAGCGATACCATTTTTCTTCAATCGGGTGAGGATCGTAGACCTTATCCCGATCTTTATCCGGTTCCTTTTTCACTCCTTCTCCTTAATCTCTGCCTTCAGCTTATCGATCTCCTTGCGCAGTACCGCTTCGGCAATCCGGGGAAACATCTCCCGGGCCACTCGTTCCAGAACCCGCACCCCCTCCGAAGCCATCCACTGTTCCGCTTTGACCTTCAGCGCGCTCTTCATCGCCAGGAGCTCTGAGGCATACTCGTGGGACCTCTCCCCTTCCTTCCCACCCGGGGCCGGCTTTTCCTCTACCACTTCGGTCAATTCAATGATCTCCTCATTCTTCTCCACATTGTCCATAATCATCCCCCAAGAAATTCAATTGCCATTACCACAGAAAGGCCCGGCCCGTCAAGCAAATCTAGCATACCACAGAACATTCACCGCAGAGAACGCGGAGAACGCAGAGAAAAAATAAAATTCTTAAAGGCCAAATTCCCAATAATTCCCAAATCCCAATACCCAGATTTTTGGGTTTGGAAAATTTCCTTTTGAATGTTGGTGATTGTTTGGGACATGGTGCTTGGAATTGGCAATTTTTTAAAACCTCTGCGCTCTCTGCGATCTCTGCGGTAAATCGTTTTCCCTCTTCCCCCGCATTTAAAGGCCCAGCCAGGGCCGGGGAAGGAAGATCTCCTCGTAGCGCTTAAAGGCATACCGGTCGGTCATCCCGGCGATGAAATCGGCAATCGCCCGTTCTACGGGCTCGCGGGCGTACGCCTCGCCGGCCTCCTGCCGGAATGCTTCCTTCTTTTCCAGATAATAGGCACGGAGTTCCCGGAGGATCTTCGCCGATTTATGGAAATCCGCGTGAACCTGCGGCAGGTCGTAAACCCGTTCGTACAGGAAATCCCGGAGTTTCACCGTGGCCTCGAGTACGTTCTGGCTCAGCCCAATTTTCAACGGCTCAGTCCTCTGGGCTTGTTCGATGATATCCTTCACCATCGTGTCGATTCGCCGGCCGTGAGAATCGCCCAGGCGCTCCAGGCAATCCCGGGGAATATCTTCGGGCGAGATCAGCCCAGCCCGCATGGCATCATCGATGTCGTGATTGATGTAGGCAATGATGTCGGCAATGCGGACCAGTTTCCCTTCGTAGGTGCAGGGCATATCCCCGGGGTCTTCCGCCAGGATCTCTCCTTTCCCTTTGGAGTGCTTGAGAATCCCATCGCGTACCTCGAAGGTAAGGTTGAGCCCTCTCCCGTCTTTTTCCAGAAGGTCCACCACCCGCAAGCTCTGGGCCGCATGGTGAAACCCGCCCGGACAAATCTCGTTGAGGGTCTCTTCTCCGGCATGGCCGAAGGGGGTATGCCCAAGGTCATGCCCCAGGGCGATGGCTTCGGTGAGGTCTTCGTTCAGACAAAGTGCTTTGGCCATGGTGCGAGCGATCTGCGCCACCTCCAGGGTGTGGGTCAGACGGGTGCGATAATGATCACCGGAAGGGGTCAAAAATACCTGGGTTTTATGCTTCAGCCGGCGGAAAGATTTGGAATGGATAATCCGGTCCCGGTCGTGCTGGAAGGCCGGCCGAATGCTGCATTCCTCCTCGGGAACGGCCCGGCCCCGGCTCGCCGAGCTGAGCTGAGCATAGGGGGACAGGAACTTCTTTTCCCGCTCTTCAAGCATGGTGCGGATGGACATAGAGATCCTTTGGGCGCTTTGGAATTTATGCTTCCAGGGCCTCTTCGGTTCCGGCCAGGCCGGATTTGGGATTTACAAAATCCCTCTCGTTAAGTTAAGATCATCCCATGAAGTGGACCCTCTACCGATACCTGCTGAAAGAGCTTTTCCCTTCTTTCCTTCTCGGCGTGGTCGGTTTTACCTTCATCCTGCTCACCGGAAGAATTCTACAGCTTACCGAACTGTTCGTCAACAAGGGGATTCCATTAATATACATCCTGAAACTGCTCTATCTCCTCCTCCCCTCTTTCCTCGTCCTGACCATTCCCATGGCCACCTTGTTGTCGGTGCTGCTCACCTTCAACCGGCTCTCCAGTGATAATGAGATCACCGCTTTCAAGGCTTCCGGAGTGAGCCTATACCAGATGATTCCTCCGGTCTTGGTACTCGCTCTGGGCACCACCCTGATCACCACCGCCCTCTCCATGTACGCTCTTCCGATCGCGAATGAGGCCTCCCGTTCACTCCTCTACCAAATGGCCAGCAGCCGGGCGCACGCGGGTGTCCGGGAGCGGGTATTCAACGATGACTTCGAAGGTCTGGTCATCTATGTGGAACGGGTTACGCCCAGGACCTTCGCCTGGGAAAATGTTTTTATTTCAGACTCGCGGGATGCCGCTGAAGTCCATACGATCATCGCGCGCCACGGTATGGTCTTTTCAGACCCGCAACAGCTCATCGTCACCCTGAGGTTGCAGGACGGCGCCATTCACAAATTGGGCGATCAGCCCAGCGCCTACCAAAAGGTCGATTTTAACACCTATGACCTGCGACTCAACCTGAAGACAGGATGGAAGGACAAACAAACGGCGGAAAAGAATCCCGCGGATATGTCTTTGGGCGAGCTGGCCCAGGCCGTTCGAGCACTCCGGTCGAAAAAGGCCGATGCCAAAATCCAGATGGTCAAGATCCATGAAAAATTTTCCGTTCCTTTGGCCTGCCTGGTCCTGGGCATGATCGGCATTCCCCTGGGCATTCAATCCCGCGCCGGACGGACGGGGAAATCCATGGGCTTTGTCTGGTCCATCGGGGTTCTACTGGTCTATTACCTCCTAACCAGTGCCGGAACATCACTGGCCGAGCGGGGCGTCGTGCTCCTGGAGGTCGGCATGTGGGCCGCCAACGGGATTTTCCTTTGCCTCGGAATCTACCTCCTGGTTAAGGCGGCCAACGAGTCTCCGGTTCTTCTCCTGGTTTGGCTGGGCAAAGGCATTAAAGTCCTCCGCCGGGGATGGGGCCGCCTCCAGAGACGCAAAGAATGGAAGCCAAAAGAATGAATATCCTCGCCCGTTATTTGGCCAGGGAATTCACCAAAAATTTTCTCTTGGCACTGGGGGCTTGCAGTGTCATCTACCTGATCGTAGAGCTTTTTGAGCGCATCAACGCCTTCCTGTATAACAAGGCCCCGGTGCCGATGATGGCCGCCTATTTCTTGAACAAAATCCCTTCCATTCTCTTCCAGGTCGCCCCCGCATCGGTCTTGCTGGCTTCCTTGGTGACTCTGGGGGTGATGGCCAGGCATAACGAAATCATGGCCATGAAAGCCGGGGGCATCAGCCTCCGCCGGATTGCCCTCCCCATTCTGGGCGTGGTGGCGGTCATCTACTTTACTTTGCTG
>Ga0315282_10008707_pt1 | contig 16345 bp, 14 predicted proteins | sample YL17G07_20_MG_FD_203693 | JGI IMG/M metagenome (GOLD analysis project Ga0315282, IMG submission 203693) | Sediment microbial communities from Yellowstone Lake, YNP, Wyoming, USA - YL17G07_20 | ecosystem: Environmental > Aquatic > Freshwater > Lake > Sediment | place: USA: Wyoming | collected...
GTTGTCATCCGCGCCCGCGGAGCGACTCCCCGAAATGCCTCCAGTAAGATGTTGGTTTATCCTGACGGGCGGATCCTGGGTACTGTGGGCGGGGGTGAGCTGGAGTATCGGGTGATCGCTGAAGCTTTGAAGGCGATTCAAGATGGCAACCCCCGCATTTTGGAGTATAGCATGACTGACCCGCAGCGCGGCGATCCTGGCGTGTGCGGTGGGCAGGTGGAGGTATATGTGGAACCAATTCAACCGAAACCGACCCTGGTTGTGATTGGATCAGGTCATGTAGGTAAGGCGGTAGCCTGGCTAGCGCACTGGTTGGGTTTCAGGGTAGTTGTGAATGATGACCGTCCGGAGTATGCTAACCCTGAAGCTGTACCGGATGCGGATGAATATTTCGTCTGCCCGATGCAAGAGCTGCCTGAAAAACTGGAGATCACCGCGGGTACATATCTGGTATTGACGACCCGCGGAGTGACGATTGACGGGCCCGGTTTACCGCCTTTGTTGGAAACGCCGGCTGCCTATCTTGGATTGATCGGTTCCAGACGGCGGTGGGCGACGACCTATAAAGCGTTGCGAGACGCCGGGGTGGCGCAAGAAAAGCTGGCCCGCGTCCGCTCGCCGGTTGGTTTGGAGCTCAATGCTGAAACCCCTGAGGAGATCGCGGTAAGCATCCTGGCTGAGATCATCATGCTGCGGCGGGGAGGCAGTGGAGTTGTAATGAAAGTCAGCGAAGCGCCACCGAATTAGCCCGCATTACGGCACGCTTCGCAGAGCCGCACTACGATAGGAGATTCTCTTACGAATTTATCCGTGAAACCAAGGGCTGAGAGTGCCCCAACCTTTATACGGTAAACTTGTTAATGATAAACTATGGATAGGAGTTGTGGAAAACTTTATGTGGCAGAATTATTTTAACGTAACCAGCCTCGAAGAAGCCAAGAAAATCCTGGCAGAACGAGGCGAAAAAGCCCGCATCGTCGCTGGAGCTACCGATTTGATCCTGGAAATAGAACGAAATGTACGAGTGGGGATCGAAACTTTGATCGACATTACCCGTGTTGCGGGTTTAGATCAGATCATACTGGACGAGGATGAATATCTCCATCTTGGACCTTTGGTTACCCATAACCAGTGTGCGGCTTCCAAGCTAATTGTCGAGCGCGCCTATCCTCTGGCAAGGGCAGCCTGGGAGGTGGGTGCGCCCCAAATTCGCAACCGCGGCACAGTCGCCGGCAACCTGATCACCGCTTCGCCAGCCAATGATACGATTACACCCCTCATGGCGCTAGGCGCCAGGTTGACTTTGACTTCCCGCAATGGGGAACGCGTGGTTAGCTTGGAAGATTTCTATAGTGGCGTGCGCAAGACGGTCATGCGCACCGACGAGATATTGGTGGATATCGCTTTTCCAGCCATGCAAGCCAACCAACGGGGAACTTTCATTAAACTCGGTTTACGCCAGGCGCAAGCCATATCTCTGGTAAACGGAACGGTTTTACTCACTTTTGAGAATGAGTCGCCGCGCAGCCAGGTGACCCAGGCTGTGATCACACTCGGGGCGGTTGCCCCCACCATCATTCACGCTCCGGAGGCGGAGGTTTACCTTGTGAATCGCCACCTGGACAAGGAAACCATCGAGGAGGCGGCCCGGTTGGCAGAGAAGGCCGCAAAACCCATCGACGATGTGCGCAGTTCGGCGGATTACCGTTCGGAAATGGTGCGGGTTGGGGTTTTACGGGCTTTACGCAGTCTCCTGGAGGGTATAGAACGCGAGAATTACCCGGCCCATCCGGTTTTGTTGTGGGGCAACCGTCACCCCGGTCAGGTGCCGGTTTTAGAAAAAGCATGCGAGCATGATTCAGATTCGCCTATTCAAACGCGGATAAATGGCCGCGATTATGAAATCCGCGGCGCTAATCATAAAACCCTGTTGCGCTTGATCCGAGAAGATGCTGGCCTCACCGGCACCAAAGAGGGCTGCGCCGAAGGAGAATGTGGCGCATGCACGGTTTACCTGGACGGTATGGCAGTGATGAGTTGTCTGGTGCCCGCACCGCGCGCCCATGGCGCTGAAATCGTTACCATCGAGGGTTTGGCGGTAGAAGATCATTTGCATCCCATTCAGCAAGCTTTCATCGAGGAAGGCGCCGTGCAATGCGGTTACTGCACGCCAGGATTTATCATGTCGGCGGCTAAGTTGCTGGAAGAACAGCCTCACCCGGCTCGCGAAGAAATCCGGCAAGCGATCACCGGTAACCTTTGTCGCTGCACGGGTTATTACGCCATCATAAACGCAATCGAAAAAGCCAGCCAGAAGGCGGTATCTCATGTCTAAATATACGATCTATAGCCGGCGCCCACCACCCAAACCGCGCCCCTGGAAAATCCATCCCATCTGGCGCGGCATTGGTTGTCTGATGTTGATCATCATCCCAATCCTCGCCTATGCCGGCGGCGTGCTTTTGGTAGAGGCGAACAGCAAACAGGGGTGGGTGCCTGTGCCTGGCGAGTTCATGCGGAGCGTAAATTTACCCGCGATTGGTGTTGTTCGCCATCTGATAGCTACCCTGTTCGTTACACTCCTCCTGACGTTCATCGGGTTTGGAGGCTTGATGATCCTGTACGCTTTGATCTACCGTCTGGTTGGACCGCCCAGCCTGGGACCTTTAGATGCGCCTCCGGTGCGGATGCCTCAAAATCAAAGACGGAGAGGTTGAAAATATATTCGGGGAATGAACAGGGTTCCCTACCCTCAATTAACCGCTTTAGTCGTCCTCAAGGTTGGGGGCTGAGCGGCGTAAATTCTTACGTTGGCTGCGCAAGCGTTTTTCTTGCAAGCGCCGTTGGCGAGAGGCGGCTGGCGGGCGAGTTTTCCGCCGGGTTTTAGGCTTCTGGGCAGCGTTGCGGATCAGAGCGAGCAAGCGGTTCAGGGCATCCTGGCGATTCTGTTCCTGGGTTCGATAGCGGTTGGATTCGATTACCAGGACACCGGCGTTGGTCAGCCGTCGACCTGCCAGGAGAATCAAACGCTGGCGGACATCCTCAGGCAGAGATGGGGAATTGAGGACATCGAAACGAAGCTGCACCGCGCTGGAGACTTTATTGACGTTTTGTCCTCCAGGACCAGAGGCGCGGATAAACGTTTCCTCGATTTCATCCAGATTGATCGCCAGATGATCGTTAATAGAGATCACAGCCATCAGACGAACCACTCATCGATCAAGTAAAAAAGGTTCGGAATCGTTCTAGCGGTATTTGGGATAAATCCCTTACCACCCAATCTGCAGAAGAGAGATGCTCGACCGGGTGGGTAGTGGTAACGGCGATACACTTCATCCCAGCCCGTTTAGCAGCCTGGACGCCAGCGGTTGAGTCTTCAATTACCAGACAATTACTTGCCGGGACATCCAGGAGCGAAGCCGCTTTGAGGAAAACCGCTGGATCGGGCTTGCCGGGTATGCCGGAGGCGGCGACAATGACTGAGAAATACGGCCGGATGTGGGTTTCATCTAGTAAAGCGTTTATATTTTCTTTGGGCGCAGATGTCGCAATAGCCTGCAGTATGCGCTGTTGGTGAAATCCTTCTAACCATCCGATTACGCCGGGTAATAATCGAACCTGGCCCTGGATCGCCTGGCGGAAAGCGGTTTCTTTTTTATTTTCGATCTCCAGGATTTTTTCGGGAGCGGCAGCCTTGCCCAACAATATTTGGATCGCCTGGTCATTTTTCAAACCAAAGATCTGGCGAAAGATAGTCTGGTCGAAAAGAATCCCATCCTCCTGCAAAACCGAAGCCCAGGCCCGGTAGTGATATTCGTACGTGTCGATCAAGACGCCATCCATATCCCATAGAACCGCATAATTGTTTGACATATCAGCAGGTGAAAACACCAGTCTATATCCGCGGGTATCGAATCAAATCGGAAGGATCAACCTAACACTGGGTTTGGGGCCGATATCAACCCGACCAGGCCGGCTGGCGACTGCTAAGAGTACCAGGGATGTGCAAGCCGCGAAAATGAACATTCGGGAGGAGAAAATCAGCTTTGGCATAGGCTTGTTTTATCACACCGGATGAGTTGCGTCAACCTTAGAGGCGTTCACTTCTGATCGGTGGTATTGCCTAACTATGATTGGTTCTGAAGATGGTTGCCCCCAACCTTGTTAGCAACTTTTAACTTAAAACCTTGCATGACTGTATTGAAAAACCATTTACCACGAAATCACCAAGTGAGAAATTTGAACCCCACCTTGGAAATAGTTTAGTGAAAGAAGCGTTGGAAAAAATCGCAGAGAAATTCGCTTCGCCTGAACATGCTGGCCCGAAACAAGCAGGGGACTTCGATGATATCAACGATCCTGAAGAACAAGCGCCAGGTATAACTCAGTATCTCTCTAGCACTTCATGACCCCCAGCGAGGGCTACATCAGGGTTTTGCACTTCGCGATGCCAGCAACCCTGAGCGCCCTGTCTCCTGACACCCACACTCAGGGCAGGTATAGCATCTGCGGACTGGTTTTTCGCCTGTAAGTTTATTAACAAGATGGCAGGCGCCGGTCTTGCCTTCTTCCCCATGAATAACTAACGTTGAAAAAATCTCACGAAGTGCACAGACGTGTGCAATAGGGGAAACCAGCCAACGTTGAGAAAGGTGATTTTGTCTGCTATGAGACAAGATGTACTTTTACTTAACCATAAAACAGGTATTTATTGCAAGTATCCTCTTTTTAGGAATCCTCTTGTAATTAGCACTTATATATAGGATAATAGACATAAAGTGTCTATTATCCTATATGAAATCAGAAAATCTCTCCTCTCTTGAATCTCTTCCGTACTTCACCATTGAGGCGGCAAAACAGCTTCTTGGAGATGAATCCACTGCTACTGGTACGACCCAAACCGCGCTGTACCGCTGGATGAAAGCAGGGCAGCTCATCCAGCTCAAAAAAGGCGTCTACATGACGCGCCGCTTTTTTGAGCGGCACCGCACCGATGCCGATTTTGCGCCGATGGTCAGCGCGATTTTAATTCCACAGTCCTACCTGTCGCTGGAATACATTCTGCAGCGCAGCGGAATTCTGACGGAAGTAACGTATCCGATCACAGCGGTTACGCTCAAGCAGACCCGTGTGTTTGAAAACAAACTGGGCACTTTCACCTATCGCCATATCAAAGAGGAACTCTATAAGGGATTTACGATCTCAGATTACATGGGTATTCCTGTTGCCCAGGCGACGGTAGCGAAGGCGCTTTTTGATTACCTCTATTTACGCCCCTGGAAAAGCAAGGGACATTCAGCGAGTTATGACCTGGTTGAAGAATTACGCCTTAACCTTGAGGTTTTCACAGAAAGAGACCGGGGAGAGTTTGTTGAGTTCGTTGAGATGGGTAAAAGCAGAAAGATGGATCAGATTTTGAAAAACCTGAGGAAAACAATATGGCGACTTTAATCCAATTGATGCAAAATCTCCTGTCTCAAAAAGACCCATTATTGGCAAATGAGACGAAGCGGGTGATCCTCAAGGAATTTCTGCAAGTTTATACCCTGGATTTTCTCTACAATCACCCGGTATATCGAAAGCTCAATTTTTATGGAGGCACGTGCCTCCATGTTATTTATGGGTTAAACCGGCTCTCTGAAGATATAGATCTGGATAACAGCAACGGGATAGATCTAAACAACCTTGAAGGCGATTTGCTGACATTCTATCGTTCCAACATTGGATATGCCGACGTAACAGCCAAAACCCAGATAGGGGAATGGGGCGTTCAGCGAACAACCTTGAAGTTCCCTATTCTCTATGCTTTGGGATTGACCTTGCATGCCAGTGAAGCACTGCATCTGAAAGTAGAGGTCAGCCAGCATAAACAAATTTCCATCCTGCGCAAAACGCCAGTCCTGCTTTATGGAAGAAGCTTTGTGGCCGCGCATTTTTCACTGGAGACGATGATGGCCGGGAAGATGCTGGCCTGCCTGGAGCGCACCTTTCAAAAAGACGAGGGAGCCACAATCAAAGGCAGGGATTTTTATGATCTACTCTGGTTCATGCAGCAGAAAATTCAGCCGTTGGAGGAAAAATTAGCCCACGATGGGAAAAATTCCTACACCGTTCGATCCGCAATGCAAATGTTGGGAGAAAAGATTGCTGATTTGAGAATATCGGACCTGGCAGAGGATTTGCTACCTTTATTTGAACAGCGGTCTTTCATCGAAGCCTGGCTGGAAGGGTTTAAAGAGAATTTTAGGGAGTATGAGAACAATTATTTATAGGAAGCATCCTTATTCAAGCTCCCATTTGATTCAGCAAATCTTTCAAAGCTACCAGCTTCTGGTTGGAAAATGTGGTTAAAATAGTTAAACCCTCAGAGTGTGGTTGGAGGATGATACTTTTTCTGACCACGCTTGAACCCATTAATAGTACGGTGCATACCAGCATTGCGAATAACTCGGACAGTATCCTCGATAAAGTCCCTACGTCCGATCCCGATATTCCAACCGGTATGGCAAGTGCAAAGTGGTATGAAGTCCCAGGTATCTGGTGGGGTGTGGTGGAGCGGTTATCCTGGACGATGTTGGGAATACAATATAAGCATTGGTGCAATTTTTGACATAAAGTGCCCCACAACATCGCAGGCAATATATTTCCCCTTCATCGTCCGGTTCAGTAATCACTCCATAAATTTGTTTTTGCCGATTCTGATTCAATCCAGTAATAATCTAATTCGCTTTGATCTGTCAAAAGCCATTTCTCCTGATGAACTAACCAGTCCCTATGAGCTGATTCGCTAAGAATGCCTGAGCCCCACAGAATGACTCGCTAAAATAAAAAGCAGAGAGGAAATCAAACCTTGCTGAAGCACTATATGAGAAGCGCTTACAGGCCCAACAGTGATTTATAATTTGGTTATTCAACCGGCTTCAGATCTTAGGGTATCGTGATCTTCAACCTTACGAAAAATTTGATGATTCCATTAAAATTGGCGAGTATTTCGATATTCCCATCAAAGGTACACTGGTGCAGTTTGGCGTTGCTGCTCCCCAGGCCGGTCTATAAGCCGCATTCTGTCTGGCGGGCGAACCCGCCTGTGCGGTCATCTATCTGGGACGCGCCTCTCGGCGCGCCTCGGGCGGCCTACCCGGAGCTATGGTCTTACGGTGAAGACCGGGAGACGGGCTGCCTCCCACCCGTCTAAGACGGATTTTGCCCCTGTTTGGCCTTGCTCCCGGCGGGGGTTGCCTGGCCGCCCGCATTGCTGCGAACGCCGGTGGTCTCTTACGCCACCTTTTCACTCTGACCGAGAGTAGAGATTCGAGAGTTGAGAATAATCACAGACTACTCTCTAATCTCTATTCTCCACTCACGGCGACCTGTTTCTGTGGCCCGATCCGGCAGGTTACCCCGCCCCGGGGATTACCCGGCGCCGCGCCCTATGGAGTGCGGACTTTCCTCAGCCCTATCGAGACAGGGCCGCGATCGCCCAACCAGCCTGGGAGATTCATCATACTATAGGAACCCGTTTCCTACCAGTGTTCTCACTATCGAATTGCTCTTTCCCCCTAGTCAAATCGGGAATCCTCATGTAAAATAATCAGCCGTGGATATTGAAAGATATTTTTGGAGGCAAGACTTTGGCAAACATCAAGTCGCAAATCAAGCGTAACAGACAAAATGAAAAGCGCAGGCTGCGCAACCGGGTGTACAAAGGTCGCGCCCGCACCTCAATCAAGAAAGCTCGCCTGGCGATCGAGAGTGGCGGCGTCGAAGAAGCCCGGCAGGCTACCCTGGAAGCCGTTAGCGCCCTGGATAAAGCAGCCGAAAAAGGGATTCTGCATAAAAACAACGCAGCTCGCCGGAAGAGCCGTTTGATGAAGAAACTGGCTATGATGGAAAAAGATTAGATTCGGCTTCGATCGGTTTATCTTTTCGACTCGGATTGCTGGCGGGAGTGAAGCGCACTCCCGCTTTCATTTTTGCACCTTTGCGGCTTTGGGTTGATGTTTTTGTTTCGGCTGGAGGCCACGCTATGATGTTATAATCTGCATTCGGCAAGTTCGGGTTGGCGTGTTCGCGACTTGATAGAACAGGTGATCAGGGTGTTTCTGGCTGAACAGCAAGCTGTTGAAAAGAAAATCCGACAGTTCTGTGAGCAGAGCGGTCTGCAGGCCCCACGACAGATGCAGTGGGCACCTATTCCATTTGCCGGTGAATGGGGGATCTCGACGTCTTTCTTCCAACTGGCGGCTCAAGAAGCCCGCTTGCCAGGTAAAAACCGCCCAGTTTCGGGCGGTGTGCCTCAGCGGGCTGAGGAAATTGCTAAAAAAGTTGCTGAATTTATCGGTATACCGCAAGGCTTTAGGCGGGTCGAGGCGGTTAAAGGTTATTTGAATTTATACTTTTCTCCACAGGAATTCACTCAACGGGTGGTAGATCGTGTTTTGCAAGCTGGTGAGCGCTTTGGTCAGGGCGAACCTAAAGGCCAGCGCGTCCTGGTTGAATTTTCCCAACCTAACACCCACAAAGCTTTTCATGTTGGGCATTTACGAAATGTGGTTCTGGGCGACACCTTGTGCAATATCCTGGAAGCCGCCGGGTATGTAGTGATCCGGGCTAACTACATCAACGATACCGGTTTGCATGTGATCAAGTGGCTGTGGAATTACCAGAAATATCACAACGGCGAGCGACCGGGTGAAGACAAAACTCGCTGGATGGGCGATATTTACGCCGAGGCTAATCGTCGCCTGGAAGAAAACCCGCAATACGAGACTGAAGTGCGCGCCCTTTATACCCGTTGGGACGAACGGGATGAGGCTGTCATGAAGTTATGGGAACAGACTCGCCAGTGGTCATTGGAGGGCTTCGACCAAATCTATACAACCCTGGGGGTGCGCTTTGACCATATCTTCTATGATAACGAGATGGAAAAGCCCGGGCAACAATTGGTGGATAGACTAATCGAGGCTGGCATCGCAGTCGACGAGCGCCCGGCTGGTCCGGTGATCATCCGCCTGGATGATCTGCTAGGGATCGAAAAAGAAACTTACCGGGTCCTGGTGGTTTTGCGCTCGGATGGCACCTCGTTGTACGCCACCAAAGACCTACCTCTGGCAATTAAGAAATTTGAACTGTACAACCCCGATCGCTCAGTGTACGTCATCGACGTGCGCCAGTCGCTTTACCTGAAGCAAATTTTCAAGACCCTGGAAGTTATGGGTCACCCGGATTGGGCTCAACGCTGTTACCATTTTAGCTACGAGATCGTCAACCTGCCCGGAAACGTCACGATTGCTTCCCGTGAAGGGACGGTGGTGTTGCTGGAAGACCTGATTCGAGAAGCCCGACAGCGCGCCCTGGCAGTGGTTCAAGAGAAGAACCCGACTTTAACTGCCGATGTGATGGAAATGGTTTCGAATGCGGTGGCGCTTGGTGCGATCAAATATCCGATGTTGGCGCGGGATAATACCAAGGTGGTCACCTTTGACTGGCAAGCTGCCCTGGATTTCAATGGGCAAGCAGCCCCATATATTCAGTATGCGCACGTGCGGGCGAACAGCATCCTGCGCCGTCTCGAAGGGCCGTTCCCCGGTCCGGTAAGGCCAGCATACGATTTACACCCCACCGAGATTCAGCTCATCGACTTGATTTCGCGCCTGCCAGGCGAGATTCAACGCGCCGCCCAGGAGATGAAGCCGCTCCATATTACTAACCTGGCATACGAACTGGCGCGGGCATTTAACGATTTCTATGCCGAATGCCAGGTGCTTAAAGCCGACCCGCCGGTGAGCGCCGTCCGGGTGAGGCTGGTGGCAGCAGCCCGGCAGGCGCTTGCCAACCTGCTGGGGTTATTGGGTATACAAACGCCAGATGTAATGTAATAGATCTATATATCTGGCAAAAATTGGTTGAAACTTGAACCTGAAATTCAAAATAAAGGAGAATCATTGCTGAAATGTCCAACCGTACCCTGATCATGGGCGCCGCCGGGCGCGATTTTCATAACTTTAACGTTTTCTTCCGGGATAACCCGGATTACGAAGTGGTTGCGTTCACCGCTACCCAAATACCCAATATCGAGGGTCGCGTTTATCCCGCCGAGCTGGCTGGGGCTCGATATCCGGCCGGCATCCCGATTTATCCCGAAAGCGACCTGGTCAAGCTGATCCGTGAATTGAAAGTTGACCTGGTTGTATTTTCATATAGCGATGTGCCGCATGTGTATGTCATGCACAAAGCCTCCATGGTCCTGGCTGCCGGGGCGGATTTTACCCTGATGGGCCCCAAACGCACCCAGTTGAAATCTAGCAAACCAGTGGTAGCGGTTTGCGCGGTGCGCACGGGCAGCGGCAAGAGCCAGACGACCCGCCGGGTATCTTTGATCTTACGCTCGATGGGATACAAAGTGGCTGCTATTCGTCATCCAATGCCCTATGGAAACCTGGTGGCGCAGGCGGTTCAACGCTTTGCTGATTATGATGACCTGGATGAGTATGAATGCACCATCGAGGAACGCGAAGAATACGAACCCCATTTGGACAATGGCATAATCGTCTTCGCGGGAGTGGATTATGAGCGCATTCTACGGCAGGCGGAGAAGGAAGTGGATATTGTATTGTGGGATGGTGGCAATAATGACCTATCGTTCTATGTTCCCGATCTGCTTATCGTGGTGGCAGATCCTCACCGCGCCGGTCACGAGTTAAGTTACTACCCCGGGGAAGCCAATGCTCGAGCCGCAGATGTGTTCGTGATCAATAAGGTGGATACTGCCCGCCCCGAAGACATCATCACCGTGCGCGAGAACCTGCGCCTGCTCAACCCCGAGGCGACCGTGATCGAAGCCGCTTCGCCGTTGTTCGTGGATGACCCGGCTGCGATCCGCGGTAAGCGGGTGTTGGTGGTGGAAGATGGGCCGACGCTGACTCACGGCGAGATGGCTTATGGGGCCGGCTGGGTGGCGGCTCGCCGTTTTGGCGCGGCCGAGATCGTCGATCCGCGGCCTTTCGCGCTCGGTTCGATCAAAGCCACCTTTGCCAAGTATCCCACCACGGGCAATGTACTGCCAGCCATGGGCTATGGGCAAGAACAGGTGCAAGAGCTGGAAGAGACCATCAACCGGGCGGATGTCGATTTGGTGATCATTGGCACCCCGATCGATTTGAGCCGGGTGATGGCCATCAAAAAACCCTACCAGCGCGTGCGCTATGAGTTGCAGGAGATCGGCCAGCCAACCCTGGAGGATATTCTGAAAGCTAAATTCAAAAAGTAATCCCTAACCAGGAAAAGCCGAAAAAGATTCAACCACGAAGGTCACGAAGAAACACAAAGGGACATAAAGTTTTTCTTCTTTCCACTTTGTGATCCTTCGGGCCTTTAGTGGTACAAAATCCTTACACAAAAAGCAAGAATAGCATTTATAAAATATTAATCAAGTCTGATGCTGGTTAAATGACACCCATATTAAGCTGGGATTCAAAATCCCTGACCATACCCGAGCCAACCCAACTGGAAGTGGATAGCCTGGTATATCCGGGCGGCGTTGGATATCCAGATGCTGAACCAGCCGGGCAACTGATCCTGGGCGATAACCTGGTTGTAATGGTGTCTTTACTGCCTGAATATGAAGAACGATTCGATTTGATCTACGCCGATCCGCCGTTTTTTACCAATCGAAGCTACTCAGCCAGGATTGGGCGAGGCGAAGATTCCCGCCACCCCCAGGAGTGGCAACTTGCCGAAGGGTATCCAGATTCCTGGCAAGATATACACGCCTATCTGGATATGCTCTACCCTCGCCTGGCGTTGATGTACCGTTTGTTGTCGCCACATGGAACGCTCTACCTGCACCTGGATTGGCATGCCGACGCTTACGCTCGTTTGTTGTTGGATGAAATCTTTGGCTCTGATCGGTTGCTGAATCAGATCGTGTGGATTTATCATGGGCCGTCTCCTATTCGGAGGGCTTTCAACCGCAAACATGACACGATTCTGGTCTATACCAAAAGCGATGATTTTACATTCAATGTGGATGCAGTCCGCCAGCCTTATAATTCAAAAACCATAAAGACTTTTGCCTCCTCGCCCAAAGCCGGGTTTGGGAAAGTGCCAGATTTAAAGAGGGGTAAAGTGCCAGAAGATTGGTGGTATTTTCCGGTGGTCGCCCGTTTGCACAATGAACGCACTGGCTATCCGACCCAAAAACCGGAAGGATTGTTGGAGCGGATCATTTTAGCGTCTTCGAACTCGGGCGATCTGGTTGGCGATTTCTTCTGTGGTTCAGGGACTGCAATAGCAGCGGCGGCTCGTTTGGGCAGGCACTTCATAGCCAACGATCTTACCGAGCGGGCGATTCAGGTCACCCGGAGCAGGTTGGTTGAGTATTATAAACAGCCGTTTAAGGTCTTGAATGCTAAGATAAATCCTGCTTCACCAGCTAACCCCTTCCTGAAAGTGAATCTTGCTTCGTTCCATAAGCGTTTTCAGGATGACCATATCATTCTGATGATGGATACCGAACACTGTAAAGAAGTGGATTATTGGGAAGTTGATCCGCATTGGGATGGTAAGTTATTCCACAGCGCTGGGCAGGTAATTCGCCGGCGGAGAGACTCCACAATAAAAAATGAAATTCCCCTGCCAGCAAACGCAGGAGAGAAGATTGGCGTGCGCCTGGTTCACGCTCTAGGTGAGCAGAAACTGGTTGTTTTAGACATCCAGACGATACCCAACGCCGCGCAAGGTCTTTAAAAACTTGGGGTTGCGGGGGTCAGCTTCAATCGCCTTCCGCAGCCAGTTGATGTGAACATCCAGGGTGCGAGTATCGCCGGTATATTCGGTATCCCACACTTTTCGGAAAAGCACTTCGCGCTCAACCACAGCGCCAGCGTTTTCCATCAGGTGTTGTAATATTTGGGTCAGACGGGGGGTCAGGCGCGCTTCTCGATTTTGACAATGAACCCGTTTCAATTCCACGTCTAAACGGATTGGACCTTTGTGAATTTGTTTTTTACCTTCTGATGTAACCAGGGGTATAACCCGATTGAGTAGTTTGCGTATTGTGAATGGCAAGGTAAGCACCGCGTTTGCGCAGTCTTCATCCACTACATGTTGGGGGTCGTTGATCAGCACGATAGGCACGCCATCTGAGCTGGCTCGGATCGAACGGCAAATTCGTTTCCCAGTGGTGCGCAAAGAGGCCGCATTAACCACCACAAGGTCGGGATCAAACTCGTACAAACGCGCTAATGCCGCGCTTCCAGTGGTGACTGAATTTAATTCGAAGCCTCTTTGTTGCATATCGGGTATGAAGGAAGGACCCTCCGCCCGATTGCCCTCAATCCAAAGTATCTTGGCTTGCATCCCGTTTTCTCCCATTCAGAAAAACCCTCTGCTCCCCTTTATTAACATGCTATGTCATTATACATGCGATTTTGCCAATTGGCAATAAGTCATTAACATTATTAACATTGGCTTAAGAATGTGGATTGTGATGACCCCAATGAATTGATAAAAAAGTTGCGATCGATAATCGAAAAACTTTACATTTTTGATTATGGGATCGAAATTGGGTGTAAAATAGATTGGGTTATCTTTATTTGCGTCGTGTGCGTCCCCATGTTAGAATATTATTCATTAATACCACCTGTTGGGTGGTTCTGATTTGAATGACTGGAAAAGTGTCAAATGACCGATGATATGGTAGAAGTAGTAATCGATAGTATCCGCGTCAGTTTAATGTCTCAGCAAAGGATTGTGATTTTGCGGGAAGTGGATGACGAGCGGTACCTCCCAATCTGGATTGGAGTCTATGAAGCGGAAGCGATTACCATATCTCTGCAAGAAGTCGAAGTCGCCCGCCCGCTCACACATGATTTACTCCGAAATGTCTTTAGCGCGTTGAATGCCCATATCCTGCGGGTCGAAGTATCCGCTTTACGCGATGATACGTTTTACGGTAATATCATTGCTGAAGTGGATGGACACACCATCAGTATTGATTCCCGACCTTCGGATGCGCTTAATCTGGCAGTGCGGGCTCATGTACCGATCCTGGTTTCTCGCTCGGTGATGGATTCGGCTGGGGTGATTCCCGAACGTGACTTGCAAGAAGAGGCTAAAGATAAAACTGCCCAGAAAGCCACGCCAGAGGTGGAGATCGCTGAAGATCGTCTCTCGGTTTTCGAGGATTTCCTCGAAAAACTGGATATCGATGAAAACGAAGCCGATGACCAGGAAAAGGGTGATCAAGGCGAAAGTGATCCCAAAAAGTGAAGCGGGCGCTTGTAAGTGATTTGTATACGATCCATTGGATAATTATTTTCCTGCTGAAGAAAGTTCGTTAGCCACCCCGCTGGTTCCGCATAACCGGGAAGCAGAAGAAGCGGTTATCGGTTCGATTCTGATCAACCCGGAAGCATATTATGAGGTGGCTCCATTTCTGAAAGCGGAAGATTTCTACATCCACCGCAACCGCTGGATTTATGAATCCTTCACCCGTTTACATGAGAAAAGAATACCGATAGATTTCATCACTGTATCGGATGATCTCGAACAAAGAGGGCAATTAGCTGAGGCTGGAGGATCAGCTTATCTTTCGGCGTTAACCAGTAACGTCCCAACCTCTCTCCACGCTGAATCTTATGGACGGATCGTCGAGGCAACTGCCATCCGGCGTAAGATGCTAGAGGCCGCCAACCAGATCGCCAAGCTGGCGTACCAGGAAGAAAACAGCGTCGAGATGGTAATGGATGAAGCCGAGAAAGCCGTTTTCGGGGTAAGCGAGCGCCGGATGACCCGCGACCTGCAAACCATCCGGCAGGTGTTGAGCGATTATTTCGATCGGATCGAAAGATTGATCGGTCGAGATGAAGAGATCTATGGTGTACCCACCGGTTTTATCGACCTTGATCGCCTCTTAATGGGCATGCAACCCTCTGACTTTCTCATTGTGGCGGGTAGACCAGGTTCGGGTAAGACAGCCTTCTTGCTTTCGTCTGCCAAGTTTGCTGCTCAGGTGCACAAAAAACACGTGGCGATATTTTCCATGGAAATGTCTGGCGAGCAGCTTGTCCAGCGGCTGCTTTCTCAAGAAACCGGCATTGATTCGCAACGCTTACGCACCGGTAAGCTGAATGAGGACGAGTGGCCTGTTCTTACCCATGCCATTGAGGTCTTGAGCGATACCTATATATTTCTGGATGATACCCCCGCTTTGACCCCGCTACAGTTACGCACCAAGTGTCGCCGCTTGCACCTGGAGCATCGGCTGGATCTGATTTTGGTGGATTATTTACAATTGATGTCCAGCGGCTCAAGAGTCGAAAACCGGGTGCAGGAAGTATCCTACATCTCCCGAAATTTAAAAGTGCTGGCGCGCGAATTGAATGTGCCGGTGCTGGCGGCTGCCCAACTCTCACGGGCAGTCGAACAGCGCGCCGATAAGGAGCCGCAGCTTTCTGACCTCCGCGAGAGTGGCAGCCTGGAGCAAGACGCGGATATCGTGATCTTCATCCACCGACCGGAGCTTTATGAGAAAGATGTTCTAAAAAAGAACCTGGCTCAGATCAAGATAGCCAAACATCGCAATGGCCCCATGGGAACAATTGAGTTAATCTTCCGCAGCAATCTGGCAAAATTCGAAAACGCAGCCACTCGCTATGTAGACCTGGCACAAATCGAATAAGTAGACCTGCTATGAACGTGTTCAGCGGTTTTGGCGAAGGGAAAATCAATCCGATAGCGGTTCCTGAAACTTTTTTTCGAGAACTTCTGCCGCTCATCGACCACCTGGGTGAGCTAAAAGTCATTCTTTACACCCTGTGGATGATGGAGCGCCTTGAAAGCCCATTTCGATACTTGCGCAAATCCGATTACCTCAAAGATAAAACCTTCATGCGTGGGTTAAACGATGCCAGCCAGGAAGGTGAGAGTGTGCTGGAAGAAGGTTTGCAGCGAGCTGTCGAACGAGGCGTGTTGTTGGCGGCGCCGGTGGAGCTGGATGGGCAGATAGAAAGTCTCTTTTTTCTCAATACGCCCAGAGGTCGGGCTGCTGTCAAAGCGATTGCAGAGGGCGAATGGCGAGCAACTGGTGATATGGAGGCGCCGGTTGAGCTGATTTTCGATGCCCCCAATATTTATCGCCTGTATGAGGAAAACATCGGACCCATCACCCCGATGATTGCTGAAATGTTGCGGGATACAGAGAAAGACTATTCGCCTTACTGGATCGAAGAGGCGCTGCGCATCGCAGTGGAAAACAATGTGCGCAACTGGCGGTATGTGAACGCTATTCTGAAGCGTTGGAAGGAAGAAGGAAAAGTTGAACGAAAAGGTAGACAAGACACTG
>Ga0315282_10008708_pt1 | contig 16345 bp, 11 predicted proteins | sample YL17G07_20_MG_FD_203693 | JGI IMG/M metagenome (GOLD analysis project Ga0315282, IMG submission 203693) | Sediment microbial communities from Yellowstone Lake, YNP, Wyoming, USA - YL17G07_20 | ecosystem: Environmental > Aquatic > Freshwater > Lake > Sediment | place: USA: Wyoming | collected...
AAAATATTAGAAACCGCATAAAGGCCTAGTCCGTATATCAGTGATACAAGAACTGGACCGAATCGATAATAAAGATCAAAGACATGTGCGCGGGTCACGTAACTTGTCAAAGATAGAAAAAACATATAAAAATAGTGGTGATTTTTAAGAATTACTCCTGAAATTGCAGGATTTTGTGGCGGAAAGCGGTGCGACAGTTCGTTTACCACAGCTATATTCCACATATTGTCCTGTACTGAAGGAAAAACCAATCCTTTTTCCAACTTCCACCCACCGCGAAATAAAGCTAGATTCTGCCCTGCTACACCGATAAAAATTATGAATAAAATGATCGCTAAGTAAGAAAACTTTCCTTCTCTTCTCATACTGAATATTTCAGAAAGTTTTATCTTGTTGAGCAATAAATAAATTAATGAAAATAGTGGTAATAACCAAATTGTATATAATGGAAACCTCAATAAACGCATTAAAACCATAAGAAATACTAATAAAGTAATTCCAAACGTAAGGGCTACACCAAAATCAAGCATGATATCAGCATCTTTTTTTACATGTAAAATTCTAAAAATTGATTTCGCAGGTAAAATAAGAAAAAAAAGTATAAAAAGGATGAACCAAACTGCACTGATTAGCATAGACTTACTGAGTTCTATAGACCTTAAATATCACCCTGTTGTCGTCGGGCGCATTGATTGTTTCCCCGGAATCCGCCTCTTCTGGTCTGGCGATATAGAGGCTTTTGGGAGGAATTATTCCCTTCTTCAATCTTTCCTTGTCGATATCCAGTGAGCCGAAATAATATTTCCCTAGGCGTATCAGATGTCTGTCATCAACCATGGTAACAGGATTATTTACTGCTTTTCTAAATTCAACGGGATCATATGCTGTATAAACAGCAAAAGCCAGTGGTGCACCGGTATAAAAATCAGAGATAAATATTCTATCATAATCAGATTCTGATTTTTTTGCGTAATCAATGGCTGCTTTATTTTCCCATCCCCACCAAGTGGCAGCGTAAACAGGATATTCCCAATAATAGCGAATTAACAACGTACCCAAAAATAATGCGTATCCAATCGCAATGATTGCGGAAAAAGGACTTTTATATCTCAATTTTTCAGACAAAAATAAGAATGATTTATGCAAGCCATATCCGACAAATATAAATGGAGCTGGCAACATACTTAGACTTCTCACGGCAAATGAACGGCCGACAATAGCCGCGGGTATGGGAGCAAGCAAAATCCAACCAATAAAGAAAATTGAGGTTTCCCTTTTTTCTCTCCACAGCGTATACAGCCCAATCAAAAAAAACGGTAACTCCAACAAATAAAACATTCCCATATTCCCGGTAAAATAACGAAGTGAGTTGTCACCATATAGGTACCAAAAATTAATTGAAAGGTGCTCAAGATAATTATTTTTAATAAGCCTGTACCAGGCTGTCATTTTATTATGAAAAAAGCTACGCCAGTTCGGGGGTAGATTTGAAGCATATCTTTCTCTACCGACGGTATCAATTACAATCGCACTGTTTGTTTCAGTCAACTTATTAAATCTTGAGAATCCTTTATCAAATATAGTCATTTTGATAAGAGGCAGAGAAAGAATGATCAAGAAAAATATACCGATAAAAAAATTTATCATTATCTTTTTGGAAAATCCGGAGGTATACGGTATGTAAAAAATCAAAAACACCAGAAAAAAAGGAACAAGTATTCTTGGAGTAAAGTACGTGTACAAAGAAAGAGTAAAAAAAATAATTCCGATGAGGATTAATTTAAGCTTTCCACCGCTTTTTATCAAAAAATAAATACCTAAAATAAACCACAAAAGAGCAAGTGTTGCTTCAAAAAAACCCCGCGAGAGATGCATATGCCAAGGAGAAACCGCCATGAGAAATGAAATAATCAATGAAATTTTCTTATTAAAAAATGATCTGGATAGATAATAGATAATTAATACTGTCAAAACACTTGCTATCGCCACTGGTAAGCGGATAGCAAAAGCATTTAATCCTAATCCTTTGATAAATGGAACTAAAAGATATACGGGAATTGGAGCTTTATAATCATTAAATGATTTAAATTGGAGAGGGTAAGGCGTACCGTATTCATCTTCTCCTGTTAACAAAATATTATAAGCGTTCCAAGCAAATGCTTGTTCGTCGCCATATAGAGTCGGTGGAAAACTACCCAATTTATAGAGTCTTAAAAGTAAAGCCAGTCCAATAATCAAAAAGATAAATAATTTATTTTTCATAACTCTTTTACCTTCTTGCGCTTTCTAAAATATCACTCATAATAGACGATATGGGAAATATTTCTTTATTCCCTAAATCCGTAAGTACTATACACCTATCCTTCTCTAAAGCGGTGATGACCATTTCTCCCGTGGTATAAAATAACAATTGGCTTTGAATTTTAAGCTCCTTTTTATCTTTCATATTTTTCAAGTTACAATTTGGTAAATTACGAACTAACACTCCCAACTGGACCCCACCGCTAGATGATAAACAAGATGCGCCCTTATCTTCTGTAAGTAAATAATTATCAAAATCAACGTCTGGACATTGTAGGACTACCCATTCTCGCGGTATTCTCAATCTTAACAGGTTATATAAATCTACATTTTTTGTTGTTAATATTTTTTGCGAAGTAGATGGCAAACCTAAGGCAAAATCGCCAAAAATATAATCGGGTTTCCCTGGAAAACGGCTTTTTGGGAAACTTAGCCAAAAAATATCGGCAGTATTCCCTCTGTCAGTCTTTTTGATTTTATAATAATCGAGTAAATAATCATAACCGTAACTCCATCCTGATTCCATATCATAAACAACTGAAATTGGTTTATCACCACTCTCCTCTTTTATCTTACTTAATATCTGCTGCTTTATTGCCAAACTGTGTGAATCTTCACTTTGAACAAATAAGTATGAACGATTCAAAATAATTACTGATAATATAATTATTAGAATAACTATCTCTTTGTATCTCTCATGAACTTTTTTAAAAAGAAGAGCAATTCCAATCATACTCACCGGTAAAATACCGATAAAGTAGTATTCTGATACTGTATTTGAATAAAAACTGAAGCAGAGAAAATAAACAACTAAATATAATATATATACCTGGAAAAAATTTCTTATTCTTTTATCATTTTTTATCAAAAACGCCAAAGAAATAATAAGAAATAGACCCAAGGTTTTTTGTATCCAAGAAAGTCCGTCGAATAGCAAAACTCTTCCCATTGATTCAAGAATCAGACCGCCAATACGCTTCATTCTGACTATAATCTGACTGAATTTTGTAATAGAGGACGCACTAAACGTATAAAAATTACCAATGACAGGAAAACCATGGCGCAGTTCAAATACAATTAGAGGAAGTACAGAAAGAGACAGCAACAAGAAGGCAATTAGTAAAGACCGATCTATTATTCTTTTGTTAAGCAAAAGAAAAAGCAAAATAATAAAAATGAATAAAATCACACTGAATTGACTATTCATTCCTAAAAATAATCCTATACCAACAAGTAACCAACCCAGTTTTCTTCTGTTTTCGAGTGCAAATAGCAAACCACAAGTTGTCAAAAGTGAGGAAAGAGGCAGTATATTCACATTCCATGGAATACGATCAAAATGGATAACAAAAGTAGATACGGACCATATGAGGGTAAAATAAACTGCAGTTACTATGCCAAAAAGTTTCTTAACCATTAGAAATCCAAATATCATCGTAATGACTGATAAGAAAGAAGAGAGAATTACTCCTGCAATTGGATCCATATTAAAAATAGCAAAAAATAAAGCTGCCAGATAAGAATAAAGGGGACCTAAATATAAATTTCCGACAGACGCTTTACCGCCAATAAGAGTTAAATGATGATTAATCAAAATATCAGCAGCTGGATAAGCAATCAGATTTTCCTGATCCCAGGTGAACTGTGTACCGCGGAGATTATGAAACCGCAAAAAAATACCTACACCGATTATGAGCGAAAAAATTATAAATAATATTTTTTTATTCATGGGCAAAAATCTTATAGGCATTTCTTCCGTCCGGGTAATTTATAATTTTTAAACACTTATCATCATCTACTGTCTCCTTGCCGGAAACAACATATAATGTTTTAGGCTGCAAATTATTCTTTAACTGATTCCATGTGAAATTATCGACAAAAACATATTTATCAAACCCTTCCACATGCTCAAAGCCGTATTGGTCTGAAACGTATGCTCTGATAGCTTCCTTCTGATATTTATAAGGATCATACTTACCGTAAAAAAGAAAATAGATATATGGCATACCTATATCCGCTACGACAACTTGATCGTATTTATCGCTGGTTTTCTGTATATAATCTACAACTTCTCTCCAACCATAATTCCAAAAATCAGCATGCTGAACTGATAAGGTATAAAAATATTGCCGCAGGAAATATCCGAAGCTTAGACTATAAACAAATGTAATGATACCAATAAGTAATATACGTTTATACGCTAGTTTGTATATTAAAGATATACCTACTGCTATAAAAATCATATAAGGTACTACCGCATTAAAAGTACGGTTACTAGACGGCGTCATGAAAGTCAGCGCAGCTGGAAAAAAGGACAGTAAAAACCATGATAAGACAATATACTTTTCGGCGAATTTGCTTTTTAAAAACATTATTAAACCAGCAAAGATAAATACAACATCTGCCAAATAAAGAATACCCATATTGGGAATTTGAAAGGGTGGTGATTTATCGCCTATAAAAAACAGGTAACGCCCGTCAAAATGCGATAAGAATCTCTGCAAAATATCCCTGCCATACATATATACATTATTGTGGAAAAACCTGGAGATTACTGGAGGAGAGTTTATACCATCTTGGGTAATCAATTCCCACTGTCTTAACTTGACTCCCTGATCATAAAAAACACTGACTGTTTTTGCCCTGCCAAAAATCACGTCGGGCTCCTTGAGAAACATTTTAAAAAGCGGTAATAAGATCAGAAAACCCACAAAACAAGCAAAAGCAAACCATTTTATAAAAAAACGGATATTTTTACGATAAAAAAATATAAGCATCAACAGTACCAGTGGTGTAATAACCCTCATACCATAATAACTATAAATAGATAATCCGAACGAGACGAAGGAGGCAATTATTAATTTTGGATTCTTTATGCTTTGGACAAATAAGAAAATTCCCAATTCAAGAAAAAATAAAGCTATCATTACCAGCATGGCTGATCTGCTCTGTAAAATATGCCACGGTGAGATAGCAATAAAAAATGCTGATAGTAAAGCTACACGATTCGAACGCAAAAGCTTCCTGACTAGAAAGTAAGTCAGAATAATAGTCCCAATTCCTAAGATAGCTGATGGAAGTCTTACCGAAACCTCATTTAATCCAAATATGTATATAAATGGAATCATCAAATATGTGGGTAAAGGAGGCTTCCAATCTCCAAAAGAACGGAGAGACGCGGGTAAAAATACACCATGCTCATCTTTTGCTGTCTGCAAAATAGAATAAGCATTATATCCTTGATCTATCTCGTCAGAATAGAGTGAAGAAGGGTATTTTGCCAAAAAAGATAATCTGATGCTTGCCGAAAACACGACTATCAAAAGCAGCAAAAAGCTTATTTTATTTTTAAAATGCTTCATATATCTGTGACTGATTCTTTATGATTTCCTGTCCATAATGAACTGTATAATAATGAAAGTATTGGCTAATTTCGTAAAAGAAGAAAATAAGTGAAAATACTATCAATAATTTTACTAATTTGCGTTTTTTATTACGATCAAAAGAATCAATTATGCCGTAAGCTGTAGCAAAAGATAAAATTGGCACGCTGAAGAAAAATTCCCGACTCTCTGGAAAAAATGGGCTTAGTGATGAAATTAATAAAATAAAGACAAGCAAGAAGAATAACTTGTATCTTCCGCTATTTATGAGTCTATAGAATCCATAAAGAAAAAACGGAGACAGTGATAAATATATTATGCCGAATTCTTTTATTCCACCCCACCAAAAGGTAATATTGTGAAAAAATAACATATCTGGCGAAAACAAAACAAAAATATTATTCAATAAGTCAGCTAGATTGGGCATTTTTTGGGATAAACGAAAGAGCCAAAACTGTGGGTATATAAAATATAATCCTGCAGGGATAAGCAGTAATAAAACTATTTTGTAAAACCGACGATTTATTTTTTCTAAGAAGAAAATAATTAATAAACAGAAAAAAAGCGCATTATTCACTTGGGAAAAAATTCTTCCCTGCTCAATAGTCCATGGCAACACAGCCATCAAAAAAGCCGATAATAAAGCTAATTTAATTCTTTTGAAGCTATGCTTTATCAAAATGTAGCAAAGCAATATACTCCCTACGCTTAAAACCGCACTGACATAGCGTGAAAAAATTAAAGACGCGTCAATAAGTGGAGGCATTTTCCCAATAAATAAAAAGCGGGAAATGATGGCAAAGATGACAATAAAAGCAAAAAGTAATATTTTTCGCACGATTTATAATTTATTCTTACCGATTTTCAAAGCTATACTTCCATCAAGATAATGAATAACATTAAGAATATCAGCATCAGGAGGAAAATCTCTTGTTGTCCCTACCAAAAGTAACCGTTGATCCTTGGGTAAGGAATTATAATTAAAATTTCTAAACTCATATTTATCAAAATTGTTTCTTTCATCGGCAAAACCACCGGAAACAGTGCCGCCTTCTGCCAAATATTTTTTCGGATCATACTTACTGTAAAAAAGCCAAAAGATATAGGGCATATCCACATTCATCGATACCAACACCTTGTCATAATCATTTTTTAATCTCTCTGTAATTTCAACAGCTTCTTTTCTCCCATAAAACCAATTTTTTGAAAGCTCCAAATTGGTATGCACATAATACTGATGTAAATAGAAACTATTGTTTATCAGAAGGAAAAAAGATGTTGCGGCAATAAAACTTAAAACAACCCACTTTTTTTCATGTCGGATAAACCTTAAAACTATAAATATCCCAACCGCGGTAATTATTTGAAAGACGGGAAGAAAAAGTTCAGTCCTCACAGAATGAGGTGCTTCTCTAGTCACGGCGTTAGGGATAGGTACGAATAACAACCAGAGAAGAAGAAGCAAGGTATAACGGTTTAAACCTTTGAATAAAATATAGAGAAATCCCGCCAGTAAAAATGGGAATTCCCAAATATACAAAAGGCCAAATCCGGGTGCGTGATGTAAAGGTGCGTCGCCTGTTATAAATAAATAATCAAAACCAAAGTTTGAAATATAGTTATTGAAAGATTTCTTTAGAGTATCATAATCCAGAAATATGAGCCGCTGATTATGGAAGATTTTTCCAGCTAGCTCAAATCCGAAATTTTTATCCTGGCCACGCCTTTCCAAAAATATTTTGGGAAGATCTTTCTCATCTAAATATCTTGCGCCTGGATCGAAGATGTTCGTTGCCTTAAATCGAATTTGAGCCTCAGGGGATGTCAAAATAGGAAGAAAGAAAAGAAAAAATGTTCCAAATATCATAAAAAACAAAAAAATATATTTTCTCTCTGGCAAATATCGGTTAAAAAGAAAAAACAAAGAAATTAAAAGAAGTGGTGCCACTACCCTGGTACTGTGATATGAAAACAGATCCAGCCCAAAAAGAAAAGCTGCTAAAATGAAAAATTTAGGCTTAGCAAGCCCGGCAAGGAAGGCAGAAACAGCAATTACCGTAATAAAAACAGATACATTAACTTCAAAAGCCGCTCGACTAAATTGGAGATGCCACGGGGAAATGGCCAATAAAAATGAGGCAAGAAGTGTTACTGTAGTAGCCGCTTTTTGCGATGCAAATAACCGGCGAGCAATTAAAAAAGTCAACCCAAAAGTGGCAATTACAGTCAAAATACCAAAAAAAGCAGAAGGGAATCTTGTCGCAAAGGCATTAAGCCCAAATAAACCGATGGAGGGCACCGCAATATATTCATAAATCGGCGGCTTGTAATCGTCTAAGGATCTGAAAGTTGTAGGCAATAATTTCATGAACTGATCCCTACCTGTCTTAAGAATAGAAAAAGCATCGTATCCTAAAGCAACCTCGTCCCATTCTAAACCTATTGGTGTTTTACCAAGTTGATATAATCTGAGTACTGTGGCAAGAAAGATAATCAGAACCAAGAATAGCTTTACTCTGCTCATATTAAATATTTTAGCATAGCAATAAGACATATTAACAAAATTAAGCAAGATAATCCGCCAATATTTCTTTATCACTTTTGTGACTTAACTTAGCATTGCGCCATCGATGAATAATCACTTTGGGAAAAAGAGTGATTGCAAGTAAGAAACCTTTAATGAAAGAGAGATCAGCAGAAATGATAGCTTTAATCAAGTGATAAGAAAGATATGCAAAATGTTTCATTAAATATGACATATCGGTAATATTCAACCAAACAAACAATATTTGATTTTTATAAGCGATTGTCTTAATTTTCTCCTCTGAATACAACTTTCTTATTGCACCTTGTTCATGCTCATGAACAACGATACCTTTTGGTTCAAAGACAATCTTGTAACCCGCTTTTTGCGCTCTATAAGAAAGATCAATATCTTCCCAATAAAATGGATTATAGATCGTATCCATACCACCCAACCGCTGCCAAAGCTTTTTATTAAACATTGCTGCTCCTCCTGTTACCCAAAGAGTATTGTTTTTATTCACTTCTCCACGACTATGCGATAAAAAGCCCATTTTAAATTTCCCAACACCCCTACCTCGAAAAACTATTTTTGTCCCTTCTTTGCTTTCTTCCAAACAACCAACGGCAAATATCTTTGGATCATTGAAGTGGTAGGTGAGATGATTTAGTAAGTCAACCGAAGGAATAACATCATGATTAAGAAGCAGTATTAAATCTCCCGTTGCATGTTTTACACCATCGTTGACGGTAGAAGCAAAACCCTCATTTTTATCTCTTTGTATGACGGTTACCTGAGGAAAATATTTTCTTAACATTTTTACACTACCATCGACAGATGCATCATCAACCACAATTGTTTCTGCTCCTTTTGCCATAGCGAAAACTTGCGGCAAGTTCTTAAATAACTCTTTCTCACCGTTGTAATTGGGAATTACAATACTTACTCTCATATCAAATCAACTTTAAATTCTACTGTATGCTCACCTGCCGGTACAATTACTCCCCGCAGGCTAAAATCGACGCGCCAAATTTTTACCAATCGTCCGTCAATATATGCTTTCCATGACGGGTAATAAATATCATTAAGAATTAATAACTTCTCATCTTTACTATTTGTTTTTATTCGGACATAATTATTCTCATAAACTGCAACTAATGCATCAGCATCAGACGGATTATTGCTCACACTTGCATCCATATTTTCGCTAAAAACGGCAATATAACGCAACTCGTCTTTTAAAGTAAACATCCTATCAATTTCTTCCTGTCTGTCTTTTGCTTTCACGAGCTTATTCACAAAAAACACTTTTGGAAATGCTTGGGAATTTTGGTAAAGATAGGTTGTTCCTTCAACAGCAACAAGATTTAACTTTGGTGATTCCAACGGCTTAAGACTCAAGACATATTTGACACCCAAAAGGTCGGCCATAAAGCTTTCGAAATTAACAGGCGTAATAATTCTGTTAAAAGCCGCAGGTGTAATATCAGATTTGTCCCTTTCCCATGAAGCAACTAACTGGTTATAGGCAAGAAGATATAAAGGGTCGTAGCCAGAAACATCAGGAATATGATAGAACGCGGAGAAATTAGGAGGCATAACTCTTGAATCAGCCGACATTAATCGAGAGTAAGTATTATCCTCTTTTAAGATACTGATTAATTTTGTTGAAGGAAAGATCCAATCTCTATTTGTAAACGGTGTAAATTTCCAGCCAAAGCGTAAAAGATCAACCGCAATTACAGCAAACAGTAAAAAATAAGTAATAAATTTCATTTGTTCTCTTCTAATTTTTAAACATATAAAGATTAATACTGAACTTAAAATAAATATTAAAGAAGGGAAAATCATGTTCCTCTGACTGATAGCTAAGCTATTGATAATTTCACCGTTAAAGATTTTATTCTTTAGAAAAACAGTAACCCATAACCCGGCAAAAATAATAAAAAGTAAGATTAATACTGTGGAAATTTTTTTGTATCGATATTTTGAAGCAGTAAGAAAATGGTCAAAACCAAGTGCGGCCAAAATACTGCCGGCAAAATCAATGATAAATATAAATCTAGTCGGTTGACTTGAAGATATTAAAGGAATATTAAACAGATATGGAATTTTGGCAACTGGAGTAGGCAAGGCGAAGACTAAACCAAAAAAAGTGAAGAAACCAAAAAACAAGACCTTTTTATCAAAACGAAAAAATAACGCATACAAAACAAAAATTAATGGCGCAATGCCAATGTATCCTACGAACTCTGCGTAATTCCAGATCCCCCAATAATTGCCTGTTGCCGGATTACCAAAAAAATCAGGAATTACAAACTGTATCAGATTTTGCCATGGAATAAACCACCCGGGTTTAAGGAAAGAACCTTGATCAATATTTCTGGCTGACAGCAAGATAAATTTTAAAGTTGGCAACCATTGGATGGAAGAAGCGATGAAAAATAACAAATAACATATAACAAATAACAAAATCATTTTCAGCTTATGATGTTTTAGAGCTATAACCTTAGCAGACATATAAACGGTTGCGAGCAATAAACAATAGAAGAAAATCTGTAAATGACCGGCAAAGAAAGATGAGATTAACGAAAAAATAAAAACCGCCGACCAAAGTATTGATTTAGATCGAAAAAGTTTCTCTATGCATAAAAGCATTAAAGGCAGCCACATTATCACCTGCCCTATAGTGTTCCATTCCAACCAAACAATGGAGAATCCGGAAAAAGAAAAAACAGATGCCCCCAATAAAGAACCATATTTGCTTACTTTAATCTGCCTTAAATATAAATATATAAATATCCCACCAAAAATAGTCTGTAACATAATCAGCACTCCCCAAGACAAATCAAAAGGTAAGATAAAAAATAAAAGATTAAGAGGGTAAAAGGCTGCCGTCTGGAAATTGGCAAGAAGCGGTGTACCTGAAAAAGAGTACGGATTCCATAAAGGCAATTGACCTTTTTTAAACTCATCAACCGCCAGCTTTCGCCAGACATATTGCTGTCTAACTGGGTCAGTTATCAGATAATTTTTGAATGGAACACCGCTTTTAAAATTATTCCAAACTATATCTCTCCATGGATGAAACATGCCTACAATAGTATCAGCCGGTATGGGAATTTTCCCAAAAAAAACAAAGGGGTAAAAAAATGTAAAGGTTAATCCAATAAAAATAAATAGATATAATTTATTCCGTAATGATTTTTTTAAGCTCTCCATAGAAATTTGTATTAGAATATTTTTTAGCAGAAGAAATGGCACTTTGTGAAATCTTCTTATAAAGTTCTTCATCTTTTATCACTGAGTAAGTTTTCTTTACAAATTCTTCCGGAGTGTTCCATAAATAACCGTTATAACCATCAGTCACTATATCCAGCTGTCCACCCGCGGCAAAGACTAACGGTACTTCGCCGGAAGCCATTGCTTCCAATGTGGTGATACCAAAATGTTCTGCTCTTTCAGGATATTTTTGCAAATCTTCCCCGTAACCTGCCGCATGCCAATAAATCTTTGCTTCTTTGTAAAGTTGCGTAAGTTTATCAAAAGATATATTGGAAATAACTTCTATGGGATAGGTGCCAATCTTCCTTTTCAAATCTTCGAACACTTTTTTCCCTCCCACCTCTGTTAGTCCACCGGCAATTATCAATCTCCAACCCTGAAAATATCTATTATAGTTTTTTTTAAAAACATCAATCAAAACATCATGTTTTTTATTATGCGGATACGGAAAAAACCGGCCAACTGATAAAAGAATATTTTTTTTGACTATGTTGTTACTTGCAAACTGGTTTATATCTATTGATGGTGATAATATTTTCGCATCTTTGTGTAGCCTATTTTTTATAATTCGCTGCATAAAGGTCGAATAGCAGATGATGTCCCAACGCAAAAGCTTTATATAATTTATAAATGTCAACTTCGGAGCGTGAATTGGAGATTGAATGATCAGAAAGTTTTTTTTGGCGACAGGAAAAGGAAGACTGCCATCTGTCATAAATATAAATACATCATAGTTATGGAAAGAAAGATATTTTTTGAATACATTTTTAGTCCGAACAATAGATTCGGGTAAAAAATGTACTCCATCAACATCTATTTTGAGCAGTGAGTAAATCTTTTGTTTAAAAGATGGTGATGCAAATATAAAAACCTCATGTGATTTTGATAAACTCGAGGCAATATTAAGAAGATATCTTTCGCCTCCACCAAAAATGTCTAAATAAGGCGAGTATATGCCAACTTTTATCTGTTTTGTTTCTCCCATAATTTCGCATAAGTTATAAAACTACTAAATGCCTGGTAAATACCCTCGATTAAACCTACATTACCCATTTTCCACCCTCCGTTTTGCACATAGGAAAACCAAAAAGAAGAAGACATCATTCGAAAAAATCTCCACCAGGTAACCCTTGGGTGATTATTTTTATAACGAAGTTGGGCTTCTATCTCTGACCATTCATTAGTTTTTTTAACCATCAATGATAAATCATTATGAGTATAGTGGAGAAGAAATGACTTTAATTTGCCGATTTTGCCTGTAACCATCGGAGATTCGTGCAGACTGCCTTGCCAACCGATAAGCGCATCTTTTCTAATTAGACGGATCATCTGTTCAATTCCTGGCCAACTTTTTCCAAAATAGTAATTTTTTCTGGGGATTGTATACGCGGAAAAATTTGCCCCATCGGCAATCATTTTTGTTATTTCCTCGGCAAGATCTCCACTGACTCTCTCATCCGCATCTATATAAAAAAGCCATTCTCCATGAGCTTTTTCCTTACCTATATTTCTTAAGTAGGAAAAATCCAAGCCGGAAATTTTATGTACTTTTGCGCCTAATTTCTGAGCTATCTGAATAGTTTTATCTTCCGAAGCATTGTCAATAATCACAATTTCAGAGGCAAAACTCAAGGTTTTAACACAATCAGATATATTTTCCTCTTCATTTTTGGTAATAATTATGGCGCTTAATTCCATATAGGCCCCTTCCCCATCCTCCCTAAATAATAATCTAATACTGCTTTCTTCCAAATGCCACCTTTAAAAGCGAGTCTCATGCTATCAATCAAAAGTGACTTTTTTGTTGCAATCGAGGCGTATTTGAATCCGAAATACAAGCGATTTCTGGTTTGGTAATAGACATGTATGGGCGAACCTGGCTTACTTGAGGCGGCATTTTTGTGCCAAAGGCAAACTTTAGGATAATACATAACTTTAAAGCCATTACCCTTTGCTCTCATTGAGTAATCAATATCTTCAAAATAGAGAAAGTATTTTTGATCAAAAAATCCAATTTTTTCTATAAGTTCTCGCCTTATCAGCATACAGCAGCCTGTAGCGAAATCAGTGTCAATTGCCTTTTCATATTGTCCCTGGTCAATCTCATCGACTCCGCGGTGAGAAGCATACATATTTGACCAATCAATGAGTCCCCCGGCGTACCAAATCACTTTTCCCCTCTCTTCTCTTTTGTAGCGGCTTTTATGATATTCATTGCCGGGAGAAAAGTAGATTTTAGGGGAAACAAGACCGATGGATAGATCTGCTTTAGCAAAATTCACCATCCTTTTTACCAAATCCTTTCCCAACACCACATCGTTATTTAGTAAAATCATGTAGTCAGATAAGAGAGATCGTGCTTTTTTAATGCCGATATTAATCCCCTCCGCAAAACCGCTATTTGTTTGCAGTGGAATAACTATAATTTGAGGAAAACGCTTTTTTATCTTATCGACAAACTGATCAGAAACTTCATTGGCAACAACTATCGTTGTGTAATCAACTCTGGAAGAACTATTATGCAAGGTGTCTAAACATTCATACGTATCGCTTTCATTTTTATAATGAAGAACAATGACTGCTGTTTTATCCATACCGGTAGAATTTTCTTTTCATCTTCCAAATTATATCCTGAAAAATATTATGGGAATTTTTAAGAAGTAAAGTCAGCAGCCAATATTTTTTGATTTTGTATTCACCGGTAAGATACGCTTCTGTCTCTTCTAAAGATACTTTCGTTTCCTTGAAATTATATAATTCCCACAGCTTAAGATAGGTAACAAGCTCGGAAAAAGACTGGATAAGGGAAAGGGCTAATCCGTGTAGCCCGTCTTTGTAACCTTCCCAAATAAAAAACCTGCTAATAAACTCTTTGGCAGGCTTTTCGAACAAATCCGGCAAAGAGAAATGCGTATTGGAAAGAAAAAGTTCTTTCGCCGAGACCGCTGTATAACGGTTAAGGCGCTCGATAAACTTATCAACAGTTTGATAGTTATGATGGATGATGCTTAAATTCTCGAAAGCTTCGATATCTATTCCTTTTCCCGTCGTCAACGGGACTCCGTGAATTTTTTCCGTCCAAGAAACGGTTCCTTTCTTAAAAAATCTCACTTGATAATCAGGCCACCAACCGGTATGCTTCATCCATTTGTTGAAGATAATATTTTTTCTTCCGATCCTGTAGAAATCTCCCCTTGGATTTTTTGTTTCCTCAATCAGGTAATGCGCCAAACTTTTGGGTATCTCCTCATCCGCATCAATGACGATAGTCCAATTGCCAGAAGTTTTAGATAAACCGAAATTCCTCGCCGGCTCTACGAAACCGGTGTATTCATGCTGAAAAATTTTGGCTTTAAATTCTCTTGCTATCTTGCACGTCTGATCAACTGAACCCATATCTATAACTACGATCTCATCCACCCAAGAAAGTGAATCAAGACATCGCCCAATGTTTCTCTCTTCGTTATAGGTGTGCACTACTGCTGAAATCATAACGTCAGTACTGCTTTAATTGTACTATGGTTTAAATGATTAACAAAATATTTAGTTACCAGTTTAAAATAATCTGGTCTTTCTATCGCCTTGAATCTTGCTAAAACTTGATAAGAAAAATCAAAAATACCTACAAATGGCCAAGTAGTCTTTATTCCAAGCAATTTACTCGGAGTAAGCCACAATCCCAGATAATATATGCGATTGATGTAAGAGAAACGAACACCGCCTCTCCACTTATGATCAAGAATCAATTGATAACTTAATAATAAATTGGCTAATCTATTTCTAAGTTTTTCCTTTATGGTAGCTTTATCTGTAATTTCCAGAATTGTTTTTCCATCCAATATTACTTTCCTTTGCGCCAGACGCAATACGTGACTGGTGTCTTTATCATCGACAATATTCATAATGACTCCTTCTTTATCTCTTTCTATTTGCTCTTTTTTTATGCCTTCGATCAGTACCTTACTATTGTGCGTCAATAATTCATCTACAACCGCCGGAACTATCCTTTGCAATTTGTGATTTGTATCCTTCTCAAAGGTATCAATATAAAAAGTATTCCCATCATATAATCTCAAATCTCTTATCTTTAAAATATTTTTTTCTTTGATAAGACCAATTCTATAAAAATTGGTTGAGTACCAAAAAGCGGCAGTATTGGAATCATATACATCTTGACCGCTGATGAAATAATCAGGTGAACTGTCAGGAAATTCGGTTTTAAAAACTCTTGAGAAATCCCGCATGGTTAAAACTGTCACTTTTTGGTCATTTTGTAGAGTATATAAATACTTTATCTGTTCTCGATAGTCCTTTTTGTACTTGGCTCCTTCCTGACCGACTTCAATTCCAACCGTCATTTGTGTCAATGGATTTTTTGAAAAAAGATAATCATTTGCAAGACCCTCAAAATAGGAAATATTTAGGCCATGATGGCCGGCATAATCATTTGCCTGGACACTATAAGTAGAATCAGCTATACCCAAACCGTATCCTCGTATTGGATCGCGAGCAGCCCATTGAATTTTTACGACGTTAAGTTTGTTATTACCAGTACCAGGAACAAGGGAATTAAATTCTGCTGGATAATAAGGTACACCCCAAGGCTTACCCCATAAACCGTAAGTATCTGTCTGATATTGATCTGCTACTTCCAGAACTGCCTGTATTTTATATTTTTCCACCAGATAATTTAGTGAAAATGTATCGATATACCATGCTCCGACAGAAACAGGATAAAATCCAAACACGGAATAAAATTTATTAAATACTTGATCGATCATTCTTTCTCTCTCAAGCGGCAGATAGCCTGAAAGAAGAACTTTATCGGACCGCGCCCAATCTCCATCTCCAT
>Ga0315282_10008709_pt1 | contig 16345 bp, 13 predicted proteins | sample YL17G07_20_MG_FD_203693 | JGI IMG/M metagenome (GOLD analysis project Ga0315282, IMG submission 203693) | Sediment microbial communities from Yellowstone Lake, YNP, Wyoming, USA - YL17G07_20 | ecosystem: Environmental > Aquatic > Freshwater > Lake > Sediment | place: USA: Wyoming | collected...
AGACTCCAGATAAGCATGACCCATCCTTCGCCATGCTGTCGTTGTCCGAGGACGAAATGATAGGCGGGGCAGAGCTGGCGAGAGCAATAGGAGAGGCTAAGCACCTCGGCCTTGATCTCATGCTGGCAATCGCAGATAGGGAGACCGCCGTCACATATTACCGTGTCAAGCGGATAGAGCTTCCGGGAAGCAAGTACGAGTACTACGAAATAGAATGGGCCCAACCCTGAGAACAGACGTCATCTTTTTATACGGGGTTAAAGTAAATGGCTAATGCGAGGCCTTACCGTCCCAGATGGCATAAGCAAACAAGTCCAGCGAGAGCTTTACCGAGGAGAATCGTTCAGGAACTTCGTCAATGACACCTCCCAGATGTTAAAGCGGACTAAGGAAATGCAGAATGTTCCTGCCTACAAACGGGAATGGGTCAGCCGGGCGCTAATCGAAGAGCCGCTTAGGAGGGCTGCGGACTTCTTCGTCCTTGAGAGAATGAATAGGTTCGAGCGCAGAGCCCATCTCATGCTTGGTGGGGGGATCCCGGCAGGGAACATCAGGACATACGCCCTTGTCGCGAGCGCGGACATATTCAAGCGCCGTCTGCTCTCTGGGAAATATAGCATCTCGGTGAAGCCAGTCGCGGATAAGGATCTGACTGAGACCCGGCACGGAACGGTTCCGGGACGCAGCTTTGAAGCGACTATACGTGTGGACAGCTGGGAGCTGAAGAACACCTACTGGGAGGACGACATGATGGAGTACCTCTATAGAAGGGCGGTATTGAAAGGCACTGAACTATTCACGACCATACTTGAATACGAGAGGATAAGGACGATGGTGGAAAAGACACTATCGCTGTTCGGAATCAGGAAGCAGGGCTGGGAAGAGCCGCAGTGGAAGAGATATCTTGATGGGAAAGAGGATCATCCGACTTACATGTGATCCGATGAATGAGATTGGAGTAAGCACTTACAGGGAAGCGAGGGCGAGCTTGAGGAAGGACAGAAACTACAAGCGGCTCATCATCGATTTCGAAAAACAGCTGAACCAGAGCAGCCTTGTCTGGTTCAGGGCGAAAGAGCTTGTGGAGCCACCGCTCGCCATGCTAACGGCGCATTATATGAAGGGTAAGATCGACAACAGGATACTGGATGCGGAAAGCGGATTCAGAGCGAATCTGTCTAGGAAGGAGATGTTGAAGAAGGAAATCTCACACTTCATCTATGAACTGGAGAATGAGGTCGCGGATATGGAAGAGGAGTTCTTCTCTGTCCATGAGATGAGCAGGTGGCTAGAGCGATTCGGCGGGGGGAATACGATATCATTATGTTTAAAGAGAAAGGCGGCAATGAGAGCATGCGATGACTAGCGTCAAGTAAGGGATATTGTATCTGTGAACATCAATGTCGGCAAATACTCTACCTGTTTCCTGCAGAAAAGGGAAAGGCTGATGTTGCACGATTTAATAAGTGTGCATGGCCCGACGGAAGATCTCCTATATGAGAATAGATGGAGCAGGAAGATAGGGGCCTTCGACGGGTTATGCAGGATGATCTCCGCATGGCAAGTCGGCAGCAGGTTCACGTGGGCGATAGAGGAGGATGCCGTGAACATCGCAGATGGATCTGGACGACCGCGAAGACGACATGTCAAAGGCTGACGAAGTTGCTACTGTTTTAAAATCCAGAAGAGATATGGATTCGAGAGTGTTTTGATGGATCTTGGAGAAGGGATACGCAAGGCGATCGCCAAGCTCACAGGCAAGGCGGTAATCGACGAATCCGTAGTGAAGGCCACACTCAAGGACATACAGCGCTCCTTACTGATGGCAGATGTCAACATCGAGCTAGTGTACTCCCTATCCAAGAAGATAGAAGAGAGAGCGCTGAAAGAGAGGCCGACACCAGGCAGGAGCATGAACGAGCATGTCAGCGCCGTGGTGTACGAGGAGCTCACCAAACTGATGGGTGAGGGAAGGAAACTGGAGCTGAAGAAGCAAAGGATAATGATGCTCGGCCTCTTCGGCAGCGGAAAGACCACCCAGATCGGAAAGGTCGCCCATTATCTCAAGCAGAGAGGACTCAGTGTCGGGGTCATCGCAGCGGACATGATGAGGCCTGCCGCCTACGAGCAGCTGGAGCAGCTGTCCAAGCAGGTCGGTTGCACATTCTTCGGGGTCAAAGGCAAGAAAGCTGCGGAAGTGGTCGCGGAAGGGCTGAAGAAGCTGAAGACTGATGTGGTGATCATAGATACTTCGGGCCGTGACGCCCTTGATAACGACCTCACCAGGGAACTGAAGGGGATCGACGCTGTCGCGCAGCCGGAAGAGAAGATACTAGTCATGTCCGCGGACATCGGACAGGTTGCGAGGAAACAGGCAGAGGAATTCAACAGCTCGGTCGGCCTGACTGGCGTCATCGTCACCAAGATGGATGGCAGCGGGAAGGGAGGAGGTGCCTTGAGCGCCTGCTCAGTCGCCGGTACGAAGGTCATATTCATAGGCATCGGAGAGAAAATCGATGACATAGAGGAGTTCAACGCAGCCAAGTTCGTAGGCAGGCTGCTCGGGGTACCGGATTTTGAGGCGCTCATCACCAAAGTGAAAGCCGCCATGCTAGAAGGCATGGGCGCGGGCGAGATGCCTGAAAATTTCGACATCAACACATTCTACAGCCAGCTGAAGGCAGCCCGGCGGATGGGCCCACTCAAAGGTGTATTCGAGGCTATGGGCATGGTGAATGTCCCGAAGGATGTCCTGGAGCAGGGGAAGGAAAAAATGGACAAGTACGAGGCGGTCATCAGCTCCATGACGAAATCCGAGCGCGCCGACCCTGATCTATTGAGGAAGAATCCTTCAAGGATCGCCAGGATAGCAGAAGGATCAGGAGTGAACGCGAACACTGTCCGTGAGTTCATCAACCAGTTCGGCAAGATGAAAAAGCTCTATGATCAGCTGCAGAAGAACAAGGGCATGCAGAAGCGCCTGGAACGAATGCTGAAGGGCGGAAAAGGACTAGGTTTCTAATGAACGGGACCGGCCATCATTTTCTTTGAATTTATCGCTTTTGAAATCTCGATATAAAAGAAACCGACCAGTGAAACAAGGATAATCCCGGACCATTCCATTATGCTCAACGGGGTAACCCTGAACATTGATTGCATCGGTTCAACATACATTATCAGCAGGTGCGCGGAAATAGCTATTAGTGCCGCAATAATGAGGTATTTGTTATCGAACAACTCGCGGATAACGGGCCGTTCCAAAGACCTGCAACTAAATGACTGGAAAACCTTGAACAATACAATAGTGGTGAGCACTATTGTTTGTGCTTTGATAATATTGTGTCCGGAATTTAATGAAAGCACGAACAGAAGTAAGCATGACGCAGTGAGTAGGATTGGGTTGTCAATAACATATACTCGCATTCCATCTGTAAGATTCTCGTCTTTTCGCCTAGGTGGCCGCTTCATCATATCGTTGGTTATGGGATCCACAGAAAGGGCAAGCGCAGGTAATCCTTCGGTTACCAGGTTTATCCACAGTATCTGCGTCGCAGCCAGAGGCAACGGCAATCCGATAAGCACGGCGAACAGTAATATACCGACCTCCGCGATGTTCCCGGAAAGAAGGAATGCGATGGTCTTCCTGATGTTGTCGTATATCCCCCTGCCTTCCTCCACAGCAGATACGATTGTGGCAAAATTGTCATCGGAAATGACCATGTCCGCCACTTCTCTAGTCACGTCGGTCCCAGTCCGGCCCATCGCGACCCCGACATCGGCCATTTTCAGGGCTGGGGCGTCATTGACCCCGTCTCCCGTCATGGCAACTGTGTGCCCGTTCCGTTTGAGCGCCTCGGTTATACGTACTTTATGGAAGGGAGACACTCTTGCGTACACGGTGATGCCATTCACGTGTTGATCGAATTGCTTATCGGTCATCGCCTCAAGTTCATCGCCCGTGACCACGCCGCCCCCATCGATGAGGCCTAGTTCTTTGGCGACTGCGACCGCCGTCTCCTTGTGATCGCCCGTAACCATGACCACTTTTATGCCGGCCGCCTTGCATCGCTGTATGGATGCTTTCACCTCTGGTCGAGGCGGATCCATCATCGCCTGGAGCCCAAGGAAGACAAGCCCGCTTTCAGTTATCCCATTATCACTGCTGACTTTCTTGATGGCAAAGGCCAGTACGCGGAAGCTCTCTGACGCATACTTCTTGTTAATCTCAAGCACTTTCTTACGATCTGAAACTGTTAGCTTGACGATCCTGCTCCCTTTCATTATAAATGAGCATCTCTTGAGAACGGACTCCGCTGCGCCCTTGACCCATACAGACCTGCCATCGCTGTCCTTGGTCTCGTATAGTACAGACATCATCTTTCGATCAGAATCGAATGGAATCTCTCCAATACGTTTTACCGATCCCCTCAAGTCATGAATACCAGCTTTCCTGGCGGAGACAAGCAGCGCCAACTCGGTTGGATCCCCGACATGTTCCTTGCCTGAGAACGCATCGTTGCACAGCAGTCCGGCCTTCAATGCCCGCTGAATATCTTGGAATCTAGATATGTCTGTTTTTTTAGATCCAGACAGGAATTCTCCCTTGGAGTCGTATCCCTCTCCTGTGACTGATATCTCACGCTCAAAAGTCCATACTCGCTTAACTGTCATCTCATTGACAGTGAGTGTCCCCGTCTTATCGCTGCATATCACAGTGACGCTGCCTAACCCCTCTACAGCAGTAAGGCGCCGTATGATCGCCCGTTTATTTGCCATTCTGCTAACGCCGAACGTGAGTGCAATCGTTATCGATGCAAGAAGCCCTTCGGGGACGGCCGCGACAGCGAGAGCGAGAGTAGTTATGAACATCTCGAATAAGGGGGTGCCCCGGAGCACCCCGATAAGGAATATTACGCCGCATATAGCCACGAACACGTATCCGAGGAATTTCCCGAATGCATCGAGCTTCTTCTGAAGCGGAGTCTCGTCGTCCGGAGCCCGGAGCGTCTTGGCGATCCTCCCGAACTCGGTCGACATTCCAGTGGAAACTACAATCGCCTCGCATCGGCCATAAACCAATGTGGTGCCAGAATAGAGCATGTTACGCCTTAAATGCAAAGCGATGTCGCCCCGGATCGCTCCTTCATGCTTAATCACAGGAACCGATTCACCGGTAAGAATGGATTCATCGACCTTGAGATTCATCTGCTTCATGATCCTGCAATCCGAGGGAACACGGTCTCCCGCAGTGAGTATGACGATATCGCCCGGGACAATCAATCGCGATGAGACATTCTTCGCCTGTCCTTCCCTGAACACCTTGACAGTTGGCGCCGCCATACGTTTAAGAGCCGCAATAGACTCCTCCGCTTTCTTCGTTTGAATATATCCCAACATGGCGTTCAAAAAAACTATGATCGAGATTACGAAGGCATCAAGCAACTCACCGACAACGAACGATATGAATATGGCAACAAGAAGTATGCTTATGAGGAAGCTCTTGAATTGATCAAGGAATAGCCTGACGTTTCCCCTCTTTTTCTTCTCGACGATCTCGTTAGCGCCATGGTGCACTAGGCGCAACTCCGCCTCGTTCTGGGACAACCCGTGATGGCTTGAACCCATCGCGCGCAATGCCGCTTCTGAGGAGAACGCATGCCATTTAGTCTCTGTTTCTGTCTTGGGCGCGGCCATCGTATCCAATTATTGTCCTGTTTTTAAATGGTAGCCGGTTCCGCTTGTTTCGGGGGCCGGCGCAATCATTAAAAAACTGAGCGGACAATAGAATACAGGTTATAGCACATGAGCGACACTATTACTAGTCAGATAGAAGAGATAGAGGCCAAGAGAAAGGAGAAGTTGGCCAGAATCAAGGATATCAGCGACCAGGTCAGGAAGATAGCGGAAAACATAGAGAAGATCCGCAGGGAGAGCGGCCTGGGCACACTGGATGATGAGAGGATACTTCAGAAGAGGATCGAGCAGATCGACTTCAGGATCTCCACAGCCAAGAACATGCCGCTCAAGATGGAGCGCGAATTCGCCGCCAATATATCCGACATTGAGAAGAAGCTCAAGAAAGTGAAGGCAGCCAAGGAGAGCTCCAAGTCTCTGAAGGAGCTCGAGAGCAGGATCAGCTCTCTGAAAGACGAGAGGGACAAGCTGAAGAAGTCCCTTGATGTCGACCAGGAAGAGATAGAGGACCTCAGGGAGGCCATAACAGTCTCGGGCAGGCGTCATGTAAGGGAAGCCACCATCGAGCAGTTCACTCTCGGAGACATCGCAGCCATCAAGCACAAGAAGGACAAGAGCGAGGAGTGACTTTTCCTGTCCACAGTTAGGTTTTAAACTAAGGCGCAGCAATAGCTATACCAGCTATTTCTGAAGTGGTAGTATGAAGCGAAGAGCCGTGCTCATAGATGTGGATTATGTGGTTCGCAGAGGCAAAGGGACCGTTCGTCTAATCCTAAAAGGCAAGCGCTTCTTCAAGATGTACGACCCGGACTTCAAGCCTTATTTCTACATAGATAGCGAGGAAAAGATAGACAAAGGCAAGTACGGCAACATAGAGATAGTTGATATTCAGACCGTCAAGAAGTTTGTCGGGAGAAAGGAGAAGGAGCTGCAGAAGATAACCTGCTCCGATCCGCGCGAGGTGCCTATCCTCAGCGAAATACTCGGCCGATTCGGAAGGGTGTATGAGACCGGCATCAAATTCGGCAGGCGCTACATAATGGACAATAACCTGAGGCCGATGAATGAAGTGGAGATTGAGTACGAAGGCAAGAACGTAAAGTCTGTCTCTGATGTGGGCGAAAGTAAGACTCCGCTGAACACCCTCGCTTTTGACATAGAGGTATACAACCCGCAGGGCGTGCCGCGAGAGGACAAGGATGAGGTCATAATCATCAGCTACAGCGACGGCAAGGAAGATGGCGCGATCACCTGGAAGGACTGCGGGAACGCCCCGAACGCGCAGGTTGTCGAAAACGAGAGGGCGGCTATCGAGCGCTTCTGCGAAGTGCTGGAGGAAAAAGATACTGAGGTGCTTGTTGGCTACAACTCCTCTATGTTCGATATTCCATACATGAAGGCGAGAGCGGACGCATTGGGGATCAGGTTCCCAATCGGCCGCAGCGGCAAGCCGCCAGTACTGAGAAAATTCGGCATGACCGCCCATGTGAAACTGGAAGGGAGGATACATTTTGACGCTTATTATTCCGTCCGCATACTGGCGGCGGCGCAGGCGCTGAAACTTCAGAGGCACACACTGGAAGAAGTGTATAGGGAGATGATCGGCGGCGAGCCATGGAAGGTGGATTCCCTCGCCATATTCCAGATGTGGGATGACCACACCAGAAGAAAAGCGCTCGTGGAATATGCCATGAAGGATTCCCATGCGACAGCAGAGATATTCGAGCGCCTCATGCCACTGCAGATAGAGCTCTCCAGGCTGACTCGACTCCCACTCTCGCAGATCAGCGGAGCTACCACGGGCCAGCTGGTGGAGGCGTTGCTCATGAACGAGGCGGTCAAGGAAGGCATCATCATCCCACCGAAACCAGGCGAGACACTGGCAGGCGAGAGACACGGAGACCAGATACAGGGGGCCTATGTCAAACTGCCGAACCCAGGCATCTACGAGAACATCGCAGTGTTTGACTTCAGGAGCCTCTATCCATCGATACTCACGTCACACAATGTTGATCCGGAGACGCTCAACTGCGGACATGAGGAATGCAAGAATGGGAAGAACGTCTCTCCGCTCGGGCATTACTTCTGCATGAAAAAGCCAGGCCTTGTGCCATCAACCATGCGCAGCCTGCTAGACCGGAGGAAGACGGTGAAGGCGCAGCTCAAGAACGCGACGGGATACGACGCATCCATACTCAACGCGCGAGTAGCCGCGATGAAGATAGTGCTGAATACAGCCTACGGCATGCTGAACTACGCAAGGGCGAGATGGTACTCGCGCGAATCCGCGGAGGCCATAACTGCCTGGGGGAGGTACTACGTGCAGGATGTCGTCAAGAAAGCGGAAGAGGCGGGGTACACCGCCCTATACGCGGACACTGACTCCATATTTTTATTGATGGGAGAACGCAGAGAGAAGGATGCAATCGAATTCATGGACTCCATCAACAAGACGCTGCCGGACACAATGGAACTGGAGCTCGAGGACATCTACACGCGAGGTGTCTTCGTCTCCAAGAAGCATGAGAAAGAGGCGAAAGGCGCCAAGAAGAAGTATGCGCTCATCAACCGCAAGGGCAAAATCAAGATCAGGGGATTCGAACTCGTCCGCAGGGATTGGTCAAAGGTAGCGAAGGACACCCAACTCAGCGTCCTCAAAGCGATACTGGAGGAAGGCAGTAAGGAGAAAGCTATACAGATCGTCAAGGATGTGGTCCGGAAGATCAATGACGGTGAGATAGACAAGAAAGACCTCGTCATCTACACCCAGCTGAGGAAGAGCGAATATGTGAACATCTCACCCGAGCTCGCCGCAGTGGAAAAGGCAAGGAAAAGAGGAATGAACATCGGAACAGGCGCGATCATCGGTTACATAGTCACCCGCAACGGCAAGAGCATCTCGGAACGGGCCGAGCTGGAGGAATTCGCGAAAGACTATGACCCATCGTATTACATCGACCACCAGATTCTCCCTGCGGTTATGAGGATAATCGGTGAGCTGGGATACACTGAGGACGATATAAAGTTCGAGGGAAGACAATCCTCGCTGGGCGGCTGGATGTGAGACATGAAGGTTTAATTACGCAGAGTGGAGCACATATAGAGGTCATGATTATGGATATAGATTTCAGCGATATGGAAGAGGACGCAGAGGCGATGATGAAGCGCATCGATTATACCACTACAGCAGGGAAGGTCGCGACACAGGTCCGCGACGATCTGAGGATAAAGCCCGGTGACACTTACAGCAGCATCGCCACTTCGATTGAGTCAAAGATAAAGGATCTTGGCTGCGACTTCGCTTTTCCACTAAATATTTCTGTCAATGACATAACGGCGCATGACACCGCGCGCATCGAAGATGACAGGGTCGTCTCATCAAAGGATGTTGTTAAGATAGATATCGGAGTGCACAAGGATGGCTGGATCGCGGATGGCGCCATAACATTCGATATGTCTGGAGAACACGGCAAACTGCTGGATGTCGGAAAGCTCGCGCTCGAGAATGGAGTATCCATTCTAAAAGCGGGGAAGAGCACCACTGAACTCGGCGCTGAGATAGAGAAGACAGTGAAGTCAAGAGGATTCAAGCTCATAGACAACCTCAACGGCCACGGGCTGGAACGCTACTTGATACATACAGCACCAGATGTGCCTAATTATCCTGCGAGCGGAGGCTATGTCCTTCAGGAAGGAGATATCATCGCGATAGAACCGTTCGTAACGTATCCTGAAAAGGCAGGCCATGTCGTGGAGATGGACAGGTGCGAGATATTCAGCGTTGGCGGATTCGAACCGACAAGAAATACTGATGCGCGAAGGATGCTCAACAACATATTCAAGGAGAGAAAGACTCTTCCGTTCGCGGAGAGGCACTACGCGAAGAACCCGATTGAGCGCCTAGCGATGAGGGAACTGCTCAGGAACGGGTCGCTTATCGCCTATCCTATTCTCCGCGAGAAGTCCGGTGGAGTGGTGACGCAATTCGAGCACACCGTCTTAATAGAGAAGGATAGTGCGAAAATCCTCTTCTGAACCGGTGCAGGACGCCATGCTTTTTAAAGACGGCCAGCCAAGCGAAGGCATGACCAAGATCGTTGAAGTAACACCAGTAAGGCTGAAGAATCCTGTGCTCATAGAAGGATTCCCAGGGGTAGGCATGGTCGGTACTATCGCCGCCATGCACATAGTGAAGGAATTGAACATGGAGCTGGTGGGGTACATCGACTCTGACAAGTTCCCTCCGTTCTGCTCGATCCACAACGGCGCTCCACTTCCTCCGGCACGATTGTATCAGTCAAAGAAGCACAATGTCATCGTCCTTCTGTCGGAATTCGTCATCCCGCTCGGAGCCGTCAATGAAGTGACTCATGAGATTATCTCATGGAGCGAGGACAGGAAAGTGAGGGCGGTCTTCTCTTTAGGCGGAATCGGCATCGGCGGTTCGGAGAAGAAGATATTCGGAGTGGCGACGACGCCAGACCTGAAGTCATCTTTGGAAAAGGCAGGCGTAACAATAATCAATGAGGGAGTCACCACAGGAGTGACCGGCCTTCTACTTTCAAACGCGTTCCTGCGCAAGTTCCCCGCCGCATCGATACTCACCACCAGCAAGGACGTGAATGTGAATCTTATCGGGGCAGCCAGTGTCCTTGACAAGCTCGGCAAAGTGCTGGGGATATCCTTCAACCCCAAGACACTGGAGCAGGAGGGGATAGAGCTGGAGAATAGGATAAAGGATATATTGAAGAACACTGAGACCGCGAAGAAAAAGTATGAGGAGATCGAGTCTCCGATGTACAGATGATGCGCGGACAAGTCTTTTTTAAGCAGAACGAGTGTGTTAACAATATGCAGGGGTGCCAGAGCCGGGTCTATTGGGCAGGGCTTAGGACCCTGTGCGCGTAGGCGCTTCGTGAGTTCAAATCTCACCCCCTGCACTTCAGAACCTACGGTTCCTGAACCTCCTAGTAAACGAAACGGTTCTAAGCATCTAAATGCTGTTTCTTTTCGCCATCGCCTTGCGCACGCGTTCCATCACAATCTGCATCGCGGCATCTCGCGGTTTGATTCCTTTTTTCTTCGCTAGGATGAGAGTCTGTTTGGTGTTCTTCCTCACTTTCTTCTCCACGAGCTTGAACATCTCCTCTGGGCTCTTGCCTCTGTATTCGGCATACGAGGAGATCACGCCGCCTGCATTTGCAACGAAATCAGGGACCACTAGCACTCCGCGTCTGTGGAGAATGTCCTCCATCTCAACTGTCATTGGGATATTGGCTCCTTCCACTATGATCTTGGCCTTCACGTTCTCCACATTGCTCTTGTTTATCGAATCGGGTAGCGCAGCAGGTATCAGGATGTCCACTTCAATCTCAAACAAATTGGGGCCGGAAAATACTGATCCTGGCTTGTAATTAGTCACCGAACCAGTCTCCTTCTTTACTTCCTCAAGAGACTTGAAATCGATACCGTCCTTATTGTAGATGCACCCTCTGCTGTCACTGACTGCCACAAGCTTGGCGCCGGCTTCGGTGAGATATTTTGCAGCGAAAGAGCCGACGTTACCGAAACCTTCAACCGCGAATGTTAGTCCTTTGAGTGGCAGTTTTAATTTCTCCGCAGCCACGATAGTGGAATGATAGACCCCAAAACCTGTTGATCCGTATTCATGAGGGATACCGCATTTCTTGCCTGGCGACGCGCACATATCAGCGGGCTTGCCTGTGGCTGCCTTCCATGAACCGTTCGCCTCCACGAACCATCTCATCTCCTCTTCACCAGTATTGACGTCTGGGGCGCCGATATAGAGTTTCGGGCAGACGAACTTGATCGCTTTTGAGAATGCCTGGATGAACTCCTTTTTCCTCGCCTTGTCCTTTATGACTTCAGCTGGGGAGATTATCCCTGATTTCGCGCCGCCGAATGGAAGATCCGCCATGGCAGTCTTCCATGTCATGACACGAGCTAGCCTGAACACCTCATCAACAGTAACAGTGGGGGTCATCCTGATACCCCCTTTGCCTGGGCCCTTCGCAGTGTTGTCTATGACAAGTATTCCTCTCATTCCAGTCTTCCTGTCACTGACTTGTATCACTTTCTCTGGTCCGAACTCATCATACTGGATTGAATCTTCCGCCATAAAACCGACCTCCATTATTCATTCCTTTGAGGAATTCTTTCTCGCGAATGTAATATATCCAGTGTGGGTCAATCCCTTAGTCTGGGGCCGCGTCCCCGCTTCCCTGCTCAATATCTCCCTCACAATCGCCTCGACAGTGAAGCATTCGTAACCCTTCTCCTTCGCCGCTTTCACGAAAGAAGTGACCTGCTCCGTGTGGGGCGAATACGCGATGATGACCCCTTCGTCCGACAATGAGAATTCGGAGGTGAATATCCGTTCTGGATTCGGAAGGTCCAGATTGATTATGTCAGCCGTCTCCTTGAATCCCTCGAACACAGACTGCTCCCTCAACTCTATGTTGTCAAAACCCGATCGTTTGATGTTCTTCGACGCGAATTCGGCGAATTCCTTGCGATCTTCGAACGATATCACGCGTTTGGCTATTGATCCGAAGAACACGGTCGCGAAACCGCTGCCTGTTCCTGCGTCTACAACCACGCTTTCCTTGCTCATGCCACCATAGGCCACGATCATGCCTAAGTCCTTGGGAAGGAGCACCTGCGGCCCCCTCTTCAGCCTCTTAAGGACCGGCGGTAGCCTGAAGTCCATCTGCTCTTTCGCTCTTGCCATTGTTCACGTTGGTGGAAAGGATATTAATGTATTCGTAGAAACAGTATTGTGCCCTGGTAGCTCAGGGGTAGAGCGCGTCCTTGGTAAGGACGAGGCCGCGAGTTCGATTCTCGCCCAGGGCTTAAACGAATTTTACGTTCTCTCTCACGAACGTGAATATGACTAGAACAACAGGTATGAGTACCATCGCGTAACCCGCGAACGTCCTTGCCCGCCCTTCCTGATATGCTACAAAAACGCTGGCCAGAACCACGTATATCACTAGGTACGCTCGCGCCGCATCGGAAGCCGCCTGTATTATCGCTGACCGATCGAAATCATTCGGTCCGTTCACCACTGAAGAGTATGGCGCCTCGATGCCAGATATGACATTGAGAACAAAAGCGAGAATCACTGGGACCAGTATGCAGCCGCCGATTAGGATCGTGTATTTCTGCATTGAAAGCGATGAAGACTGCTCCCTTGCAAGAAGATTCAACTCGAATATGTCGTCCGCTGTCTCACGTATTGCGGAATGCACGTCCTTGCCGGTCCGATAGCATTGGTTCAGCATGGTGAGAACGCGCCCGAGCAGCATCGAGCTGCTGCGCATCTTCATGTCATCGAATACCTGCGGGACGCTCGCCCCAGCATGGATCTGCCTTGATGCGATTGTGAATTCATCTGATAAGGAGTGATACCCAGACGTCGATATGTTTGTGATTATCCTCTCCATCGGCACTCCATATTCCATCGTCGAAGCGTAAAGAAGCGCGTCCGGAAGATAGTTCTCGATCTCTGCACTGCGTCGTTCGATCAGGATTATCATCAGGAAATACGCCGCTGGAGGCAGAAGGAGGAAAAGGACGCCTGAATTGAATCCAAATAATAGAGAAAGGGCGGCTGCCGCGAACGAAAAAGAGCTAAGGATCAGCATGAACCTCATGAAATCGGCGCGTATACCTAACTTCCTGATCTGAAGGGAGAGCATGTATCTCTCCTTCTTGGAGAACAGCGGTTCCCTCGAAGTGGTTAGGAGCTTCGGCGTATTGAACTTGATGTATGCGATCAAAGCGAGATTCAAGAGGGGAAATACGAAGAGGAAGACAAACCATATGTCACTGACGGCCATCGGCGTACCCATATACAGGGAAGAGATAATCCCATATGCCAGAAACATCGTAGGCGCGATGCATGACAACGCTATGAACATCAGGCTGAGAAAGCTTATCCTGGCCGAGAATTCCTTGAATTTGAAGCGTTGGATGGCGATGAGCTCATCCGCCTGTCTCTTAAGATCTACGCCAGTCAATCCCTCTCCGTACGCCCTTAGGAGCTGAACCACCATCTTCTTCACTATAGTCGATTCAACACGACTAGCCATCTGCCTGAGTGCATCGGGTATCGTTGACCCCCCGTCCACCATTTTCATAACTTTCTTGAATTCCTTTGAGCACCGGTAATTCGATGATGCGACATTCCCCATGGCATCCTCGAACGGGACGTGCATGTTCAGCTGCACCCCGATTGTCCTTATTGCAAGCGGAAGGTCAGATTCTATCTCAAGCGCCCGGCTCTTCGCAAGGGATCTCGGAATCCGCTTGCTTATGAGCGCTGAAATCATCATCAGGATGAAGAATGCGATTATGATGTCGGTTAGACCGAACGTCTCATCTAATTTAGAAAGGATAGCCGATAATACAGCGGACACGAAGACGCACGCAACTACAGCGTACCTGATATATTCCCTTGCAGTTAATCCGACGTCTGCTGAATGGAGGTCCTTTCTGATCTCGTTGGTTATGCTCTGAATATCCAGCATCACACACCTTTAACTGGCGCTTAATGTCCTATCATATCCGAAGTCGATGATTCTTTCCCGAAACCCTGTGAGAAAAGAGAGGATTGGATAGAGGACACTGTCTCCTCGAATGATTTCTTCTTCAACCCCACGAGCATCTCTTTTCTCTTTTCCATCTCGCCAGCTAATTCACTGACGGAAATGCCGAAACTGTCCGAAATCTCCTTGGTGTATCTCGATTTGGTGTAGCTCCCTTCCATGTTGCCTGTCCGTTGGTTCAGCTTGAATATCGGATTTATGCACGAATCGTCCGACAGTTCGGATATCTCCACTCCCTTGCGCTCCTCCCAATACCTGCGGGTCTTCGGGTCGTACTTGATCATCCTTCTCTGCACAACTATGAAATTGATTGAGCCGACATCTACCAGGGAAATGCCTTGTGACACCATCCTCTTTACCGCCCCTTCCGAGGACTGGGCATGGAATGTGGCGTAGCTGCCTCTCGCCTGGCCGCTGAGTATAGTCTCTATGAATGCGCTGACCTCCTCTCTTGTTCTGATCTCGCCGACAACGACCCGATCCGGCCTCATGCGAAGGGTGTCTTCCACGAGCGTGCGCATGTCTATCTTCAGCTCTTGGTTTGATACCATCTTTATCTTGTGAGCATGCGGAATGTTGATCTCTGGTGTCTCTTCGATTATGAGTATTCGGTCTGAAAGAGGAACGAATGAGAATAATGCATTGAGGGTGCTGGTCTTCCCACTTGCAGTGTTGCCCGCGACAAGAATGTTGTAATCAAGTTGGAAAAGCAGGGAGAGAAACGCTATTGAATCTAATGAGTAGGTGTGGTTGTCGATGAGGTCGGCGACTGTGATCGGATTTGACCTGAACTTCCTCACAGTCATCTCTACGTCCGATATTGGCGGTATGGATGCGTGCAGCCTCGCCCCATTAGGCAGTACGGCATTTATGTTCGGATTCTGGTACGTGATCCGCCTCCCCACCTGCCGAGCTATCTTGTTTATGACGGCGATTGCGGCGTCCTCGCTCCTGAAATACAGATTAGTATCAAGCCAGCCTCTTGAGACATGATACACGTAGACTGGCTTATGTATACCAATCATCCCTATCTCTTCGATACTATCGTCCGCGAGTAGAGTGTCGAGTCCGCTGTATCCTGCAATATTGTAGTATAAGTATGTGCTTAGATACTGCTCCTGCTCGTGGTCAAGTATTATGCTGTGTTGCCTGCAATGATCGACAAGCTGCTCTGCGATGAGCCCACGTAGATTGGTTTCATGCAGATCACGGTGCTTCGATAATTCTTTGAAGCTCTCGCTCACTCCTGAAATGAGTTGCTCCTCCTCTTTAGTCAGCGGAGGGATGTCAAGTTTGTACCTGGCATCTCCCTTTGCCACACACCAATCCATCATCAGGAAGTAACCTCCGTATTACCCCTAAACTGTTGCTGCCAAAAATTATTTGCCGAAACGTCTTTCTCTACTCCTATATTCGTTTACGGCCGTATTTAAGTCTTCCTTGGTGATGTCCGGCCAAAGCTTCTCGCAGAAATAGAATTCGCTGTAGGTCGTCTGCCACGGCAGCAGGCCGCTGAGCCGTTTCTCCCCCGCGGACCTGAATACTAGGTCTGGATCGCTGACATCAGGTGCATATAAATATGATGAGAATGCCTTCTCATCCACTTCGTTGATTCTCCCTTCTTTGGCATCCGTGAGTATCCTGTTGGTGGCGTCAACGATCTCCTGCCTGCCGCCATATCCGCAGAGTATGGCTACGGTGTATTTCGCTTTCTGGTTGGTCTTCGCTTCGACCTCTTTTGCTCTGTCAATGATGCGCTTCGGGAATATGGACATCCTGCCTACGAACCTGACTCTCGCTTTTGTCCTCAGCTGCTCCAGCTCCTTGCTGTTCTCTATCCTATCGAGCATCTCCTCAAACAGCTTGTAAAGGGCTTCGACCTCTTCCTTGCTGCGCCCGGCGTTCTCAGTCGAGAATATCCAGATGCTGAGCGTGGTGATATTGAGGTCCTTGCACCATTCCACTACATCTTTGAGCTTATCGATGCCAGCACGATGGCCTTCTGAAATGGATTTGCCGTG
>Ga0315282_10008710_pt1 | contig 16341 bp, 13 predicted proteins | sample YL17G07_20_MG_FD_203693 | JGI IMG/M metagenome (GOLD analysis project Ga0315282, IMG submission 203693) | Sediment microbial communities from Yellowstone Lake, YNP, Wyoming, USA - YL17G07_20 | ecosystem: Environmental > Aquatic > Freshwater > Lake > Sediment | place: USA: Wyoming | collected...
CCGGGACACAGAAAGACCGCATTTCTCAATACCACGTCACCAAGGCACTACGCGAAGGCTACGATACCGTGACCGTCGGAACCTGCGGCAACTACGGCGTCTCCCTCGCATACTTCGCCAACCTCGTCGGACTCAAAGCAAAAATCCTCATCCCAGAAAAATACACCATGGCACCCCGCCGCCGCGAAACCCTCCGGTCGCTGGGCGCAGAAATCCTCAGCGAATACGACAAATACGAAGACGCGGTCGAAGCAAGCCGCCACCTCGCCGAGACCGACCACATCTACGACGCCAACCCAGGCAACGGCAACGAAGGCTGGCGCGGCTACATGAGCATCGCCACCGAAATCTACCAGCAGCTCGGCCGCTGCCCCACCGCAGTCGCCGCCCCCGTCGGCAACGGCACCACCCTCGTCGGCATCTACCACGGCTTCAAACACCTCCTCGACCAAGGCACAATCGACCACCTCCCGTACCTCGTCGGCGCCTCCACCCCCGGCGGCAACCCGATCGTCCGCAGCTTCAAAACCGGCACCAGCAAAACCGAAGACCTCCACCCCGAAGACCTCCACGAAACCACCATCAACGAACCACTCATCAGCTACCACTCCTACGACGGCGACGACGCCCTCAACGCCATCTACCAGACCAACGGCTGGGCAGACTACGCCAGCGACGCCGCCATGATCAAATACCACCGACTCCTCCTCGACCTCGAAGGCCTCAACGTCCTCCCCGCCTCCGCCAGCCCCATCGAAGCCCTCATCAAATTCAAACAACACCGCATCCTCAACTCAGACTACGTCCTCGTTCTCACAGGGAGGAAATTCAGGTAAAACCAAGAAAAACGTGAGAACTTTTCCATTCCCATACAAAGGATAGTGAACCACAGATGGCCATCCCAAACGCCCTCGTGTACGCCGACCGCCTCTTCACCACCACCGACGGCAAGACCGCCCACGGCCTCGTCCGCTACTGCCAACGCTACCACATCGTCGGCGTCATCGACTCCACACTCCCAGGCGGCGACGCCGGACAACTCCTCGACGGCACCCCCAACGGCATCCCCGTCTTCCCCAGCCTCGAGACCGCACTCACCAAGACCACCCCACAGACCTTCATCATCGGCGCGGTCTCCGAAGGCGGCGTCCTCCCAGCCGGCTACGAACACGCGGTCGAACAGGCACTCAGCCACGGACTCGACATCGTCTCAGGACTCCACGAATTCATCTCAGACAAGCCCCGCTGCGCCGCACTCGCCAAGAAACACGGCTGCACCATCACCGACATACGGAAAATCTACCGCGACCACAAACGATTCTACACCGGACAGATCACCACGATCCCCGCCACCCGTATCGCCCTGCTGGGCACCGACTCCGCCATCGGCAAACGCACCATGGCCGTCGTCCTCGTCAACACCCTGCGCAAACGCGGCTACACCGCGGACATGATCTTCACCGGACAGACCGGCTGGATGCAAGGCTGGCGCCACGGCGTCGTCCTCGACACCCTCATCAACGACTTCGTCTCCGGCGGCATCGAAGGCGCCATCCTCGACAGCTGGAACGACGACCACCCGCAGTACATCATCATCGAAGGCCAAGGCAGCCTCGTCCACCCCTTCTTCCCCGGCGGCTTCGAGATCCTCGCCGCCGGCCGCGTCCACGGATTCCTCCTCATGGACGCACCCGGCCGGCCCCACCTCGACGGCTTCCCCGGCTACCCCATGCCAGACCCCCAGCGCGTCATCTCCATCGCCGAGCTGCTCACGGAAAAGCCTTTGCTCGGCATCGGACTCAGCCACGAACACCTCACCCCATCAGACATGAACACACAAAAGAAACACTACCAAGAACGATTCCACGTCCCCGTCGTAGACCCACTCCGCGACCCGGCGGACAGCATCGTCGACACCCTCGAGACGATAACCGCGAAGGTGACCTAACCATGGACTTCATCTGCTACAAGGACATCACGCTCTCAGAGCCAGCAATCGATACAAACACCGCGACCACGACCGTGACCCTGCTCACGAGAAACAGACAGAAATTCTCCTTCGACCTCTCCCTGCAGTACGAGAACCCGATCGCCCCGGAGTACCTCCCCCTGCTTCGGCTCGCCTTCTGCATGCCTCTGCTCAACTACGGCCTGTTCACCGAGCGGTTCACCCTGCAGTTCCCGGTCAGCTCCGCAGACCTCGGCCTGCTCAACGATCTCAACCAGGTCTTCAGCAGCGAGACCTACATCCATGAGCTGGTGAAACCGAAGGCAGACTACCTGCTCCCCGGCTACCAGATCCCCGAGGAGAAGGCGACCGCGGAGGCGGCGCAGCCGAAGTCCCAGTTTATCCCCTCTGCCATCAGCACGGATGCTCCGCTGCAGCAGAACTTCGAGCCCATGCGCTGCGGGGTCCTGTCCAGCGGCGGCAAGGAAAGCCTCACGACCTACGGGATGCTCAAGGAGCTGGGCTTCGACGTCCATCCGCTCTATGTCAATGAGAGCGGCGGACATTGGCGCACCGCCATGACCGCGTACCGCTACCATCAGCAGACCGAGCCGAACACCGGCCGGGTGTGGACGAACGTGGACCGGTTCTACCTGTTCATGCTTGATCATCTGCCGTTCATCCGCAAGGATCATCGGCAGGTCCGGGCGGATGTCTACCCCGTACGCATGTGCATCTTCCCGTACTACGTGTTCGCGTTGCTGCCGCTGTTCGCTGAGCGGCGTATCGGCAATCTTCTCATCGGCAGCGAGTTTGACGACTTGCGGATGACGCCGTCGTTCAAGGGGCTGGTCGACTACTATGGCATCTATGATCAGGATGTGAGCTTCGATCGGCGGATGAACCTGTGGTACAATCGGCGGATGCCGGGGATGGCGCAGTGGTCTGCGCTGCGGCCGGTTTCTGGGCTGATTGTCGAGCGGATCTTGTTCTCGCGGTACCCGGAGCTGGCGAAGAACCAGCGATCCTGCCATTCGTGTCATATCGAAGGGGAGGAGGTCATCCCGTGCGGCGTGTGCTCGAAGTGCATGGGGATCCTGCTGTTCCTCTGCGCGAACAAGATCGACCCGCGGCTCATCAACTACACCAAGGAGGCGGTGGAGTCGTTCCCCGTCCGGGTGAGGTCATCGAACCTGAAGCTTGATCAGGATGAGAAGGAGCAGTCGTTTTTCCTGATGCAGGGGGGCGGTGGTCCGGAGGTTCACAGCGTTGACCATGTGGAGCGGATCCATGAGGGGCCGTCGTGCAGTATGTCGTATGTGCCGGAGCGGTTCCGTGACGGTCTGCTGTCGATCATGGAGGCGCATACGAAAGGCTACTGTGTGTTGGAGAATGGCGAATGGGTGCCTTCTGCCCTGCCGCGTCATGAGAGTTCTTTGACCATGCAGAAGGCGTCGCGCGAGCCGTGATGCGAGAAGATGTAGTAGTTGGGGAGGTACTCGGTTTTCCGGTATCCTGCCTGTTGGTAGAGGGCGATGGCCGGCGTGTTTTGTGAGGAGACTTCGAGGCGGACGCGGCGGATTTTTTTGGTGCGCATTTCGTCTTCTGCGGCGGTGAGGAGTCGGCGGGCGATGCCGTGTCGTTGGAAGGCGGGGTCGACGTCGATGGTTTCGATGCCTGCGGTCTTGGTGCCGTGGTGGTAGAGGATGATGATGAAGCCGCGTAGGATGGTCTGGTGGGTTTCGACGAGGACGGTGCTGTGGGCCTGGGTGATGAGGTAGCGGAGTTGTCGGCGTGAGTAGGAGAGGGGTGCGGGGAAGCAGGCCTGCTCTAGGGTGGTGATGGCGGGGAGGTCTGCGGCGGTGGCTTTTCTGATGGTGCCGGTGGTGGTCGTAGGGGTGCACCTAAGTTGGGGGTACGGTGAGAAAACTATTTAAAGACGTTTATGGTATGGGGGGACCGTAACCGTTGGAAACAGAATCGGCGTTTTTAGCCAAAGACTTTTGGTAAAAAACAGTTCCTTGAATTCTTTTCCGGTTTAGGAGAACAACAATGCTAGAAAGCACATCAATGCTCGAATATTCAAGAGATGAAGAAACAGCCATGGAGGGTATCGTTTCATGGTATAACGTGCAGAAGGGGTTTGGGTTCATCCGTGGTGACGATGGTCAGCGGGTGTTTGTCCATAAATCCCAGCTTCCGTTCTGGACGATTTATCTGCAGAAGGGGGATCGGGTGACGTACCGTGTCGCTGAGTCTGAGCGCGGTCCGGTTGCCATGAACCTCGCCGTCAAAGAGAACTAAGAGAACCTTCGTATTTTTTTTATTTCCTGGTCAGGTAGTCGATGAGGCCGGGGGTGATGATGGGTTTCCCGTCGAGTATGGGGTAGCCGAAGGGCAGGATGGTGGAGTGGACGGGATCGTGGGTGATCTCGACTTCGTAGGCGATTTCGATGTTCTTGAGGGTCATGCCGAGGGCGATGGCCTTGGCGACGAGGGCGGCGCCGTCGATGGTGAGCTGGATGGGGCCGATGTGGCGTGTTTCAAATGTTGAGTGGTCGCTGATGAGGGCCTTGGTGCGGCCGCGTGGGTTCTTGTAGCCGAGGATCCCGCCGATGATGACAGCGTGCAGTCCGGCGAAGTCTTTGGTCGTGAGTGGCGTGGTGGCCTTGGGGTCGAGGATGAGGCAGCGACGGCCTTTGAGGTGGTCGTTGGCGGATTTGTTAGTGACTTTTCCAAGGGCTCGGAGTTTGGTGGCAACGGTTTGTGTTTTAACGTTGGTGAAGAGGACGTAGGGTGTCCAGATGGCGGCGGCGTGGCGGTATTCGAGGGTGAGCCAGTCGGAGAGGCCGCGTTCGCAGTGTTCGATGGCCAGCGTGGTTTCCATGATGCGAAACTGTACAGTCATCGCGGGTATTTAAGGGTAGAATTAGGGGGGAAGGTCTTTCTTGATGTTGGTTGGCCACCATGTTCCTCCGAGAAGTCGTATGAGAACACCTTTAAGGAACGATCGTGATTACTAACCTCGGACCCTATGGAGTCGGTCGTCTTCCTCTTCCTCGCCGCCCTCACCGTCGTCGGCATCGGGGCGCTGCCCTTCCTCTTCCTCATCGGGTACGGGAAGACACGCACCGCGCCACGCCTCACCACGGCCCCCTCGGTCTGCGTCATCGTCCCCTGCAAGGAGAAAGGGGAGAACCTCCGGGAGAACCTTCAGGCGCTCTGCCAGCAGCGGTACCCTTCGTACCGCATCCTTTTCGTCCTGGACTCACCGCAGGACCCCGCATACCCGACGGTCACGGAGGTGATTTCAGGCGTGGCGCACGCCCGCCTGGAGTACGCCGTCCCCGTTCCCAACGCCAGCGGGAAGATCTCGGCGTTGCTCTCCGGCATCGACCGAAGCGGGGACGCGGAGGTCCTCGTCTTCGCCGACTCCGACATCCGCCCGCATGCCGACTGGCTCGCCTGCCTCGTCGCCCCTCTCGCAGACGAGCGGGTCGGAGCCTCCACGGGGTACCGTTGGTTTATCCCGACCAACCTACGGTCCGCCCTGGTCTCGACCTGGAACCTCTCGACAATCAGCGCCATGTTCTACCAGATCACGACCTTCGCCTGGGGCGGGTCCATGGCCATCCGCGCCTCCCTCTTCCAGGAGTTGGGGATCGGGTCACGCTGGCGGGGAGGCCTCTCGGACGACCTGATCCTGACGAACGCCGTGAAAAAGGCAGGGTACCGCATCCGGTTCGTTCCCCAGTGTGTCGTGGAAAGCCCCGTTGAGCCGAGCCTGCGGAACTTCATCCGTTGGGGCAGCCAGCAGCTCACCTGGATCCGATGGTACAGCCTCGCCGCCTGGGTCGTCTACTACCTCGGCGTCCTGTTCGTCACCGCGGTCCTGGTCATGGACGCCGTGCTCTTCGGGCTGGGTGGGACGCTGTTCGGGATGTTTCTCGGGGTCACCATTGGCCTTGAGATGATCTACGGCTGGGTCGGGGTGCTGACGTTCCAGCGGCTGATGCGGTACCCGGCGGGGACGTTCAGGTACAAGCTTTGGTACGGCCTGCTCGCGCCAATCGCGTTCCTCTTGTATGCGTACAACGCGGTGGTCTCGAGTGTGAAGCGGGAGATCCGCTGGTGCGGTAAGACGTATCGGAAAAAAGACTTGGCGGACCTCAGGCGCAAGACGACGTGACCTAGGCAGTTCCGTAGCCTAAAGCCGCATAGTACGGGCGCATCACCCGCTGGATATAGGGGGTGAGTTTCTGGATCGTCGGGTCGATGGGCACGTCGCGGGGGCGGACGAGGCGTGCCGCGTCAAGGTCGCTTTTCGGCTGCCTGAGGACATCCAGGATTGCGTCGAGGGTCTGCTGGGGCTGGGCGCAGAACTGCTCGTAGGTGATGGAGACGTAGTCATTGGCGGGTAATTCATTGATGTGGCGGAGGTAGTATCGGCTCGCCTTGGCCGCGATGGTGGTGAGGAGGATGGCGCCGAGCTCCGGGGTGTCGAGGAAGATGGTGCGCAGGGGGAGGTGCAGGAGGGGGTTGTCGGAGAACTGCTCGTAGTAGTGGGAGAGCTGCTTGGTGTAGGGGTTCTTGGTCCGGATGAGCAGCTGCCAGGCCTTCAGCGTGGAGCTGAGGGTCTTGAGGGGGTGGCGGTGGATGAAGATGAACCGGGCGGTGGGGAAGGCGGTCTTGAGGTAGAGGAAGTTGGGGAAGTCGTAGGGGTTCTTGGCGAGGAGCGGGCGGTGGTTCTGCGCGGTGTACTGGATCTTCTGGCCGAGGGTGGTGAAGAGGGGGAGGTTGCGGGGGGCAAGCGACATGCGCAGGGTTCGGCTGCCGAGGAGGAAGCCGTATTCCTCGGGGAAGTCGGCGGTGAGTTCGAGGCGGTCGATGCCGCGGTCGGAGAGGCCTTGGGCGTGGAAGAGCGCGGTGAGGTCGTCTTTGGCCTGGGTCTCGGTGTGGGCGTGGTGGTGGGAGAGGAGCTCGTGGTAGCGGATGAGGTGGTAGGCGGTGATGGGGTTGAAGCGGTCGGTGGCGGTCAGGGTCTTATATAATATACTGGTGCCGGAGCGGTGGAGTCCGAGGATGAAGACGGGGTCGAAGGTGACACCTTCGAGGTCGTTGAGGTATGGTTGGTCAGGGTCTTCGTGAGGCATGTGTGACTCCATGGGGGGTTCCAGCCCGGGGTGTACGATAGAGTCCCCGGATGTTTTAAATCTTACCAGCGTGCACTGGCCTTGAAGAAGTTAAAGGGAATAAGATAAGATTGTTTTTCGGTGGATGCGGCGTGTGGTCTGCGTCGGGCCGGTGACGTGGTGGTTGGTCTGCCTCAGCTGTTGGTGGGTGGTTAGGCTTCGAAGATGACCTTGCCGACGCGTTTGCGGGTGTCGTCGAGGATGTCTTCGATTTGTTTGAGTTTGTCGTCGTCGATGTCCTTGAGGTTGGAGAAGATGAGCCAGGCGAGTTCGTTGAAGCCGCGTTTGATGTGGGGGATGGATCGCCAGCGTGGCTGGGCTTGTCGTGATTTGATGCGGTCGACGGTCTCGGCGTTGTCGGCGAGGTACTTGGTTCCGTCGGGGGTGAGGCTGTAGATTTTTTTGTGGTCTTGTTCGGTGATGGTGACGTAGCCTTGGTCTTCGAGCATCTGCAGGGTGGGGTAGATGATGCCTTGGCTGATGGGGCGCTCGTAGGTGTCTTCGATGGCTTTCATGAGGGCGTAGCCGTGCATGGGCTGGTCTTTGAGCATGAGCAGGATGATGAACTTGAGGCTGCCGCGTTCGCGGCGTAGTGGTTCGAACATCGGGTTGAACGTCATGTTTCTCCAGCGGAATCGGTCAGTGGGGTAGTCGTCGTGTCTGTGGGGGTGGTCTGGGTCTTTCATGGGGATACCTCTTAGTTATGTCTATAGACATATTCATTGACATGTATTTAACCTTTTCGAATGACAGAATATCGGCATGCTCCCAAACCGCTATCACCACGCTCACCTCACAACCTTCTTAACCGTCCATGGTCATGCCATCCGCAAAGTGCCGCCTATGAAAACAAAGACGCTGCATCAGACCATCCATTTCAAGGCAACCGCACATGCGCTCTACGAAGCGCTGATGGACTCGAAGAAGCACGCCGCGTTCACCGAGGCCCAGGCCACCATCAGCCGAAAGGCCGGAGGGACCTTCCAGGCCTACGACGGATACGCCACGGGCAAGAACATCGAGCTCATCCCGGACAAGAAGATCGTGCAGAGCTGGCGGGCGTCAGACTGGCCGGAAGGCCACCACTCCCTAGTGACGTTCGAATTCAAGGAGAAGAACGGGGGAGACCGCCCTCGAGTTCACCCAGACCGACATCCCAGTGGAGGCGTATCCCGAGATCGAGCAGGGCTGGCAAGAATGGTACTGGGACCGCCTCACGGCGTACCTCGAACACACCGCATGAGACCGGACATCACTCGACCCACGCCAACAGCCTGGCCTCATACAGAAAAGGATGGACCTCCATCGCAATCATGGCACTGAGGCGATAAGCGAAACCCTTCCATTTTAAATACCGCGGAATTCACCTTGACAACATTTAAAAGAGCACACAAGCCTTCCTCTCCAGGACTACAATGACAGAACGGGGGATATCACGGTGGAACCGCTGAAGGTCCTCGTGGATTCGGCGCACCACCGCTGCGAGCTGAACGCCGTCCACTCGGCCATGATCCAGCGGTACCTCACCGAGAACGGGCATCAGGTCACCTCGGATGAGCACGAGGCAGACGTCATCATCATCAACACCTGCGGGTACCACGAAGTCCTACGCGACGTAAGCATCGCCCTCTACGAGAAATACCACACCAGGAATCCCGACAAAAAAATCCTGCTGTACGGCTGCCTCGTCAACATCAAGGATGACCGCCTCCAAAACATCGCGGCGGACCTCGTCGGGTTTTCCGATGATGCACTCTTCGACTCCCTGTTCATGCGAACCACACCTTTCCAGCGCTTCACCCCCTACTGCGACCGTTCCCGAAGCACTCCCTGCGAAACCCCCCAGCTCCTACCGATTCCCAACTCGTTCCTGACACGGCTGCTCCTCCCATGGTCGAAGACCATGAAAGCGGACTACGACCACCTCATGAGCGCCCGAGACTACCAGAACAAGATGGTCGTGCAGATCAGCACCGGCTGCCTCGGCAACTGCCACTACTGCGCCATAAAGAAAGCGAAAGGAGCATTGAAGTCCCGACCCATCGACGCCATCCTCGCCGATATCAGAAAGATGGATAATCCATCGGCGCCCCTCTACCTCGTCGCGGACGACTGCAGCTGCTACGGGCTTGATATCGGCACCGACCTCTTCCACCTCATCTCCCGGATCCACGAGGCGTTTCCCACGCTCTCTATTCAGATCAGTTACATCAGCCCGAACCTGCTTCTGAGCAACCAGGAGAAGTACGAGGCGCTGCTTGCCGACTCGCCAATCACCTATGTCACGATCCCGCTGCAGAGCGGGTCGCAGAATATCCTTGCGGCGATGAACCGTCATTATGACCCGAAGGAAGTCATCGTCGCCGTGAAGAAACTGCGACGCATCTCACCGGATATTCTCATCGAGGGGCATTTCATCGTCGGGTACCCCGGGGAGACGCTGCTTGACTTCCTCAAGTCCCTGGCATTGTCCCGGTATTTTGATTTCCCACTGTCGTTCTCCTATTCAGAGACGAAGGATGTGAAAAGCGCGTCGCTGCCCGGGAAGAAATCAGAGGCGACCAAGGACATCCGAAATCTTGTCATGACGGTCGCAGCCAACGGGATCGTCGCGTACCGCCTCCTGAAGAGAGGCTCTCGGAAAAACGGGACTGCGCAGGAGTGAATCATTCTTCTCTGCGAAAAGCAGGCAAAAATCGGAAATCAGAGAAGAATAATTATATAAATAAAAAAATATTACTTTAATAGGTATGGCGTGGACTCAGCGGGGGTTCCTCTGGATAGCCATAGCGCTTCTTCTCGTTTCATCCGGTGGAAGCCTCGTGCGATCCGTTCAGAACCATCCCACCGCAATAGACACCCTGCCATTCAGACAGGCACTCACGATCCCGATCAACACCAGCCAAGAAAACGCGACCTACCAACCCATCGACCTCCGGGTCACATTCACGAATCCATGCTGGGGCACAAACAAGACACAAAACTCCATCCGCGTCGGCGTCGACGACGGAACAGGACTCCAAGAAATCGAATCACAAGTCTACGACCTCCAACACCCCGATGAGACCCACATCAGCGCATGCAGCCTCGTCTTCCTCATCCCCCCAGGAGCAAATGGAAAAGAAAAATACACGGTCGCCTATGACTCAAAAGAAACCAGCGCAGCGAACTACCCCAAACACGTGACCCTCGAGGACACGCATTATTTCTACGAGCCGATCCCCGGCCAGACCATAGACTTCGACTACTACGGCATCAGACAGGACGGCTACGTCGTCTACACCGTGGTCCAGAAAGGGCAGCTCCTCGGCAACCCGGTCGCGCTCGCCGCCATCAAATTCAAGCCGAACTCCTCCACGGTCGAAACCTACAATTTGGACCAACTGGGGAACTTCGATTTCCGGTACCAGGTGACCGGGGAACCCGACTACGCAGGCACCTCATGCGCCACAGACATCAAGAAAACCGTGCTCGTCGACGGGAACCTGATGATCCGCGTACGACTCGAATGCACCTCCCCCCGCGGCGACATCAAATCGGACAACATCTACACGTACTACTACAGCCCCACGAACGCGAAACGAATCATGGTCGACGCCCATCACGAGATCCTGAAACCAATCACCATCGACAATCCCGCGATCGTGGACGGCGACTACGCAGGAATTGTCTCCATCAAAGCCAGGAGCGCATCCATACAGAAAATGAACGTCGGGGAAATCCTCCCAGATGTGTACATCTATACCAAGGACAACACGATCCAGGAGTTCGCAGTCCCGACGAATCCTCAGAGCACGACCCGGGAGCTCGTGCTCTCCCCGCAGGACGACATGCAGCTCGGGACGAAAGGATGGGTCTGCCTCAACGACCCCGACTCCGGGAAAGTCCACGGGATGATCTTCAGCTCCACCACCGGGATCACGAACGGATCAGAAGACGGCGTCCAAGTCAAGGTGTACGCGAAACAGAACATCAAACTCCCAGGGCTCGAAGCGGACACCGGCAATCTGGACCTCACCCGAAGAACCTACGAGAACGGGAACCACCTCACAACGATTAATCAAGGGAAAACCTACCAGTACAAGATCGAATTCCTGACCGTTGAGACCGGAGGAGATGTACGGATCGACGAAGAATCCACCTACTACCAGCGTCTCATCAAAGACACCCCGGTCTCCCGGGGCAACGCGACCGGAGGCGGGGAGAAGACACAACGCTACAACCTGACCGCGTTCGTGCATCTCGCGCGATCGGCTCCCCTCGGGTCACTGCTGTCCGCGGCACTGGGAAAAAACATGTCGTACATCTACGCGGAGCTCTACCAGTTGGAGAGTTTCCGTTCCTCAGGCACAGTCGGACGACTCGCCCTCGGCGCGATCTCCCTGAACCTAACCGGGAAAAACCTACGAGAAAAAATCCAGACGATCCTGGGAATCTTCGACTGGAAGAACACGTCGCTGTTCAAAAAGATACGGTTCCCCAACCTCGACCCAGGGACATACGTGGTCAAGATCTTCAGGGAGAACCCACGGTTCGCCAAAGACCGCCAGTACATCGGGGTCGCGGTCGTGAACCTCTCGAAAGACACCGCGGTCCACATCGTCTGTCGATCCCAAGGCTCGATCATCGTCACCCTCCTCGATCAGGAGAACAACGGGGTGCAGGATGCCAGATGCACCCTGCAGTTGGCGAACACGACGATCGCGGAAACGCTGACCGATGTAAACGGCATGGCACGTCTCACTGCGCCCTGCTATCCCTTGAAGCCATACCATCTCGCCATCCAGTACCAGGGCTTCTTAGTCGGGGAGCAACAGGTGAGAATGAATGTACTCCGGCGATTCATCGGGATGAAAACATCGTTTTCCCTTGAACGGTACAGCCTCGCGCTCACCGTCACGGACACCTGGGGGCTCCCCCCTGCCGTCGACCTCAACCCCACGCTCATCAGCGCCGACATGACCGCGGCGACCGTCATCCGAGGAGAGGCAAGCCAAGCAGGGGAGTACCGTTTCAGCAATCTGCCTCCTGCGTCCTATCGTCTGAGCCTGGGGTACAAGGCGTTCAAAATCGAGGAGGATATCGCCGTTGAGAAAGACACGTCCCTTGACGCGGTATTTCCCGCGGAGTTCCCCCTGAACTGTTCGCTGTTTGACTCCTATGCGGACCCGCTTTCAGGCGGCGAGGTGTCGTTCCAGCGAAACGGGAAAACAGAATCAACCTCGATCACGGGGGATGGGACGGCAACCATGGACTTGCCGCCAGGGGACTATGAGGTCAGTGTGCGTGCGAACTATGAGGATATCGCGCGGCAGCAGGTTCAGGTGAGGGGGGAGAAAACCATGGATATCGTGACCGTACAGGGATCCTTCGTGCATCTGATCCTAGGGTACCTCGGGCTCGCCCTGGTCATTGGTGCTGTGGTGTTGATTCTGTGGAAGCGGAGGCTGGTCTTCGGCTTGAAATTGGTGGCGGTGGGTGTGCTAGTGATCGCCCTCGTGTCGCCTTGGTGGGTGTTGCATGGTGAGTCGTCGTCGGTGTCGACGACCACGAATACGCTGGTGGTTCCTCCTCGGATCGTGACTCTGACGAGGTCGTCGAACGCGACCGGGGGCGAGATCAGCGCGGTCCCCGGGGAGGTCACGATGGTGTTGGGACTGTTGTCCCTGCTGGTGGTGGTCGCCTGCGTTCTGCTTGTTGTGAGCCTGGTGACGGCCGCTCGGTTGAGGAAGACGACGATGCTTCTTACGTTGCTTAGTGTCGTTGTGCTGCTGCTTACCTTGGTTGTCTTCTATTATGCGTTTTCGCAGGTGACGCAGGTGGGCGTCGGCAGTTTCATGGGGGGCGGTACCCTCGAGGTGTCTCTGCCCGGGGGGACCGGGCAAGTAAGCGTGCCGTGTAGTTGGGGGCCGGGCATTGGCTTTTATCTCTTGATTCTGTCACTTGCCCTGGTCGTACTCGCGTTTTTAGGGAGGCGGAGTAGGGGGAGATTCATAAGAAAGGGCATCGAGCACGGGACGATGCCGGTAACCTAAAGACGGTTTTTTTGTTTTTCCGTATGTTTAAGTAAGACCTGAGGTATTCTTCTCCTTAAGAATGTCTTCTACGACTGCTGTCAATCCTGCTCCGAAAGAACTAATCGGCAATGAACTGCTTTCGAAAGTAGGGATCCTGATTCTTCGTTCGTATTCCCAGTTCGCACAGGCCTTGGACCGGCATATCGTCCTGAAGCCGTTCACGGTTCACCGCTATGGGCAGTCCTTCGTGGTTTCCGGGAACTTCGAGTATTTCCTCTTCTGGAGGTACGCCTCGTGGGAGCAGGAGACCTTTCAGGCCATGCTTCGGGTCCTTGACCGGGACCATTCCTTCATCGACATCGGGTCGTGGATCGGGCCGACGGTCTTGTTCGGCGCCTGCCTCGCGAAAAAAGCCTACGGGATCGAGCCGGACCCTCTCGCGTTCAACGAGCTTGAGAAAAACGTGCGTCTCAACGGGGAGCTCCAGGAAAAAATATCGCTGCATCAGCTGTGCATCCATGACACCTCAGGGGAGGTTCGTTTCGGAAGTCCGACGAAGGGCGGCGACACCATCTCAAGCATCCGGTTCGGGGATGCGAAGACCAGCTGGGTCGTCCCCAGCCGCACCTTCCAGCAGTTCATCGATGACCAGGGGATTAATGACTGCAATTTCATCAAGATGGACATCGAGGGAAGCGAGGCGAACGTTCTTCCCACGATGAAGCGGTATTTGGAGGAGGCACATCCCGTCCTCCACCTCTCTATGCATCCCCCGTTCTTCCCAAACCCCATGGAGGACACCAAGAAGATCCTGGATGCCCTCGCATCCTACCCATTCCTCTTCTGCAACGGGACACCCATCAAGCCGGCGGACATGCTTTCGAAGTCCTTCCTCCAAAGGCGCTACACCCTCCTTGCGACCACCGCTCCACTCACGCCATAGCCGGACCGCGTCTCCCAAACTGCGTGTAACTCCTGTACCGATTAAGGGTACTACCAGAGCCGCCTCTTTTTAAAGGAGATGAGCCGGTATATCCATATTTTTAGAAATAATTATAAAGCGGAAGCCCCATCGATTTAAATAAATGGTCGAAGCCGGCACGGTATTCCTCTATTTATTTTTGGTACTCTCAGGAGTCATATGGGTCGTCTATCTCGTTCGAACATGGCAGAACGCGACCGCCTTCCCCCGGCTTGACTCCCAGACGCTGCATGATGTCCATGACTTCCCGCTGATCACCGTCATCGTCCCTTCACGTAACGAGTCCCGCCGGATTACCGCATGCATTCAGACACTCAAAGCCCAGACCTACCCCCGCCTCGAATTCATCATCGCCGACGACTCGACCGATGAGACGACACAGGTCATAAAAACCATCGTCGGAGACGACCCTCGTTTCACGGTCATGAAGCAGCCTGCCTTAGAGCCGGGCTGGGTCGGCAAACCCTTCGCCATACAGCAGGCGAGCGCCCGAGCGCATGGGGAATGGCTGCTCTTCGTCGACGCGGACACCTCCTTTGACCCGCATCTCGTCGACGTCGCCTTCGCCTACGTCAACCAGCAGAAAATCGACATGCTGAGCCTCTCGCCCTATCACACGATGAACACATTCTGGGAGCGGACGATCCAGCCGATCCCGCTCGGACTCATCCCGACGCTGTGCCCGATCAAGAAGGTCAATGACCCAGCGAGCACGGTATCCCTGGCGCTCGGCCCGTTTATCCTCCTGAGATATTCCACGTTCATGGCAGTCGGCGGCTACCAGTCGATAAAAAGCCGGATTGCGGACGACGTCAGCCTCGCACAGATCGTGAAGGCGGCCAGATATAAAATCAATGTCGCCGATGGCAGAACCCTGATGAGCGTCCGGATGTATGAAAATATCCATGAGATATGGGACGGATGGACGAAGAACATCCTCCTTGGGTTTGCGCAGAAGAGAAACCTCACCTCTAAAAGCAGCCAGATGGGGATCCTCTTGGGAGGACTGATCCTGATCAGCATCGCGTTCCTCCTCCCGTTCCTGACCCTGATCGTCCTTATATTCCAGTGGCTGTTCACCGGTTCTCTCCCCTGGCAGCTCTTCGGGGGCGTCCTTCTCCTCTGGCTCTTCGCCATCGGCGTACAACTCTATGTGCAGCACAGCTACAGTTTGAGTAAGGCGCGGTACTCGCCCCTCATCAATATCCTCGGGGGAATCATGATCTTTGGTATTTTCGCGAACGCCGGACTCGGTGCGCTGTTTCGAAAAAAAGTATCGTGGAAGGGCCGCAGTTATTCAGCTACGAATTGATTCATCTTAAACAAGTGAACCAGAATGACGACATTGGTTTTCCCATGATGTACGCAGATAATTTATAATACATGATAGATATATCTAAGAAACTCTGACAGATATCTGTGTGATGCACGATGGATGAGAAAATTCGGTTGAAGGCAATATTCTTTGCAAGCATGCTGATGTGTACAAACCTGATCGCAGTCACTGCACTCTCACCGCGATCGCTTTCAGTATCAGGTCTCGTCGCGCCAGGTCCTCGTGCGGCCCTCTCGCAGCGGGGCGACTGGGAGCTGCAGGCAAGCGGCGTCAGCCAGGATCTCCACGGCGTGGCATTCTTCTGTCTGAATCGGGGGTCTATCGCGGGAGACCAGGGCATCATCCTCCGTACCGGAAACGGCGGGAAAAACTGGACGACACAAGACTCAGGCGTCCAGGAGAACCTCCATGACATTGGTTACGGATACCTGAGCACGCTTGCGGTCGGCGATAGCGGCACGATTCTCCTGACGAATGACTCCGGGCAGACCTGGATCGTGAAGCAGACCGGGATGATGGGCTCATATTACGGCGCCCAAATGATCAATGAGACCGTCGGCGTTGCTGTCGGCGTGAACGCCGTCTTCCAGCCGTTCTTCACCCGGACTGACGACGGGTGGAACACCTGGAACTCCGTGAGTTTCTACATTGAGCATGACAGCGTGTCCTACGAAGGGCGGCTCAGTGATGTCTGCTTCGTAAACGAGTCCTATGGCTTTGCCTCGGCTATCGTCGATGTACCAGCGGGCGGTGCGATAGCGAGAACCATGGATGGAGGCGGCTCATGGGAGACCGTCTATTTTTCGACCACGCCGGTCTACGGGATCGATTTTTCCTATTCCGGTATCGGGTTCGCCGTGGGCGAA
>Ga0315282_10008711_pt1 | contig 16336 bp, 12 predicted proteins | sample YL17G07_20_MG_FD_203693 | JGI IMG/M metagenome (GOLD analysis project Ga0315282, IMG submission 203693) | Sediment microbial communities from Yellowstone Lake, YNP, Wyoming, USA - YL17G07_20 | ecosystem: Environmental > Aquatic > Freshwater > Lake > Sediment | place: USA: Wyoming | collected...
CCTCCCCGTTCGGCGTGATTCTCAACTTTCTCTTCGCCTCCACGGCCTTGAGTTCCACCACCTTCGGCTCCTTGCCGGGGAAGGTGACGCGGAGGTCGAAGGTCTTCGCGTCGCCGAGCCCGACGTGGACGGGCGTGGCGTCGGGGTGGGCCGTTTCCGAAAGGCGGGGCTTTGCGCCCTCTTTGCCGAGTTCGCCCGCCTTGTAGATCTCGACGAGAGCGCCCACCGCGTAGGGGTTGGGTTTTTCCATCCCGGGGTGGAGCTTGCAGGAATTGCCCGCGTTGGGCGTCTGGTTGAGATAAATGGCGATGTCGTCGCCGGGGCCTCCGACGCACACGTCCATCAGTCCGTCGTCGTTGATGTCGCAGACGGCGACCGCGTCGGTCCAGGTCCCGGCCTGGGCGACCAGGCGGAATGCCCCGCCTCCCAGGTTCTCGAAGATGCGCGCGGTCGAGCCCCGGCCGTTGTGCACCACCAGATCATACCGCCCGGCATTCGCCAGGTCCACGAGATATGCCTCGTGGACGTACTCCCGGCGGTCCTTGACGAACTCCGTCAAGGGCCCCGGCTTCAACGCGAAGTGGCCCTTGCCGTCGCTGAGATACAGCCCCGCCCCGACGATCAGTACGTCATCTGCGCCGTCGCCGTTCACGTCGTGCATCAGAATGGGTGTGCCGGTCTTCGGCAGGCCCAGTTGGTCCGTCGCGTCCCGGAGTTTCCCGTCCTTGTCCGCCACCAGGTACCGCCCGAAGATCGGGCCGCCGTAGGCCCCGAAGTAACCGCAGACGAGATCGTTCGCGCCCTTGCCGGTGAGGTTGACGTGCTCGTGGAAGTGCAGGTAGCGCGGCACAATCTTCGGCTTGATCTCGTCCACTGCCGTCTTCACCGCTTCCGGGGGACTAGCGTGAAGCGCGTCCTCCCAAGGCCGACTCGTGAACTTGCGCACGGCCGGGTCGTACAGGTACTGCTTGCCGTCGTTGACACTCGTGACGTCCAGGTACCCGTCGCCGTTCAGGTCCACGGGAGAGGAGACGCCGGCCAGTTGTCCGAAGGCGAAACCCATGGGCTCGAACTTCCTGCCACCGAGGTTGAAGAAGCAGGTGTTCGGCAAGGCATCGCAGTAGGCGAGGTCGACGAAGCCGTCGCCGTCGAAATCCCATGCGAGCGGCGTGAAACACCCGGCGAGACCGTTCGTGGGCAATCCCAGTTCCGCGTTGGCGTTAAGGAAGGTGAGTTTCCCCGTCTCCCTGAGTTGGTTCTTGATGACAATGGTCTGCGGGGCGCCATGCTGTTGGGCCACGAGGTCGATATCGCCGTCGTTGTCGTAGTCGAAGGCGACGAGCCCCCAGGGCCACCAGCCGTGGCTCGGGAACTTCCCGCCCTGACGCTGGAGTTCGTCCGCTTTCCATTTCTCCATGATGGCCTTGAGACCGGTTCCTCCGCCCGGGAGAGCCTGGAGAACCACTCGCCCATCCGCGGCGGCGGTTTGGGCAGATGCCCCGAAGTCCCCGGGACCGTAGACCAGACTTGCCAGCAGGATCACGGAAAGCGCTGCACGTTTCACGTCAGATCCTCCTTTCGCTGTTCCTCATCGGCAACAAGGACAGTCTGGAGCACTCGTCTTGCCGCCCCACGAGAGAAGCCGGGATGCCGGTCAGACCGGGAGCGGCGTCCACGACTCGTGGACGGTCATCCCGCGTTTTGCGAGCTCAGCCACAAAGTCGGCATACGGCACATCGCTCGCGGGGGAAAGCAACCCCTTGGCGCGGATTCGCCCGGAGACGATCATCTGTCCGGCGATGCTGGCGGCGAAGCCGACCGTACGATTCATGGCCATCAGCCCCGTCCTCGGGTCACGGCGGTCCACGAGGCTGAGCACGAGGCGCCCCGGCCGCCGGTCTCGCAGACCCTCGCACACGACCAGGACGACGGCGACGTCCCGCTCGTTCGGCCGGTACTGGAGGCGCGGTTCGAGGTGACAGGTCATGAACTGACGCGGCGTCACGGCGCCCGGCAGGCCCGGGACGGGGGTCTCTTCCAGGAAGCCGAGCTTCGTGAACAGGTCCCAGATCTTCGCGTGTCCCGGCCAGCGCATGGTGTACCGTCCGCAGTCGCGCACGGTCGAGAGGATGCCGAACTTCTCCGTATAGCGGATCGCGTCGCCGTTGGGGAAGGCCTCGAGCTGTCCCACGTCCGGCACCTCGACCGAATGGATGTTCTCCTCGGCGAAGATCTCGGAGGCGGGGAGGTTCACCTCACGGCCGCCCCGGAGGAGCCGCGCGGGCCGGTCGTAGGAGTTCAGCACGCCGGACCAGGTCCAGGTGATCTTGTATTGGAGGGGATTGTCGGCGGCCGACGACTCCGGGAAGCCCGCGCCGTAGCACCGCAGCGCCGTGACCTCGTCGAATTTCCGCACCGCCTCACCCGAGAGCACCAGGTCGATGCCCGGGTCGAGTCCCATCTCCGGCAGCACCGTGATGCTGGCCTTATCGATGCGCTGGGCCAGCGGCCGCAGGTCGTGATCGTAATACGTGTTGACCAGGCTCGTCCGTGTGTCGATGGCCGCCTCGCCCACCGTCCGGACGAACTGGCGCGGCAGCAGGTCGATGACCACGTCGAAGCCTCGCCCCAGCATCTTGCGGAGCCGGCGTCCGTCGGCGGCATCTAGTGCCACCGCATCCACCTTCCTGGTCTCGAGCGTCGCCAGGAACGACTCCAGGCCGCGAGGATCTACGTCCGCACAGGTGACGGCCTGGACCTCCGGAGCGTGTGCCAGGTCATAGACCGCCGCCCGTCCCTGTTTGCCGCCGCCCAAAACAAGAACTCGCATGATGGCTCCTCCTTGGTGCGCCTGGCGTCTCCCGCTGCGCCTCATTTGATCTCTTCCGCGTTCCCGTTCGGCGTGATTCTCAACTTTTTCTTTGCCTCCACGGCCTTGAGTTCCACCACCTTCGGCTCCTTGCCGGGGAAGGTGACGCGGAGGTCGAAGGTCGTGGCGGCTCCGAGACCGACGTGGACGGGTGTGGCGTCGGGGTGTGCCTTCTCGACGAGGAGCGGGATCACGCCCTGCTTTCCCATGGCGCCGGCGGCATGGACCTCGACGAGGGCGCCCACCGCGTAGGGATTCGGCGCCGCCGAGACCGGATAGAGATTGCAGAAATTCCCGGGATGGGGCGTCTCGTTCAGGTAGATGGTGATGTCGGTCGATGCCTGGTGTCCGGGACCGCCGATGGCGAGGTCCGGGAGTCCGTCGTCGTTCATGTCGGCGATGCAGACGGGGTCGGAGTCCCATCCGCCCGCGTCGAGGACCTTCCGGAAGTTCCCGCCTCCCTCGTTCTCATAGACCTGCTCGGCGCCGAGTCGGGGGTTCGAGACGACGAGGTCCGGGTCGCCGTCGTTGTCGAAGTCCGCTAGCCACGCCCGGTGGAGGTACGGCCCGCCCTGCTCCAGGAACTTCTTCAGCGCACCGTCCTTCACCGCGAAATGTCCCTTCCCGTCGTTCAGGTAGAGCCCCGCGCGGGGACCTGTCGCGACGAGGATGTCGAGGTATCCGTCGCCCGTGAGGTCGTGGATGAGGATGGGCGCACCGTCCGTCGGAAGCCCCAGTTCCGCCGTCCGGTCGCTGAGCTTCCCGTCCTTGTCCGCTAGGAGATACCGCCCGATGACGTCCGCCCCGTAGGCCCCTTCGCCGCCGATGACGACGTCCTTGATCCCGTCGCCGTTGAGGTCGTACTCCGTGTGATACCGGAGGCTGAAAAATCGGTTGTTCTTCTTCTGCTTCATCTCGTCGAGCGTCTTCTTCAATTCGGCGGGGATGAGGGAAGGAATCGCCGACGCGTCCGCCTTGAGTTGCTTGAAGGTCTTCGACTCCGGGACATAGACGAACATTGCGCCGTCGGTCGTCAGGATGTCGGGGTACCCGTCGCCGTTCAAGTCGATGATTTCCTTCGGGTGGAAGTTGTCGAACGGGGACTTGCCGATCTTTTCGAAGCGCTTGCCGCCTTTGTTGAGGAGGTTCTCGGAGCGGATCCCGATGAGGTCGAGCCAGCCGTCGCCGTCAAAGTCCCAGGCCCAAGACCGTCGGCCGATCGCACAGGGAAGGTCCGCCCGCTCGAGTCCCACCTCCTTCGTCGCCTCGACGAACGCCAGCTTCCCCGTCTCCTTGAAGAGGCCCTTGATAAGAATGCCGTGGCGGCCGCTGTGCTGGGTCGCCAGAAGGTCGATGTCGCCGTCACGGTCGTAATCGAACGTCGTGAGTCCCCACGGCCACCAGCCGAGGGCTTCGGCTTTCCCGCCCACGCGTGCGAGTTCCTCGGCCTTCCACGTCTCCATGATCTTCCGGAGTCCCGTCACCTCGGCCGGAGCGGCCTTGAACGCGAGACCCTCCGTGTGCGCCGGACACGCAAGAGTCAACCACATCGCCGCCGCAACTCCCGTCCAGACGATTCCCTTCATGGACAACTTCCTCCGCACTCATTTTTTTCTGTAGAAAACATGCGCCGTCCTTCCATTTGATCTCCTCTCCCCTGCAGGGAGCGGGTGCGGGTGGAAGTGCCCGGCCGGAATCGAAATCCGCCCCTCACCCTCGCCCTCTCCCCCCGGAGGAGGGAGAGGGAATATGGGGGGAACGGCGGACTTTTTGTTTTCTAGAGAGCACACCCATTGATCATGCCACGCAGCGACCCTCCGCGATTATTGCGAGGCGCCAGATTGAAACGCCCCGATGTCGATGGTGCCGCGGGACGGGCGTTTTTGCGCACTTCCGGGGGCTTCCAGTCGGCGCATGGGCGGATGGAAGAGCGCGAGAGCGAGCGGCGAGGGGAAGTCCGCCCCGGCGGGACTCGTCGTCTTCATGACGCCGGCACGGATGAGTGGGCTGGCGGAAGCCGGCCGGAGGTCAAACCTGCGGAAGTCGACGAACCGCGGGTCGTTCCCGACGATGGTCCCCTTCCACCCGGGCGGAATCCTGGCCCCGGCGCTCACCCAGTTATTGGTTCCGGAGACGACGGCGTGTCCCTCCGTCCATTGGGCGTCCTCCTCGGTGACGACCCGAATCTCCCCGCCGCCCGGGGCATAGAGGACATTGTTATGCATCTCGATACTCTGTAGTCTTCCGAACCCCTGAAAGGCGACTTTCGACCCCGTGAAAAGGAAGGTGTTGTTGACGAATCGGTAGCGGCCGCTCGAGCCGCCCCCGCGGCTGTCGTGCCCGACGCGCGCGGCCGACGACCGGCCCGAGCAAACGATGTTCCCGACGACGTCGGAGTCCCTGCGCACTCCGCCGGCCCTCCCGTCCGCCCCGATCAGTTCGAGCGCGTGAAAATACGGGCCCTCGATCCAGTTGTAGTAGATCTCGTTGCGTCCGGCGCGCGACTTCACGTTGTTCCCGCCCCTCCCGTCGTGCACCCAGCAGTGCTGCATCCGGAAGACCGCGCCGGGGTGCTTCCGGACGTCTGTGTCCATGTAGATCTGGTGCGATCGGTCCCCCCGGCCGCAGTTGTAGAACTCGCAGTACTCGAGCAGGAGCGACCCCGAGTCCTCCATCGCCCCCAGGAGTCCCTGCGAGCGACAATCGTGGATGACGCAGTCGCGGACCGTCACGTCGTCGGCGTGGTGGAAGATACCGCGCATGGAGCCGCCCGTCACCTCGAACCCCTCGAAGACGAAATGGTCCCCCATGAGCTCCACGGTGTTCCGACCGCCCGAGATGACCGGACGCTTTCCCTCGCGCCGGATCCCGCGGACGGTGATCTTCTCGCCCTCGGTCCCGGGCTTCTTGAACCACACCGCCTGGTACGTGGCGTTCCCGTCCACCTCCACCACGTCGCCCGGGCGAAGCTCGTCGGCGACCGCCGCGAGCTCCTTGTGCTCCCTGGTCGGCCCCACGGCGATGGTCGCCGCGAAGAGCGCCGGGACGAGCGCGAGAGACCCCGCCAGCGCGAGGAGCAAAATGGCCGTCGTCTTCAAGTTAATCCCCTGCCAAGAAATCGACATTGAACTTTCTTAGGCATGGTGGGACAGGCATTCTTGCCTGTCACAGGGTCGCAGGCAGGAAGGAACTCCCCCGAAGCGGCTTTCCCGACCTTGTCGGGACGAAGGCGGATGCCTGCGCCTGCATTTTCTGTCTCATGCGTCCGAAATCCAAGGTGACTCTTGAACATCCCACTGTTCTCGCCCCTTGATGAGGCGACCGCCTCCGCGCTCTCTACTTCGCTTCGAGCTTCCCGTCGTGCGTGACGCGGATGGTCTGGTTGGCCGCGACGTTCTTGAAGACGTAGTCGCTGCCGTGCTGGAAGTGAACCTTCACGTCCACGGCCTTGCGCGGCCCCAGCCCGAAGTGCGGACGGAACGAGTCGTGGCTCAGGTCCTTCAGCACCTGTCGGCTGCCGAGGATGGTCTGGGTGCCGGGCTCGCAGATGGTGACGCGCGCGAGGACCGCCTCCGGGTTCGTCGCCGGGCCCCGGAGCTTCACCTTCAGCCAGTTGGCGTCCGTCGCCGTCGTATTGTGCCAGACGCCCACGCCGGTCCCGCTCGTCTCGGTGAGGATGTCGAGCTTCCCGTCCTCGTCGTAGTCGGCCACGTCCAGCCGGTGCGTCCACGACGGAGGCGGACCGAACTTCAGCGTGAAGGCCTTCTCGAACTTGAAGTCGCCCTTGTTCAGCCACACCGTGCCCTCGACGACAAAATCGACAAGGCCGTCGTTGTTGAAATCCCCGGCGCAGGGGTTACTGCACCAGGCGGTGCCGCCCAGCTTGGCCTTCGGGATGCCCGACCCTTCGAGCACTTCGGTGAACGTGCCGTCGCCGTTATTCTTGAAGAGCGAGGTGAACTTCTGCGGGTCGTTCCGGGCCGGCATGTAGCCGATCATCAGGATGTCCACCAGACCGTCGTTATTGAAGTCCGCGCAGGCGCCCCGCCCGTGCAGCGACATCACCTTGCCGAGTCCCGATTCCATCGTCCGGTCCCTCAGTTCCCCCTTGTGGTTGAGGAGAAATATCTCCTTCTCGGGTTCGCCGGTGGTGCGGTTCGTGTGATTGGGCTGCCCGAGGCAGAGGACCTCCGGCCAGTCGTCGTTCTCGAAGTCCACAATAAAGACCGGGCCGGAATAGCCGAGGTAAGGGTCATGAATCGCCTTATCCGACTGGAGATCAAGGAGTTGCAGCAAACCACCCGGGCAGCGGACGCAGTCGGGCTTCCCGTCGCCGTTCACGTCGCCGATCGCCCCATAGTGATTGGCCGAACCCAAGGGCTGCCAAGGAGTATCGACGAATTTCAACTTCCCGTCCGGTCCCGTCTCATTGATGAAAGCATGACAGCCGCCGTTGGTGATGAGGTAGTCCTCTTTGCCATCGGCGTTCTTGTCCACCGCGAGCACGAAGAAAACGAGCTTTGGCGACGCAAAGGGTTCTCCCTCCTGAAGTTGGAACGTCCCGTCACCCTTGTTCAGCCACAGAGTATTGGGCAAGCCGCTGCCCCCCCGGACCATCAGGATATCGAGCTTCCCGTCGCCGTTGGGGTCCACCCACGCCACGTCCCAGGTCTGCGGCCACTTGTTGCCCTCGGGCACCCGCGGGGTGAGGACCTTCAGCGTCACGTCCTCGAAGGAGAGTTTTTCCTGGGCGGCCGCCGGCACGATCACAAGACACAAAGCCAGCGCGGCTGCCGCCGCAAGTCCGATTCGCCGCATGTGCGTTTCTCCCTTCGACCAGAGCGCAGTCATCTCATTGTGCCCGAGAGGAGCGTCGGGGTCAATATCTTTGGTGCGCATGGGACCCCGGAGTTTCGCCCTTTACTTCCGCCCGCCACGGCGTACAATTCCGCCGAATCCGGGCGGAGTGCGCTCGGGGTTGCTCTCAACTGCCCCCTCCAGGGTCCAGCAAACCTCCGGCGCCGTTGAACTGTGAATGCTCCCCTGTATCGACCCAGAAAAGAAGCCTGTTGAGGAGAAGAACACCCTATGGTTACGGCAGTCCTGTTGACGATTTCGAACGTGTTCATGACGATCGCGTGGTACGGACACCTGAAGTTCAAACACGTGGCGCTGTGGAAGGTCATCCTGGCCAGCTGGCTGATCGCGTCCGTCGAGTACTGTTTCCAGGTGCCGGCCAACCGGATCGGACATTACCAGTTCACCGCCGCCCAGCTCAAGACCATGCAGGAGGTCATCACCCTCGTCGTCTTCAGCGCCTTTTCCGTGCTCTATCTCAAGGAAAGTCTGCGCTGGAACTACCTGATCGGCTTCGCGCTCATTGCCGCCGCCGTGTTCGTCATCTTCAAGAAGTGGTGAATGTTTGAGCGGGATGTGCGAGGAGGGCCGGGCTCGTCCGGGATCGGCGCGGTGCCCGACCACGCTCACCGGTCCACGCGGTTCCTCGCGCGGTCGGCGTGACGCTCCAGCGCTAGCTCGATGAGCCGGTCGAGGAGCTGGGGATACGACAGGCCCGAGTGCTCCCACATCTTCGGGTACATGCTGATGGAGGTGAAACCCGGGATCGTGTTGAGCTCGCTGAGGTAGAGCTTGCCCGTGGGCTTGTCGAAGAGGAAATCGACGCGTGCCATCCCGGCGCAGTCGGCGAGTTTGAAGGCCTCGACCGAAATCCGCCGCACCTCCCGGGCCACCGACTCCGGGATCCTCGCGGGAATGACCAGCTTCGTCCTGTCGTAGATATATTTCTCGTTGTAATCGTAGAACTCCCCGCCCGGGATGATCTGTCCGACGCAGGAGGCCACCGGCTCGTCGTTGCCGAGGACGGCGCATTCGAGCTCGATCGGACGGACGCCCTGCTCGACGAGGAGCTTCGTGTCGAACCGTGAGGCGTAATTCATCGCGCTGCGGAGTGCTTTGCGGCTCGTGACCTTCCGGATTCCCACGGAGGAGCCGAGACACGCGGGCTTCACGAAGACGGGAAAGCGGAAGCGCGCGCGGATTTCGTCCATCACCTCGTCGCGGCGGCGCCGCCAGCGCGACCGCGGAACCATCAGAAAATCCACCACCGGCAGTCCCGCCTCGCGGAAGAGACGCTTGAGGATGTCTTTGTCCATCCCGACGGCGGAACCGGTCACCCCGCTGCCCACATAAGGCACTCCGGCCATTTCAAGCAGTCCCTGGACGGTCCCGTCCTCGCCGTAGGGCCCGTGGAGGACGGGGAAGACGACGTCGACGCGGCGCGCCGGGCGGCTGTCGATGCGGATGAGCGCGGAGGTCTCACCACTGGCGACGAGGTCGCGGCGGGGCGTCTTCGGTTCCTTGTTGATATCGGGAAGAAGCTTCGCCGACTGGACGGGGGAAAGCCAGCGGCCCTCTTTCGAGATGGCCACGGGGATGACGTCGTACTTCCGCGCGTCGAGCGAGTTGATGACCGAACCAGCGCTGCGGATGCTGACCTCGTGTTCGGCGCTCCGGCCCCCGAACAGAACGAGCACGGTGAGCTTCTTCACGTCCACTCCTTCATCCTATTTCAGGAGCCAGTGGTACCGGGGCTGATCGACGGAGCCCGCGGTGACGATCTTCGTGAGAACTTCACCCTCGAGCGTTTCGAAACGCACCTCCATTTTCACGGCGTCGACCATCGGGCGGCTGGCCCACGCGAGTTTGATTCGGTAGCCGCGGTCGAAGGCGGATTCCCGCCAGAGCTTGACCATCCGCGATGCCGGGATGTGCCACTCCATCAGCCGGGTCCCCTCGCCGGAATACGTCTTGGCGCTGAAGGTGTAGAGCGCGACGTCGAGGTGTCCGAGCTTGCGGACCACGTTGTCGCCGGCGTCGAGCGGCTGGAGCAGGAAATCGAATCCGTCATAGAGTTTGCTCCCGTAGAAATCCTCGGGGGCCGTTTCGACGCGGAGCGCGGTCACCCGCGCCCCTTCCTCGGCGAACACCTTCCGCTCCGCATCCGTCGGAAGCTCCCGCACGCGCGATGCCCCAGGCGCACTCGACAGCACCCAGTCGCTCTTGGGTTGTGCCGGATAGTCCACCGCGCGGAACGCCGGCTGACACCCGCCGATCGCGATGCACAGGAAAACGGACAGTCTTCTCAACACGTGTCTTACTCCCGGATCGTCAGTTCCTTCGTCGCCGTGTAGGTCTTGGCTTCGGCGGTGGTGAATTCCACGCAGAGCGCCGCCGTCTTCACGTCCGGCGCTTTCCCCTCGGGCCAGTCGATCTTGAGATGATACCCTTCGAAGAGCTGACCCTCCCACCGACTTTCCACGTCCTTGGCGGAGAACTCCCACGCACAGAGCGTGCGGCCGAGCTTCCACAGTCCCCACGTGCCGGGCTCGTGGAGCGAGATGCGGAAAGACCCGGCGGTCTTCACGACGTCGTTCCGGCGGTCGAAGGGCGTCACCCACAAGTCGATGCCTTTGTCGGTCACGTGCGTGAAATAGAGGATCTCGATGTGATGGACGGCGAACCCGGCCGCCTGCCGGAGATCCTTGACCTCCGCGGTGAGCTCCTGGATCTTCCGCTGATCCTCGACGTGTCGTCGCTCGGACTCGGCGATCTGCGCCCTCAGCTCACGCAGAAGACGCAGGAGCTCGGCGTCGGTCTGCGTCGGCGGCGTACCCTCCACCCGCGTAATCGCTTCCCCCAGAAGACCCTGCTGCGCCGGGTAATCCGCCTTCGCCGGCGGAGGAACGCTCCGGCATCCGGCCGCGACACCTGCCACGAATGCACACGTCAGGAGTAATGGTAGTCTGCGCAAGGTCTCTCTCATCCGATGGTTCCCGGGCGTCGAGTGCGGGAGTGCCGAGAAAAGCTCGGGTCATGCGGATCGGCGGCGTCGCCGAAAGTGCCTATAGGGCAACGGGTTACGCCAAGTCCTACGCCCTGCGAAATATTCTCCCTTTTTGACAACCCTTCGTCCCTTCACGGGGTATAAGCAACCAGAGCGGTTCTGCTTATCAGTTCGCGAAACTGTGCAGGTATCCCCGTCCTGTGCGGTTTCTTGATAAGCAAACCGCACCTTGGAACATGCGGACGTGCGACACGGGCGTCCGATTGCTTTGACATCCCATAATCAAGGCTAACAGCCGCCCGGGCACCTGCTTTCCCCCTCGAGCAGTGCCGGGCGGCTTGTTAGTTCCTTGAAGAGGTCCACATGGCTTCTCAAGTCGATCCGAATTGTGCTCACCTCAACCAGCGCCTCCGGTGGCTGGGTGTCCGACAGAATCACAGTCGTCCGGTCTACCTGTTTCAATGTCTGGAGTGCGGCAAGACGTTCTGCACGCACACGCCCATGACCCTCCGGCAGGAGACCGAACAATTCGTGAAGCTCAGTCGTTTCTCCCGCGGGTAAACGTCGTTCTCTTCACTCTCCGGGGGCTTCCGGAGCCGTCGTCGCTCGCCCCTTGTCGGGCAGGTCCTTCCGGTATTCCTCGAGTTGTCTCTTGAGCGTCGCGGAATCCGGCACGAGCTGGAGCGCCCGCTCGACCAGTTCCACGGCCTTTTCTTTCTCCCCGCGAGCGTGCGTCACTTCGGCCAAGGCGGAAAGGTACCGCGGGTCGTTCGCGTTCGCGGTGACCGCGAAATCGGCATAGATGGCCGCCTTGTCGAGGTCCCGCAACTTCGCGTCCGGCACCCGCACGAGAAAAAGCGCCAGGAGATAGGCGGTTTCCGCATCCCCGTTCGACTCCCGGTACGCCTGCTCGAGCAGGTCCCGGGCCCGCGCGTGTTTGCCCATGTTGAAGAAATACCGTGCCGCCTCCCGCAGCACAAACGGGTCCTTCGAACCTTCCGTCGCCCGGTCGAGCGTCTCGACCGCCTTCGCCTCTTCGTGAGTCCGGAGGTAACAGGCGGCCAGTCGCAGCCGGATCAAGGGGACATCCATCCCTTCCGGCAACGGCCCGCTCTCCAGGAGTTCTTCGAAGATCTTCCGGGCCTCCTCCAGTTTGCCCAGGCCGAAGAGGAGTCCCGCGAGGTTGAACCGCACGTTCACGTCCTTCGGCGAGACCTGGAGCGCCATGCGGTACATGGTCTCCGCGTCCTCCCCGCGGTGGAGCAGTTCGTAGACGTTCCCGAGGTTGTTGAATGCCGGGACGTCGGTCGCCCGGATCTGGAGACAGCGACGGTATTCCTCGGCGGCCTCCCGGAGACGCTCGAGTTTCCGGTAGCAGAGTCCGAGGTCGAAGTGTGCGTCCCTCCAGTCGGGGGTGAGTTTGACGCAGGCTTCGAAGGCCTGGACGGCGCTCTCCAGATGTCCGGCCTCGAGCTCCTTCAGTCCCGAAGTGAAAAAAGCCGCCGCCTCCGCAGGCACGCCTTTCGGCGCCGGAGTTCCCTCGCTCCCCTCCGCCGAGATGAGGGGACCCGTGCGAAGCGGCATCGAGGGTCCGAGGAGGTTCCGGTCGCCCTGCTCGGGGACGGGTTCCGGTTTCGGCACCGGCGCGGGTATCGGTTCGGGTTTCGGCTGCGGCTTCGGTTCGGGTTTCGGCTCGGGCTTCGGCGGGGGCTTCCCGAACCACCAGTCGTAGACCTCCCCGGGTGCCTGAGGATTCAAGGATCCGAGTCTCGTCCCGTTGGCCCGGTACCAGTTTTTCCAGAGCGTGACGGCAGCAGCCCGGCTCGCCTCCGACCCCCGGGGATCGAACGTCCGACGGTTATGGGTGATCAGGAGAAGCGACTCGATGGCCCGTGCCCGGATGAGATACTCCTTGTCTTCCAGGAGTCCGATGAGGACGGAGCACGCACGGGCATCCCCGAGGTTTCCCATCGACGAGATGGCGAGTGCGCGGACGTAGGCGCTCTTGTCGTTGAGGGCGGTCCAGGCGAGGGCGGGGAGGACGCGTTTTTCGCCGGTGAACCCGAGGGCGCTGGCCGCGAAGTTGCGCACGGTCTCGTCCTCGTCGACGAGTGCCTTGAGGATCTCCCGTGCCGGTCTCGCGTCCCCGATCTGGCCGAAGGCAAAGCAGACGTTCGCACGCACCCCGGCGTCCGCGTCGGTAAGCGCCCTCACGAGCGCGTCGACGGCCCGCGGGTCGGCGATCTCGCCCAGAGCATAAGCGACCTTCCGACGGACCTCGGGCTCCTTGTCGTCAAGCACGTGGATCAGCGGCGGAACGGCCTCTTTTCGACCGATCCTTCCGAGGGCGAAGGCGGCTTCGCTGCGGATGACGGGTTTGGCATGGCCGAGGGCCTTGATGAGTGCGGGGACGGCTTTGGCCCCGAGGTCGCGGAGTCTGTCACGGGCCTGGTCGCGGGTCTCCTCGTCCTCGAGACGATGTATCCACGTGTCAATGCTGTCCTCGGCGCCGAGACCCCCTCCCCAGAGCACCAGCGCCGCCGATAGAAGAAGCCACGTGAACCGAGTCGCCCTCAGCTCCTTCACGACCACCTCACCGACCCTATCTCGTTACCCCCTCCCGTGTTCCAACACCCGCACCCGTAACCAAACTATTATCCCCCGCCCCGCCTGTCAAGCAAAAACGAACCAGAGGACGCCGCTCGAACGCGTGCGGACCGCCCTTGACATCCCCTCCCGCTTCCCCTATGATGTTCTCGGCACTTGATGTCGAGGGGGATCGCATCTTGTCAAGGAAATCTGCCGCACTTCTATCGGCGGTCGTGGCGGCGACGTTACTGGGCTGCACGGGAGGGGGTTCTCCGTCCGTGCAGCCGGAGCCGGGATCGCCCTGGCCTACGCAGGCGAAGCCCGAGGTGGGACCGGTGACCCCCTTCACCCCCGCCGTCGGCTCCGGTGACGCCGACAAGGCCTACCTCGCCGGACGGCTCGACGAAGCCGCGCAACTCTACCGCCAGAGAATCCTCGTGAACCCGAACGACCTGGACGCACACGACGGACTGACGAACTCTGTCGCGAAACAGGGCAAACTGCGCGAGACCGTCACGTGGTACGAGAGACAACTGGACACGAACCTCTCGTCGCCCGGGTGGTGCTACGGGGGTGCGCGGGCGATGTTCCAGGCCGGCGACCGGCCCCAGGCCTCGGCCCTGTGCTACGAGGCACTCTCCAAGAACCGCGGGCTCGGAAGGGTCTACTTCCTCCTGGGTCTCTGGTACTCCACCCAGGCCGTCCCCGACTACAAGACCGCTTCCAACTCCTTCCAGAAGGCCATCCAGTACGAGCCGGCCTACGGCCCGTCGTACTATCATCTCGCGAAGATCGAGGCCACCGTGCGCGGAAACCGGACCCAGGCCAAGTCCCTCGTCAGCACCGGACTCCCCCTGATGAAGCCGGTGCAGAAGGACGTGAAATTCCTCAGTTACGTCCTCCTCGGGGGACTCCTGGTCGCCGACAAGGAATACGAGTCGGCACTGAAGCAGTTCGAGCAGGCTAGAGAACTCGAAGGCGACCGGGTGTACGAATTCGTCGACATCGGGAGACTCTACCAGTTGTGGGGCAAGCCCGAGGAGGCCGTCAGGGAATGGAAGGACGTCCAGAAGCGCTTCGGACTGGCGTCGCCCACCGGACTCCTGGCCTACCGCTCGATGCGCTGCGCCCAATCCAAAGTCGCCGTGGAGTACGGCAACTTCCTCCCCGGCGGCAGCGAACAGGATTACGAGGTCCTCGTGTCGCACCTGCTCAAGCCCCGCCAGACGCCTCCGGTAACCGTCCCCACGACCATCGCCAAGCTGCTCAACGAGATCAAGACGCCCGTCCAGCTCGTCGAGACCGACCTCGACGGCGACGGAAAGGTGGAGCTCGTCGTGGTCGAAGCCCGTCAGGTGTGGGAGGCCGACGTGAAAGGGTATTACCTGGCCAACGCGGTACTCTACATCTTCACACCCAAGGGAGGGATGCTCGGGTTCTGCGACCTGCGGCTCGACCACTTCTGGGACTTCCGGCTCGTCGACTTCAACGGCGACGGGAAAAAGGAGATCGCCTTCGTCGCCTTCAACAACCCCAACGTCCTGAACCTCGTGGTGATGACGCACCAGGAGAGACGCTACCTCAGCACGTTCGTCGAGCCCGTGGAGTGTACGACCGGGGCCTGCGGGGTGCTCATCGACGACCTGGACGCGGACGGGAAACTGGAAATCCTGAGCGTGTCCGGGGTGGACCTGTGGGTCAAGGTGATGCGATGGAATGACGCCGGCACCTTCAGCGACGCGAACGCGGACTTCCCGGAGTTCTTCCGCGATTACGTCAAGCGCTACGAGAAGTTCCCGCCGGAGGAACTGGAACGCTGGCCGATCGTCAAGCAGCACCTCGAGAAAGCCCGGCAGTTGTCTGCGGGCGCGACGAAGAAACCCGGCTGAGAACTCAGAAGTAACTCCTTTTTCGACCTCCCAGGAGCCGGGAGAGCGTGGCAGCGCCCGAGTGCTGGATTGATCATGGAGTTAACAATTCTGTTAAACGAACGGAGAGGGGGCGCCACGACGTTTTGAGGATTTATTGGACCCGCACGACACCCGATTCGTCCGAACGCAATGGCGAGCGTCTTAGGCCCCTTTAACGGAAAACGGCGGGGAGGCGGATAACTGCTTTGTTAAACGGACAGTCCTGCTACGGGCAGAAAAAGGATTGGACTGCGGCTTGTAAGTGCTTACAGTGCAAGCAGTTAGTGATAATTCACCGACTCCGGGCGATGGTCTCTCGGGCGGTCTAGTGTTTACCTCTTGCCTCCCCTTGTAGGGGAGAGCTTGGCGGCGGCAAATGAGCGAGTGGACCGTTTTCTCTGTGTCGCTGGCCCAGGCGGCGACAAGACCGGAGGAGCGTCCGCTGGACCAGGCGACCTGGTCGTTGGTGGCCCTCTTCGTCGCCATGCTCGTCGTGTTCATGATCGCAGGTCTCGTGATCTACATCATCCGCAGCCGGGCCATGAGGAGCGACGCGACCGCCTCCCGCATCCCGCTGACCCTGTCCGAGCTCAGACGCATGCACAAGGCCGGCGAAATCGACGACGACGAGCTGGAACGCCTGAAAGGCATCGTCACGGCCCAGACCACGAGGGACCTGGTGAAGCCTCCGAGCAAGAAGAAAGAGTAGTGCACTGTCACACGACGATTTGGCACCGGCCTTTTTCCGTGATGTAGTCCGGCTCCCTTGTGGGCCGGCCCGATTGCCCGAAAAGGGCGCCCCACCCCTCCGGGACCCCGCCTCTCGTCCCGATGGACTCGGGGTCCGAGGGAAGACCCCGTCGGGGTCGAGGCGGCAAGGGGGGCGCACTACATCCAACTGCCTAGAAGGCGTGTGACAGCATAGTAGGAGCCGCCCTTGAAGATCGCGATCCTGACGACGACGAAGCCCCTGCGTCAGAGCGTCCAGGAGATCGGCCGGACGCTCGAGACGCTCTCCCCCAGCAAGTGCCGGGACCTCGCCGAGCAATACGACCTCGTCATCATCGGCAGTCGGGCGTCCGACGAGTTCTACGAACGCATCCG
>Ga0315282_10008712_pt1 | contig 16335 bp, 14 predicted proteins | sample YL17G07_20_MG_FD_203693 | JGI IMG/M metagenome (GOLD analysis project Ga0315282, IMG submission 203693) | Sediment microbial communities from Yellowstone Lake, YNP, Wyoming, USA - YL17G07_20 | ecosystem: Environmental > Aquatic > Freshwater > Lake > Sediment | place: USA: Wyoming | collected...
GCTGGCTGGTGCCGAAGTCGATCAGCACGTGGCGCTTCCCGGTGCGCGGTCCGTACTCGAACGACAGCAGGAAGCAGTCGCCGAAGCCAACCTGGTACTGGCGGATCTCGATAGCGGTCGGTGTGTGTGCCATCCCTCACCATCCTTCGCCGGGCGATCGGCGCGCGTCGATCGCGCGCAGGCGGTGCAGCGTCGACAATCGCTCGGCCCGGTATCGCGCACGGTCGGCACGCGGTTCCAGCTGGCCGGTCGTCCACAGGTATTTCAGGCGCTCGCTCTGCTTCGACCCGAACACGTCGTTGTGCACCCAGTACTTCAGGCGGCCGTACTCGTCGAAGATGAGCAGGCCGCCGCCATAGAGCGGCGTCGTCGCGTCGCGTTCCCCGTCCGCGGCGGCGTCGGCCTGCGCGCCCGCGTCTTCGGCCGGTGCGCCCGGCGCCCGGCGCCGGCGTTCCGCCTTGCGCAAACCCTCCAGGTAGTCGGCCGGAGCCGTGATGCCCACCTCTTTCAGCTCGGACGGCGTCAGGCGCGCCACCTGGTAGTACTGGACCATCGTTTCGCGCAGCAGGAACCCGTCGATCTCAGTCCGTACGCACGGACGCACCGAAAGCACCTGGGTGTGCGCGCCGGTTCGAAGCTCCAGCTTCTTCCGGTTCTCCCACAGGAACCGGAACACTTCGTCCTTGTCGCTGCGCATCGATTCGAAGCGGACCCTGTCGTAGCTCAGGTCCTGCGGCGCCCGTTCCCAGGTGCCGAGGGGGCGTGCGCGCTTCGACGCCGGCTCGATGCCGTACAGGCGGAACTGCTGGAGCATGTGCTCCCGCAGCCGGTACCGCGAGTCGTCCGGGCGCACCTCGCCGTCCGCGGTCAGCGCGCCGCTCAACGCGTCGCCGAACTCGAGGTGGACGGGCGGCATGTAGTCGATGGCCCTGATCCACATCGTGATCAGCGCGTCGGCGATGTCGGCCCCGTCCTCGGCGACGTGCGCGATCGGGTACTGACGCTGCTCCTGCAACCCGGAGTCGATGATGCGCTGCGACCAGGCCTCGATGAACCCGCGCAACACCGCCGCGACGAACACTTCGCCCCGCCGGTGCGGTTCGCCAAACTCCGCGGACTCGAGGATCTTCGGATCCGGCTCCATCGTCGTGCTCTGCCGCAGCGCGCCAGCCCTGATGATGCTGCCCGATTCCTTCCCCATCTCCTCGGCCAGGCCGAAGAGGGCGCTCTGCCGAAGCGCGTCCGGACTCACCTTGTCGCGGCCGATCAGCGCGGGCGATTTGCCGTTGCCGCCCTGCGGCTGCAGCAGGTGCTTGACGACCTCGGGCTGCGAGAACACCGACAGCAACGCGATGACGTCCGCGAAGCCTTCGTGAAACGCCGCCTGGTCGGGGTTCGACGGGTCGAGGTAGCGTTCGCGCAGCGCGTCGAGAAGCGCGTGCGTCGTCTCGTGGACGACGATGTCGTTCGACAGGCAGGTGTAGACGGGCTTTCCCGAGCGGCCGTGGAAGCAGCCGAACACGAGCCCCTCTTCCATCGGGCTGTAGAACGCGTTGGCGTCCACCATGCCGTGCGGCGCCACCTTGATCTGGTGAGTGCCGAACGACCAGCCGAGCCGGCGGCCGAGGGCGAACTCGAACCTGGCCAGCGTCCTCATCACCAGCGCGTACACGTTCTGTGCGTGGAACCGGAAGTCGTCCACGATCGCGGGATCGCCGTCGCGCCACTGCGCCGGTTCATCGTCGTAACCGGCCGGCAGCGAGTGCGTGCCGTAGAACCGCCGCGCGCTGGCATCGTAGTCGACGACGTGGACGCGATAGCCAAGCGGTCCCGCCACCAGGTCTTCGGCGGGGACGGCCACCTTTGCGGTGAGGATCTTCTCGCCGCGACGGACGCACGGATCCTGGGCCACGACGGTCATGTAGCGCACCGGCGCAAGCAGGTGCACGGCGTCGGATGCGCCGGACGCTCGAACCGGCCGGCGTTGCGTTGGGCTCATGTGATCAAGCCTCATTGTTTGAATGGCGGGGTCCCCTGCACCCCGCCAAGCTCCTCGCTCGCGGGCGGGGTCCCCGGCGCGGCAGCCGCGCTGGGGTGCCTGGGGGCCCCCACGCCCCGCTCCGCTTCGTCGCCTTCTAGACTCCGCTGTTCGGATACGGGAACCCGCCCGGCATCGCGGCGTTCCGCTCGACGTGGCATCGCATCGCCGCGTCGCACACCGCGTAGCCCCAGTTGATCAGCCTCTCCTGCAGCGCCGGCTCGATCTTCGCCAGGCGCGTGGGCACGCTCGCGAGCGCAAGCGTCGCGTTGAACGGACAATCGAGCGCGTCGCGCAGGTCGTAATGGGCGATGTCCGTCCTGATGCCCCAGTAGGCCCCGGTGCGGGTCCCGGCGACGAAGCTGCCCACGACCTGCTGCTTGCGCAGCGCCCGCACCTGGTTGTCGATCAGGTTCAGTACCCGGTACACGTGACGCGGCCAGTCGTGCGCCGGCCTTTCTTCGGGCTGCAGGGCGCCGCCCCCGTCGCTCACCAGGACCGTACGGTACCGCTTCCAGACGGTCTCGAGGCCGAGGTTGTCGTAAACCCCGCCGTCGGTGAGGACGACGTCGCGGGTGAAGGGCTCTCGATGCAAATCCTCACCGCCCGCGCGCGGACTGAAGTTGGCCGGATCGAGGTGCAACGTCAGCGGCGACAGGAACGGCGGAAATGCAGACGATGCGGCGACGGCGACGGCCAGCGACACGGCGGGCTGTTTCACCTCGCCGACCCGGTAGTCGCGCATGTAGGGCCGCATGAATCTCCACAGCGCGCCCGACTGGACGTTGGTGGCGTTGATGACGAAGCGCGGTTCGGGAGGCAGGTCCTGCAGCGTGGCGTTTCCGAACAGATGATCGCGGTACGCGCCCGCGATGTGATCGGCGATGGAGCCCGGAAGCACCAACCCCTCGAGGATCTCTTTGGCGTCCAGCGTGTGGTTCGCGAGCCCGCGAATCGGTTCAACGATTTCCCGCTGAAAGCACCCCCCTGCGCCGGCGCCGCCGAAACCCAGGCGCGCCCACTTGAGGCCCAGCAGTCCGGCGATGATCGAGCCTCCGGACACGCTCGAAATGCGCGCGAGCCTGGGAAGGTACCCGAGCTCGTTCAACCGCCACAGAGCGCCGAGGTGAAACAGCATCGCCCTGTAACCGCCACCCGACAGGCACAGGCCGATGCCCTCCTCAGGCCCTTCGGCAGGCGACGGGGCGTCGTCTTCGGCGTGAACCGGGCTCAGCGCGTCGAAATCCTCAGACCGCACGGCAAAGCTCCCTTTTCGCGTCTGCGCCCGCTGCTGCGCCGGGGACCGTTCGTCGACGAGACGGAGGCACGACTGGGGTCCGAACCGAGGTGTGCGTGAGTGTCGGCTGGGTATGAACTCGCAGAACCGATATTGCCGATCGGCCGGCACGCGGTCAAGCGGGATGTGGAACGTCTTGCACACTGATTTTCAGGACGAAATGGATCGAGAGTCGACCACCTGTCGACTCTCGTCGCCACCTGCTTCATACTGACCCCATTCGGAGGTCGATATGGACCAGAAGGCACTTTTCATGAAGTTCTGGGAGAAGGAAGCTCCGGTTACCAGGAAGGTGCTGTCGCGAATCCCCGAGGGGTCCGGCTATCGCCCCGACCCGAAGTCGCGCACGGCGCGCGAGATCGCGTGGCTGATCGTGCGCGAGGAAATCGCGCTCGGCGAGGGGCTCGACAAGGGCGTCTTCGAGTGGGCCGACGTCGCGGCGCCGCCGACGATGAAAGAGGTGCTCGACACCTACGATCGGCACCACGACGATGTCACGCGCCGGCTGCAGGCGCTCGACGGCGCGCGCTGGGAACAGAACGTGCCGTTCGTGTACCAAGGCCAGGAAGTGATGAGCGCGCCCGGCTACGAAAGCGCGTGGGGATTCCTGCTCGACATGATCCATCACCGCGGGCAGATCACCACCTACCTGCGGCCGATGGGTTCGACCGTGCCGCAGATCTACGGGCCGAGCGCGGACGAGCCGATGTGAACGGGCGCACGGGTGCTTGGTGCTTCGTGCTGAGTGCTTGGTGCGGTGCTGAGTGCTTGGTGGGGTGCTTGGTGATTCGTGCTGTGCTGAGTAGCACCGCGTGCGGTATTTAGCACCTGGCACCGAGCACCGCACATAGCACGCAGCACCCAGCACTTGTCTACTGTGCGCGTATTTTCCGGCTGACGCAAACGCCGGCCGAAAAGTTCGTTTCCAGGAAGGGCAGGCCGGTGACGTAGGCGTAGTAGTCGCCGGTCATCTGGCGGCGGCTGCCACGCGGCGAGACGTTGTGCGCGGTCAGCGAACCGCCCACGATCAGCTTCGGGATCACCGCTTTCGCGTAGTTCGTGTACCACTCCTTGTCGGCGTCCACGAAGACGAAATCGAACGGACCGTCGAGGCGCGGCACCAGGTCGTGCGCGTCGGCCAGCCGGGCGTCGATGTAGGGCGCAACGCCGGCCGCCTCGAAGTTGCGCTTCGCCTCGCGGTACCGGTCCTCGTCGATGTCGATCGTGATCAGGCGGCCGCCGGTCTTGCTCAACGCCCAGGCGATCCAGATGCCCGAGTGACCCGTCGACGTGCCGATCTCCAGCGCGCGCTTGTAACCGTTCTTCATCACCAGGTCGTACAGCGCGCGACCGTCCGGTTCGGGGACATTCATGTCGCGCCACCCGTAGCGGTGGTCGTCCAGGAATTTGCGCACGCGGGCATCGAGGGAGGACTGCTGGCGGGGCAGTGAGGCCGCGCCGAGGGTGGCAAGCAGGGCAGCGAGGGCAAACAGGCACGCGATTCCGGGACGGCGCATTGCGGCCTCCTTGTCCGTTCCTACGACTGGCGTCGGAGAGCGCTTACCGATCCACGACTCCCACGGGTGCCTGGTGCCTGGTGCTAAGTGCTTGGTGTTGTGCTCTGCGCTTCGTGGCCGGAGGCAACACGAGACGAGGCACCTGGCACCCGGCACAGCACATAGCACCCGGCACAACACCCAGCACCCAGCACAGCACGCAGCACCCAGCACCCAGCACAGCACGCAGCACCCAGCACGTAGCACCCAGCACCTGTTCTGGCCACACGACTGCCGAAAATCCCGCCCGGCGGCAGCGAACCGCTTTGGGCCTTCCGCCGTCTAAATGTTCAGGCAATGGGCTGGACACTCGTTGCCGACCGATCGAGAAGTTCCCGCGGCAACCCGTTGGGGAGCCGCGCAGCCGCAGGAAAACGGGCTGCGAAAGGCATAGCCCTGCGCCGCGGTGTGGCCAGGCGCGCAGCACCGTGCAGTTTCGCGAGGGCGGGGCCCCCAACGCGGCAACCGCGTTGGGGTGCCAGTTCGCGGGGAGTGGTCCAGAAGGCGAAGGTCAGCGTGAGGAAGCAGGTACTCGTCGCAATCATGGTGGTGGGCGTGCTCGCCCTCGCAGGCTCGGTGCCGGCGTACGCGCAGGGATCGAAAGTCACGGTTCCCTTCCAGTTCATCGTCGGGGAGACGGTGCTGCCGGCTGGTTCCTACCTCGTGTCGACCGTGGTGGAACGGTCGGACGTCCTGGCAATCCGGAGCGTGGACGGGAAAGCGATGGCGACGGCGCTGATGCAGCCGAGCACCACCTCGGAGAAGAGGCACATCGTGTTGTCGTTCCAGCGATACGGCGGCCGCTACTTCCTGGCCGAGGTGAACATGCCGGGATCGAACGGGCGCGCGCTGCCGCTGCCGAAGCAGCACTTGGAGGCGATGCTCGCCAAACTGAATGGGAAGCCGGCGCCCGTCGCAGGTCCCACCCTGTAAGGTCTTTCCGGTTGCCCGCTGAAGGCCGGAGGCGTCCGGCCTTCGGCGGCAGCCGCATGTCTCCAATCCGGCTACCTGTCCTGAGCGAGCGAAGCGAGTCGAAGGAAAGCCGGATCCCACGTACCCCACGACATCGAGCGCCACGCGGAACGTTTTGGGCGTTCGACTCGTCTCGTTGTTTGATTGGCGGGGGCCCCTGCACCCCGCCAAGCTCCTCGCTCGCGGGGCCCCAATGCCCCACTCCGCTCCCTCGCGTGGATCCCGTGTTCGTCGCATCGTGGAGACGATTCGCCATGCTCTCTGAATCCCTGCTGCAGGATCTGCGCATCGGCGTCCGCGTCCTGGTGAAGGAACGGGCGTTCTGCGCGCTCGCCGTCGGCGTGCTCGCCCTCGGTATCAGCGCCGTCGCCACGCAATTCAGCGTCGTCAACGGCGTGATGCTGCGCGGCTTCTCGTTCCCCAACGCCGACCGGTTGATGAACGTCAACTTCGTCGATCCGAAGAGCGCGACGTTCTTCGGCGTCAACGGCCGAATGCTGTCGATGGACTTCGAGGAGCTGCTGCCCACGCAGAGATCCTTCGACATGCTGGCCGGGTATCTCAGCGGCTCCACCGTCAACGTCACCGTGAACGGCAGCGCGCGGCGCTACACCGGCTCCTATGTGACCGAGCACTTCCTGAAGATCCTCGGCATCGCGCCGCCGCTCGGCCGCGATTTCAATGCCGCGGACAACGCGCCGGGGGCGCCGAAGGTCGCGCTCATCAGCCACGGGCTGTGGCAGCGCGACTTCGGGGGCGCGTCGAACATCGTCGGGACGCCGGTGCGCATCAACGGCTCGCCGGCGACGATTATCGGCGTCATGCCGCAGGGCTTCGCGTTCCCGTACCGCGAGGATCTGTGGATCCCGCTCTACGGCGAGTTCCCGGTGCTGCCGCGCAACGATCCGCGCGTCACCGCGCCGGGCGTCATCGGCCTCATCAAGGCCGGCATCTCGCCCGAGCAGGCCCAGGCGGAAATGACGCAGTTCGCACGGCGGTTCGCGGCGGCCTACCCGGACACCAACAAGCGGTTCAACGCGGGCCTGGTGGAGCCGCTGCTGAAGGCGTACACGCCGCTGGCGCTTCGCGGCACCCTCTGGACGATGCTGGCGTTCTGCGCGGGGGTGCTGCTCATCGCGTGCGTGAACGTGATGAACATGCAGTTCGCGCGCGCCACGCTGCGCGCGCGGGAACTGGCGATCCGATCGTCGCTCGGCGCGACGCGCATCCGCCTGATGCGCCAGATGCTCACCGAAAGCCTGCTGGTCGCCGCCGTAGGGGCGGTGCTCGGCATCTTCCTGTCGTACTTCGCGACCGACTGGCTGAATGCGGCGTTGCAGAACATGGACCAGGGACCGCCGTCCTGGATGGCGTTCACGCTGGACCGCCCAGTGCTGGCATTCACGGTGCTGGCGACGCTGGTCGCGGCGCTCGTCTCCGGGCTGCTGCCGGCGTGGATGGCGTCGCGGCGGAACCCGGCCCTGGTGCTGCGCGAAGGCGGGCGCGGCGCCACCGGGCACGGCATCGGGCTCGTGACGCGCGGCCTCGTGGTGTTCCAGGTCGTCGTCACGTGCGTCCTGCTGATCGGGTCCCTCCTGCAGATGCGCTCGATCGTGGCGCAGCAGGCCATCGACTACGGATACGACACGGCCGGCGTGCTGTCGGCCCGGATGGGGCTGATGGACGCCGACTACCCGACGCCGGAATCGCGCAAGCTGTTTCTCGACCGGCTGCTTCGCGACCTCGAGGGCTCGGCCGAGTTCCAGGGCGCGGCGTATTCCAGCCGCCTGCGCATGGTGCAGTCCAACAACGGGCCGATCGAGATCGAAGGCAGGGTGTACCACGAGACGCGCGACCGCCCGAACACGAACTTCGAGCAGGTGTCGACGAGCGCATTCGCGCTGTTCGGGCAGAAGTTCGTCGAGGGACGCAATTTCACGCCGGAAGAAGTCGAGCGCAACCTGCCGGTGGCGATCGTGAATGCCGCGTTCGCCAAGAAGCACTTCGCCGGCCAGGGCGCGGTCGGGCGGCGGTTCCGCACGGGTGACGGTGGCGGCGAGTACGGCCCGTGGCGCTCCATCGTGGGCGTCGTCACGACCGTGCGGATGCTCGGACCCTACAACATCCCGAATGTCGATGACAGCGGCTTCTACGTGCCCGTCCATACCGTGGGGTTCGGCCCGGCGCCCGCGCTCGTGCCGCCGCAGTTCGTCACGGTGCTCGTGCAGCCCCACCGGGGGCAGCAGGCGGAGGCCCTCGTGCCCGCGCTGCGGCGTCAGGTCAGCGCCGTCGATCCCAACCTGCCGCTCTATTTCGTCGGCACCCCGAAGCGCAACCTCGACGATGCGCTGGCCGCCAGCCGCATCATCGCGGAAATGTTCTCGATGTTTGGTGTCGTCGCCGTGGTGCTGGCGGCCGTCGGCATCTACGGCGTGATGTCGTTCTCCGTGAACCAGCGCGTGCAGGAGTTCGGCGTCCGCATGGCGCTCGGCGCGGGGTTCGGGCCGATCCTCGGCATGGTACTCAAACAGGGCGGGCGACAGGTGGTGCTCGGGCTGGTGCTGGGATTCGGCCTGGCGTTCGGGCTGTCCACGCTGGCGTCAGACGCCATCGGCAACATCCTCTACAACGTCAGCGCGCGCGATCCGTTCACCTATCTCTCGGTGTTGGCGACGGTGACGCTGGTGTCGCTCATCGCCGTGCTGGTGCCGGCGCGGCGCGCCACGCGGGTGGACCCGATGATCGCGCTGCGCGCGGAATAGTCGCGTAGAGCTTCGCCACTGTTCCAGCGACAAGGGGTCGGGACTCAACTTGCGGATCACGCGGGTAGTCCGTAGCCGGCAGTCCGTAGCCCGCCTGTCCGACGGCCGACAGGCCGACTACCGGCCGCTTTCCAACGCCGGAACCAGCGACACCGCACGGACGAGCGTCACCGGCCGTCCCGCACCGGGCATCTCGCCGGTCAGCGACGGCATCTCGGACCCCTGCACCGGCCAGAACTGCAGATCGAGGCGATCTTCGGTGGAGCGTGCGCCAACGAGCGCGCCGGTTCGCGGATCGACGGTCACCTCCAGCCCGAAACGTTCCTGCCCTCGCAGCACGACCGCCATCGACGGCGCAACCCGCCGAACGATCGTCACTTCCATCGGGTCTGGACGCCATTCGATGATCGCGCGGCCCGGTTCGAGCGTTGCCAGGCGGATGGCGCCGCCCGGCGCGGCGACGCGGGCGTGGACGGCAGGCTCGTTTCGCGACCATTCGCTGTTGAACGAGGGGAAGCGCGACGAATCTCCCGCGACCTTCAGCGCGGTGATACCGAAGAACTTGTGCTGGACGAGCAGGATCGAGACGAGATCCGTCGTCGCGCCGAACAGCCCTTCCGGGACGCACTGCGGCACCAGCCTGGCCGGATCCAGGCCCTCCGTCAGTTCTATGCTGCCGATCGTTCCCCCGCGTCCTCCGAATTCCCGCACACACGACTCGCTCAGCTGGATCGGCGTTGCTTCGCCACCACCCTCGGCGACCCGACCGCTCTCGATGGTGAGGACGTCCGGCGTGCCTTCCTTGACGGTGAGGCCCACCTGCAGCTCGATGGCGCTGACTTTGTCCGGGTTCTGCTCGGTGCTCTTGAACATGTACCGGCTGTGACCGGCGGGGCGCTGCAAGCGGGGCGACGGGCTTTGCGAAGCGCCCGGCGCGGCCGCCAGGACGAGCACGACGACAACGCACGCAAGGACTGTCTTCATGTTCACCTCGGACGTCGGTGTTTCAGCTCGTGGAGCACCCGTTCGACCCAGCAGAGACGCGCCTGGAGCAGCGCCACGCCGCCTTCCAGCGCCATTCGCGCGGAGAACGGCATGATGGCCGTGTGCTGGCGGGCGAACGCCCGTACCCCTTCGACGTGCTCCCGCAGCGCCACCGCGTGCAATTCCGTCAGGCGCTCGATCTCCGCTGGCGACAGCCGCGCCGACATGAACGCCAGCCTGGCGCCAAACGCGTCCGCGTCGCGGGCAACATCGTGCCCGACGACCGGTTGCCGCAGCCATTCGACGAGCGCCGCCCGACCGGCGGCGGTGGCCCGGTACAACCGGCGGGGACGCAGTGGCCGTGACGCATCCGTTCTCGCCTGCACGAGTTTTCGCCGCTCCAGAGCCCTCAGCGCCGGGTAGATGGATCCGGGGCTGTCGCTGAAGGACGCCATGGGAGTGTCGCGGAAGATCTTGCGCAGGTCGTAGCCTGAGCGCGGCTCGTCGGCCAGCAGGCCGAGGATCAGGAAGGGCAGGACGCCGGCCGGTTTGGTACTAACCATAATAGTACGTTACGTACCATTATACGCCGGCAGCCCGCCCGGAACCAAGCGTGTGCCCGCCGTGCACGCACGGAGGCGAACCGACAGGCGGGCGACGGGCTATCGGCCACCTCCTACGCCCTTCCGACATACGCCTTCACCGTGCGCCGATCCAGGCGCGTGCGGCGCGCCACTTCCTCGTAGGTGTGGTGGCGGTCGTACAACAACCGGCAGTAGCCCGCGAGCAGCGCATCGGCATCCAGCGAGCCGTCGGCGATGCCCGACTGCAGGCGGCCGGCGAGATCGGGCGGCTGTCGCCGTTCGCCGGAGTACTCGCGCGTCAGCAGGATGCGGCGGACGGCCTGCTCGAGCTCGCGGACATTGCCCGGCCAGGCGTACCCCGCACACGGCTGCCTCGTGCCACGGCCCGCATCCGGTGCCGGGCCGCCCGCGTCCAGGACGCTCCGGACCAGCGCCACGATCTCGCCCGACGCCGCGCCCGTCATGCGCCGCACCGTCAGCGCGATCAGGTCGTCGAGTTCCTCGGGCGCTTCCTGGATCCGCTGGCGCAGCGGCGGCACGACCACCACGTCGGAGCAGAGACGGAAGAAGAAATCATCGCGGAACTGGCCGCCCGCGCGCAGCGTGTCGAGCGACTTGTTGGTGGCGGCGATGACGCGCCCGCGAAAGCGCTGCTTCTCGTGCGAGCCGACCGGGGAAAACGTCCGCTCCTGCAGCACCTGCAGCAGCTTGATCTGCACGGGGACCGTGACGTCGCCGATCTCGTCGAGAAAGATCGCGCCGCACGGGCTGCAGCGCGCGAACACGCCCTCGTGCGTCTCGACGGCGCCGGTGAACGCGCCTTTCCGGTGGCCGAACAGCTCCGACTCGATGAGGGTTTCCGGGAACTGGGAAAGGTTCAGCGCGATGAAGCCGCGCATGAAGCTCTCCGCGAAACACCCTTTCTTTTCATCGAAGGGGATGAAGCCCGAGCGCCCGATCGCGGTCGCGGCGGCGCCCTTGCCGGTGCCGGTTTCACCGAGCAGCAGCGTCGAGAAATCTTCCATGCGGTTCCAGAGGTGCCGCTCGTAGAGGCGCATGTCGTGCGTGAACACGTTGTTCCACAGGTGACGCCGCAGCGCCTTCATGCAGGGGCTCCTGCCCACCAGGCTGCGGTCGATGAAGAAGAAGGCGCGCCGGATCTGGTAGCCGATGGCGAGGTAGCGCGCCGCTTCGTCTGGCGCGAATCCCTTGCGCGCCAGTTCGCCCAGCACCTCGCGCGCGAACGGCACCGGGAGCGAACGGTCGCCCGCCTCGACCTGCCGCTCGATGAGGTCGTCGAACGCCGCCATGAAGCGCCAGTAAACGTCGAACAGCAGCGCGTCGCGGACGGTCTGACGCTCGTCACCTTCGAACAGCTTCACGTTCGCGGCATTCTCCGCTTCCAGCCGGCGCACGCGCTCGTGCACCCGGCGCTCCATCCGTTCGAGGCATTCGAGGGATGCCACCGAGGCGTCGCAGCCGGCGATCGACTGCAGCAGCTCCAGGTAGCGGTCGCTGAACGGGTTGCAGGCGGCCGCCTCCGAGACGAGGCGGAAGAACTCGCGATCCGGCGGGCGAAGGCGGATGCGGTTAGACATGCACTTACTGTATACCAGCTCGGCATTTTCTGTACATGCCGGACGTTGTCCCGTGCCTGAATCTCCGGCTCATATCGCCGCTTTCCGCGCAAAACCAGCGATCTCTGCCGCGGCACGCGGCTTGAGATGCATCCGGCCGAAGTCCAAGGCCCAAGGCCCAAAGCCATTCTCATTCCGAAAGGAGCATCCCATGACACGCCGGCTGACGATCACGACGCTCGCGCTCGCCCTTGCGGTTCTGTGTCTCGGCATCGGGTCGGCCACCGCGCCGGCAAAGGCCGCGGCGCCCACGAAGATCGGCGTCTTCGATTCCCGCGCCGTTGCGCTCGCCTACTGGCGCTCGGACGTGGGGATGCGGGAGCTGCGCGCGCTGCACGAGGAGTACGCGAAGGCCAAGGCCGCCAACGACGAGAAACGCATCAAGGAACTGGAGCAGGAAGGGCCGTGGCGCCAGGTGCGCATGCACCAGCAGGTGTTTTCGACGGCGACCGCGGCGACGATCCTCGAGAAGGTGTCGGACAAGCTGCCCGGTGTCGCCAAGGAGGCCGGAGTCAGCGCGATCGTGTCGAAGTGGGAAGTGCCGTACAAGGACGCGTCGATCGAAACCGTCGACGTGACGCTTTCCATCGTCCGGCTGTTCAACCAGGACCCGCAAACGCTGAAGATGATCCAGGAGATGAGTGCGCAGCCGCCCATCCCGTTCGAGAAGCTTCCGCTCGACCCCAACATGTAGTGCTGGTGCCAGGTGTGAAAAAAGCAACGATTCCAGACCTGACCCCGTGAGGTGTTGCTTTTTTCACGCCTCCGGGGTCAGGTCTGAAACCATCGCTTTTTTCACGCCTGACCCCGGGTGCCGGCTTGGTTCGGTAGAATGAGGGACGCCCGCGCTGCGCCTGTTCAGGGAATGCGTGATGAAGATCTTCCCGGCCCTGGCTGTTCTTTGCCCGCTGCTCTGGTGTGGTTGCGGTGGAACGCCCACTTCGCCGTCCGCCCTGCCTGATTGGCTCGCTGCTCTGATCGCGGGGTTCCAGAGCGCGCCCGCCGGCAATCCTCCCCAGTCGGTGTACCGCTATACCTACAACGGTCGAATCGTCTACTACGTGCCTGCCCGGTGCTGCGATCAGTTCAGCACGCTCTACGACACGGCGGGGCACGCCTTGTGTGCGCCGGACGGCGGCCTCAGCGGGCATGGCGACGGCAGGTGTCCGGACTTCTTTCAGCAGCGTCGCGAGGGGGTGCTGGTCTGGCAGGACCCCAGATCGCCATCGGTTTCTTCACGCCTGATCCCGAGGCTCACGACCCCTCGCGAGGACGCGCCGGTGCCGCCGCAACCGCTCTTCGATCCGGCGCGCGCGGTTCGCTACACGCGCACCTGCTGGCGCGCCCACTCGCGCAGCCCGAGCGGCCGGAACCCGAACTCCCTCTCGAGACCCGGCACGTCCGCGTCGTAACCGACGCGGTCGAACCACTCGAGCATGAGCGCGAAGTCCTGGCTGTTCTTGCGGACCTCGTCGATCGGAATCCGGACGAACTCGATGCGGCGGCCGAAGGCCTCGCTCAGTATCGCGGCCGCCTGCGGCATCGTGGCCGCGTCACCCGCCAGGTCGATATCCCGTCCGTTCAGCTCCTCGGCCCGCGTGAAGGCCTGCGCGCCGAAGCGGCCGATGTCTTCGACGGCAATCATCTGAAGCATCGTGTCCGCTTCAAGCGACGTAATCAGCTTGTCACCGTGCAGGAACCACGGCGAGGTGAGATTCTCCATGAAGAACACCGGCCGCAGGATGACGTGCGACGGGAAACTCAGACCGCGTACCGTTTCCTCGACACGCCACTTGTTCTCGAAATGCGGAATGCCGGTGCGCCGGTGCGCCGACCCGACCGAGCTGTAGACGAAATGCTGCACGCCCTTTTCGCGGGCGATGAGCGCAAACCGCTTTCCCTGTTCCTCTTCCCGCTCGACGCCTGCTTCCCACGTGTTCTGCACGGCGAAGGCACCCCACGCGCCCTCCAGGACCCGCTTCAGCGATTCCGCATCGTCCAGGTCGCCCTGTACGATCTCCGCGCCCAGCTGCACGAGCGCCCGCACCGCGTCGCCCTGCGGCTTGCGCGTCATGGCCTTGATCTGGAAACCCTGGCCGGCAAGCGAACGCGCGACGGCTCCGCCCTGCTTGCCCGTCGCGCCGGTGATGACCACGGTCTTCGCCATCGTTCCTCCTGCGGGTCGCGCGACGGTCATCATCGCTGATGGCACGCGCGCGTTCTGCGCGTACGCCCGCTCAATGCGGCGGCCGTGCGGTCTCGTGGCGTTGAAAGAAAGCCCACGAGCAGAATAGCAGGAGGGGTCCCGAAACCGAAGCTGAACAACTGGTCAGCGGCGGCGGCGTGGCAGCGCGGGGAATCCCAAGACCGGTAACCGTCGAAGATGGGGCCGGCCCCTTGACAATGGTTCTATCAAGAGGGCCGGCCCCATCTTCTCGCGGGCTGTCGTTACCGGGTCCAGTCCCGTCTGATGAAGGACTGTTCCAGCTTGTAATCGGAGGGCACCTCGAAAAGCGTGAGCGGGGGATTCGTGCGGACGATTCCCGTCATCCGGAAAGTGGTGTCGCCCACTCGTGGATCGCTGTGTTTGGTCAGGACGAGTACCTGGAGATCGGACGAGAACCACTGCTCGGAGACGATCTGAATCGGTCGATCGTTGCCGATTGCGCCGGCAGGGATGACCGTAGTGGTCCGTGTGCCGGTCGCGGGCACGCCTTCAATCGTCTGTTGTCCGAGATCCTCGCGCGTCGTCTCGCCCTCCGCAACCGACGCGATCGCCGGCACCAGGCCACCCTCGATGACGCGCGCCGGGGCAACTGCGCCGGTCCCGCCGCGCCCGCGGCCGCCGCCCCCGCCGCCGCCGACGAAGCCACCCGCCACGGCCCCTCCACCGGTGCCTCGAGCCCTGGCCTGGATCGCTACCTGCCCGTCGGCTGTCTGCGTCGTGCTGATCGTTCCCTGCGATCCGGGCGGGACGGTCGCCGCGACTGTGCCCGTGGGCGTCACGAGGATCACCCCGGTGCGGTAGGCCACGCGCGTTCCGGGGTTGAGCACGTAGCTGTTGCCCTGAACGGGGTCGCTGATGTTCACGCTCTGGACCTCGCCGTTCTCGTTCAGTTGCTCGGTGCGCGTGCGGCCTTCAGCGTCGCGGTAGACGCGGGTGGCGCTCTTGCGCACGATCCGTGTGCCGTTGGCGAGCACCTGGATCGACTCGCTGACTGTTTCGGCGGAGTACGGTGCCCCGCGCGTGATCCTGGCCTCCACGACCGCGCGTGCGGCCATCGTCGCCTGTTTCTCGGGCGTGTTCGCAGGTGTCACGCTGGTCACGACACCCTGGGCGGCGGCGGGAACCGTCAGTCCCACCAGCGCAATTGCCATCCAAGTCGTTGTCTTCATCGGTTGCTCCCATTCATGGTTGTTTTGTGTCGGGTTCGGGGGACACAAGTCGAATCGCTCGCGGCTGTCCGTCCTGGCCGACCAGCATGTCGGCCCGCACCGGCCTGTCCCAGGCGTCGGCCGGGATCTCGATGCCGTAAAGACGCAACGCCGTCAGCGGGATGTCCATGCGAACGATCTCGCCGCGGTCGAAGTCGGGGAGACCAGCCGCCCACGGAAGCGGTACGAATCCCTCGGCGACGACGGCGCGCGGCGGCCGCGCGGAACGGCCGGCGCGGCCGCGGTGCGATCGCGGCGTTGCGGCCGGCGATGGCGCAGCCTGGCGGACTTGCGGCGAAGCCTGGCCGACGGGCGGTGTGGCCTGGACGTCCGGACCCCGGGCGACCACGCGCGGTGCGCGCCCTGGCGTCGAGGCCGTGCGCGGCTCTTTCACCGGCCGGGAACCAGCGGTCACGTGCAACCACGCCACTGTCCCCGCGGTGGTGAGCGCCAGGACCGCGGCGGCGCGCATCCACCAGGCACGCATCCCCTTCCCGGCGGTCGCCGCCGGCTCCCTCGACGCGACCTGCTCGTCGAACAGCGCCAGCAGCCGGCCCTCCAACGCTTCCGATGGGGCGCTCGTCGCTGTCGCCCGGGCCAGCGCCCGCAGGCCGGCCGTCAGCTGCTGCTCGTCGCGAAACCGCTGGGCGCAGGCCCCACACCCTGCGAGGTGCGCGCGCACGGGCTCGAGATCGGCCGCATCGCTGCCGCGGGCGAGATCGACGAGAGCCTGGACGCACTGGTCGCAATTCATGCGAAACACCTCCCGCCGGCAACCTTGGGCGTTTTCGTCGGCACCGCGCCGCCGATCAGTTTTCCCGCCAGCAGCTCCCGGCCGCGATGCACTCTCGATCGCACCGTGCCGATGGCGCATCCAATTGCCTCGGCGGCCTCTGCGTAGCTCATTTCTTCCAGCTCGCACAGCACGATCGCCTCCCGGTAGTGCAACGGCAGCGTGAGCACGGCTTTCCTCACCCGCTCGATGCCCTCGGCCCTCGCCAGGTCGGCCACTGGGTCCAGATCCAGCACGAGCCCCCGGTTCCCGCTCGCCTGGCTGTTCTCGTCCAGGG
>Ga0315282_10008713_pt1 | contig 16334 bp, 13 predicted proteins | sample YL17G07_20_MG_FD_203693 | JGI IMG/M metagenome (GOLD analysis project Ga0315282, IMG submission 203693) | Sediment microbial communities from Yellowstone Lake, YNP, Wyoming, USA - YL17G07_20 | ecosystem: Environmental > Aquatic > Freshwater > Lake > Sediment | place: USA: Wyoming | collected...
CTCGATCTCACGATCTCGAGGGCGGAACGTATGGCCATCGTGGGCGCTTCCGGGGTCGGAAAAACAACCCTGCTCCACATCCTCGGGACGCTCGATCGGCCGACTGCTGGGAAGGTGTCATACGAAGGCCGAGATGTTTTCGCCATGGACGAAGCGCCCTTGGCCCTTTTTCGGAATCGAGAGATCGGTTTCGTCTTTCAATTTCATCACCTTCTTCCTGAATTCACTGCCCTTGAAAACACCCTGCTTCCCTGTCTTATTCAGGGGATGACAAAAAAGGAGGCGACTTTGAGAGCGGAGTCTATCTTGACCCTGGTCGGTCTCAAGGAACGCCTGATCCATAAACCCGGAGAGCTCTCCGGAGGAGAGCAACAGCGGGTGGCTGTGGCCAGGGCCATGGTGTTGGAACCTAAAGTTCTTCTGGCTGACGAGCCGACAGGGAACCTCGATACAAGGACAGCAGAATCGGTCTTCGACCTGTTGCTCGAACTGAACCGGATGAAAGGAATTACCTTGGTCATTGTCACCCACAATCTCAAATTGGCTCAGAAGATGTCTCGCCAGATCCAATTGATTGAAGGAAGGGCAGTTGAGTAGAGATCGTTCCTGCCTGTCCCCTTCCAAAGGGTTTCTCTCACGGGCAAGTCGGCTGCATGTCCCGCCTTCCTGCCGGTAGGCAGGGGCGGGGAGGGCGGAAACGGACTCCCGCAGTGGAGTCAAAGCCGACCCTGTAATGATATCTACATTACCCGAAAGTCCCGCCCTGTGCCTGCCTGTCCGGTAGGCAGGGGTTTGAAGCTTTATTTCAGAAGTCCTTCATCGGATTTACAAACGGGAAAAGATTTGATATGAAAGACAGAAATTTTCCTTATCCTGAACGAGAGAGAGACCAAAAGATGACTGTTAAACCGTGGTGGCTCGTTTCGTTTGCTCTCTTCCTTAGCGTCCTGATTGTTGGCACAGGATTCGGACAGGAAGAGGGTCTCTACAAAATCACCGTTCTCGGGAATGCTAAGGTGGAGGAGGGGGTCATTCGTGGGGCCATCCGAAGCCGCTTGGAGCGTCCCCTGTCCCTGGAGCAGGTCCAATCCGATTTACGGGCCATCTTTGCCCTGGGGTACTTTACCGATGTTCAGGTAGACATCCAGTCGACGCCTCAGGGAAAGGAATTGATCTTCATCGTGGTCGAGAAACCGTCCATCAAGGAAGTCGTCATTACCGGAAACGAGAAGGTCAAGCTCGATGACATCAAGGAAAAGGTCACCTTGGCCTCTCGTTCCATTCTCAACCTCGAAAAAATCAAAGAGAATGTTGAACAGATCCGCAAGGTCTATTTCTCAAAGGGATACTACGGCGTCAAGGTGGCTCACAAGATTGACTACCTGGAGACGAACGAGGCCGTCGTCACCTTTGAGATTGAGGAAGGACCCAAGGGCGACGTCCGAAAAATCATCTTCAAGGGGAACGAAAGGATCAAGTCCTCCGATCTGAAGAAGGTGATGACGACCAAAGAGTGGAACATCCTTTCCTTCCTGACAAAGTCTGGAACTCTTGATGAAGATGCTCTTAAGAACGATATGCAGATTCTCACCGCATACTACTTTGACAAAGGGTTCCTCGACGTCAAGATCTCAGAGCCCAAAATTGACCTGAGCGATCCTAAGCGGATTCGAATCGAAACCGAGATTTCTGAGGGGCCCCAGTATCGTTTCGGGAATATCGATCTCAAGGGAGACGTTCTCACAAGCAAAGAAGACCTCTTCAAAGTGGTCTCGATCAGAAGGAACGAAATCTTTAGTAACTCTGCCCTCCGAAGGGATGTGGGCGCCCTCACCTCAGCCTTTGCAGACCGAGGCTATGCCTTTGTAGAAGTCTCACCAGAAACGGCCGTTGACCACCAGAACCTTCTCGTTCATGTCACCTATGCGATCGACAAGAAGAAACAGGTCTCCTTTGAACGGATTCAGATCGTCGGGAATACGAAGAGTCGGGACAAGGTGGTCCGTCGAGAACTTCAAGTGGCCGAAGGAGAGATCTATAGCGTGACCGGCCTGGCTCTGAGTCGAGACCGCCTGAAAAGAAGCGGATATTTTAAGGACGTCGAGTTTGCGACCAGCCGTGGAAGCACGGATGACAAGATTAACCTCAACGTTAAGGTTGAGGAAGCCCAGACTGGAACCCTTAGCTTCGGGGTGGGGTATAGTTCCCTCTACCAGGCCATGATCATGGCTCAGATCGCTGACCGAAATCTCTTCGGCCTGGGTTACATTGCATCCCTGAGGGCGAACCTGGGAGGAGAAGCCAATGACTTCAAATTCAGTTTTACCGATCCCTATTTCCTCGGGTACTCCTACTCCGCGGGATTTGACGCTTACATGGAGCACGTGGAGTACTTCAGCGATTACAATTATAACGTCAGAGGGTTCGATTTCCGGGTTGGAAAGGAGTTAACCCCCATCTGGCGTTTGGACGGCATGTATAAGCTTGAAGAAGTTGATATTTATGATGTGGCCTTGACTGCCCCTCGAAGCATCAAGGATCAAGAGGGAAAAGCAACGACGAGCGCCATCTCTGTGGGCCTGTCCGTGGATACTCGGAATGATTACTTCGCGCCGTCCCGAGGGCAACGAAGCTCTGTCACCCTGATGGACGCAGGAGGGATCCTGGGAGGGGACAACTATTTTGTCAAAGGGTATGCAGACACCTCCTGGTATTTTCCCTTGACCTGGAATCTTGTGCTCAATCTTAAGGCGAAGTTAGGGATCATTGAACCTTATGGGGGAAAAGAGGTGCCGGTCTACGAGAAATTTTACGTAGGCGGAATCCAGACGATTCGGGGGTTCGAATACGGCATGGCAGGCCCGATAGACTTTAATGGCGACCCCCTCGGTGCGAACAAAATGGCTGTTTTTACCACCGAGATTCTCTTCCCGTTGGCGGGCGAGTTTGGCCTGAGAGGGGCAGTCTTCTGTGATGTGGGTAAGGGATTCGATAGCTTTGGCGACTTCCTGCCGGTCAAAATAGGCGCCGGTCCAGGCATTCGATGGTTCTCTCCTTTCGGTCTCATTCGAATCGATCTCGGTTTCAACCTGAATCCTAAAGAAGGAGAAAAGAGCCAAGTTCTTGAATTCAGTATGGGAATGAATTAATAATACTTGAGACGATGGATGCTTTCGTCCATTGAACGCATCGTGGAGGTAAATCATGAGGGTTTATGCGAAGAAAATGGGAGTGACTTTGGCAATGATGTCCCTGGTGCTGGGATTATTGGCCACCCCGGTTCGAGCGGCAGAGATGAAGTTCGCCTATGTAGACATCCAGCAGGCTGTTAACGATTGCAACGCAGGCAAGGAAGCCAAGAAGATGATCATGGCCCAGGTGGAGAAATTTCAAAAGGCCGTTCAAGACCGTCAAAAAGATCTTCAGGCCATGAAAGAATCTCTCGAAAAACAAGCACCCATGCTGACCCCGGATGCACGGGCCACCAAGGGGAAAGAATACGAGGCCAAGGTCAAGGAATTTCAGCGCTGGGGAGAAGACAGCCAAAACGAGATCAACCAGAAACGGAAAGAACTCGAGAGAGACATCGCCTTGGGACTCTACAAGGTGATCCAAAAAATCGGGGCCGACGAAGGGTTCACCTTTATTCTGGAAAAGAACGAGCAGGTGGTGCTTTACGTGGCCAAGACCACAGACATTACAGAGCGTGTCATCAAGGCTTATGATGCGCAGCCGACCAAGAAGTAGAGTCACGAACCTTCCTGCCTGTGTCAGCTCCCGGGACAACCATCATCGGTCAGAGGGATAAATGAAAAAGAGCTTGAAAGAACTGGCAGAATGGGTCGATGGCACCGTGATCGGAGAGGGTGACGTTGAGATCTCGGGAGTGGCCCCGATTGAGGAGGCCGAGCCCGGAGAGATCACTTTCATTGCCAACCCCAAGTACCTCTCAAAGTTGAGCGAAACCCGCGCCTCTGCGGTCATTGTTTCCAAGGACATCCGTCAGGCTGACAAACCTCTCCTCTCCTCGGGGAATCCCTATTTGGCCTTCGGCAAGATCCTGTCCCTCTATTCCCAGAAACCCTATCAAGCGAGAGGGATTGATTCGGGCGCTTTTGTGAGTCCCACGGCAAGGTTGGGGAAGGACATCTCGGTTTTTCCTTCTGTCTACATTGGGGATCGCTGCTCCATCGGCGACCGAGTCACCCTGTACCCAGGCGTCTGCGTCGGCGAAGAGTCCACCATTGGTGAAGATTCGATCCTTCACCCCAATGTCTCAGTCTATCCGCGGACGACCATTGGTAAACGCGTAATCCTTCATGCCGGCGTCGTCATTGGAAGCGATGGATTCGGCTACGCCAAAGACGGGAAAAAGAATTTCAAAGTCCCTCAAATCGGTACCGTTGAGATTGAGGACGACGTGGAGATTGGAGCCAATACGACGGTAGACCGGGCGACCTTGGGAAAGACGATACTCCGAAGGGGCGTCAAGATCGACAACCTCGTTCAGGTAGCTCACAATGTAGTGATTGGCGATGATTCGATCGTTGTGGCCCAAGTGGGGATTTCCGGCTCCACCAAGTTGGGGAGTAATGTCACCGTGGGTGGCCAGGCCGGGTTTGTGGGTCACGTCAGCATCGGAGACAATGTGATGATCGGGGCCCAATCGGGGGTGATGAATGACCTCGCCTCCAACCAGGCTTACACCGGATCTCCGGCCATCCCTCATCGTGAGTTCATGCGCATCGTGGTCTCTTATCTTAAGTTGCCTGACATGAAGAAGTTGCTTAGCGACATCGACAGGCGCCTGAAAAAGATTGAACAACCTGACGCCTCAGAGAACAAGGAGAAATAGATGATCGATATCCGAGAGATCATGGGTTTGTTACCTCATGGTTACCCTTTCCTTTTGATCGATCGAATCTTGGAGATCGAGCCAGGCAAGAGGATCGTGGGTATCAAGAATGTGACCTATAACGAGCCCTTTTTCCCTGGCCATTTCCCGGGAAGACCGATCATGCCGGGGGTGTTGATCGTAGAAGCGATGGCCCAGACCGCTGGCGTCCTCGCCTTCAAATCCATCCCCGAAGAGGAGCAGAGAAAGCCGGTTCTCTTTTTGGGACTGGATAATGTCCGTTTCCGAAAACCTGTTGTGCCAGGGGATCAGCTTCGGATGGAACTCGAGATCACCCGTCACCGTCAGGCCATCTGGGGGTTTAAGGGAAAAGCCTTTGTAGAAGATAAATTGGTTGCAGAGGCAGACCTGCTCGCCATGTTAGGAGAAGAGGAGAAATGATCCATCCTACTGCCATCGTCGATCCCAAGGCCGACATCGGCGACGAGGTTGAAATCGGCCCCTATGCCATCATCGAGAGGGGAGTCACGATCGGCCCAAGAACCCGGATTGGGCCCCATGTCGTTGTCCGGGAAGGAACTCAGATGGGCAAGCAGTGTCAGATCTTCCAGTTTGCTTCCGTTGGGGAGGCACCTCAAGCCATCGCCTACAAAGGAGAAAAGACGCTTCTTTTGATGGGGGATCACAACATCGTCAGGGAATTTGTGACTCTGAATCGAGGAACAGCAACGGGTGGCGGAAAGACCGTGATTGGCCATGGGAACCTCTTCATGGCCTATTCCCATGTAGCCCATGATTGTCAGATTGGAAACCAGGTCATCCTCGCCAATGCGGCGACGTTGGCTGGGCATATTCTGATTGAAGATTACGCGATCATCGGAGGCCTCTCTGCGATTCACCAGTTCTGTCGAATTGGCACCCATGCCTTCATCAGCGGCATGACCGGCATCACTCTGGATGTTCCACCTTACATGCTTGCCTCTGGAAGTCGGGCGAGACTGTTCGGACTCAATACCGTGGGCCTTAAGCGCTTCCATTTCTCCGAGGCCTCCGTGAAGGCCCTCAAGAAGGCCTACCGTATCATCTTTCGCTCCGGTCTCACCTTGGAGAGGGCGGTGAAACAGGTCAAGGAGGACGGGATCTCTCAACTGCCCGAGGTCCAACACCTCCTCCAGTTTATCCAGCAATCCAAGAGGGGGATCAGTCGGTAAGTGGAGAAGATCAAGGTCGGGGTGGTCGGTGTCGGGTACTTAGGCCAGTTCCATGCTGAGAAGTATGCCAAATCGAAAGGCGTGGAACTCGTTGGGGTGGTCGATGTCGATACCCGCCGTGCGAAAGAAATCGCTAAGAAGTTCAAGACCCAGCCTTTCTTTCATCATGCAGAGATCCTTGACCGCGTCCAGGCGGTCAGTATCGCCGTTCCCACAGCCGTCCACCATGTCATTGCCAAAGAGTGTTTGATTCACGGAATCGACGTCCTCGTTGAAAAACCGATTTCGACGACCTTGCGCGAGGCGGATGAGCTGATTGAGTTGGCGGAGGCAAAGGGTCTCATCCTTCAGGTGGGCCACCTGGAACGTTTCAACGGAGCCCTCTTGGCACTGGAAGGGGTTGTTCGACAGCCGATGTTTGTCGAGTCAAATCGCCTGGGCCCTTTTCTGATGCGAGGAACCGATGTGGATGTGGTCCTAGACCTGATGATTCATGACATTGACATCCTTTTGAGTTGGGTTCCCTCAAGCGTGAAATGGCTCCACGCGGTGGGGATCCCGGTCCTCACGCCCCGCATCGACATTGCCAACGTGCGGATCGAGTTTGAAAATGGATGCACGGCCAACCTCACAGCCAGTCGGATCTCCAGAGAAAAGATGAGAAAAACCCGCCTCTTCCAGCCCGACGGGTATCTCTCCATCGACTTTCTTTCCTCAAAAGCCATTTTCGCCGGAAAGAAAGAAGGGGGGAAGAAGGGGGAACTGCCCAGCATCTTCATCAAGAAGATTCGAGGCAAGAAGGTGGATCCCTTGAATGTGGAGATTCAGTCCTTCCTCGAGTGCGTAAGGGACCGGACCCCTCCTCGAGTCTCTGGCAGAGACGGACGGCGGGCTCTGGACGTGGCACTCCAGATCGTGGAACAAATCAGAGAACGGATCGACCTCAAGGTGAAGCTCCACGCCCTTGAGGGCGGGGCTTCCCGGTAAGGTCGTTTCCTTCTATATTGTGCCCCTTGACCCCGCCCTCAAGGGCGAGGCTTGCGGGGCACTTGCCGGTCAAGAGGGAGTGTTTGAATTGGTAATCTCAAAGAAGGTGATGATGGTCGCAGGAGAGGCCTCTGGAGATCTTCACGGCGCCCATCTGTTGGAGGCCCTCTGTAAAATCGATCCCCATGTCCACTGTTTTGGCATGGGAGGAGATGCCCTCCGCCGCGCAGGCATGACCCTTCTCTATCACCATCGTTCCTTTTCTGTCGTGGGCATTACAGAGGTCTTCCTCAAGCTGAGGGTCATCCGGAAGGCTCTCCGAGAGTTGAAACAGTCCCTTGATCGGGAGCGGCCTGACCTTGTTATTCTGGTCGACTTTCCTGATTTCAACTTTCGCCTTGCCAAAGCTGCTCACAGACGGGGGATCCCTGTCTTGTATTACATCAGTCCTCAAGTGTGGGCCTGGAGACCCGGCCGAGTAAAACTGATCAGCAAGTGGGTCCGGAAGATGGTCGTTTTTTTTCCTTTCGAAGTTCCTATTTACAGGGCAGCAGGCGTGGATGTGGAATGGGTCGGCCACCCGCTCCTCGACATCGTGAGGCCGAGTCTCTCAAGAAAAGAGGCTCTCCAAAAATTCAATCTCAGCCCTGAGCGACCTATTGTTGCCCTTCTCCCTGGGAGCCGAGAGAGCGAGATTGAGAAGCTTTTATCCACTTTGCTGGCTTCGGCCGAGCTTCTTCAGAGAGAAATTCCAACCCTTCAATTTGTCATCCCTCTCGCCTCCGGGATGTCTCGAGAGGTGCTTTCCCCATGGGTTCGACAATCTCCCATTCCAGTGAAGGTGGTTGAAGGATTGACGTACGATGTGATGAATGTCGCAGATTTGCTCATCACGGCCTCAGGAACAGCCACCTTGGAAGGGGCTATCCTCGGAAGGCCCATGGTCATCATTTACAGAGTCTCACCTCTGTCGTACTGGATTGGAAGAATGCTGGTTCGAGTGGATCACATCGGAATGGTCAATCTCGTTGCAGGAAAAGGATTGATGCCCGAGTTGCTCCAGAAAGATGCCAACCCAGAAAGGATTGCCGCTGAATCTCTCCCCATCCTCAAGGACCCGGCTCTGCAACGCCAGATGATGGAGGGAACAGAGGAGGTCCGCCGCAATCTAGGAGAGCCAGGAGCGGTTGGACGTGCGGCGTCCATTGTTCATTCCCTGTTAAACGAAGTGAGGGCATGAGAAAGTCCCCTCGAAGGTTTCTCCGAGGGCGCATAGAACAGCCTCTCTCATATGAAAACGTTACCCACCAAAGAATCAATCGCCCTTTATCGCCGGCTCCTTCTCCTGGTGAAGCCGTATTGGAAAAAGCTGGCCGTGGCCATGGTCTGCATGATATTCGTCTCCTTACTAACCGCAGGCGAGGCCTTGCTGGTGAAAAATGTCGTCGATGATGTCTTTATCACCAAAGACACAAAGCTACTCCTTCTTATTCCCATTGCCGTTATCCTTCTTTTCCTCATCAAGGGCATTCTGGATTACGGTCAGGCCTACCTGATGAACTTTGCCGGCCTGAGAGTCGTGGCGGACATCAGGGAGAAACTGTACAACCACCTTCAGGATCTCTCTCTGTCTTTCTTCACGAAGATGCCCACGGGAATCCTCATTTCCCGGATTACCAACGATGTCAATCTCATTCAGGCCTCTGTGTCCAACGTTGTCACGGCCCTACTGAAGGATGTCTTCACCATCTTCGGCCTGACCGGTGTCATATTCTACCGTAACTGGAAGCTGGCACTCTTTGGCCTCCTCGTCTTTCCCATCGCCGTTATCCCCATCATACAGTTCAGCAAGCGGCTCCGGAAATTCAGCCGCAAGAGCCAACAACGGATGGGGTCTATCACCACCCTCCTCCATGAGACGATCACTGGAATTCGGGTTGTAAAAGCCTTTACGATGGAAGAATACGAAAAGAAACGCTTCGCGGATGAGAATAACCGCTTCTTCATCACCGTTCTCAAGAGGATGATTATTCGGGCCCTCTCTCACCCCGTGATGGAACTGATCGCCGGCATCTGCTTCGCCATTGTCATCTGGGTGGGAGGCAACAGTGTGGTGAAGGGAGAAATGACTCCTGGAGACTTCTCCTCCTTTCTCGCCGCTCTCGCTATGCTCTCCGCCCCGATCCGGGACCTGAACAAGATGAACCTGGAGATTCAGGACGGACTCGCTGCCGCAACCCGCGTGTATGAACTTCTTGACACTGCCCCTGACATCACGGAAGAACCCGGTGCTTTGTCGCTTCCTCCCATTTCAACGGGAGTTGATTTTAGAAATGTGACGTTCAAATACGACGAGGTCCCGGTCCTCAAAGACATCACCCTCCATGTGAAGGTGGGAGAAGTGATCGCCCTCGTGGGAATGAGTGGCGCAGGGAAGACATCCCTCGTCAATCTCCTACCTCGCTTCTATGACATTTCGGATGGACAGATCCTCATTGATGGCCAGGACATTCGGAAGGTGGCTCTCAAGTCTCTGAGAGACCAGATCGCTTTGGTGACCCAGCAGACGATTCTCTTTAACGACACGGTTCGAAACAACATTAGCTATGGAAGTCGCAGCCGCTCCGATGAGGAAATCATGGAAGTGGCCAAGGCGGCTCGTGCCCATGATTTCATCGTGAGGCTCCCTCTTGGGTACGACACGGTGATTGGCGAGCAGGGAGTGAAGCTTTCGGGTGGCGAGCGCCAACGCCTCTCCATTGCCCGAGCTCTGTTGAAGAATGCCCTCATCCTGATCCTCGATGAAGCCACCTCCTCCCTCGATTCGGACTCCGAAACTGAGGTTCAGAGAGCTTTGGAGAAACTCATGGAGAACCGGACCGTCTTCGTCATTGCCCATCGCCTCTCGACCATCCGAAATGCCAACCGGATCATCGTCCTGTCTGAAGGCCGAATTGTGGAGGAAGGGTCGCATGAGGAACTGATCGCATTGTCTGGCGAATACCGACGGCTCTACAACCTTCAGTTTAAGGATGATGGGTTGCGAATGGAGAAGGGTCGAAAAACCAAAGAGATCTACTAAATCTGTTCAGAGCGGGGAGTCATGACGTTTTGCGAAATAGTTAAACGCTCTGTGCTTTTTATCCTGTGTGATTAAAGCTCCCCGCTCCTCCCGATCAAATCTCTGGATTAACCTTCGATGGGGTACAAGACGCTAAAGAAAAAATTGGTGGTCTGGTTGGGTCCCTGGCTTGCCTACTGGGTCGTCAGGATCCTCGGTTGGACGATGCGGTTTGAACATCTCCATACGGAGACCCCCAGGTCATTCATCGAAAAACGGACCCCTGCCATTGGTGCCTTCTGGCACGGACGACTTCTCATGATGCCCGTGATGTACAGGGTCACGGGAAGAAAACTGAGTTTTCTCGTTTCCCCTCACCGCGACGGCCAGGTGATTGGAAAGGCCGCCGAACGCTTCGGTTACAATGCGATTCTCGGGTCTACCACCCGTCGAGGGTTCTCTGCTTTGAATCGAATGGTCAAGGTGCTCGACGAAGGTCAGGATCTCGCCATCGTTCCTGATGGACCCCGGGGTCCCCGTTTTCAAGTCCAGATGGGCGTGATCGAACTCGCCAAACTGACAAAGAGGCCCATCGTCCCCCTGAGTTTCAGCGCCTCGAAGAAAAAGATTTTCAAAACATGGGATCGCTTTGTCTTGCCCTACCCCTTCTCAAAGGGGGTTTTCATCTGGGGAGAACCCGTCCACGTCGATTCTGATGGGGATCAAGGACATCTCGAAGAGAAAAGACTCCTCCTCGAGAAGCGCTTAAACGAACTGACTGAACAGGCAGACCACTATTTCGATTGATCCTCCAAGACCTAAATGACGATCATCATACGTTTCATCCACCTATTCTACAACGTGATCACGAGTCTATTTCTCCTGGTCGCAGCCCCCTATCTTTTCGCACGGAGCCTCTTCGATGAAAACCGGCGTAAAGAACTCCTCCAGCGATTGGGATATTTTCCGGATCTCTCCGGGAAGAGGCCCGTCTGGATCCATGCCGCTTCTGTGGGGGAGGTTCTCGCTTCTCGTTCCCTCATCAAAAAGATCAAAACGGCGTTTCCCCACGACTTCCTGCTTTTGACGACGATGACCCGCACAGGTCAGGAGACGGCAAGAGAACAGATTCCTGAAGCGGACGTCATTGTTTTCTTTCCCATGGATCACCCTCTCATCCTTCGACACGTGATGAAAAGAGTTCAGCCCCGCCTCCTTCTCATTGCAGAAACGGAACTCTGGCCCAATCTGCTGCACGCCAGTGGCAAGAGAGGGATTCCAATCGTCCTCTTCAACGGAAGGATTTCAGACCGGTCCATCCGGCGTTACCTCCGTCTGAAGTTTTTCTTTCGACACTATTTGGCCTCGATCTCCCTGTTTCTGATGCAAACTGAGCAGGATCAAGCTCGGATCATTGCGATCGGTGCTCCTTCCGAAAAGACGAGAGTGATGGGAAACATCAAATATGACCAAGCCCCGCCTGACTTTGCCGGGGACGTCGCTGCGGAGATGGCAAAAGCCCTTGGCCTCAGGGGAGAAGAATCCGTCTTCATTGCAGGTTCAACACGGCCGGGAGAGGAAGAGACTCTTCTTCCCCTTTTCAAAGAGTTGAGAGAAGAAATTCCTCACCTCTTGCTTCTGCTTGCTCCCCGCCACCTCGACCGACTCGAAGAAGTGGAGAAGATCCTAAGGAGGGAAACATTGCACTGGGTCCGAAGGACCTCCCTTCCCGTCTTAGAGAATGTTTCCAACCGACATTCCCAAAACCTACCGAACATCATCCTCCTCGATACCATGGGAGAATTGATCAAGCTTTACAGTTTGGCAAAACTCGTTTTTGTTGGAGGGAGTCTTGTCCCCCTGGGTGGGCAGAACCCTCTTGAACCTCTCTTTTTCAAAAAATGTGTCCTTTTCGGACCGCACATGTCCAACTTTGCTGAAATCGCCCGTTTCCTGACTGAAGCTCAAGGAGCAGTTCAGGTCAAGGATCCGGAGGATCTGAGGGCTCAGGTCAAGAGGCTCCTGCAGGATGATCAGGCTCGACGGGAGATCGGTCAGAGGGGATATGAGGTGCTCCAGAAGCATCGGGGAGCCACGGAGAGGATCTTTCAGGAGATTCAACCGTACTTACTGGGAAAATGGAGGAAGGGAGTTATAGAAGAAGGGAGTAATGGAGTATTGGAGTGATGGAGTAATGGGTTTTTACAACACGATAAGTTCATTCTTCTTTTGATCGGTTTGTCTGTCCATTACTCCAATACTCCCCTACTCCAATACTCCATTATTTCTCACTGTGAGTGACTATGCGCTACCGTTTTGATCAGGTCCTTTACCAGAAAGACAAGTCTCTCTTGGTCAGAGCGGTTCTCTTTCCCCTGTATCTTGTCTCCCTGCTTTATGGATGGGCTGTTCGCCTGAGGACTCATGTCTATCGTGTTGGCCTCTGTCCTGTCCGTCGTCTCCCCTGTCCAGTGATCAGTGTGGGGAACATTACGATGGGTGGAACTGGAAAGACCCCCTTGGTGATGGCCCTGGCCAAAGGTCTAAGAAAGCATAGAATTCCTGTGGCCGTCTTGACCCGGGGATACAGAAGCAGAGGGTCTTCTGGTTTCTTGGTCAGTGATGGAGAAAATGTTCTTCTTTCACCCGAAGAGTCGGGTGATGAACCCACCCTCATGGCAAAGACTCTGAAGGGTGTTCCTGTTCTCATCGGAAAGGATCGATTCCGAAACGGTCAACGCGCTCTTCAACAGTTCGGGGTCCAAGGATTTCTTTTGGATGATGGGTTCCAGCATATCGAGCTTTACCGAGATCTTGACATACTTTTGATTGACGCCTCTCTCGGCTTTGGAGATCATCATCTTCTGCCCAGAGGCATACTCAGGGAACCTCTGGACCATCTCGGCAGAGCGCACCTTTTCATTCTCACAAAAGTAGAATCCCCTGAAGCCTGTCAGCCGATTGAGGCCCGGCTCCGACAGGTCCATCCGAACCCTATTATCTTCCACAGTCATTATGAGCCGGTAGGGTTGATGGGCCCTCAGGGGGAGTGGAGCGATGTCCAAACACTCAAGGGGAAAAAGGTTCTGGCTCTCTCAGCCATTGCCAATCCCCACTCGTTTACCTCACTCTTGAGAAGAAGTGGCGCGGAGGTTGTCAGTGAAGAGGTCTATCCTGATCATCACGGCTACACCTCGGAAGACGTCGTGAGCATCACCCAAAGGGCTAAAGAGACGGAGTGGATTGTCACAACGGAAAAAGATATGGTAAAATTATCTCATTTCGATCTCACCCGTATTCCCATACGAGCTCTTCGTGTGGAATTCAGGATTTGGGAAGAGGAAGAATTCTTTAGAAAGGTCATGGAGCTTTTTCCAAACAAGGAGGACAGACATTGAAAGAATTCGTTAAGATTTTCGATACCACCCTGCGCGATGGAGAACAGTCACCCGGTGCAACGATGAACGTGGCTGAAAAGGTCAGAATTGCCCAACAGCTCGAGAAACTTAATGTGGACATCATCGAAGCAGGGTTTCCCATCTCGTCCCAAGGTGACTTTGACGCCGTCAGGACCATTGCCAAGACCATCAAACACTGTGACGTGGCGGCCCTGGCTAGGGCCAATTTCCAGGATATCGATCGCGCTTGGGAGGCGATCAAAGAGGCAAAGCGTCCTTGTATCCATACGTTTATTTCTACCTCGGATATCCATCTCAAGTACCAGATCAAGAAGACACGGGAAGAGGTCATCAAGATCGCGTCTCAATCTGTGGCAAGAGCCAAACGCCACACCTCCAACGTCGAGTTTTCCGCCATGGATGCGACCCGGAGCAACGTTGAATTTCTCATTGCCGTCTTTGAAGCGGCACTCCGGGCAGGAGCGACAACGATCAACATTCCAGACACCGTGGGCTACGCCATCCCCTCTGAGTTCGGGGAACTCATCCGGACCCTCCGTCACCGTGTTCGAGGAATTGAGAAAGTGATCCTGAGTGTTCATTGTCACAATGATCTTGGTTTGGCCGTCGCCAATTCTCTGGCAGCCGTGCAGAACGGCGTTCGACAGGTGGAGTGTACGATCAACGGCATTGGTGAACGGGCAGGCAATACCTCCATGGAAGAAGTGATCATGGCCCTTCGCACAAGGAATGATCTGCTGCATCTTCAAACACGGGTAAACCCAAAACACATTTTTTCCACAAGCCGTCTTGTCTCCAAGATCACGGGTATGGTGATTCAACCGAACAAGGCGATTGTGGGAGCCAATGCCTTCGCCCACGAATCCGGAATCCATCAAGACGGAGTCCTCAAGGAAAAACTCACGTATGAGATCATGACCCCTCAATCTGTGGGAATCCCGAAGAGCTCTCTGGTCTTGGGCAAACTGTCGGGCCGCCATGCCTTTAAAGATCGTTTGAAGGATTTGGGATACGAGCTCTCCGATCAGGACTTTGAGCTTGCCTTCACCCGGTTCAAACAATTAGCGGACAAGAAGCGTGACATTTACGATGAGGACATCGAATCTATCGTCGTCGAGGAAGTCCTGAGAGTTCCTCACCGTTTCAAACTGATCTACCTCAACGTTGTCGCTGGCAACGTCACCGTTCCAACCGCCACCATTCGGATGGAAGTGGACGGGAAGTTTGTCCAGGAGGCAGGGTTTGGTGACGGACCGGTCGACGCCACATTTAAGACGATCAAGAAACTGACGAAGACAAAGTCGAAGCTTCTCCAGTTCGTCATCAACGCGATTACCAGCGGAACCGAGGCTCAAGGAGAGGTCACGGTTCGGTTGGAAGAGAAGGGGTACGCGGTCATTGGCCAGGGAGCAGACACCGATGTCATCGTGGCCAGTGCCAAAGCCTATATCAATGCCCTCAATAAGATGGAGTTTAAAAAACGGAAACTTGTGGGGATGTGAGCATGGCGAAAACAGTTCCGATGACGATCACCGAAAAAATCTTGGCAGCCCATGCAGGAAAGAAGTGGGTGGCTCCTGGGGAATTGGTCGACGCCAAGATTGATTTGGCTCTTGCCAATGACATTACAGGGCCCTTGGCTATCCAGGCTTTCAACGACATCGGGGCGAAGAAGGTCTTTCGGCGAGACCGAGTCGCTCTCGTTCTTGACCATTTTACACCTGCCAAGGACATCCTCTCCGCGGAGAACTGCAAGACGCTGAGGGATTTTTCCAAGGCCCATCACCTCACGAACTTCTTCGACATCGGTCAGGTGGGGATTGAGCATGCCCTTCTTCCGGAGCAGGGACTGGTCCTTCCCGGAGACGTTGTCGTCGGTGCCGACAGTCACACGTGTACGTATGGCGCTGTGGGGGCGTTCGCTACGGGTGTGGGAAGCACAGACCTGGGAGCAGCCATGGCCACCGGAAGGCTTTGGTTTAAAGTCCCCGAGACGATCAGGTTTATCTTCCATGGGAAGCTCAACCCCTGGGTGTCAGGAAAGGACTTTATCCTTCACACGATTGGAGACATTGGCGTGGATGGGGCACTCTACCAAGCCATGGAATTTAGCGGAGAGGCCGTCCGGAGACTTCCCATGTCAAGCCGATTGACCATGGCCAACATGGCAGTTGAGGCAGGCGGAAAAAATGGAATTTTCGAACCTGACGAAACGACCCTCGCCTACGTGAAGGCTCGCGCGAAGAGGTCTTATAAGATCTATCGGAGCGATTCGGACGCTCATTATGCCGGACTTCGGGAATACGATGCCTCGAACATCTTTCCTCAGGTGTCCCTACCGCACATCCCTTCGAATGCCAAGGACGTGAGAACCATTGGAAAGATTGAAATCGATCAGGTCATCATTGGCTCTTGCACCAATGGCCATCTGGATGACCTCCGAGTGGCTGCCAAAATCTTGAGAGGGAAAAAGGTGGCTCCTTCCGTCCGGATGATTGTCATTCCTGCGACGCCGACGATCTATCGCCAGGCCCTCAAGGAAAAGCTCTTTGATGTCTTTCTTTCCGCCGGGGCTGTCGTCAGTCCTCCGACCTGTGGCCCCTGCTTGGGGGGACATATGGGCGTTTTGGCAGAGGGAGAGAGAGCCGTTGCCACCACCAATCGGAATTTTCGAGGGAGAATGGGACATGCCAAGAGCGAGGTTTATCTGGCAGGTCCTGCGGTGGCTGCAGCCAGTGCTGTGAGGGGATGGATTTGTCATCCCGAGGAAGTCGTTAAGAAAAGGGCCTAGGAGTGAAGCT
>Ga0315282_10008714_pt1 | contig 16334 bp, 29 predicted proteins | sample YL17G07_20_MG_FD_203693 | JGI IMG/M metagenome (GOLD analysis project Ga0315282, IMG submission 203693) | Sediment microbial communities from Yellowstone Lake, YNP, Wyoming, USA - YL17G07_20 | ecosystem: Environmental > Aquatic > Freshwater > Lake > Sediment | place: USA: Wyoming | collected...
TTCATTTGCTGGGCGACAGACACGTGCTGACGCTCAAGAGGTCGGAGAAGCGGGGTGGAGTGCTAACCTGGTTTCTCTCATCAATCTTCGTGGAGTTGTACTACGGGAAGAAACGCCCAGAAGAGGACGCATTGATCCCGTCTACCTGAGACATTCCCAGTATTTTGGTTTTTAATCCCCGAAAGCGTTATTATTCCGTATACTGTATACGAGGCAGAGATGTATACGAGCAAGCCAGAGGGACGGCAGCCCATCCAGCTTCAGCCCGATGTCAAAATAGAGTTTGATAAGATCCACGCAGAATTGAGGGAAGCGCTGCACGATATGGATCTAACACAGAGCGCAGCGGTGGATCACCTCATAAAAGCGTATAGGTTAAACGCGCATAGGCAGCAGGTGTAGCGGCGATGTCAAGTCACCCCGAGAACCCCTACGCGTTTGGGAAGAGCAAATTCATAGCTAACCTCATCCTGGACGGGAAAAACAACAATGAGGTACGTGAGTATTATACCTCAAGCGGCCTGGAGAGCAAACTGGGTAAGCTGAAGAACGAGCTGATCCACAACGTGCGCGCTGATCTTAAGCATAGGGGTATGCTAGATGAATACGGCTTCCCGCCGAAGAAGGAAACCCCCACGCTTCCGAGTGAGCCTCAGCCTATTCCAAAGGAGCCACCCCCCTCTCCTACGCCCCATGTCGAAGCGACCCCAGAAGAGAAGGAGGAGGTCGAGAAAACCCCCAAGCCCGCGCCTCCGAGTGAGCCGCATGAGTTTAGGCTGCGCCCCGACTGGGATATGCTGACTCCCGAGATGATTGATCACGTGGTCGACCCCGAGCTGAGGGCGAGGATACTCAACTATAAGACGGATGTGGCGAAGCTGAGGGAGAAAATCAAGCCGGAGTACGCGACGCGGGGCGAGATCGATCTCCTGAGGAACGATGTCTCCACCAAGGTCGGCGGATTGGAGGAGAAGATCAACACCTTGATAAGCAAGCTGGACGCCCCGCCGAAGAAGACGCCCCAAAAGAGGCCGCCCCCGAAGAAGCCGGACCCGGAGGGGGAAGATGAGGAGGAAGTGGAAGAAGAGAGCGACCCAGAGGAGGCAGAGGCCGCCGAAGTATTCAAGAGGGTGCCGAAGCTGGTCGAGACGGTCAACGCCCTAGAGGCGGAACAGCAGGAGTCCCAGGAGGGGGACGACGACCTGCTCGAAGTGGAGGGGGTGGTGGTGATCAGGAAACACATAGGCTTCACGGCGAAGAGCGTCATGTGGTACGAGATAGACAGGTCCAGCGGCTTCCAGGGGAACCTGGCGGACTACGTGAACAGCTGCATATCGGATGCCCACAAGGGTAGGAATATAGAGTTGGCGGTGACCGAGAAGAGGATGATTAAATGAGCAAGAAGCAGAGAAGGCCGAAGACGGTCATACCCACGCAGAGGAACTACGACCTAGACACGCTGCTTGGCCCGAGGGGGGGCGGCGGATACGGGGGCGGTGACGAGCTGGACGACGCCCTGAGGCAGGCGCGGAAGCTGCAGGCGGACAAGCTGAAGAGCACGATAGTCGAGAAGACACAGCTGGAGCTGGAGAAGGAGGTGCAGGACATAAAGCGCGGCCTCGGCGGAGGAGGCAGCGGGGGATCGCAGGCGCTGACTCATGAGGAAATCCAATACCTAACGCAGCTCCCCGAGGACCAGAGGGCAACAGCGATCCAGGCCATGTCGGCCTTTAAGGCACAGAGCGGGGGCAGCAACGCGACGGGGAGTCTCGGCCCCCTGCTGGTGATGAGCATGCTTCAGAAGCAGCCCCAGGCGGGGGTCGGGGAGTTAGTGGTGGCGCTGAAGGGGTTGAACGACATCGTGCAGACGGGGAAGCCCCCGCAGAGCAATTTAGATGGCGTCGTGAATGTGGCGCGCCTGCTGATGGAATTCAAGGATAAGGACCAGGGAAACATAGTGGACGTCTACAAGAGGCTGCTGAATGAGCATAATGTGGATCCCCTCCAACAAGCGGATATGGTGCTGAGTTTGGCGAATAAGTTGGGGATGCAGCCCTCGGGCGGGGTCAACGCCGAGGTGGAGAGGTTCAAGGTGCAGAGCCAGGAGTCTATGCAGCAGAGGCAACACGAGCACGAGCTGCTGCTGAAGAAGATGGAGCGGGACGACGCGCGTATGGAGACGATAATGAACACGCTGGTGGATGTGTTTAAGCCGCTTGCGGCTAGGGCCGGGGACTTCCTCCCGGCGTTGGGGGGGGCTTTAACCGGGGCGGCTGCGGTTCGGGGCGCGCAGTCGCAGCCGCAGGGGGGTCCGCTGAGCGTTAAGTGTCCCTGCGGCTACGAGCCCCTTTGGGTGAGTGAGGAGACGCCCGTGGCTACGTGTCCGAACTGCGGGAAGCAGGTGACTCACCCAATCTTCAAGGAGAGGACGGGGGCGCAGCAGCCAGGTGAATCGGCTCCGCCTCCCCCACCGGGATCAGGTATGCCTTCGCCACCTGGGTGACCCCTGTTGCCGCTCACGGAGGCGCAGAAGATGAACAAGATCACTAGGCTGCTCAGGATAATATGCAGGGAGTTTAACTGGCTCGGCTACTGGAGGGTGGTCGTCGCCCCGTTTCTGGAGAGGAACAGGGGGAAGATCCTCGCGCTCTACGACGAGATCGACGCGCTAATGAAGGAGGAGGGCTAGGCTTGGCGCCGTGGATTGGCTGGGTATGTGGGCTGCTTGTCATTCCCTCTGTGGCCCTTCTCGCCCCGCCACACAGAGGCGCGCAACCCGGAGATGATGTGTTATGAAGGGGGGAACGCTTGAAACGAAGATGGAGATACTGAAGGTCGTTAGTGAAAACCCGGGCAAATCCACAACGAAGCTTTTTAATGCCTGTAGGCTTAACAGCGGCTACTTCCTGATGCACTCCAAAACCCTCGCTCAGTTTGGGCTATTAATAATTGAAGAGAGCAACGACGCGCATGATAAGCGGCGGAGACCCAGCATTCGGATAACGGATAAGGGCTTGGCGGTGCTGAAAAAATATGAGGAGATACGAGCCATTTTAGGGTGACTTTATGGGCGAGATATCTAAGGTCTACCTGTACTCGAAGGCGCCACTGACGCCCCAGCAGGAGGAGGAGAGCCTCCGCGACATCCAGAGCCAGGCGGTGCAGGGATTCAGGGTCGAACTCCAGAGGGAGGTGCTCGCCCACACCTCCGAGGAGACGTTTATGTTCACGGTGCGGAGGATAGATCCGGTCAGCAAGTTTTACGGCCTCGTCGACGGGGACACGGTTTTCGAGTTGATGCGGGACGAGGCGAAGCCCCCGCCGCCGATGGAGGAGGCCCCCTGCGCCGTGCGCGCGCCCGAGGCATTTCCTTTGCCTAGGGACATCGCCAGCATAAAATCCTTCATAGATGAGATGGAGGCCCTGAGGCTCAAATACGATGTATCTTGGAGTTGCCTCCGGTGGATAGTTGTGGCGGTGGATGAATTTGAGGGCGAGAGGGCTCCCAGGCTCTAGCGCTTCTTCTTACCGCCCCCGCCGAGGATCGCAGCGCCGCCTAGAATGACGCCTACGAGTATGACCGGGGCCAGGCCGGGTGGGATCGTCACGGTCGTGAATTGGAAGTCGAGCCTCACGGTCTGCTCCGAGGCGACGGTCGCGGATAGCTGCTTCGTCTCCGACCCGTGGGTGACTTTGACAGTGTACGATCCCGCGTCCTCGGGGAGGCTGGCTGGCGTCTGGAACTGCTCGCCCGTCTCCACGACGAGGCCGCCCGCCGTTACCTCCTGCTGGTCGAGGAAGGCGTGGACCTCGAGCGTCCCCCTGCCCGGGACCGGAGTCTGCAGCTGGTAGAGGAGGCTCAGGCTGGTGTCCGCCGCCAGCGCTATCGTCCTCGTCGGGGTCGTCGGCCCGTCGCCCCAAGAGGTGAAGTTGTACGTGTCCGACCCGACGATCAGGTTGCTGGGTGCGACTATCACGTAGCTCCCCGTGGGCAGCGCCTCCGAGTAGGGGACGGCCTTCGCCGCCCCGTTGACGGTGACATTGAAGCCCGACAGGTTGCAGCTTATCGAGAGGGTTGCGGATGAGGGGAGCACGGGCAGGGGGGCCGTGCCGGTGCAGGGCGAGTAGACGGAGTCGCCCGTGTAATCCGCCTGCACGGAGTAGCTCCCCTTTGGCAGCCCCGCGGCTAGGGTGGTCGTGTAGTACCCGTTGTAGGGGACGAGGCCGGTAGCCGAGTAGACGGTCGCGCCCGACTGATCCTTTATGGTGACTGCGACGGTTCCCGCGGTGGGGCCTATGACGGTCTCGTCTGGCTGCCAGACATTCCCCCTCACCCCTATGCTGGTGCCCTCCAGTATGCCCGTGGCGGGTGAGAAGTAGATGCTCAGGTGGGTGGTGACATAGGCTTTTATGGTGAGTGTGGAGGTGGCCGAGCACGGGGCGTAGGCCGAGTCCCCCGCGTAACTCACCTGGACCGCGTAGCTTCCGGCTGGCAGCCCAGCCGACACCGGGGTGCTGTAGTACCCGTTGTAGACCGTGTCGGAGTCCTGGAAAATGATGGCCCCGCCAGCGTCCCTCACGGTGACGGAGACGAGCGCGGAAGTCGGCCCGATCACTGTGCCATCGGGCTTCCACACGTTTCCCCTTATGTAGAACAGTGTCCTCTCCGGTACGGTGGGCGGGTAATAGTAGATATTCAGGTGGGTGACGATCGACATCTTTCGCACCATGCCTACGGCTAACTAGTTGGGGGGCGGGTTTTTAGATTTATCTATTATTTAAGGGCCGGATTGCCTGTATTTCCCGACGCAGTAGCAGATGAAGAAGAATAGCAATGCGGCTGCCACGGCCAGCCCGAGTAGGAAGATCAGCATCGTGGTAACGGGGTCCATCGTGGATGATAGTGGCTCTGCGGGTTTATTAATTTAGGACTCCTTTGTCCCAATTTTCTGGGACTGTGGTGTTTCTGCTAGACAATCCCAAAAACGCAAGGCTCTTATATTTCTAAGTATACAGTGAAATCAAGCCAATCTCTGGCGGCCCAAAGGGTGGGGACTCTGTTCGCCCTGAATTTTTCCCCACCCCCCACCCCCACACCCATCCTTAGTTTTATATATTTCTCATAGCGAGCAATGACTAAGGGCGAATAGAGGGTGGATTCAAACCGAATTTTAGAGCCAAAAACCAATGGAAATGAATTAATCCCTGACTCAAGGACTAATTCCCTGTATAGTATAGTAAAGGAAATTGAATTAATTCTATATCTAGGAACAATTAATTCCACCACCGATAAAAATGGAGGGGTTGAATTAGTCCCTAATCCAAGGATTAATTATAAAATAGTGAGCACAATCCTTGATAATTACGATTTTAATCAAGTAATGATTTATTTTATCAATTTTGGGGCAGCTACCTCCGCTATCCTTATGTCCAAATTGGGACTGCCCAGAACATCCGTATTTAATTACATTTCCCAGTTAGGGCAGTGGGGCATTATTTCCCCTACCAAGAAAGCGAGATCAGGATTCTCCACAGGTAACCGTGAGAGCGGACGCATCCCCGACATCTGGCAGACCCCGGAGGCGACCACCGACCAAGTATTCGAAGCCATTCAGCTCCACAAGAGACTGAAATTCCCGAAGTATAATTTCGCTGAGACACTGGCGCAGTCTATCCTGAATGACTACCTCCTACCTAGGCATAGGGAGGAAACTACTATGAAGGATATTAAAGAGTTAATTGAGAAAAAAGGCGTATCAAAGGCCGAGATGTACGATCTCACCAATTTCGTCTGCAAGTATCTGGGTGAGGCGGGAATAAAGGTCTGGAGGTAAACCTCTTGGAGGAGGAAGATTATGAGCTTCTGGAAGACGATGAGCCATTGGAGGATGATGTCGAGATTGAGAGCGATGAGGTCGTCGAAGAGACGCCTGAATACCCCGAAGAAGACATCATGATTGGGAAGCCGAAATTCTCAACCGCCTATGACTTGGCTTATTTTCTAAAGTGTCCCCGCTGTAGCGCCGTTTTCTCGAATAAATTGACCTTCTGCCCGGAATGCGGCTTCGTGATCCCGAACGAGGTTAGAAGGGAAGTGAAAATTAGGAAGGGCGTTAAAACCGATCATAGGTTTATGCGATACCTTACGAAGAAGCATTTTTAATTGAGATAGCTAACCTTTTCAACCTTAACCCCCATTTTCCCTTGATGGCGCGCTGCAGGAATCCACCCCGCAGATACAAAGGGTACAGGATCGTTTACCCTGAGAAGATGCCAGATAAACGATTGGGCGGAATTAACTGTTATGCAGCTAAAGATCCTTACTGGGGCCTACCCTACCCGCACCCCTGCGGCACCATACTGATCGACCCGAACCAGGGCTGCCCCGCCATCAGGGCCACGATCAGGCACGAGATCATCGAAAAGACCATTATGGAAGAAACGGGGCTACCCTACAAGGAGGCCCACAGGCTCACCGAGAAGATCGAGAAGGTAATAAAATAGGTAGAAATTATTACCTACTTCCTATCGAGGCTCTTCATGTACTCGTGAATCATCAGCACCTCGGCCAAGAAAAGCCCTAGGAAGGCGGCGTACCCCATATCGAGGACCATCTTATTGTACTGGCTGTACATGAGGTCAATGTACCCGTAGAGCGCCGTGAAGTAGAGGGTGAAGATCAGTATCATGGCTACGGCGGATCCCTTCGTCATCCTCTGCCCCGGCCTCCCGAATAGGTTTATCCCGGCCCTGCGAAAGGGGCAGTCGCTGGGCGGCTGCGACTCCGAGGTCCAGCACACGAGGCTGTCCCTGTCGTTGATCAGCGCGACTACGGCCCAGCCGTTCCCCCCCTCCTTCTGGAGCCTGTCGACCTCATCCGTGAAGGCTGCCTTGACGCTCTCCACTGCCTCAGCCCAGCTCTTCCCCTTCTTTATGTTCAGCAGAAGCCCCTTATTAGCGAGTTTGCCGAACACGGCCTCCTGATCCGTCGTGAAGCTGAACGGCTCAGTGTATCCCCAGAAGGCTCTGCAGCCCTTGCGGTACGCCTCGGCGCCCAGCTTCCTCGCGCAGAGGCACGCCATCGTGTAGACCTCCCTCCCGCTGACCAAGCCGACGTTGCTATAATCCATGAGTTTCTTGCCATCGCTCCCCCACCAAGCGTCCTCGGATCCGTGGTCGTAGAAGACGAGGAGGGTCGGGTCGCTGGCCTTCACGGCGGCCTCAAATGTCGACCTGACGGCGGCGGCGTCGACTAAGTCGCTGTGTTGATAGTCGGCTAGGGCCTTCATCAGCCTGTCGGACCAAGCCTTACTGTAAACCGTGACTTCATCCGAAACTGGGGCCACTCTAAGAATCAGTGTCTCACCCCAGAAGCATGTCGGTGGCGGCGTATAATATCATTTTGCGTATCTCTTGCCCCTCGGGGGTATTCTTCTTGATGTTATCCAATAATTCATCAGCCGTATATGCCCTATTGCCTAAAACGAATTTGAAGTTCGGGTTATGCCTGTTCCTCTCAACCCACTTCGAAACCGAGTCTATCAGCGGATCACCGCTTTGAATCCGCGCCAAGCTTCACCGCCTCCGCAGCCACGTTCCCAGCAAGCAGCTTAAACAGCAGCACCGCCCCCACTATCAGCGCCGCCCCGACGCCGATGAGGGCCAGCCCGTTGACGAGGCTCACCCCCACGGTATTGGCTCCGAGGTTGAGCAGAAGCACACCGACCGTCAGCAGCGCGGTGATCGCCGCATATATCTCCTTGTTGTCCATCCTTTCACAATTAAAGAAAAGTGAATGGAAAGAATAAAACATTTACCCTAAACAAGCCGTATACAGAGGTGGGAAGACCACTCCAATTGATAAACTCTTTTATACGTAAAATGGGAAGTAACTAACAGACAACACAAAAGGAAGAGGCATGGCATGAGTTTCATACCATTCATCCAGTGGAAGGACCATCGTGAACTTCTACCGGGGGATTTTGTGAGGGTTCAGGGTAGGAACTACATAATCGACGAGGTGCGCAGGTTCAGGCGTCCGTTTCCCTACACCGCCACGACCACGGCGGACTTGACGTCACTGACTGGCAGCATGACTAAGCGCTTCCAACACATCGATAAGATGGCCGTCAGCCCGGGCGCGGGGATAACCTGCACCGTGCAGCTGACCTTCCGGGGGGTCGACGTAACCGGGCTCCAATACGCCCACACCTGGGATGGCCTTAACGCAAACGTAGCGGCGCCAGACGAACTAGACATAAACAGCTTCACCCAAGAGGATCTCGTGAGAATAATCTTCACCCTCGTAGCTGGCGCGGGTACCACAATAGTCTATTTCAGCGGGGAAGAGTACAGCCTCGTCGAGTACCCGACTCAGGGAGACACGACAGAGCAGCTGCCGGAGAGGTTCGTGATAGTGCACCCCTACGGCTTCAGCAGAGTCGTAACGGCGTCAGAATTCGTCAAGGCTGGCATGGCTGGCAGGCTGAGGACTTAGACTAGAGGAGGCAAGACACCGCCTTGCCCACCGACGAGTACGCCCTGATGGTAAACCAGATACGGAGAGAGACGGGCACGCTGCCCACCGAGTTGATACTGAACACTCCGCTCGGGCCGATCAGCGTAGAAAACCTGAGTTTCCTAGACGGGTGGATGTACGAGCAAACCCAGATAGGCTACCCCGGCGCGCTCGTCCCCCTGATACTCGCTGGCCCCCCCTCCGTGGTACTGGATAAAACGGATGAGCAGGGCTGGGTGCTGGCCGCAACCGTCATCTTCGACAGCCCCTACGGTAGGGTCGATATGGGCATCGACAACTTCACCCTCAACCAGACGCCCTACTTGGCAAACATCATGGTTGGGATCCCCCCGCTCAACAGCACCCTGTACCAGTTAGTCTACAACCCAGCGACACCCCTCGGGCCCCTATACGGGGTTCAGCTGAACGTGACGAAGCCGCTCCCATACATACGCCACGTTAGATTAGCCGGAAGCCTGCCAGTGGGGAGCCCCGTAGCCGCCTGCAACATCTTCACCGCGACCCTGAGCCGGATAATGCTCCAGGACAGACCAACCTTCTACCGGAGCATGAAGAAATTCAACATAGAGCAGAGACTGGGGAAGAGGGTGGATAGGTATCTCTAGGAGGATTGATGGATGAATGAGTTAAAGTCTAGGCAAGGCGAAGGATACGACTTCTATGATCTCGGGGTGTTCGCCTACAACGCGGCGGGCGGAGTGGAGATAGAGTACGTGGTCGGCGCGAACGCCCGCGCGGCGCTCCCCGGCCTCGGCGCTGGGGATGCGGCGGCTTGGCCCATATCTGAGACCGTCGCGGCGATCCCCCCGCTTTTCCCTGGGTTGGCTATCCCCCACAACGCGCAGGACACCATGATACACGCGACCACCGATGTGCTGATACGGCTCGTGAGCCGCGAGATGGTGGCCCGCTGGCTCCTGGCTCTCCGCGCTGGCGCGCCGTTTAGCGTGTGGCCCATACCGTCGCTTCAGCTTACCTACCCCGCCAACCAGTGGTTCACGATCTCGGACAAGTGGGTGCTGATGTATGTGGTGGCCGCGCCAGCCCAGCCAGCCGGGGTCATCTGGATAAAGTCGAGTGGGTGATAATCGTGGAGAGGAGAAAAACTGCGGATAAGAAGGATGGCGAAGTGCTGCTCTCGGCAGCCGTGAGCGTCGGGTCAATATCAATGTTTGGCGCGTTCAACCCCCAGCTTCCCCAGGGCACCCAGGAGCAGATGAGATCCGGTTACAAGCCCAGTGTCATAGCATCGCTTGTAATGGGGGGCGCCGCGTCCCTTGCATCCGGGAGCGAATACCCCGTGCTCGCCGGTTTGGGCGCCACGGGCCTCATGATACTGCTCTACGAGATGAGGATACGCGAGGCGGCGGCTGGCGTTGTGTCTCCCGCTGGCGCGGCTCCCGCGGGGGCGGTGCCCTGTGCAACTGGAACCGACTGCTAAGAGGAGCATGATGGTGAATGGGGGGAAACCGAGTAGGCTTCGAGAGGCCAAAGGGCAGCCGAGGAGCGGATCTGCAGCAGGACGCTGCGACTAACGCCCTGATCGTCACCGCCGCCCCCGGAGTGCCCGTGCCCGTCGACGTGACGGATCGCTGGGCGAGGCAGCTGGGGCAGATAGACCTGGCGCGGGTCCTCGGCGCGGGCCTCGCGGCGGGCAACCCCGTCATAACCGGGGTCTACGATGCCGCGGGTAACCGGATGCCTGCGATGGATGTGGCAGCCCGCCCAGGCTTTGTTGATGCAATCGACAGGGCCGCCAGGCTTCTCGGAATAATCTACGGAAACGTAGGTCAGCTACAGCAAGCAGCCACAGGGGAGGCTAAAACCCAGGATTCTAACATCCCGCGGGGCGGCCTCCTCACCCCCGGAACCCTAGTCACGGGGGCCGGTTACGGTGACATAATCAGTTACACGGTCACCAACAACAAGACGCTGCGTTTAAGCAGAATCCTCATATCGGCTACGAAAGCGAGTACCGTCAGGCTCCTGTGGAATGGGGTGCAGTTTGGGTGCGAGAGGTATATGTCCGATGGAGCAATACTTATAGAGCATTTTCCAACAGATTATTACAATATGCTGGGTGATGGAGCGAAGTTGTTCAAGATACAGGCCAAGCAAGACACTGCCTCGTGCACCATACAGGGGGAGTTCTCGGGGGAGGAAACGTAGGATGAGCATACACAGCCAGTACCTGAGGGCGGCGGGAGGGGCGCCAGTCGGACCCGTTCTCCCCATACCCCCCAACGGCATCACGATCGACATAACGCCGCCGAACTTCACCCCGGCGGAGGCGGCGTTCACGGCGCCGATAGACATCACCGCCCCAAACTTCACGGCGGCGGAGATCGATTTCAGCGACACGATAGACATCACCGCCCCAAACTTCACTGGCAACGACAGCGACCTAACGGCGCCGATAGCGTTGAGCTACGTGGTGGCATAGGAGTTGAGAAAAGATGCCGATTGAAATGTTTTTGAGGATAACCGACGTGAAAACGGGGAAGGTGGAGTACTTTGAGAAAAGCCACAGTTGGGACATAGCTTTCATACAGTTGCTATCACTAACTCTATTATTTTCCAACGAAGCTACTGCATCTCCATCTGTTCTCTCAGGTGTAAGCACAGCTCCATATCCAGATAATGTTATAGATACGGGTAATACAGGAAGAACTGCACTTCACAATATAGGTCAACCAGAAGAATTGGATATTGCCGCTCCCGCAGGAACAGTCACGTATGGATTGGTTGTCGGTACAGATAATACTGTGGAATCCTTCATGGATTATAAAATGGGTTCTTTGATCAGTCATGGTGTTGGGCTAGGTAATCTCCAATACGGGCTTGTCCAATTTATTTTTCCTGTAAATGTCGCTGGGACAGTTTCATTAATAGTCACCAGAATTATAAGCAATGGATCAGGGGCACCAATAACAGTTAAAGAAGCGGGAATATACTGTAAACAATACGGCATCGCTACTTACTACTTTTGTTTAGTTAGAGACGTTTTGGGGGCACCGGTCACGATTAACGATGGAGACAGTAAATTAATAGAGTATATCCTTCAAACGGTGAATTGAATGTCTAAACTAAGATTAACCCTAAAAATAATTGATTTAGATACAGGAAAAATTGACTATGAGAGAGAATGTAGGAGCTGGGACATTCAATTCCTCCAAATGCTGTACTTCGTCATGTCAAATTATACTCTTACAAACCAAATAAAAGATGCAACAGGTACATTGAGAACACTTTCTGCTCCTGCGAGAAACGATATACCTAGAGGCCAATTTATAGCCGCTGGATCGGGTGTTGAGGCATACGGTATAATTTTAGGCACGGGTGTAGGTGCAGAGTCGGCACTGGATTACCAGGTCGGCACCATAATAAATCACGGTGTCGCAGGAGGAAACCTATTTTACGGCGATACCGGAGGAACGACAGGATACGAATTTCCGGCGGGAGGGCAGTTTGAAATTCACAGAAACTTCTCAAACGTAAGCGGCGGAGCCATCACAATTAACGAAGTCTGCATATATGGATATTACACTACAGGCGCTAACAACTGGTACTTCTGTTTCTGTAGAGATGTTATAGCAGGCGGCGAAGCAGTCGCAGACGGAACAAACAAACAAGTAAGATTCACGATATCAGTCGACAACTAGGTAATAACAATGGACGTCGACCTTTTCTTAAGAATAAAAGATATGGCAAGTGGAAGGATCGAATACCATAAACCATCACGAAGCTTCGTACTGCAGTTCAGCCAGCTCCTATGCTTACTATTCAAAAACGCAGCCTATGCAGGAAATATCAAGGATACTGGGGGAAATAACAGAACAGGGGCTTTGATTGACGGCAGCGGCGGCAACTGTATAAGGGCCAACGGCGGGCCAGGCACAGTAAACAAGGGAATAGTCGTCGGCAGGGCTAACACCGCAGAGTCAATAAACGACTTTGTACTAGGCACCATCTGCAATCACGGAGTCGGCGCAAACAACATCCTGTATGGCATAACGGAGTTTAGAATGGAAGTCAACGACCCCCCGGGGACTATGACCTTCATATTAGAAAGGGAGATAGCAAACGGCTCAGGTGGGGCGATAACGCTAGAGGAAGTCGGGTTATATCTTGCTCAACATACTGCCGCTGTTTATTATTTCTGTGCAATCAGGGATGTCACAGGTGGAATTGTTATTAACGATGGAGAAAGTAAATTGATACAATATGTTATACAGGTGACTAATTAAATGAAGATTAGACTATACTTAAAAATAGTAGATACAAAAACGGGGAAAGTTGAAGTAGACAGAGAATCGCACAGCTGGGTCATTCAATTTCCACAGATTTTATGCGCTCACATGGCATCTAAATATACGGATCAAATAAGGGATACCGGAAACACTCTAAGAAATTATCAGACCACTGCACAAGCTATTAATGTAAATGCCGCAGCCACCGTGATAACTTATGGCATCGTAATCGGAACCGGGACGACCGCCGAAGACGCGACTCAGTACAAATTGACGACTCAAATAATTAATGGAAGCGGATCAGGCCAGGCAGTCCACAGCGCAGTGACGATCGTGGAGTCGTCTGTCGTAGGGACGACAGCCATCTTCACAGTCGCTAGGACTTTTACGAATAATTATGCCACAGCAGATTTGTTGGTTAAAGAAATTGGGATTTACGCCCAAGTTTCTCTATCAACTACCTGCTACTTTATGCTGGCGAGAGACTTGGAGAACATAACAATCGTTAAAGCAGGCGGGTCAAAGACCATTACGTACACGGTGACGGTGGACAACACGAGTTGAAGGAAAAACAAATTAAGGCTGGAAAAATCAAGGCCCGGCTGGTGATTAGGGACGCCAAAACAGGCGTGGTGGACTACGACTCCGCGCGCGCGAAGGAAAAGCCTTAATCTGCACTGCGCTGAAAATAACGCAGAGGCTCAGTTATGAGCGAGGATCATCAACAGTTCAAAGGCATCCACCCCGAATACTACGCGAAGTGGCTCGCCTACGAGAGGCCGTGGTACGCGGGAAGGATAGCAGCGGCTGAAACTCCGATCCACCCCGCGAGGCAGCCCACGGAGCCGATCATCCGGCCCGAGGAGTATATGCGCCTCCTCCAGGCGAACAGCAGAATCTACCCCGACGGGAAGAAGGCCGTTTACGTGCCCCCAACCGAGGTCAACGCCCCCGAGGCCCAGCCCACCAACCCGGAGATAACCGAGAGGCTCGTCGCCTACGGCGCGCGCGGGTCGCGCCCCTGGTACGCGGACCCCTACGTCCCCTACGTGGGGTGGCCCAATATGTATCTGCAGACGGGGGAGCAGGTCTAACCTCTTCTCGTGCGCGCAGAGGTGGCTTGCAATTCCTTCCCGCGAGGAGCACAAGGCGATTTCTAAAGCCTTCACGGGCCACGAAGCCGACGAGGTACACGGCACCTTGGATCTCCCCTTCCTCCTAGAGAAGTACAAGCGGTTCCTCACCCCCGAAGCCGTCGAGCAGCTCTACGGGGAGCTGCGCCCAAGCAACTCCAAGTACGCGAAGGGCCACCGACAGGCCTTCCACACGCTCGAGGAGGCGATCCTGCTTGGCAACCTCATAGACGGGCGACGGGGCGTGGAGAACGCCCTCCTCCACCTTCTGGCCGATGAAGGATTCCCCACAAAGGAGGACAAGCAGTGGCTCAAACTCATAACCCCCAAGAGGCACCCGCGCAGGTAACTCAAAAACCAAATAATCTTGGCTAAACGGATCCAGAGTGCCCGAACTCTTTTAGAGCGTGAGTTACCCCCCTATAACCCCAATCGCAACTTTTTATAAGCGAGAAGCATTCACCTTATAACGGAGGATTTGAGGGGTTTGGAGGCTGCCGAGAATTCGGGGGATCGTGTCGAGAGGAAGAGCCCGGAGGAGATAATCCACCTGCTGATGGAGAACCTCAGCTCCCAGCAGAAGACCACGGACCAGGTCGCCAAGGCGATAAACAGCAGCTGGGGGACGACCTGGGGCTACCTGAACCTGATCGTCTGGGTGCAGTCCTGCCCGAAGGTCATCAAGGACAGGCTGGGGAAAAGCGACACGTGGAAGAGGGAGTGGGGCAGGATACCTTGAATATCAGCGACACCGCCCCCGTCGTCAAGTGTCCCCGCTGCGGGAAGCGGGTACCAAACGCGATCATGTGCCTCAACTGCGGGGAGGAACTGCACGATCTTGGCTGGGCGTTTGGGGAGGACTAGGCAATCAAGCAGATCACCTGCCCCCGTTGCGGGTGCCCCCGCTTCTGGCTGATTGACAACGGGAACGGCGCCGCCACCGCGAAGTGCATGATATGCGATAAGACCATAAAGCTGAGGCTCGTGGGGGAGGAATCGGAGGATGGGTAGGTACACATTCAGGTACGCGAGCAACCGCCACGAGAAGATCAGGCGAAACCAAATATACGAGGTGAAGCTCAGCAATGGCTACGCGGTCACCTTTCAGGAGCAGGGTAGGGAAACCACGGAGACTGGCGCGGGGGTCCACACCCACATCTGGCTCACCCACAGCGACCTCCAGAGGGTAGGGAGTGTGTGGCAGCACGTCACTGAGAGTGACAGCTACCTCCCCCACAGAACCCATAGCTTCGCCCTCGTCACCGCCTACAGAAGATCAGAGGGGAATCCCGAGGAGTTTGAGCCTGGGGCGGACTTCGAACTCGTCGTTGATCGCAAGCTGAGCCAGACCCTCGTAGACGAGGCTACATTATGGTTAGACTTGGTTATTGAGGTCGCGGACACGCGCGTAGCCATCAGAACCCTCTTCGGCGAGGCGGAGTAGAAGCTTTTATATAACCTTACAACCTTACAACAATTATATGTCAGAGGAATTAACGAGGACTGTCGCCCTCTACAAGAGCGATGCGAACTGGCTCCAATCCGAGAGGGGGAAAGGAGAAAAAATGCGTGATGTCTTCCGCCGTTTCAGGCAGAAATACGAAGAATTGGAGGCCGAGAAGAAGTAATCCCCTTCTATCGTTCCCCGAAGAATGTGGGCAGGGGGGCATCCCTAGCCTGCCCCGTGTGCGGGAGGCCGATCCTAGAGACCGAGTTCAACCTCCACATGATCAACCACGGTTGGGGCCTCGCGGAGGCGTCCCGCGCGCGCGCCAGGGCGGGGGGGAAGCTGTCCCAATGAAGCGTGCCATCAACGTCCCCTATGAATTTAACAAGGCGATGCTGCGCCTCGACAGGCTCAGGTGCGACCCCGAGGACAAGGCACGGCTCCTCCAAGCCGTGGCCCGGAGCCCCCAGGCCGCCCGGCTTTACCTCCACTTCCTGAAGTATGGGTGTCAGGCAATAGACCCCCACGAGGTTGATATGCCCTACCCAACCGTATACCGATTGGTGAAGCTGTTCGAGATGCGGGGTCTGATCGAGAAGGCGGAGTGGCGGAGGGGGAAAAGGGTCTACCCTAGGCGGCTCTACAGGCTGGTGTGCTGAATGACTGAATGATTAAAAGTAAGGAGGCTGAATGAAAAATGAAATGTAAACTTGTTTATCTAAAATCAGGAAAGATGTGGTGTAAAACACACGAACAGGCCTTAATGTATGTCTATGAATTACAAGACGGAACTTTAGGATATCGATGCCAAGTGGGAGAAGATTCAAAATTTAGCCTTCAAACTTCAATAATTGAGTTAGCGAAACCATCCGAGTTTGCATTAAAAGGGAGGGGAGAGGAGTAGGGAAATGGGTTACGCAGCACTGTGGCGGGGAGGCATTACCCTGGTTATGAACCAGCTGGAG
>Ga0315282_10008715_pt1 | contig 16333 bp, 12 predicted proteins | sample YL17G07_20_MG_FD_203693 | JGI IMG/M metagenome (GOLD analysis project Ga0315282, IMG submission 203693) | Sediment microbial communities from Yellowstone Lake, YNP, Wyoming, USA - YL17G07_20 | ecosystem: Environmental > Aquatic > Freshwater > Lake > Sediment | place: USA: Wyoming | collected...
TTTTTCCTGATCTCGGCGGGGATGGTCACGGTCCCCTTCTCGGTTAAGGTATGACTCAAGGCGCATTCACCATACTTTAGGATTTACAGTATTACATTTATTTCTTTTGTAATACAACTAACCCTGATCCAGATTAATCTTCAAAGGTGCGGGGGGAGGGATTCGAACCCTCGAAAGCCTGAGCTAGGGGATCTTGAGTCCCGCCCCTTTGACCACTTGGGAACCCCCGCCCCCAGAGAATAGGACGGCAAACCCCTTAAAACCTATTCGAAGACCCCGCCCGAGAGCCCGGACCACGGGGCTACTCTTTAATACGGCTGAACGAAATCAAGAGCCGGTCCAGATGAAGGTCTCCATCAGCCTCGGCGGCAGCCTCCTCACCAGGAGCCAGGACGCCGACTCCTACAGGAGGTACGCGGAGGCTCTTAGGAAGCTCAAAAGGGACGGACACGAGCTCGTCGTCGTCTGCGGCGGTGGGCTGCCTGCGAGGCGGTACATCGAGATCGCGAAGCAGCTCGGTGGCTCAGGCGAGCTCCAGGACCGGCTCGGCATACTCGCCACCCACCTGAACGCCCTGCTCCTCATCGCCGCCCTCGGCGAAGACGCAGACAAGCGAATCCACAGGAGGGGAGGCGAGGTAGCCAGACACCTCGACGGCAGGATACTCGTAGGAGGCGGCCACATGCCCGGGAGCAGCACAGACTACCGCGCCGCCCTCTTCGCTGCGGCGATAGGCGCGGACCTGATAGTCAACGCCACAGACGTGGGAGGCGTCTACGACAGGAACCCTAAGACCCACCCCGACGCGAGGAAGATGAAGACGCTGACCTTCCCCGAGCTGGAGAGGATCATCGGTGAGAACGTCAGGCAGGCCCCCGGCGAGTACGGCCTCTTCGACCTCAAGGCGGTCAGGTTAGCTAAGAAGATAGGCGTCCCTGTCGTCTTCGTCGACGGTTCAGACCCGCAGGAGATCGTCCGCGCCGTCGAGGGCGGCCACTCCGGCACCGTCGTCCGCGGCTGAGTAACCTATATATGATGTCGTTCAGTTATCTCAGCATCTAAAGGTGAGGCGAAATTGAGTAGCAACCTACCCCTCGACAGGCTACGCGCCAAGCGGATGCTGGAGCAGCTCGAGAGCCTTCAGGGTAGGGGCACGGAGCTCGTAAGCGTCTACATACCCCCCGGGAAGCAGGTCAGCGAGGCCATGAACGACCTCCGCAACGAGTGGGGGACCGCGGTCAACATAAAGTCGAAGACGACGCGGAAGAACGTCCAGGACGCCCTCACGAAGGTCATGGAGCGGCTCAAGCTCTTCAAGTCCATACCGCCGACGGGCCTAGCCATCTTCGCCGGGACCATCGCCAGCAACCAGCTCGGCGTCGGCGACATGCAGACATTCGTCATCGTCCCCCCCGAGCCGATAAGCATCTACTACTACCGCTGCGAGCACCAGTTCATGCTCGACCCCCTCTTCGAGATGCTCCAGTCGGAGGACGTCTACGGCCTCCTCGTCATGGACTCGAAGGGCGCCACCTTCGCCACCCTGAAGGGAAACAGGACGGATATAATCAAGGACATCACCTCCGGCGTGCAGGGCAAGACACGGGCGGGCGGCCAGAGCAGCCGCCGCTACGAGCGCCTCAGGGACATGTACATGAACGAGTGGTTCATCAGGGTCGGCGCCTACGTCACGGACATCTTCAAGCCGATACCGGGCCTGAAGGGCCTCATCGTCGGCGGACCGGGGCCCACCAAGGAGGACTTCCTGAAGGGGAACTACCTCCACTATGAGATGAAGGACAGGGTCCTCTCCACCGTCGACACCGGCTACACTGGCCCGGAGGGGATAAAGGAGATGGTGAGCAGGAGCAGGGACGTCCTCAAGGACGTCCGATGGTTCGAGGAGCGCCGCCTGGTCCAGGAGTTCATGAGGCACCTCGGCGTGGACGACCACCTAGCCACATACGGAGAGCAGGAGGTCATACAGGCGCTGAAGGGGATGAACGTCCAGCTCCTCCTGGTCTCGGAGGACCTGCGCAGGACCCTCATCAGGCTCAGGTGCAGGGACTGCGGATACGTCGAGAACAGGGTCGTAGACTCAGACAAGATCGCGGACTTCGAGGCGAACCTCAGCCAGCAGAAGTGCCTCAAGTGCGGCGGAGGAAACCTGGAGGTGCTTGAGAAGGAGGACCTGATAGAGGCCCTCGCCAAGATGGTGGAGACCTCGAAGGCGGACATGGAGCTCGTCTCGGGCAACACGGAGGAGGGCGAGATGCTCTCGAGGGCCTTCGGCGGCATAGCCGCCGTCACCAACTACAGGACCTACTAGCCCCGCCTCTTACCCACGTAGTCGCCTATTATCGGGTCGACGCGGCTCCAGTCCCTGTCCTCCGCGAAGTCTCCTCTCTCCTCCTCGGTCGTTGGAATGGTCTCGAAGCCGCAATCGTCGTCCCCCAGGATCATGCACCTGGTGTGGATCATCTTCCTGTGCGGGTCGGCGGCCATCGTCTTCGCCGGGTCTATCAGGCAGTAGAGGCTGCCGAGCTCTGGTTCACCCATCTCCCTCATGATCTTGCCCAGCTCGCATAGCGACGGCTTACCCTCGCGGCGCTCCCAGAAGCCGTACCTCGGCAGCGACTGATGGCCCATCTTCGTCCTCTCAGCGACGTACCCGCCGTAGCGTTTTATCGACCTGAGAATCAGCTCCTTCCCTCTCTCCCATCCGAACTCCTCGACGAGCGTCTTCGAGTAGGCCAGGTGTAGCAGGGCCAGGCGCTGGGCGACTACCTTCACCTCGTTCTCAGCCTCCGCGAGCGGCACAGTCTCCTCCGACAAACCGGATCATGGTAAAGAGCGCCCCGGCGACTAAAAAAGTTGGCAACGGCGGCGACCATGACCCGCTCCTCCGACTGACCGGCTGGGCCGTTCGATTCGGCTCGATCGCTCCATGAGTGAGCTCCCGGTGGACGAAGGGCGCCGAAACTCGTTCAGGCGAGTCGCGGCCGATGGGCGCCGTGGGGAAATTCATAATAGTGGATCGCCATCAATATGCTACCAACTACAGGCGGAATGTGGATTCTCGTAAGATGTCTAAGCAGATAGCGGCGAACCTTGGCTTCATGCTGCAGCTGGCGGGGCTAGTGAGCCTCCTACCCGTCGTCGTCGGCCTCCTGCTGAACGAGATTCAGACCCTCCCCGCCCTCTTCCTCGTGACCGTCGCCTTCTTCGCCCTCGGCTTCCTCACGAACTCGCTGTCCGAGCGGAAGGAGCTCGGCTTCCTGTCGTCGATCTTCTTCATCACGCTCTCGTTCATCCTCCTCGCGCTAATCGGCGCCATCCCATACTTCTACGTCGACCCCTTCTCGAGCCCGAACATCCTTGACCGCTTCACGAACTCCTTCTTCGAGAGCGCGTCCGGCTTCACCACGACGGGGTTCAGCTTCATACAGGCCCCTGAGACGCTGCCCTCCTCCCTGCTGCTCTACCGGAGCACCACCGAGCTGATGGGCGGCGTGGGGATCGTCTTCCTCCTCCTCTCGTTCTTCAGCTCCAGGGACTCGCTGGGCCGGCTCGGAGACGCCCTCGGGATAAAGAGGCTGGGGCCGAACCCGAGGACGACCTTCCTCTTCATCCTCATGATCTACAGCGCCTTTATCGCCGCCGCCACATCATTATTCTACCTCATGGGCTACAGGGACCTCATCAGGAGCGGCTCATTCGCCATCGACATGCTCACGGGGGGCTTCGCCCCCTCCACCGGGGCGTTCAGCCAGTACCTCAACCCGCCCGCGCTGATCGCGATCTCCCTGCTGATGTTCATCGGCTCGGTCAACTTCGACCTGCTCTACAGCTTCATCACGCGCAGGCTTGCCGGACTGGACACTTCGGAGATCGTGACCTACGTGATCGTACTCGGCGGCGGGACGGTCTTGCTGATGGCTGCGTCTGGCGTCGGGGTGTTCGACTCCTTCATCCACGTGCTGAGCATGTCATCATCGACCGGCCTCGACTACCTGAACCTTACCACCATGAACGACACGGTGGCGGGGCTCTTCATCCTGCTCATGCTCCTGGGGGGATGCAGCTTCTCCATGGCGGGCGGCATCAAGATGGACAGGGTCGTGGCGCTGGCGAGGTCGTGCAAGCTGTACATCAACGACGCCCTCGGGGAGGAAACGACGCAGCCTTCTGGCAGCTACCTGATCTACGAGTTCGCCCCCGCCCTCCTCAACATCATCGTCTACTTCGCCGTGTTCGCGGCCTTCTCGCTGATCTTCTCCACGATGGGGGTCTCCCTCAGGGACGCCCTGTTCGAGACCGCCTCGGCCCTCACGACGTGCGGAGCCTCCACGGGTGCCACCCACCTCGGAATGCCCATCCTGTACAAGTGGCTGCTCATCGTGGCGATGATCATCGGCAGGGTGGATACCCTGCCCGTCCTGATCAGCGTCGCCGTCGTGTGCAGGGTCGCCATGGTCGTCCTCGGCGAGGTCTCGAGCAGGGTCAAGAGTATGCCGAGGCGCCCCCGGGCTCCTCCCAGAGAAGGGGATCACGATCCCTAGGAGAGCCCCTGAGCGGCAGACGAGGCAAAAGAAGGAGTTTTGACCTCAGCTCCGGGGAGTCGGTATCCACCACTCCTCTCCGCGTGGCGTCGTGATGTACTCCGGCCACCTGAGGTCGACGGGGGCGTCGAAGCCCTTCGGCAGCAGGGGCGCGACCCACTTGGAGCCGCCGATCCCCCCGCCGGTCCTCTCCCTGAACTCGGCCTGGGCCTCCGCCAGCTCCTCGGGCCCCGTCAGGAGGTCGACGAAGGTGGCTGCTATCACCTTGCCGCCGACGTATATGCTTGGGTCTATCGTGCTCCTTATCCCACCCATGGCGAGTGCCGCCCAGCTCGGGTATACGAACCCAGGCTTCGGCGGCCTCAAGATCGCCTTCGCCGAGTATAGCCTGATGCTGGGGCTGTGCCATGTGTAGTCGACGTAGTCGTCGGCGCCGAAGTGCATCTGCCATGGCTCGAGGGACTTCCTCTGCTCAGCCTCGTACTCCTGGGGCGTGGTCAGCCTCTGGCAGTTCTCTGTGAAGGGGTCATCCATGGGCTCTAGGCCGAGGTTCCTCTGGATCTCCCTCCCCACCTTCCTGGCCTCCTCGCCATACCTCGGAGGCCCGACGAGCTCGTAGTTCCTGAAGGTGATGTCGGTCATGGCCCCGTTCGGAAGCCCCACCCTGGTCTTAGTCACCCACCTCGATGAGACCTTGCAGAAGGTTATCTCGGCGACGTGCCTGGCGTTGTTCTCCAGCACGTCGTAGATCTGCTGAGCCATGCCGAGCGTGGGCGTCCTCCAGGCGTACTGGATCTGGGCTATGCGGGGCGGCAGGTTGTCAGAGGTGCACTGGCCGGCGACCATGATGAACTCGTTCAGGGTCCAGTAGGCGCCGTGGGGAAGCATAGCCTCCTTCGTGTACTTCGTCGTCGTGTACATGAGGCAGATGGCGTCGAGGGCCGCCGGGCATCTCCCGCCAGCGTGGCCTCCGACCTTCATCGGCCCCACCGGCTTGAACCACTTCTCCGGCTCCAGGCACTCGAAGGTGAAGATGACGCTCCAGTACGCGCCGTTCTGAGTCTCGAGGAGGCAGGTGTTGAAGCCTGAGGGGTGGTAGCAGATGGAGGCGTCGTGGTCGTCGAAGTAACCCTTCGCCGCGTGGACCGGCTTGGAGCCGCAGACCTTCTCCGCGGGCTCGCCGAATATCTTCAGCGTCCCCTTCAGCTTGTGCCTGTCCATAGCCTCCTTCGCGGCGAGGACGCCGGTCAGGGCGACGGTGCCTAGCTGGGAGTGGGGGTCGGTGTGACCGGCCGCCCACGGGTGGAGGCCGTCCCTCGGCTCCTTGTGAGTCACCGGCTTCTGCGAGTTGCCCGGGACCGCGTCGTACTCCGCGTATGTGGCGAGGACCGGCTTCCCCTCCCCGTAGGTCGCGAGGAAGGCGGTGGGCATGCCGCCGGTCCCCTCGACGACCTTGAACCCCTCGGCCCTGAGGAGGTCGCAGTACGCCTTCGCCGACCTGTACTCGCGCCAGGCCGGCTCAGCGTACTTCCAGATGAGCTGGTGGAAGTCCGACATCCTCTTCTCGTTGGCGTCCACCCAGTCCAGAGCGGTCTTCTTCTCCTTAGAAACCTTCGACAAGTAGAATCATCCCGGATGCTGGATCGGCCGGGACGGGATTTATCATTTTCCCAACCTGATGAACCGGGGAAAGAATGATTGATGGCGGTCAGGCCGCGGTCTCGATCGTGAAGCCGACGCCTGGATGCCCCTCGACCTCGACGCCGCCAGCGCCCCTCACGAGCTCTATCTCCTCGGCCTTCGTCGTCTCCGCAATGTCACGTTCTCCGAGCATCAGGTCCGAGAGCTTCTCCTCCGAGTCGACGTTTATTATGAGCTTCGCCACCGGCCTGTTCAGCGGTATGCCGAGGCGGTTCTTCTCCCTTCGTACATCGCCTATGACGGCTATTATCAGGTCGCCGCTCCTCTCGGCCTCGGGGTCGATGAGGGCCTCGTCTGCGTCCGGCCACCGGCTGGTGTGGATGCTGTCCTTCGGCCCCTCGGCGTAGAGGGTGCTGTATATCTCCTCCGTGAGGTGGGGGATTATGGGGGCGAGGAGCTGCAGCTGCCTCTTCATGGCGTAGTGGATGGTCCGCTGCGCCGCCCTCTTCGTCGATCCCTCGCCGTAGAGCCTGTGCTTCACCGCCTCGAGGTAGTGGTCGCAGAAGACGTGCCATGTGAAGTTGCGCGCGGCCTCGGAGGCGTTCATGAAGTCGCAGCCCTCCATCGCCTTGGTCGCGTCCCTTACCGTCCTCTCCAGCTTGCTCAGTATCCATTTGTCGATGGGCTCTGGCTCCGCCCCGGCTGAGGGGTCGTAGTCCTCGAGCCTCATGCTGGCGAACCTGCAGGCGTTCCAGAGCTTCACCATGAAGCGGCGTCCGTACTCGACGTCCTCCCACCTGAACGGGATGTCGGTGCCGGTGCTTCCGCCCGCGGCTGCCCACTGGCGCGGGGCGTCGGAGCCGTACTTGTCGAAGACCTCGGGCGATGCGACGAAGTTGCCGAGGCTCTTGTGCATCGCTCTACCATCAGAGCCAAGTACCATGCCGTTGGTGAGGGCGCTGTCGTACGCCGTCTCGTCGAATAACGCGAGGTGTCGGACCATCAGGTAGTACGCCCATGTCCTGATGATGTCCTGCCCAGACGGGTGGATCGAGGCTGGGAAGAGCTTGCGCCAGTCGGGCCTGTCCGGCCATCCCGCGTGGATGGCGCAGGTGAGGCTCGAGTCGAACCACGTGTCCATCACGTCCCTGTCCGGCTCGAAGTCGGACGAGCCGCACCTGGCGCATCTGCCCCGGGGTTTAGTCACCTTCGGGTCCACCGGGAGCTCGTCAGGCTCGGCCAGGTGGATCTCGCCGCATCTCTTGCAGTACCATGCCGGCACGGGGGTGGCGAAGACGCGTTGGCGGCTGAGCACCCAGTCCCAGTCGAGGCTCGTCGCCCAGTCTATGAGCCTGTACCTCATCCAGTCAGGGTACCATGTGATCTCCTTAGCCTTCTCAACGACCTTGTCCGTGAGGGCTGTCGTCCTCATGAACCACTGGAGTTGGCTCACCACCTCTATCGGCGTGTCGCAGCGCCAGCACGTCCCGACCTCCTGCTCAAGCGGCTTCTCGTCGCGGAGTAGGCCGGCGGCCCTGAGGTCGTCGACCATCGCCTCCCTCGCCTCGGTCACGCTGAGGCCCATGTACTTCCCCGCGGCCTCCGTCATGTTCCCCTTGGCGTCGATGAGCTTGATCACCGGGAGCTTGAACCTGGCCACGTCGACGACGTCGACCTTGTCGCCGTAGGTGCAGATCATCATGGCTCCGGTACCGAAGCCTGTGTCCACGTCGTCCTTGGCGATTATCGGGATCTTCTTTTTGAATAGGGGAGTCGTCGCCTTCTTGCCTATGAGGCGCCTGTATCGTTCGTCCTCCGGGTGTACTCCTATGGCGACGCAGGCTGGTATGTACTCCGGGCGGGTCGTGGCGATGATGAGCTCCCCGCCGGGTACGCCGAAGGAGACGCTGTAGAGCTTCCCGGTCCTGGAGAGGCGCTCCACCTCGGCGTCTGCTATCGCCGTCTCGCATCGTGGGCAGTAGTTGATGGGGTGCTCTCCCTTGTAGATGAAGCCCTTCTCGTAGAGCTGGAGGAAGCTGAGCTGGACCTTCCTCATGTAGCTCGGCTCCATGGTGCGGTACTCCAGGCTCCAGTCGATGCTGACGCCGAGCCTGACCACGGCGGTCTTCATCTTTGCTATGTACTGCTCTATCCACTCCTCGCAGAGCTTCCTGAACTCGTCCGGCGGCAGGTCGCTGCGCCTGATCTTGTAGGCTTTCTCGACGGCGACCTCCGTGGGCAGGCCGTGGCAGTCCCAGCCCTGGGGGAAGTGGACGTTGTAGCCGCGCATCCTCTTGTAGCGGGCGCGTATGTCGAAGTAGGTCCAGTTCAGGACGTTGCCCATGTGGAAGTCGCCTGACGGGTACGGCGGCGGCGTGTCTATGCTGTACCTGGGGCGCGAGTCGTCGTCCCAGTCGTACCTGTAGGTGCCTCGCTCCTCCCATAGGCACTCCCACCTCTCCTCTGTCTCGAGGAAGTCTATCTTACTCTGCAGGGTCTTCATGCTTATCCCTCGTCTTCCGCGGACGGCTGGGCGAATGGATGCTGTTCGAGTAGCCGTCCAGCCTAAAAACCTTGTCCGCGCCGGTCAGAGTCTCAGGGTCGAGTAGGTGAGCCGCCTTAAGCCCCGGCGGGGGCCTCGACAAAGCGATTCCCCATTTTTCAGCCCTCTTCAGACCGTTCTAGCTGAAAGGAATGGGCTCTCACATAAATATTTTTAGTATAATCCTGGCGACTCAGACGAGCCTAACTCCATTTATTCGACGCCTCTTACCTGTCTTGGGCTTAAGGACGACTAAGTCTGGACGACCCTTGGCTCGTCCTTCTTCCGTGGCCCCTTAAAGGCGATGTCCTCGCCGAGGGTGGCTGTCATCCCGTCCTCAGCGGCGACGACTGGTAAGCCGGCCTCCTCCTCGAGGTAGGCGGCCTCAGCGGCTGGGCCCGCGTTGATCATCTTGAGTCCGAAGTGGGTTATGATGGTGCATCGCGGCTTCGCGGCTCTTATGAGTTCGAGGGCGTCGTCGGTGCATAGGTGGGCCCTCAGAGGGTTCCCCCTCGGCCACATAGTGCAGATGATGAGGAGCCTGAGACCTGAGTAGGCTATGCCTAGCTCTGGGAAGAGGGCGGTGTCGCTCGTGTAGCCCATTTTCCCCGCCTCAGCCTCGACCCTGAGCCCGACGCCGAGGGGGTCGCTGTGCCGCGCCTCGACGGCCTCGAAATCCAGTCCGCCGATCTTGAAGCGGTGCCCCGGCTCGAGCCATTCGACTCTCCCGGCGAGGCCCTGGTGGTAGCGGCTGACGCTGAGGTCGATGCCCTCCCCTCCCTCGAGGACGCTGCGGGAGGCGGCGAGGACCCCGCCCCTCCTGGTGGTTCCTCCGGTCATCGCCTCCACGAGGACCTCGGCGTCCGTGTAGTGGTCCGGGTGGCAGTGGGTCACCACGACGCCGTCCAGCCTCATCGGCGTCAGGCCCGCGTAGATGCTGTGGACGAGGGCGCCTGGGCCCGGGTCGAGGTGGACCTGCGTCTTCCCCTGGGCCAGGCGTATGCCGGCTGTACGCCGTCTCTGGGTGCACATGGCGTGGCGTCCTCCGCCCGTGCCGAGGAAGTGGATGGTCAGCGGCTCCATGGCTGAGGCTTGACGTGGGAGAGTTAAATATTTAACATGGGTCTCGCATCAGAGAAGAGGACGCGGGCCCGTGGCCTAGAACGGCTAAGGCGTCTGACTGATAATCAGAAGATCATGAGTTCAAATCTCATCGGGCCCACCATCTCAATATTCTATATCCCTTGTTTAAAATGCCCCCCAATAAGGCATATGAATCATAAATAATCATACCCTTATTCTTTATTAGAAAAAATAATAAAACCTATTTTTATTTAATTTCTAGGCAATATTGTCAATTCATTAACTTTTCTACGCTTATAATTTGGTTTATAATAAGGATCCTCCCAAATACGTAATTTAATTGATTCAACAATAAACTCATCAGGAAGTAAACAATATTTAAACACGTTTTTTATACCTAAAATCGAGATTGGAACATTCCTAGCTACAAGAGAATTTTCACTATCCTTACTCCTTAACACCAAATCAAAATTTAATATTGTTGAATTTACTGTTTGAATTACGCCGGTATCTAAAGATTCAAGAAGAGTTAATCTATAATTATCGGTAAATCCAAAATCAATAAGATAGGTATTTCGATCGGGGTAATGGGTCTCTAACCCATTTGTATATCTCACAACTGCATGTAAGAATCCATTTCGAGTTTCGCCTGAGAAACGTACCTGAAATCCTATTCTTTGCACATCTTTTGGTATTGATATTTCGTATGTATTTTCTACATTACTTGATAATTCCGCTTTTTCTCCATTAATTGTAATGAATAAAATGTCTAATGCACCATTGATATCAGGAATTGATGCAAGAACATCCATTTTATTAAACTCATAAATACAGTAAACTAGATAATTCACTATTATACCTACTCCTAATAGAAATGAGCCCACTATCCATTGAAAAGACCAACCAAAAATTACAAAGAAGATGCTAAATAAGAAAAAGAAAAAACTGATGAAACCGAAAATACCTTCGGAATATTTTAAAGGTGATCTTATTTCAATTTGATGCTGTAAATCTCTCTTTGCACCATCATATAACGACTTTAAACTTCTATCAAAGGATTCGTAAATAGTAGATTTTTTTTCAAGTCTATCATAAAGCTGATTTAAAGTGTCGCGAAAGTCAACTCTTCGATCATTTTCTACACTAGTTAAAAAAGATGTTAAAATTGAAACAAGAGTGAGAGCTGCTGCGCCTAAAGCTATTGACATATTTATCCAATCATTAGGGTTATAATCTGGTGTTGGTTGATATCCCGCTGCAAGAATTAAGGGAATTATCAATATCGGTACTAATATATATGTTAGTAAACGTTTGCGGCTTAGTGTTTGTATTAGCATACATATTTTAGTCCTTTCTAAAACAATATAAAAACTCTCCCTGATTACACCGAAATAAGTTCGTTTCAAAGTCGACGAATAGGGGTGCGCTCCCCACGATCCTGACACGGGTTAAACCCGTAAACCACTCTAGCGTCGCCCTTTACCACCATTTTTTATTCACCTACCTAAGAATCGTAAGACCCATGAAACACCTTGAGGCACGTTGATAAGATGATGTATATCGAAAGGGTGCCGGGCTTGTGGCCTAGTTAGGCTAAGGCGTCTGACTGATAATCAGAAGATCATGAGTTCAAATCTCATCGGGCCCCCCACTCATAACATCTACAACCCCGCGATCTTTAACTTTCTGAACACGTTTACACCAACGAAATCGATTGCCTGAGTGTACCCCTCTTCTAATGGAGGTATAGCCTTCTTTAACTGTCTCAGTGACCTAAACCTGGGGAAAGTGCTCGCAGATAAGCCTGATAAAATTCACTCTAACTTGTGTGATAACCCACACTAAACATCTTTAATTAGACTATAACGATATCAAGTAGAACTGGGATTTATTTATTAGGTTCAGTAACCAGATTCGTTTAGCGGAGGCCGATGACTGTGGGAAAAATCCAGCTAACCCAAAACCCCGTTGCCAAAGCTGAGATGCTTATTCGTAGACCCGTTGAGGAGGTGTTTGAGTCGTTTATCAACCCCAATGTCACTAGCAATTTCTGGTTTACCAAAGGCAGCGGGAGACTGGAGGCTGGCAAGCAGGTCAAGTGGGAGTGGGAGATGTACAACGTCTCCGCTCAGGTCAGGGTAAAAGACGTTGAGGAAAACAAGCGAATCCTCATCGAGTGGCAGGGCTACGGTGCCCCAACCACGGTGGAATGGCTTTTCACTCCCTACGGAGACGGCGCGACCTTCGTCAGCATTACTGAAAGTGGCTTCGGAGGGGATGGAGATGCCAGAGTGAACGCCGCGCTTGATTCAACGGGGGGCTTCACCTGGGTTCTTGCGGGGCTCAAGGCATGGCTCGAGTACGGCGTCAAGCTCAACCTTGTGGCTGACCATCATCCCAAAGGCCTTAGAGAACGCTGACTGAATTTACCGGACAAGCCACCGACTAAGAGATGCAAATCTCATCGGGCCCACCAATAAAAACCTCTGAAATATAAACATGAGCATATATGGGTAATACTGGAGTCTAAGGAAATGAGATTTAATAACAGTATAAATATTTTAAAAAGAAAAACTAGAGAGTTAATTGACTTTATTTTCAATGACTTTAATGTCTAATTTTTCTACTGATAACTTGTAATTTGCGTCTTTGTGAATTTTAAATGAAACACCAATTTCTTCATCATCTGTCATTTTAACTATTTTAGTCTCAACTTGAGTTATATTTTCTAACATTTCCATTTTATCTGCTTCAAACAAAGCATCACCGAAGGTAATTGTGTAATTGAAGAGAGAAAAACCGAATTCTTTAATACTTATTTTTAAGCCTTCAATAAATCCAAGTTTTTTTTGTTGATCTATTAAAAGTGTAATATTTTTCTTTTTGAAAGTGGCTTGAAAACTTGGTACGAGTCCCCTCGTCTCTCTAACAGTTAATAAGTCATATATAGTAAGAATATCTTGAATCATTTCTTGCGCAGGTAATTTATCTAAGTATATTGGTTTACCAATGTTATTTTGTATATAAACGAGTTTCTCGAATAAATCTAACCATTCTTTGGGAACTGGTTTTATTTCTTTTAAATAAGGTTTTCCTTTCATCTCTCCTTTTTCATTATTAAAAACAAGGGTTTTTCCACTAAGTAGTTCATTTTGAAATTTGAAAAATTGAAGTATTTTTTGTACATAAGTACTTATAAAATTGAATTTGAATCCAAAAGTGCTTTTATTTGTTTTTGTATCAATTGTTAATCTGAAATTAATTGGATTATCATCTCTGGATATTAAATGCACAATTCCATCTACCACTCTTTCTTTAACTAAAATTATATTATCATAATATTTAATTCGATTTCCTTTATCATCTTCAATATAAATATTAGTTGGTGGAAGAGAATTATATTCCGGTTTAATCTCTATAAATCCTACTTCTGGATCGAATTTAATCTCTTTATCATCAATAACAAAATCTTTAATTTTATTTCCGGAAATCCTGAACGATTTTCCGGTTAAATGAGATTCTTTAATTTTATCTAACATACTTATACCATCTTCAAAAGCTCCGTCTTTTAAAGAAAATTTAAAATTATGGGATTTATTTGAAACATCAATTTCATTCCTGAGTTTATATTCGAAATGTATAGTCGGAACATATGTTGGGTCATCACTTAGAGCCTCAAGCATTGCGTTTAATATCGAGCGTATAGTGCTATAATTAGATGCATATCTAAGTGGATGTTTATTTTGTCTATATGCCGTATATATCTGTATCATTTTTAACGGTGATAATATATACATATAATCATCGGTTTTATTTATTTCGTCGATTTCCGATGATATACCAGACATTTTTTCTAGCTGACGTTTGTCGGTTAAATCTCCACATAAGCAAATAAATAATTTAATTATGCCATGTTTTTTTGATGTAGCTATTTGAGCTTTTACGGTGGAAGTAAAATTTTTATCATAAATATCGTTATAACTTTTAACCTGAAAACCAATTTTAACGTTAGATGATAGAAATTCTAAAATTACGTCTACACCTTCATCCCTTAAACTTTGTGTGATGAACGAATTGGTTGGTTCAACCATGACGAGCCTATTTTCATCGATCCAATAATGAATTGCATCACATAAATTTTCATGAGTGATTTCCTTGAACTGGGAAGTCGCTTCCTTTTCACCCGATTTAATGTTAAAAGTCGGGTAAAGTCGGTTTAGAACAACTTCAATTTTTTCCTCGGCCATTTTTCAAACGTAACTTATTTTTTTTAATTTAAAACGTTATGCATGACATCCATGCATGTATGAAAAAAGATATTTTGGAAAAAATGGATAAGCCAAAATAATATTACTTCCATACTTATTCCTTTATTGGATAGAAAAGGCGTCATCAAAATAGCTAAGTCAACGCTCTCGGTTACTTTTCGACTCCTCAACTCATCGAGCAGCTCCCTGTAGGTAATTTTATTGCGACTTTTTGGAGAGAAATATTCTTCGAGGAGAATTTGAGTATATCTTAATGCCACTCGAGAACTAGGCTAAAGATTCTCCTTCTTAAGCGACAAAATAGCTACACACTCAAATCGATCATCGCCGTCGATAAAACCGCAGCTGAAGCACTCCATATAGAGAACTAAGGAGAAACTTTCCTCCTCGCGCTCTCCCTGCTTTTCCCACCATCACCCAAACGCCGCCTATGCTCTATTGACAAACACACCGAGGCACTAAGAACAAGCTAAGAGTGCTCTAAGAAAAGGGGACCCAACCAAACGTAAGATTGAGAACAACCGATCACCACTATATTTAGTCCTTTACTCCTCAGCTGCAGGACAAATCAATTATACAAATTATGCTTAGATGCCACCATGTGGTTGATCATCCTCTACGCGATCACCCAAATCATCCTCTGGTTCATCTACCACGACTTCAGCGCCCTGTCCAAATCCTCCGACATTTTCGCTATTCTCTCAACATTGGACATAATGAAAGACTCCTCATCATTCGACTATCTCCTAGATCAGTACGACAAATACCTACAAAGCTACATACTTAACCAAATCCTATACGATGTAAGAAGCATTCGTAGAAAAGTAGTCAGTAAACTAGACAGAATCTTCGGAAAAGGATTCAGAACACTCCTCTTCACCATCATTGCACTGGCTCTAAAAATCTACTCATGATCAACTAAGTTCCATACAAATGAGAGCTATAAAAGAGTGAGGAAAAAAATATTCGTTCACTTCCTGACAAAACTATCGATTGGTTATTTCACCGTTAAACGGAATCTTTTTTCTGTATCTCGTATATCGGGGTTCTCTCTAAGGTAATCATCAGCCATCGCGAAATCAGTATCTATCGATAGCAGAAACCTAGTTGAGCTAAGTAACTGAATAGAGTTATGGTACTTCACATTCTCAACATCTGTGATCTTCCAGTTCTCAGGGAGCTTAGCATACGATGTAGGATCATAGTAAAGAAGTGAAAGCCTTGGTGTTAGCGGGAAGTACACCTGGATGCCTCTGCTCAGCAACCCCAAGTTCCCGAAAGGTCTCAGATCCACCGGGTTGTATCTGGTAACAGGGTTATCTGAGGTCCAGAAAACCATCTCAGACTCGTTCTGAACAAGCACACACCTCAGAGAGCTCAGCATCCTAGTGAACTCAGGAGCATCCACAAACATAGACTGCTGCCACCACTTGTAGTACTCCTCATTTTGGCGATCCTTAATCTCATCATACAGTTTTTCGCCCTCTCTCAAACCCCTTTCTACAAGAGCACTCTTAAGCTGAGCCAAAATATTCCTCAGCTCTTCTCTCATACCCCTAGTCCTGAGCTCCTGAATCACCACATAATAATTTAAAACAATTCTCTCCTGCTTCTTAAGACTACCCAGATCCTCAGACTCAATCAGCTTATAGATAACTTTACTACAATTCCTCTCAATACCCGCTAATCTCCGCTCAGTCTCGTTCTTCGGATGCTTATAAATCTCGTAAAACCCCTTTTCACACGCAATATTTTCTACGCTAGCCGGGAACTTTCTAGAGTTAGTGATATCATAACAGTTAATAACTCCTTTACTCGAAAACCCCCCTAAATAGAACCTTGGTACATAGTGCTGCATCTTAACAAAGCTACTCATAGAGAAAAATTCCCTCACCCAACATTAAAAATATTCATCTAATCCAACTTTACATGCCAAATACAAAGCAGTAAAACATTAAGAATACCAATAAATTAACACAAGCAAGTAAATTAAATAAAAATAGCCAATTCTTCAGGCCCACACATCTACCCACTGTTCTGACACCTCAAAAAAATCGAATACCTCCCATCCCCTGATTGGGTCTTCGTTGCTTGGAAAAATCAGGCCTGATAGACGATCTCTCCGTTCAGGATCGTCGTGTAGGCCTTCGTCTTCTTCATCTCCCTCTTGGCCTTCTCGACGCTCCCGGCGTCTGTCTTCGCCAGATGGAACTCGGGCTTGGTGATGTCCATCGGCA
>Ga0315282_10008716_pt1 | contig 16333 bp, 13 predicted proteins | sample YL17G07_20_MG_FD_203693 | JGI IMG/M metagenome (GOLD analysis project Ga0315282, IMG submission 203693) | Sediment microbial communities from Yellowstone Lake, YNP, Wyoming, USA - YL17G07_20 | ecosystem: Environmental > Aquatic > Freshwater > Lake > Sediment | place: USA: Wyoming | collected...
GGTCCAAAGCTTTTTGGCTACTTGCGCCTGTTCTATTGCCGTTCTGCCCACTTTTGGTTTAAAAACCGTGCCCAATATCGGCATGGTACGAGATTTTTCATTTTGGGAAAGCAAGTCTCTTACACCTTCTATTCCGTATCTTGGCCCGGGGAAAGAATCAACCAGTTTTTTGGGAAACCTAATATCAATAACCCTTATACCACCCACCATTTTCATCCCTGCAATATTGCCGCACGGACCAGCCAAAAATCCAGACATATTACCCGCTTCAAAAAGATCAGTCTTATAGGCAACCTTGAAAAAATGACCGGCAGTGTCAATATCATAAACCAGAGCTTTGTAATTTTGTGCATTTTTTATCCCAGAGTCAGGACCTGTATCTACCTTTGTCCAAGTGCCTGTTGAGGATTCGGCGGCTATCGAGGCAGCTGCATCTACAAACTTTAAATCATCAATTCCTTCTGCCAACTCAAGTTTATACTGCACCAAAACATAGTTTTCATCCGGATTATCCGGTTGCCAATAGGTAGGAGCGAGATAGTTGAGTTGAACAGCCACGGTAAAAATTTACAGTTGCAAATTGTACTATTTATAAAGGTTTTTCTTTTTAATGTATTCCTCTACTTCCGGAAAAACCAAACCAGAAATTGCCATTCCTTTTTTTACCCTTTCGCGTATCAGTGATGAGGAAATATTACTAAGAAGTAGATTGCCCGGCACTTTATGGAACCCGGGAGGAAGAATTCTGATGGGATAATCTTTGCGCGGAAAGACAACGAATTCTATCAGCCTTGAAAGTTTCTGGTAATCTCGCCAACGGGTAAACTCCATTAAAGCATCCGATCCCACCACCCAATAGTAACGGTTATTGGTGTCTTTTTTAAGCTCCTGTACAATCTGAATGGTATAAGTGGTCGTCTCTTTTGCCGCGGCAATTGTTGAGAGTCTTAATCTCCCTGTTTCTAAAAAGTGCAACATCTCAATCCTGTCGGAAGCTCCCGCAATAATTGGCTTAAAAGCGTTCGTGTAATCAGGTAAATACCAAACCTGATCCATGCCTTTAACATTTTCCAGAATCTGCTGGGCTGTCCAAAAATGCCAAAGATGCGGCGGGTCAAAACGACCACCAAGTATGGCGATGTTCATAAGTATTAACAAGTCACTTAATTAACTTAGGCTTGCCCCGAACGGAGTTGAAGGATGACTTAGGTAATAACTCTTGAATCCACTGGGTAATCCCGACAACAATCGGAAAAGAAAGTGCGCCTTCCGTCTGTACCCATTGCCAAAAACTGCCGCAGGATGGACAGGCTTTTGTCAGACCATAGAGGATAAGGTCTAAAAAGAGAGTCAGAGGCAAGATTAGAATAAATAATGCGATTTTTTTAAATTTCATTATTCTTATTCGTATTGTCAGTTTAATTTTTTTGCGGCAAAAAGGCAAGAGAGGCAAAAAGAGTAAAAAGCAGTTGTCCTTGTTGCAAAGTGAAAAGATAGTGGTCAAAAAAACCCAAAAGCGCAAGCTGAAAAATAACGGTCGTCACCAATGGATTGGTTTTAAGACTCTTGGCAAGAAGATAAAAAATAAACACCATAAATATAGCAAATCCGACAATACCTAATTCCGCAAGTATCAAAAGATAAACATTGTGTACCGGCTGAAAAATATAAAAATCAAAAACCTTGGGAAGATAATCTTTTGCTTTTATCACAAAATTGTTAAGCCCCACACCAAAAAGAGAAGATGAGGAAACCATACCGATAGTTGCACTAATCAGCTGGGAGCGCTCAACAAAGCTTTGATGTTTTAAAGGTAAGAAAAAAAATAAAGATACACTAATAAGTAGTAGAGAGTAAAAACCCACAAGAAAAGCGTTTTTGTGTGCCGCAAGAAAAGAGCTAACCGCATTCTTTCTGTTTACGACTGTAAATAGCATGCCGAAAAGAAAAACCGACCAGGCGGCTCGACTGAACGTGAGAAAAAGAGCAATAAAACCCAGGATAAAAACGAGCTTAAACCAGATTTTTAAAATTTTATTGATCTTTTTATTAAAGATTAAAGCTAAGATTATCGGAAGTACTGTCGCCAGAAATCCTCCCAAAACATTCGGATGGGGAAAAGTGGCATAAGGGCGAAGAAGTAATCTCCCGCCAACCGATAAGGCAGCTATTCCCGGAGTTGACGCGTAAAAGGTGCGTTCTCCCAGAAACCATAAGATTCCGCCGACTGACCGCTGCATGATAAATTGCAGGACGGCAATTATCGAGGAGTAAACCACGCCTACTGAAAGGGAAAACATAATAAAGTCAAACTTGGGCTTAATTTTTAAGATCACGATGCCAAGAAAAATAAACTCGATAATTTTTATCATTTTATACAAAGCCACCCATTGATTGGCAGCAATTAAAATGGAATTAACAAACAGATAACCAATAACAAAGCACCAAACCCAAAATCCCCTGTCTATCCGCCAGGTAGTCAAATTCAAAATTATCAAGAATATAATTATTATGTCAGTTAAATATAGAGTGGGCGTCAGATAATCGCTTCTTATTCCAGAGATTAAGGAAAAATTAAAAAAGAAATGGCGCCCAAGTTGCGTTGGAAGAAAGATGACAAGAAGGTAAAAGAATGCCCGTTGAGTTTTTTTTATCACTAATTAGTCTCGTTTGTTTTTGGTGAAATCGTAATCCGCCTTTCTTTTCCAACCCCGTTAGACTGGGAAGTAACTTCTTTATTGTCTGTCAGCATGACATGGACAATTCTCCGCTCAAAGGGAGTAAGATAGGGTAAAATCACCGGCTGTTTTGTCGAGATAACCTCAGCTACGATCCGATTAACCATCTCTTTAATACTCTCTTCTCTTCCTTTGCGGTAGTTGCCAATATCCAAAATCACGCGTATCCATTTGCCGAGTTTTTTATACAAAATCACACCCAAAAGAAGTTGGAGACTGTTAAGTGTTTCTCCGTGACGGCCGATAAGTAGTCCTGTTTCTGTCGTTTCTATATTTACCTTATAATTATCATCCGAGCTTTCTTCCTTGCCTACCTCTACTTTAGCCTCAATTTTCAGTTGGGTGAACAAATCTGAAAGAATAGTCTTTATTTCTTCATCAACTGTCGGTGTAGTTTTTTTCCTGACCATAAATTATTTTTGCGAGGTTTCCTTCTCCATTTGTTTATTGACTTGATATTGCTGGATTATACCAAAAATCGTAAACGTGTTCCAATAAAGAGAAAGACCCAACGGAAACGAGTAGGCAAAAAATCCGATCATCAGCGGCATCATAAACGACATCTGCTTCTGCATCGCCGCACCCATATCATCATCTTTTTTCTCTGTTTTCTCATTTTTCTGATCTCTGTTTATCTTGAGCGAAGTCGAAGGAATTTCCGATTTCTGATTTCCAACTTGCGGCATCATTATTTTCGTCTGCCAATACTGCAATAAGGCAGTAAGAATGGGTACAGTAAGAAGTAGAAATCCGTATTTTTGCCACTCAGAAGGCCTATGGGCAAGATTTGTTCCCAAAAAGTAAAGATCAAGAGAATTGATTTTTAAAAAGGCAAAATAGACTACTTTATTTATCTCCTCTACAACCTTTCCCATATTACCATTACTAAGAAGTTGAAAAAAAAGATTGTAAAGAGCAATGAGAATCGGCATCTGCAAAAGAAGGGGTAGACAACCGGCTGCCGGATTTATGCCGGCTTCCTGGTAGAGTTTCAACTGCTCTTGATGAAGCCGCTGCTTGTCGTTTTTGTAAAGCTGATTGAGTTTGTCAAGCTGAGGTTTAAGCTTATTCATCTTGTGCGCGCTTTTCAGCTGAGTCCTCATCAGAGGATGCAGAATAACTCTGATAATCACGGTCATCACAATCAGGGAAAAACCAAAAGCGCCGGGAATCCCCAAAATTGTCAAAGCCTTATAGACTCCCACTAAAACGTTCAAGATGGGTATGACAAATATTGCCGTAAAAATATTGTGCGTGTCAAACATATTATTTCACCGGATCATGCCTCTGGGCAAATAACGGATTGCACCGTAAAATCCTTCTTATTCCTAAAAATAATCCTTTTATTGTACCATAACGGACAATGGCCTGATAGGTGTACTCGGAACAGGTGGGGTAAAAACGGCAACGGGTGGGAAGAAAAATTCCGGAAAGCGGATGGTTTTTTTGATAATACCTGATCATAAACAAAATAATGATCTTCATAATTTAAGTAAGCCTTTTTCGCCAAAAATACGGTCTATCTCACGGTCAACAATAATCTTATCTTTTTTATCAATTATTCTCCTGAGTTTAATAATCACATCAATCGAGGAATCTATTTTCGTCAGTTTCTTTCTGATTGCCTCAATAATAATTCTTTTAGTTTCATGGCGACATGACGACCTCTTGTCAAGAAATTTAGGAACACTCACGTAAAAACGGGGATTCCCGGTTTGGGAAACTTTCAGCATGATAATAAAAAGGGGCAAAATAAATCTTCTAGCATGTTGAGAATTTTTGTAAAATTCAACTATTGTAAGGCGGAATTTTTTCGGAAGCATTAGATTAAAGCGTTAGACGTTTTCTTGCTTTTGACCGTCTCCTTTTTAAAACCATCCGTCCACCACGGCTTTTTATTCTTGCCCGAAAACCGTGAGTTCTTGCTCTTTTTTTCTTTTTTGGCTGATAAGTACGCTTAGGCATTGTAAGTTACAATATTAACATATTTATTATTAATTATAAATCCCCATCATGAAGTGATTGGGTAATTTTAAGAAAGTATCATTTTCGCCATATTGACAACTGTGGATAACTTACTTAGGATGTGGATATCTTTCTAATAAATATTTCTTATGACAATAGAAGCGCTTTGGCAAATAGTTCTTGCTGATTTAGAAATCCAGGTAGGCAGGGTTGTTTTTCAAACGTTCATCTCACAAACCAAACTTCTGAGTTTAACTAATGAAACAGCGGTTATCGGCTGCAACCAACCGCTTCTTATCAGTCTTATTGAAAAAAGATACTCACCGCTAATAAAAAAAACCCTTGATAACTACACCAAAATTGATACTAAACTCGTCTTTACGGCAACCACCATAAAGCCAAAAAAAAGTTTGGAGGGACCCCTTTTCACCATAAAAAGTACAAGTGGGACGCCAATTTTTTCAATCAAACTTAATCCAGATTATACTTTTGAAAATTTTGCTGTTTCCTCATCAAATCAGATGGCTTATGCTGCGGCAACAGCTGTTGCCAATACACCCGGTACATCATATAATCCCCTTTTCCTCTATGGAGGAGTAGGTGTGGGAAAAACGCATCTGATGCAGGCAATCGGACATCAGCTTCTTAAAACAAATCAGGAGTTTAAAATAATATATTGCACAGGAGAGGATTTTACTAACGACATTATCGAGGCAATCAGAAATAAAACCACTGTTACCTTCAAAAAAAAGTATCGGAAACTGGACGTTTTGCTGATAGATGATATTCAGTTTATCGCCGGAAAAAATACGGTCCAGGAAGAATTTTTCCACACGTTTAACGCCATTCAACAATCCCGAGGACAGATAGTGATGACCTCTGATAGGTCTCCTGAGGAAATAAACAAACTTGAGGAAAGATTAAAATCAAGATTTGAAGGAGGATTGACAATTGATATTGGTACACCTGATTTTGAACTGCGAACCGCCATTTTACTTATCAAGGCAAAACAGAGAAACATAACCCTTCCCATTGCCCTTGCAAAAATCATTGCCGCAAGCATCGAAAACACAAGAAAACTCGATGGTATGCTTATTCGCATCTCGACTGAATCTCAAATGAATAAGATTCCCATTGATGAAGAGTTGGTTAAAAAAGTTTTGGGGAAAACCGTAAAAGAAACAAAAAATATAAAAACCATTAAGCCTGAAAAGATCATTGAGACGGTAGCATCATATTTCAATCTCAAACTCTCACAACTTAAAGGCGCCAAAAGAGACCGTTCCTATGCTCTCCCTAGACAAATACTCTATTTTCTTCTCCGCTCAGAACTAAACTCACCCCTAACTGAAATCGGCAATCTTCTTGGAGGACGCGACCACACCACTATTTTACACGGAGTTAGAAAAATCAATGGATTGTTATCAACAGATGAAAACATACGTGGGGATGTTTTGGGGATAAAACAAAGGTTGTTTGGATAATTTTCTTAATTTATCAACTTATCCACAGACCTAGTTATTTTATCCACAAAACTATCCCCTAAAAATTTTGATTTTATACACATAAAAATTTATTAAAATTTTCTTGTCCTTGACTGTTGAACTGAAATTTCTTAAACTTATCAACACTCTCTACTACTTTTATTACTATTAATACTTATATGCATTTTTTTATACTAAAAGAGAACTTAAATAAGATCTTGTCGATAATTGCCAGAAATATATCACTGAGACCCCAACTCCCAATTCTTGCTAATGTTCTTTTTAAAACTACTGACGGTCAGCTTAAAATAGCAACCACCAATCTAGAGTTAGGTATAATATTTACCGCCCCGGCAAAAATAGAGGAGGAAGGAGAAATAACTATACCCGGAAAAATCCTTTCAGAATTCATCGCCACTTTAGATGCTGACAAGATTGAATTTATTCTTGAAAAGACAAAACTTATGGTTCGAACAAACCGGACAAAAGCATCTTTTACCACAATTGCCGCTTCTGATTTCCCTTCATTTGCTTATGATTTGAAGATAAGCAATGCTTTTTCTTTTAAAAAAACAAAAGATGCGATTTTACGGACAACCTTTGCCGCTTCAACCGATGAAGGAAGACCAGTATTAACAGGGGTAAAAACAGTTATCAAAGAAGGAAAAATAACTTTTGCTGCCACAGATGGATACCGTCTCTCGATAGAACAGGTGGACATTCCGGATAAAAAAGAAGAAAAACAGATAATACTACCAGCAAAATCACTTTCAGAGGTGGTTCGTATTGCACAAGAGTTTAAGGCGGAAGAAATCGGATTTTCTGTGGTTAACGAGAAAAATCAAGCTGTCTTTTCTCTTCCTAACACCTTAGTTTTTACGAGAATCATTGATGGGGAATTTCCTAATGTAGAGAAAATTATTCCTGATGGGTTTAAAACAAAAGTAGTGGTTGACCGTGAACAGTTTATCCAGTCAGTAAAAACCACTTCACTTTTTGCCAGGGGTGGAGCCAATATTATAAGGATAAAAATAGAGAAAGAAGGATTGAGGCTTAAAGCGGTTACTCCTCAAATCGGAGAAAATGAGGATTTTGTTGAAGCGAAAATTGAGGGTGAAGAAACAGAGACTGCCTTTAATTTCCGCTTTCTTCTTGAAATGCTAAGTGTAATTCCGGGTGAAAAATTGGTATTTGAAACATCTGGGCCTTTAAACCCTGGGGTTTTTAAATCTTTCTCCCCTACTTCCTCTTTTCTCCATATAATTATGCCCGTGCGTATTCAAGAATAAATTTCTTTACGGTTGATATTGGTCGAAAGAAAGTTGTATTTTTTGAGGAGTAAGATATTCTTTTTCAAAAACTTCCCATGATAAATCAGCTGGGGTCTCCATCCCGCTAAGCGGGATTGGGGAATTATTTAAATATTCTTTTTCAAATTCTTTCCATTTATCTACCATGGCTTTATCAATTGTTTGAGAAGATGAATTTGGAGCTTTGGCGATCATTGGGTTGTTTGGGGTATAAGGAGAAAAGAGAGAAGAGCCGCCAGTTAAAAAGAAAATCATAAATATAAGTAACCCAACAATACTACCCACTACAAAAAGAGCGGCCAAGAGGGCAAACTTCTCTAGATCAACACCTGTTAAACCCTTAATAATATCATTGACAGTATCTATTACCGTAAAAACACCTCCTGTAGCAGCGCCTAGGCCAATTTTTTTGGCTGCAAACCCCAAAGCCTTCAGTCCCCATGTTGAGATGTTTTTAAATAGTTTTTGGCCGAGACCGCTAAAAAAACTTGTGACTTTGCCTAATCGGCTGGCGATAGAACTAAACCCAGGACTTGTTCGTGAGAGAAATTTACTTAACAAACTTTGGGAAGGAATAAAAGAAGGTGCGACTTGGGGTATGGGAGCTTTCGGTTGAATCGGTGCTGCCGGTACAGCGGGAGGTGGTTGAGGTGGAGTTGTTATTTGGGTAGCGGGTACGGCTGGTTTGGTCACCGGTTCAATCGGGGGTGGCGTAACGTCAATCATTACCTGTCCTGTTTCCACATAAAATATGGCTCTATGTGTTTGTGAGGTAGTGGGAACAGGTTGATTTGGATCAAGTATGGTTTTGACAACCTCTTCTCCTCTTTTTATAACCGTACCTTTAAGTTGTTCGATTGCTTGTTGCCTATCTTTTTGTAGTTGTACTCGTAACTCCCTCTCTTCTTTTTTACCAAAGCTGACGTTGCGCTCTCGGTAAACTCTGCTTGTTTCTACAATTAAAGCGTTATCTATAGTTTGACCGGGATGTTCTTTCAGCCAGTTGCCAATAGCGGTTCTGAACTTTATCCTATCTGTAGGTGTAAGATTTAAACGATCCATTTGATTTTGGATTGAGTGGTTGTTGACAACATGGTGTACCCGACGAGCGACAGCGGTAGCACGAGTGGCGCGGTCAAATTCTGTCGAAGTGATTCCCGTGTGCCAGAATAAAAATCCTGTCCCCACCTTATCTTGGCGAACTCCTTGTTTTCTTAACTTCTTATCAACAACCCTTAAAGACTCGCGGATAACTTGCATTTCCTGTGGATTTCCAAAATCAAGAAGTTTTTCCGCTAGTTTTGGATCCTTAATTGTGTTAAAAGCGTTTTTTACCTTAACAAACCTGTCGGTTTTATAAAGAATGAAAGTGCCAAAAAGCTGCGCCAAAACATTGATTTGTCCAACGTCTTGCTGGCTTATATCTTGCTGATAAGCTTGCGTTTGAGACCTTTCCTGTGTGGTTGATTGATCGCTTTCCTCTAGTGGATTAGCTTGGACATTGCTGCTCATTATTACCATTATACTCTAATCAACAAAGCGGCCAATAAGGATAAGCTTAGACCAAATTGACGGTTGGTTCGTGAGTGGTGGGTATAGTAGCTTCTTGAGGTTTGCTGGTGGCTAGGTGATACTCCTCAGGTGAGGCAATAATCTGCATGGCCACATGTGAAGATCCGGCAAAAAACAGTCCTTCGCCCACATTGGCTGAAAGAAGATAATGTTTTTCCCCGCCCGAAAGATAAAATATCTGCGTCAGCTTATCAATGGCTGCCGGAGACTGTTTCAGAAGAATCTGCAAACTTGAATTATTAATGATGGCTTTGCCATGATCTGTAGCGACGAAATCCTCGACGTCCTGAGTAATGGTGGTGACGCCTAAATAATATTTGCGCGCTCTTTTACAAAGACCGTAAAGAAAACTTGCGCTGTCCGGATGTTTCATAAGATACCAGGCTTCATCGACAACCAAGATCCGTTTTTTGACAGATCTTTTGACTTTTGTCCAGATGAAATCAAGAATAATAAACATGACAATGGGACGAAGTTCCGCCTCAAGTTCTTTGATGCTAAAGACAGTGAGCGGATTTTTCAAATGAATATTTGACTGTTGATTAAATATGCCGGCCAAAGAGCCTTTGACAAACTTTTCCAATCTTTCAGCCAGAAGCTTTGCTGATTGCTCCTCCATACCTAAGAGCGTTTTGTAAAGGTCTTCGACGAGAGGCGGCTCATTTCTTTGGGTGGCAGGATCGGGCGTAATCCCCTTTTGCTTATAAGTTAAGACGAGCGCCCGGTCCAAAATCGCGCTTTCCTCAGGAGAAAGTTCTCCCATCACCACTTTCATCAGTCCATGGAGAGATAAAATTTTGATTCCCAACTCGTTTTCTCCCGGCTCAACGACGCCGGACAAATCAAAAGGATTAATTTTTATTGGAGAATTAAAGGAAAATTCGATTAAGTCTCCTCCTAAGGTTTTACACAGTTCTCTATATTCCCCTTCTGGATCAATCACCAACATTTCTGTGCCAAACAAAAGCTGGCGCATTGTTTCAAGTTTTACCAGGAAACTTTTTCCTCCGCCTGATTTGCCAAAAACCACACAGTTGTAATTTTCCAGAGTGAAGCGGTCAAAAATAACCAGGCTTCCATCATGTTCGTTAACTCCATATAAAACTCCTTCATTAGCGGTTAAGGCGGCGGTTGTGAAGGGAAAAGTAGTGGCGAGGGAGGTAGTGTCTATATTTCTGGTGACATCAAGCGTATCATAAGCCATGGGGAGGGTTGATTTAAAACCTTCTTCCTGAGAGAGTGTGGCGTGCTTGGGAATAATCAAAAGGGATCCCAAAGTAGATTCGATCTCTTTGGAAATCCTGTTTAACTCATCCAAGGTTTCTTCAGGAATGGTAACGTATAAGCCAAACTGGAAAAAATGTTCCGCTCCTTTAGCAAGCTGGGCCTGAAGGGCAAGAGCATCGTCAAGAGCCACCTGTACTGAAGGATCCACGACTCTACCTCGTTTCATATCTGTCTGTATTGTTGCTTCCATTTCCGCAATTTTTCTTTTGAGATCTTCAAGAATGACTTTTGATTCTGTCGGGTAAATAAACATGGAAATAAACAAGGAATGGTCAAAAGAAATAAGTGGATGTAGCCAGTTGGCAGAGACATAGCGAGGATAACCGGCGACAAAGAGAGTGCGGTAGTAAGTGTTGTTGACGCGTAAATGGTCAAAATCCACTTCCACGTAAGACGGGGCAATGACGTCTTTGACCGAAACTGCACCTTTGGCAAATTTTTGGGCGGCAAAAGCAATTTTCTGCGGTGTTGCCGTCGGGGTAGCGCTATGAATAACGGCAGTAGCGGGAGCTCCTGGTACTGTCGGTTTTACAGTTGCTGCCGTAACGACCGAAGTTGGTCCTTGTCCTTGTTTATTCTTTTTTCCAAAAAATAAGAAGCTCATACTGGTATTCTTCCCAATCCCTCTACCATCGGTTTGGTGTAGCCGGCCACTTCAGCCAATCTTTCACCGGTATAGGTAGGGTTGTAAATATTATAGAAAAACTCAACTAACTCTTGAGTGACAAGCTGTTTACCTTTAATTCCGATTCTACCAAGCTGACGGAGAATATGGTCGCGTTTGGGTAAAAGGGCTGTTTTGGCGCGGGAGATAATGTAATCTTTGGGAAAAGGCAGCTTTTTTTTCTTGCCCATACCAAAAGCGCCTTTGACTCCAAGTTCCAAAGAAGAAAAAGGAATGATAAGATAGAATTTTTTTTCCAGAACTTTATTGTCTTTGACAATCGAGAGGATAAATTCGCGATAGCGACGCAGTCGGTCTTTGATGACGGGATTTGGCTGTTTTGTTTCCTCCTGGGAAATAAGCTCAATATATGAGGAGATATCCATGCGTTTGGACATCACGCATATTTGCAGCGGAAAAGAAAGTGAATTAAGAAGAGCTCCGTAGGCATAGATTAAAGCGTCCTGCTCTTCTTCTGCAAGCAGGCCGAAATTGACGGCCGCGGTTTGGATGATGGTTGCACAGGAGCCGTCACGAAGCAAAACGATATCATCAACGATATCTTCAATATCGAGAAATTCTTGTGTTGTCGCTCTGATGGGTACTGATATTGGTTTAGCCATATGTTTGGATTATACCGTATTTCCGAATAACTCTTTGGTCAGTTTTTCTCTCATCAACTCCTTTTCTCCTTTGGCGGTGATTTCAATTGGCAAAAGTATCTTGCCTGAAAGAGAAATTTCGGCAATATCAAAAACAAACCTTTTTAAGGGATCCTCCATTTCCAAATGATATGTTCCGTTTGGAAGCGGAGTGGCTATTTTAAACTGACCGAGTTTGTTGGTTTTAAGCGCACGAAGAGGCAGACCATTTTTGTCTTTAATGGTGACAATAATATTGGGAAGAAGTCTTTTTTGCATATCCTGGATTACGCCAAGAATAATATTGGGACCTTCTGGCTGGTTTGGCATTGTGGCAGCGGTTTTAGTAGAAACCATTTTGACGGTAGGTTCTGTCGCCTCCTTGGCAGGAACAGGTTTGACCACTCGAGATTCGGGCTGCTGCGCTTTGATAAGCATTTGTTTAAGAGTATAAAGCTCCTGCTCTAGTTTTTGTTTTTCTTCAGCCAGCTGCGAAAGTTGTTTTTGAAAATTTTGCATCTGAGTTGCTGGTGGGGTTGGGATAGGAGGTGGTGTTGTCATGGGAGGTGGCGTTGCGATGGGAGAAAGAGCAGGTTTATCAGATAAAACCTGTTTTTGGACATAGGGAATTTGTGGTTTTTCGATCGGTTTGAAAGGTATAGGTTTTGGTACCGGTTGCTTTGGTAAAGAAACAGGCGGTTTCATTTGAATGGTTGGTGTAGGTATAGGTGTTGATCCGACCACAACTTTTGAAAGATTAAACAGTGACATGGTGTTGTCAACGAATTTTTTTTCGTACGCATTGAGCGTTTCGTGTGGTGCAGCAGGAATGGTAGCAAGATATGCCCGCAGTTTTTCTTTTGCTTCTTTGTCGCGGTTTTGGATAATTTCTGATTTTGGCGAAACGATATGAACAGGGTGCGGATTTATAAGGATATCAAGCGGAGGGTTTTGCTTTCGCCAGACAAATTGGGTGGGTGAGGTGATGCTTTTGACAAAAGCTGCCAGCCACTTATCAAGAGGCCTTTCCTGGATAGGTAAAAAGGCAAAAGCTGCGCCGATTAAAGCGATTGAGGCGGCCAAAGTGATAGTTATTATCATGGGGAAAGGCGCAGTTTTAAAGATAAGATATGCCATTATTCCTCCTCCCGCCAAATAGCCAAACTGTTTAAGAGTCATATCTCCCACCAGACGGAATTGGAAGCCAGTTATATTTCTTGGCATTGCATGCTGTTCCATGACACTTTTAGGATAGAATGTGAAAAAAAGCCTTGCAACTGCCGCAAAACTGATCAAATTACTACCTAAATAGATTATTTTGCGTGAAAATATTTAGAAAAAGTATTGACAGGAAACACCAACCATGATTTACTAGAAATAATGCCTGGCAACTTGCTCAATTTTTCCAGATATCTTAAAAAAGATAAGTCAGCTCAGATGGGTGCAACTGATGGATCAATGCAATCGCCAACTCCCGGCGTACCAACTGATTATTCACAAGCTGTTCCTTACTCTGGCATAGGCAATCCTCCTGTCGGAAAAGCTTACTCCGGTATTGGCAATCCCCCAAAGCCGCCTTCTGTCCCGGTGACAGCCTCTTCTACCCAATCTGCAATTGATATGAACAAGCGAGTCGGTATGGATGTTTTATCCCGGCTTACCCAAAGAGCTAATCAGTCTCTTATGCTGGCAGCAAATCGCGCAAAAGAGTTGAAGCTCCAATACATCGACACGGAACATGTTTTATGGGGACTTTTGCAAGATAGCACCATTTATCAGTTGATTTCCGAATGTAAGGTGGTGCCGGCAGAGATAAAAGCGGCGCTTGAGAAAAATTTCAAACCGGGAAATTTTACCGGCACGCCGCAATTTTCTCCCAGGGTGAAGCGCGTACTTGAACTTTCACTCTCAGCTGCCCGCATGCTCGGCTATGAATTTATCTCACCTGAACACATCTTATTGGCTCTCTCTCATGAAGGAGAGGGTGTGGCTGCCAGAACGCTAGTTCAGTTTAAACTTACTCAGGAGGTACTAAATCAGAAAATCACTGGAAAGAAAGAGACAAAGGAAGAAGAGGAGAAGAAAAAAGTTTCAACACTCGAGCAGTACACTGAAGATCTGACGGCAAAAGCGGCTCGGGGAGAACTTGATCCGGTAGTCGGAAGAGCAAATGAGATAGAAAGAGTGATTCATATTCTCTCCCGACGAACAAAAAACAATCCTTGCCTTATCGGCGATGCGGGAGTGGGAAAAACTGCCATCGTTGAAGGTCTGGCTTTAAGGATTGCCCGAGCCGATGTGCCGGAAACCCTTCTTCACAAAAGAATTCTTTCTTTGGATCTAATGTCTCTAATTGCTGGAGCATCGCATCGGGGCGAATTTGAGGAAAGACTGAAAAATCTGATTAGAGAAGTGAAAGCTGCAAGCGGTGCCATCATTCTTTTTATTGATGAATTGCATAACATGGTGGGTGCAGGTAGCGGGAGTGAAGGGACAATGGACGCCTCAAACATTCTCAAACCGGCACTGGCCCGAGGAGAACTTCAGGCAGTTGGGACAACTACCGTTACCGAATACCGCACCTATATAGAAAAAGATCCGGCGCTTGAGCGGCGTTTCCAGCCGGTATTTGTTTCCGAACCTACGGCTGAAGTGGCGATTGAGATGCTGACTGCCCTTCGTGATAAATACGAAGCTTTTCACCGGGTGAAGATTACTGATGAAGCGATTGTTGCCGCGGTTAAACTTTCCCAGCGTTATATCGGCGATCGCTTCTTGCCTGATAAGGCAGTTGATCTTATTGATGAAGGAGCGGCTTCTGTTAGACTTCCTTCGATTTCCCTGCCGGAGAATATAAAAAGTGGAGAGGACCGTTTGAAAAGACTGATGAATGAAAAAGAGGAAGCAGAGAAAATCGGCGATACGGTTAGACTGGACGGTACTATCAAAGAAATTGAAGAGCTGGAATCTTCACTTAAAAATCTTAAAGAACAGTATCAACTGAAAAAATCGACCACGACCAATGTTGTCGGTCCGGAGATTATCGCCGAAATAGTTTCCCGCTGGACGAATATTCCTATAAGTAAGCTTACAGAGAGCGAATCAGAAAAACTAATCAGTCTTGAAGACACGATCCACAAGCGCCTTATCAATCAGGAAGAGGCAGTGGCCGCAGTAGCTGAGGCGGTTAGGCGTGGCAGAGCCGGACTTAAGTCCAATAAAAGACCAATCGGCAGTTTCATATTCTTAGGACCGACAGGTGTGGGAAAGACGGAATTGGCCAAGACTTTAGCAGAGATTCTTTTTGGTACAGAAGAGATGATGGTTCGCCTTGATATGACAGAGTACATGGAAAAGCACGAAGTGGCCAAGCTTATCGGTGCTCCTCCGGGATATGTCGGGTATGAAGAAGGCGGGCAGTTGACAGAGGCTGTTAGACGCCATCCTTATTCTGTAGTTTTGCTTGATGAGATCGAGAAAGCCCATCCTGATGTTTTTAACATCCTTATCCAGCTTTTGGATGACGGAAGACTTACGGATAACAAAGGACATACCGTTTCTTTCAAAAACACGATCGTTATCTGTACTTCAAATTTAGGAACGGGGATTATCCAAGAGGAAATGCTGAAAGAGAATCCAGAATTAAGAATTCAGAATCAAACCTTCGTCCCGAGCTCAGGCCGAGGGGAATTAGAAATAAAGAATAAAAAAGTAGAATCGCAAATATTTAAAACATATGCTGTTTCTCCAACGGGCAGAGAGATCATTACCTTAGGAGAAAAATATTGGGAGAAAGATCCGAAAACTTCTGTATGGAAGGAAAGTCTCCTTTCCGATTATTTTGCTGGGTCAACTGTCCCTGGCAGTGAATTTCCTATTTCCGGTTTTGACACGCATTTGATTGCTCCTGATGGATCAGAAACCATAACTTACAACGATAAAGTTTGGTTTAGGACTTCAACCACAGTGAAAGAATGGAGGATGGTGCAACTTCTCGATTTGTTTCGCGACCAAGTGGTGATAAACGCTTTGCCTGATAAACCCAACGAGCAATTTCCGACCGCTAAAATCGATACGCACTCTATCTCCCCTACCAATATGGAAATGATTACGTTAGGAGACAGGTTTTGGAAGCGGGAAAATCTACAGACTAAAGATTGGACGACCGGAGTTTTGAGTGAGTACTTCGTAGATTCAAAATCACAAACTCCTTTTCCGACTGAAAAATGGGATGCACATCTTTTTAAACCAAACGGTGAGGAGATAATTATCGCGGCAGATAAATTCTGGAAGAGAGAAAACGGCACCTCTTTGGAATGGATTAATGGTTCTTTAAAAGAGTTATTTGAAAATGCATCTCAGTTGCCGTTAGGAGGTGAAGCAATAGGTGGAGAAGTAGTTAAAAGCGACGATTCTTTTGCTCGCATTGCTGAAAAACTGATGGAGGAACTGCGCAAATTTTTCCGGCCGGAGCTTTTAAACAGGTTTGATGAAGTGGTGATTTTCAAGCCGTTAACAAGAGAACACATGAGAAAAATTGTTGACTTGCAGCTTATAAACTTGGGTAAACTTCTTACTGAGCAAAATATCGGGATTAAAGTCACAGATAGCGCAAAAGATTTTCTGGCAAAAACCGGATTTGATCCGATTTTTGGTGCAAGACCGCTCCGGC
>Ga0315282_10008717_pt1 | contig 16332 bp, 13 predicted proteins | sample YL17G07_20_MG_FD_203693 | JGI IMG/M metagenome (GOLD analysis project Ga0315282, IMG submission 203693) | Sediment microbial communities from Yellowstone Lake, YNP, Wyoming, USA - YL17G07_20 | ecosystem: Environmental > Aquatic > Freshwater > Lake > Sediment | place: USA: Wyoming | collected...
AGCTGGGTCAAGTTGCATTTGCACGGCGTCAAACCAAAATAGCATGTTTTTCTCTTAGTGAAGGTTCTCTTTCCGAAAAGAGAAAGTTCTTGGTGCCGGGGGCGGGATTCGAGCCCGCGACCTCTGGGCGCACTATAGCCCCCTTATATATACGCTCTCCAGATTATGAGTCTGGCGCCCAAACCAAGCTAGGCTACCCCGGCTCTTTTTTATGGACTTTTTCCTGACCCCGACCATTTTAAAGTTTTACTTGTTGTTTATTTACGTTTTCTGAAGAGTTTGCCGCCGTCGTTGTATTCGCCCGTTACGTATTCAAAGCCGGCTTCTATTAGTTCTATGGCTTCTCCGACGTTGTGGGCGACTTTGCAGATGAAACCGTCATCTGTGTCTTTGAATAGGTTTTTGTCGAGTTGCACGTAGATTTGGATGTTCTCAAGTTTTTTGTGTCCTAAGAGTGCTGCGACGTGTAGTGGGTCTTTGGTTCTGTGGTATTCTGTTGTGGCTTTCCAGTAACGTAGTGTGTGGAAGTGGATTTGTAGCAAGCGTGGGTTTTGAAGTTTTTCTGCGAGTCTTCGTCTTGCCAGTTGGAGTGACGATTTGAGAGAGCTTATTGGTCCTTCGCCGAAGATTTTTGGGGTTGTTTTTGGTAGGGCGTTTAGCATGGCTGTTAGTTTGTGGCTTGTGTTCCAGATGCGTGGGTTGCTGTTTTTCTCAGGTTCGTTTAGGATGATGATTCGTCTTTCAAGGTCTACGTCTGTCCATTTTAGTCTTTTTGCTTCGCCGCATCGCATGGCTGTTTCTTTTAGTAGTTGAAGGAATGTTGCCAGTTTTTTGTTGCAGCCTGCGATTAGTGCGTCGATTTCTTGTTCGGTTGGGATGAAGGGGATTTTGCGTGTGATTTTGCATTTTGGTTTTTCCCAGTGCATTCCGTTGACTTTGAGGAAGAGGTTGTAGGAGTTTATGACATTTTTGCGTCGGTTGTCGCTCCATGGCTGTTTCATAATTACCTCTTTGACTGAGTCTGTATCGAGTAGGTTGGCGCCTCGTTGTTGTAGGATTCGTAGGGCACCGTTGGTTGTGCGTATTGTTTCTTTGGCGTAGCCTTGTTTTTCCATGTACCAGATGCATGCTACGATTTTTCCTTTGATGTCTGGTGTTTGCTCTGTGGCCCCCGCAGCCTGTTTTTCTATTCGGGTTTCTACTTCGACCAAGGTTTGCACCGCCTTTGTGGCGATGGGCGCTCGCTTGTTTGGGTCATGGCACCCTTGGCAGTTAGAAGTTATGGCTTTAGAGCTATTTATTGACCCGCTCAGAACATTTTGTAGGGGTTTTGTGTGTGAGTGCATGCGTCATGGTACTTTTGTCTTTGCAAGTTTCTCTGAGTCTGAATGTAGTTGTCCGCCTGTTGCCCAGTTTGTTTTAGGCGTTTCGTAGATAATTATTTCTACAGCTTCTTTGGGGATTCCTATATCCTCGAATACCTTGGTGATCCCTTCAACAATTTTCCGTTTACTTTCTTTGCTCATGCCAACCCAAACAGAAACCTGAACCACCGGCAAAATAATTCACCAACAAAATAGAAACACTGTTAACGTATTTAAAATCCACGCGCATATCTCAAATCTGGCTTAAAAATTTACGGAAAAATTTTCTGTAAGGGTTGTCTACAGCATTTTTCGGTTTGTCTGTGCGTGTACGTGAACACCTTTTGCTTTCCATAATCATCATAAAAAATATATGCTTATGCCCCTTCTCACTTCTGATGGGTAAAAGATTGAGTGTTGAAAAGATTATTGATTATGTTCAAAACCAGTACATAAAACCAGCACGCCATAGAAGTGAGAAACAAGTTATAATCCGAGCGGGAGATGTACATGACGAGATGAAACTGGTAAACCGGCAACCACTTGTTTGTGAAACTTTGAGAGGAAGCAAACTGCAAAAGCAATGTAATGTTAAGTTGATAGATGAGCGATGGGGACAGAATGTCCATCAGCATCATGCAAGAAACATCTGGTACACGTATGAGATATTGTGATCTTTATGAGTGAAGAAGACTTCAGGAAGGAAGTAGAGCGATTTTTTAAAGCCAACCTTAGTGAGTGGAAACTTTCTTTTCTTGATGTAGGAAAAGCAAAAATCCTTACAGATTTTACAATAGCACCCGATGAAAGTGGAAAGTTTCTGCTTTATGCTGGTTTCTTGGAGCAGGACATAGTAATCTATCTCAAAGACAAACGTGTTAATTTAAGCGGCGATATTGAGCTATTTCGCACAGACGAGGTAAAGATTCCGTTTGTTATAGCAGAAGTCAAGTTAGCAAGGAACTTCAATATTCATCAACTTATCACTTATTCTGCAATAGCTTCAAAGATTAAGACCGTATTTCCCCACTGCCTTTATTTTATGATAATTCAAGGAAAAAGAAGATTCAAGGATATATCCCTAATGAGGCATGCCAAGTCATTGGAAGTTTTTGATGATTGGGATTCTCATAAGGAAGAGATAAGTGAGCGAATTAGAATTCATCTCCACGACCTTGCCAAAGATTTTGTATGACTTGCCGATGCTCACTGCAAGGATATGAAAAGTAAGGAAACACATCATCGCGCTCTATTCAGTTTGTGTGTGTGCGTGTGTGCGTGCGCGCTTCCGCCTACACTAATAGTCTCTCTGTTTCTTTAAGAAATATGCTTCTTCTTTAAGATGAATAATAGCCTCTCCACTAACTTATCTCTATGTTATTCATCTTCGTTTCTCCTTGCGCTAAGCGTGTTTAGTCTCTCTTCGGTCTCTCTGCACACGCACACACTAAACTTTCTCAGCTTTCACCTCCTCTTTCTGTTTCGCTATTCCATTTAGTTCTGTTTTGCTGATTGGTTGTTCATGTTTGTTTGTTGATGTTTCAGTTGAGGTTTTCTTTGTTGATTGTTCTTGTGGGCAGCTTTCGAGGGTGGTAGTGCTTCTCCAAATTTTGGTGCTTCAGTTTGCATTTATAAAGGGTTTTGTGATTCGACATTTAGGGTCTTGGGAGAGAAGAGTGAAAGTGAAAATTTTCTATTGCCTTTAGGCTTGCCTTTCTTCCATTTGTAGCATGCCTTCTCGATGGGGTCTACTGCTAAGTGCCAGAGGCTACACCACGCTCTTTTCTGGGTTATTCCTCTGCTTTGTCTTTCCCGCATTGCCATAGGTGCTTTTAGTTCGCTGAGTCTCTTTCTTAGATCTTCATCTATTTTGATTTGGACATTGGAGAACTTACATTCACAGCAGAAATGCGTCAGAGTTTTCGCCTCAATAATGTTATTTGTGAACCCTTTCGGTTATTAGACTCAGCTTTTCAGCATATTGCAAAAACGCCATGCGGAGTGTTTCGCTTTAGCTCTGTCCGAGTTTTCTGCAGATGTTATCCAATATCTCTTTGTGTTGTGGGCTTAGTACGACTCTGACGATGCACTTCTTCATTATGGTTTCACGGGTTGGGATGTCTAACAAATAAGGGTGATTTTAAAAATAAAGACTTGCTCCTTGCTTAAGATGAGTTTCGGTGTGGTGTGGCGTAAAAAACGTAGGGGGGTCGTAAAAACGATAGAGGCCTATCGAGTCTTTTGTCCATGGTGAATAGATAAGTGAATAGATAAGTTATTTTTGTTTTGCTTATCTAATAAACGCAATGCTTATATTTTTAATTCTCTTTGGTTTCATTGGAGCTGCTTGTTATGAGCAAGGATGTTCCTGATTGGGTTGAGCGTCGGCGTAGGATTTTGTGGGATGCTTTTGGCGATAAGACGTTTAGGTTTGAGGATGCTGCGCGTGTTTTGATGGAGCGGAATAAGGATGCTTGGGAGCAGGTGCCTGTTTTTCTTTCGGAGTTGCGTAAGGCTGGTTTGCTTTTGGTTGAGTCTGATGTTCGTGACGCTCGGCAGAAGTTGTATCGGTTGCGTGGTGAGGTGAAAGAGTTTGAGGAGCGGTTGTCTCGTGGCGATGTGGATGCTTTGTTGAAGCGGGCTGCGGATTTGATTCGTACGCGTGTTGATTATAAGTTTATTTTGATTTTGTTGTTTTTGAAGCGGATTAGTGATAAGTGGGATGTGGAGTTTGATGAGGCGTATCGTGAGGCTTTGGCTGATGGTTTAAGCGAGGAGGAGGCGAGGGTTGAGGCTCGGCGGGATGAGTATCATTGGTTTAATCTGCCTGAGGAGTTTTTGTGGAAGGAGTTGCGTAAGGATGTGAGCGGGCTTACTGAAAGGCTTTCGAGGGGTTTGAAGGTTATTGCTGAGCGGAATCCTGAGTTGAAGGATGTTGTGGACAGTGTTGATTTTATTCAGTTTACGAGTAGTCGTGAGAATGCGGAGATTTTGCGTCAGCTTGTGGAGTTGTTTAGTGAGAAGAAGCTGAATCATGTTAGCGCTGATGTGCTTGGCGATGCGTATGAGTGGATTTTGCGGTATTTTGCGCCTACCAAAGCGAAGGAGGGCGAGATTTACACGCCGAGAGAAGTGATTAAGCTACTAATTGAAATCCTTGACCCGAAGCCTTTGGAGAGTGTTTATGACCCTGCTTGTGGTTCTGGTGGTATGTTGATTTCTGCGTTTAAGCATGTTGAGGAACGGTTTGGTAGGGATGAGGCGGGTAAGGTGTTTTTGTTTGGGCAGGAGGCGAATCAGACTATTTTGGCTTTGGCTAAGATGAACATGTATATTCATGACATTCGGGATGCGCATTTGGAGTTTGGGGACACTTTTCTTTATCCCAAGTTTAAGGAAGGTGAAGGCTTAAAGCGGTTTGATGTGGTTGTTGCTAATCCGCCTTGGAATCAGGATGGCTATGGCGAGGACGTGCTAAAGAAGGGTGAGTTTTGGCGGGAGCGTTTTGGGTTTGGTTTTGTGCCGAGGCAATCGGCGGATTGGGCTTGGGTTCAGCATATGTTGGCTTCTGCGAAGGATGATTCGGGCAGGGTTGGCGTGGTTATTGATAATGGTTGTTTGTTCCGTGGTGGCAAGGAGAAGGCTGTGCGTTCGGCGGTTTTGGAGAGGGATTGGGTTGAGTGTGTGGTTTTGTTGCCTGAGAAGTTGTTTTATAATACTGGTGCGCCCGGGGCTATTTTGGTTTTTAGGAAGAGTAAGCCTGCTGAGCGGAAGGGTAAAATCTTGTTTATTAACGCCTCTAAGGAGTTTGAGCAGCATCCTGAAGTGCGTAAGCTGAACATTCTTGGGAACGCGAATATTGAGAAGATTGCTAATGCGTATAGGAGTTTTAGTGAGGAGAGGGGTTTTGCAAGGGTTGTGGGTTTGGATGAGATACGGCAGAATGATTATAATTTGAATGTAACTTTGTATGTTATGGCGGATGAAGAAGGCGAACAAATAGACATAACAAAAGAATACAAAGAACTAAAAGAGTTAGAAAGAGAAAGGCAAGAGATTGCGAGTAAGTTAGAAGAATACATTTCTGAAATAGCTCGAGCAACTGGTGGGCAGGGATGATATTCTACAAGGAAACTAACTTCGGAGACGAAACTGTCATCGGCAGAATCCCAATGGGTTGGAAAGTCGTAAGAATAGGTGAGATTTGCGAATTTAAAAGAGGGTTTTCATACCGTAGCGACCAAATTACACAGGACATGAGAAACACACGGTTTTTTACGATAAATGATTACGAAAAAGAAGGCGGTTTCAAGCAAAACGGTGAAAGGCTTTATCTTAGAGATGAGGTCAATGTAGATTCTGATTTCATTCTCAACAAAGACGATGTGTTGATTGCCAATACAGATATGAGCAGAGGATTTATCATAGGTGCACCGATTCACATTGAAAATGTTGAAGGCAAGCTTGTTTACTCAATGGATTCAACCAAGCTGATTTTTGATGAGAACGAGATTGATGGCAAGTTTCTATTCTATCTTCTCAAACATGAGAAAGTTAGACGAAAAATGAAGACTTTTGCGCAAGGCACTAACGTGTTGCATCTTAATCATGAACTCGTTAAAAGTCTTCGGATTCCTTTACCATCCCTCTCTGAGCAGCGGGGGATTGTTGGGGTTTTGGGTGTTGTTGATTCTGTTATTGCTAAGACTGGTGAGGTTATTGCGAAGACTGAGCGTTTGAAGAAGGGTTTGATGCAGACGCTTCTAACACGGGGAATAGGGCATAAGGAATACAAACAAACACCAATAGGAACAACACCAAAAACATGGGAAGTCGTTAGGCTGCAAGATGTTTCTTTCGACTTCATAGGTGGTGGCACTCCATCAACGTCAAACCCTGATTATTGGGATGAGGACATAGCTTGGATGACAAGTGCACATATTAATGGCAGAATTGTAACATCGGGACAGAAATATATAACAAAGAAAGGATTGGAAGAAAGCGCCACTCACTTGATTCCAAAAGATAATCTACTGGTTGCAACCAGAGTGGGCATAGGAAAAGCAGCTATAAACAAAATCGATATAGCAATTAGCCAAGACTTAACGGGTGTTATCATAAATAAAGACAAGGCTCTTCCTGACTTCCTCTATTGGGTTATCATTAACAACGAAAAAAGACTTAAATCCATAGCCCAAGGAAGCACGATAAAAGGAATTCTTAGAGAGGATTTGGGTCGTTTACTCATCCCAAAACCGCCACTTCCAGAGCAAAAAGAAATAGCGGATGTCCTCTCGACAGCTGATAAAAAGCTTGAGCTTGAAAAAGCAGAAAAAGCAAGATTAGAAAACATCAAGCGGGGTTTGATGGATTTGCTTCTTACAGGAAAAATTAGGGTTAAGGTGGACTAATGGGCTGGGAGCAATTCTGGGAAAACATCAGCAACATTGGCAATCTCTCACTGGTCATAATTGCTGTAGCGGCTTTGCTCTACTACTTCGGCAAATTAATTGGAGACGTAAAAGTCGAAAAATATGAAAAAACCGACTACTACATCGAAGGCTTGTTCTTCTCATTGCTTTACATAGCATTACCTTTTGTTGCTGTTCTACTCCTAACACAATATGCAAACCTTTACCTTCCATTTTGGCCATCATTACTCCTTCAAGTCTTCATTTTAGGTTGCTTATGGTTAAGCGCATTTGCCCATGAATACCTCAGAAGACATGGTGGTTTATCCCGATTCAAGAAATTATCCAAAGAAACAATGAACCAACTAAAAAAGGAACATCCAATTTTTGCCCGTATCGAAGACAGAGCCAAAACTACGACAAAAAAAGGTTTAACAGAATTGCCCTCATTAGCATTTTACAAGATTCCAATAAAAGTCTTCGGAAATAACAATATCCTATTTCTCTTTTCCTTTATCATCTTGTGGAGTTCTTATTCTTGCATATCCCCTGAAACTGCCTTTCAACCGCCTTCAATGTTTCTATCCATTTTAGCATTTGTAAACCTAACTTTCCTTGCCCTTACCTTCGGCTACGCAAACGCTTACTATCCCCCAGCAAGAATAGTCTTGGAAAATGGAAACGAAATAAACGGTAAAGTCTTGAAATTTGGGGAATTCGTTTATATTCTTAAAGAAAACGAAGAGAAAAAACTGTTCATTAACAAAGACAAAATTGTTTACGTGGAAGAAAGCTTGTGGAAGGAAAAAACGGAAAGTGAAGAACCTCAAGGGGAGGTGGATTAAGTTATGCCGTTTTTTAGTGAGAAGTCTCTTGTTGAGGATTATTTTATTCAAAAACTTCAAGACCAAGGCTGGAAGTTTATCCCTTCTGACAATTTGGAGAGGGAGAGCCTTGAAGAGCCTCTACTTACGCCTATGCTAATCAGAGTCTTAAGACGTTTAAACGCTAACATTGGCATAGGCGACGAAGAAATAAAGCAAGTCTTAAACGAGTTAAAACTCAAAACAAGCGGAGCTGAACACTGCAAACAAATCCTCAACTATCTAAAATATGGCATTCCAATAAAATTCGAAAAAGAACGAGTAGTCAAATACGTCAAACTCTTCGACTACGACAACACCGCAAACAACGACTTCACCGTATCACGCCAAGTAATCCACCAATCAGGAGACAAACAAATCCGTAACGATATTATCCTCTACATAAACGGCATACCAGTCGTCAATATCGAATGCAAGAACCCCACGAGCCTAACGGAAAACTGGTATACAGCCTACAAGCAAATCATAGACTACTGGAAAACAGTCCCAGAACCATACAAATACATCCAAATAGGCATAGCCGCAGAACAAACAGCCCGCTATTTTCCAACAGCCCCATGGCAACAAGAAGACGTAAAAATCCACCAATGGCGCACACAAGACAAAACAGACCCATTAGACGCCATAACCGAAATGCTCACGCCTTCCACGCTCCTAAACATAATCCGCAACTACCTATTCTTCCGCATAGAACACGGAGCCACAACAAAAGTCATAACCCGCTACATGCAATACCGCGCAGCCGAACAAATATTCAACCGCGTAATAGGCTACCTAAAAGGCGAAACAGACAAAAACAAAGGCTTAATCTGGCACTGGCAAGGAAGCGGCAAAACCCTAACCATGATATTCGCAGCAAACAAACTCTACCGCCACCCACAACTCGAAAACCCAACAATATTCTTCATAGTAGACCGCGAAGAACTCCAAGAACAACTATACCAAGAATTCACAGCCCTCGACATAACAAAACCCGAAACCATAGACACAATACAAGCCCTAAGACAAACACTAAAACACGACGAAAACCGAGGAAAACGCGGCATCTTCATAACCCTAATCCACAAATTCCGCCCCGAAGAACTAACCCAACTCCAAAACGAATTAGACACCCTAAGCCAAAAACAAGAAACCATCCAAACCCGCAAAAACGTCATCCTCTTCATAGACGAAGCCCACCGCACACAATACGGCATACTCGCAGCCCAAATGAAACAAACCCTCAAAAACGCCTTCGCCTTCGCATTAACAGGCACACCCATCGCAAAACCCGGAAGAGACACCTACGACGAATTCAGCTACAAGCCAAAAGAACCCTACCTTGACAAATACTTCATCACAGACTCAATCGAAGACGGCTTCACCCTAAAAATCGCTTATCAACCTCACCTCGAAAAAGAAGAAGGAATCCACCTCAAAAAAGAAATGCTCGACACCTTCATCCAAATAGAATTCGAAGAAATCCCAGAAGAATACCGCGAAAAAACAGAAGAAAAAATCAAACAACGCTTAAACACCATAAAAGTCTACCTCGAAAACCCCGACCGCATAAAAAAAGTAGCCCAAGACATCGCAGAACACTACAAAGAAAACCTCGACGGCAAATTCAAAGCCCTCGTCGTAGCCGTCAACCGCCTCGCATGCGTCCGCTACAAACGCGAACTCGACAAACTCCTACCAAAAGAATACACCGAAGTCGTTATGACCTTCACAAGAACCGACCCGCAAGAAATCCAAGACTACCTAAAGGAATTAACAGCACGCTACCACGGCAAAGACATCGAAGACATCCGCAAACAAATCATAGACAAATACAAAGAAGAAGAATACCCAAAAATCCTAATCGTAACCGACATGCTCCTCACAGGCTTCGACGTCCCCATTCTCCAAACCATGTACCTCGACAAACCACTAAAAGAACACCGCCTACTCCAAGCCATAGCCCGCACAAACCGCCCATACAAAGACATCAAAGAAGCAGGACTCATAATAGACTACGTCGGCATACTAAAAGAATTCACCCGCGCCTTCGAAAACTACACAAAAGAAGACATAACAGGCGTACTCTTGCCCATTGACGAACTAACCAAAGACTTCACCCAAACCATAGACGAAACCCTCAGCCTATTTGCTGGGATCCCCACAGACCAAGACAACAGACAAACCATGCTCAAAGCCTTCGAAACCATAACAACAAACGAGCAAAACGCCAAAAAATTCCAACAAAACTACCGCCACCTCAGAAAACTCTTCGAACTCCTCGGAACCCACCCAATAAAACTCCAAAAACTCAAAGAATACACATGGCTCACACAAGTCTACGGCTACTACATCCACTGGCTCAGACAAGAACAATACGAAGAATACCGCTACGTTCCAAAATACTTCCCAAAAACCCTCAAATACGTCTACAAAACCACCCAACTCGCCGACATAGAACGCCAATACCCAACCATCCAATTCGACACAGACTACCTAAAAAACCTCCAAGAAAAAATCAAAACCAAACAAGAAAAAGCCGCAAACATACTCTTCACACTAAACCGCTTCATAATAATAGACAAACACCGCAACCCCATATACGAAACCCTAACAGAAAAAGTCGAACGCATACTAAAACTCTGGAAAGAAAAAACCAAAGACTACGAAAAAATCTACAACCAAGCCGCCCAAATCGTCAACGAAATCCAACAACTCCAAGCCCGCCAAAAACAGTTAGCCTTCACAGACCTACAATATGCGATACTCCTAACACTCGAACAAACACTCCCACCAAACAAAAACCTCCCCCAAGACGTACAAGAACTCACCGCTCAACTTCAAAAACAAATGTTCAAAGGCTGGCAAACCCAACAAACCACAAGAAAAACCATAGAACGCGAAACACGAAAATACCTAAGAAAATACATCAAACAACACAACCTCACACTCCAACAAATCAACCAACTCCACCAAAAAATAATGGAAAGCGTGAAAACCTATGGATAAACCCGCTGAATACTCCGTAGCTTACCGCAACGTAAAACACCCACGCCTCGAATACAAAACAGGCACCCTACAACTCATACTACCAAAAGGCTCCAAAAACGAAAAACAAACCCTCGAAAAATACAAGAAATGGATACAAAAGAAAGAGCTCACCATAAAAAAAGCCTTAGAAGAAGCAAAAACCAAAAACCTCAACCAAACCAGAACAGACAAAGAACTAAGAAACCTCATCCACACACTCGCCCAAAACTACCAAACACAACTCAACACAAAAATCAACAAAATCATCTACCGCAAAATGAAAACAAAATGGGCAAGCCACAGCAAAAACAACAACCTAACCGTCAACACCCTCATAAAATACCTACCCCAAGACACCATCGAATACATCATCTACCACGAAATCACCCACTCCATAGAAAGAAAACACAACGAAAAATTCTGGAACATAATAACCAAAAAATTCCCAGACTACCAAACCAAAGAAAAAGACCTACTAACCTACTGGTTCGTGATTCAAAACATCGTAAATAAGTCGTTAGCAAGTCAAGGAGATAAGAAGTGCCGCAAAGAACTCTAAGCCCTGCAGAAAAGGCATGGGCTAAAATGAAACAGACCTACGACAAAATTCGCCAAGGCATCACCATCCTTGATTGCACAGTCAAGTCTAAAGAGAAATGCTCTGAAGGTGAGTTCTTATGGCAATACATCAGGATTCTCAATCATCAGCTCGAAGCCTCAAGGAAGAAACCAGTTGATTGTTATCTTAGACATGTTCGAAGCCCAACAGGCGGCACATCAAGCCTCTATGACTGGCTCAAGTACGCCTACACTCAGACCATTCACGTTTCTGCTCATGGCAGCAAAGATAAAGAAACAGGGAAGACGTATTTAATCGCTGGAAACAGTCCATTTACACTCGAGCATTTAGAGGGCATCTGGTCAGAAAGAGAAGATGATGACAAACCACTATTAATAATGCTATCTGCTTGTTCTGCAGGTCATCTTGACCTGATTAAGGCATTTGCCAAAGAAGGCTGTCGATATTGTATTGCCCCAGTGTTTGAAACAGATTGGGAGAAAGCCGCCCTATTCTCAGCTTTGTTTTATACATACCTATTCTACGGTTCAGGCTCGCATGCTAATCCACTACGTCCACGTGCGGCTTTTGATAAAGCTAAAAGTCGCTTGCCAGAACTTACAGGATGGTGGAAAATGTTTGATTATGGAAAAGAATTACCCTAAAGTCGCCTTTAATATCTCAAATGCTTAGTTTGTGATGACATGTCCCAACAAAAACTAACAGAAGAAATCATTCAGAAAATCAACAACAGAAAAAACATCTATGATTCCGTCTCGGTCAAAAGTGCGATAATGAGGCACCAAGGACAATGGAGAAACATTCTCACCAAAATTCTGCCTCTACCCTCTTCAGACTCTTACACTCCTCAAGGAAAACTGGACTATGGCAACTTTGCCCTGGTTGAAGAACTAATCACATTGGACGACCTCATAGAAATCATAAGGAAACTGCCAGAGAAAGGCACGACATCCGTTACACTTGGAGACTATGAAGTACAAGTTCAGGTCGAAAACTTGCTGCAAGACAGCTACAAATATGACAGCGGAACAGAATACCTTAAAGTAGGATGGTTTTATGAGAAGTATCAATACAGAAGCCAGAGCCAACATTATCCTTCAGAACCCATAGTCACACCAGATTTGCCGCTCTTCCCAGACAGTCGCGCCGCCATAGAGAAATTTATCGGAATAGACTTCTCACACTACTCCGAACCATACGGCATAATCCTATGCTTGCCAAACTACGGAGCAAGAATAGAAGAAGTAAACATAGCTTCAAAAGAAATAAGAGTGAAAATACAACCAAAAACCGAGAAAATAGAAAACATAATCGGAAAGCTCTACTGCCGCAGAGACGGCGAAACAAAACAAGAAGACATAAAATTCGAAACAGAAACCGCAAACATAAAAATTGGCTTTATGCCAGACTTTTTCAATCTTGCCTTAGTCTCAAAAATCAGTGGCGAAATACTCGATACCAGACGATTCTACTCCAGTTGGGAACCGCAAAAAGGTATAACCTTTGAAATCCCCGAATACGAGCTATTAGAACTCATCAGGCACGGAGAAACCGAAACCGTAGAATTCAAAGAAGACATCGGCAAACCTGAGGAATTTGCCGAAACCGCTGTCGCATTTGCCAACGGAGAAGGAGGAATAATCCTTATCGGAGTAGACAACCACGCAAACATCATCGGAGTAGGACAAAGAGACTATGAAGGAACAATCACCAACATTCTCAGAAGCCATTGTGAACCCCAAATAGAATACAAAATAGACAGGCGCCAACTCGAAGAAAAAACGGTAGTAGTTCTACACATTTACGAAGGAAAAGACAAGCCATATACGGTACGAGAAAAAGGAGTCTACGTACGCGCAAACGCCACAGACAGAATAGCAACAAGATACGAACTCGACAAATTCTATGAGGAACGTCGTACTGGTTTCAGACCATATTAGTAGACCAGAGTGAATAGGAGCCGCTATGGATTAGGGGGATCTAAGTGATATGAAGTTGAAAAGAAGAACAAAGTATTGGAAAATCGCTCCAGGAAGCGGCGGTTTTTTATGGGTTGAGCAAAGAGATCATGGCTGTATCGCAATAGGCTGGGGTGAAACAGGAGACCTTAACAAATATAAGACTGAAGACAAGATACGGAGAAAGTTTAGCCAAGTTTTTGCCAGTTCTAAAACCAAACCAAATCAGTTATTGAAGTTTTATGAAGACGTGCGTATTGGTGATAGGGTCCTTGCCAACTCAGGAAGGCAAATTTACGGTGTCGGAACAGTTATCGGCGATTACAAATATGATAAAGACCTTTACTACGAGCATAGCAAACCGGTCAGATGGGAACTCACATTTTGGGAACCGCTGGATGTTGAAGAACTTGGGCTGCCAGAAGAATTGGTGAAAAGAATCCGCTTGAACAGGACAATCCTCGAATTAGAACCCAAAGAATGGGACCTAATAGATAAGGCATTGTATAACATCAAGAACCCCTTCCGAGGATTGAACAATTTTGAAGGTATATGTAGAGCCCCTCAAACAGAGCAAGAAACAATAATACTGTTTAGCAAACTCAGCCAACATTTGAAAATGAAGATCGAAGAGGTAAGCACGAGATTCCCAGACGCTATAATTAGAATGAAGAAGGGCAAGACTTGGATTACCGAGCCAGCAGAGTTTGAGGTGTATTCTTCACACTTTGAAGCACACGGGCATCTAAAACAAATGAAAAATGGAAACAAGTGCAGATTGATTATTTGCTGGAAAGATGATTGGAAAGATAGACCGAGAAATCTTAAAGTTATCGAGTTGAGAAAGGAATTGGTAGAAATAATCTAAAATAGCCTTCCTTCTTCGTGCACTCAAGTTCCTTTTTTAGAGGGTGTTTTCACTGAACTTTATATATTTTCACCGTACGGTATATAAGAGCGAGACACCACAAATTTGTAGGGCAGAACATGCAACTCTCCGAGCAAGAAGTCATAAAGAGATCCGCTGAGAATTTGAAGAAAGCTCACCCTGAAATGAAAATCTTGGAAAGCATATCTCAATATCGAACAGGTTCTTACATCGCCGATTTAGTGTTAAAAATACAAATAGATGACGTAATCAAAAATCTGGTTTGTGAAGTTAAAACCAGTGGTGAACCAAGATACATATTTCAAGCAGTTTCACAAGTAAGACTGTACTCGTCTCTCATTGAGAATAGCTACCCAGTTGTCGCAGTGCCTCACATCGGAGAAAAGAGCAAGGAAATATGCAAGTCTCTTGATGTAGGATACATCGACTTTGACGGCAATGTATATCTAAAATTCGACCACATTCTAATAGAGAAAGAAGGAAAAAAAGGTTTAACACGAGCAAAACAACAAACCAAGGATCTCTTCGCTCCTCTTTCATCCAGAATTCTACGTATCCTTCTCGTAGACCCAGAAATATCTTGGACACTATCACAACTCTCTAAAACTGCGAAAATCAGTATAGGATATGCACATAAAATTGCAAAGACCCTCGAAGAAAAAGGATATGCTATACGGGACCAAAACTATAGACTGAAACTGTCGAGACCACGATCACTATTAGATGAGTGGGCCTCCAAATACGATTTCACCGCAGCAAACACTCTTCATAACTTCTACACCTTTGAACGAGACCCAAGCCTCTTCATCGAGAAGATTAGAGATGTCGCTGACCAAAACAATCTTGAGTATGCATTGACACTTCATGCAGGCGCTTTCCTGGTTGCTCCATATGTACGGCATACCGATGTCCATGTCTACATTAAACCTAAGGAAGTCAATACGTGGAAAGATTGCCTAAACTTGCGACCTGTGGAGTCTGGAGGCACGGTGATGTTGGTTGAACCTTATGATGAAGGCATTTTTTGGGGGATTCAGAAGATTAATGGGATAAAGGTTGTATCAAACATCCAACTCTATGTTGATCTTTACAACTATCCGGCCAGAGGAAGAGAGCAAGCTGAGTTTCTAAGAGAGAAAAAAATAAGGTTTGAGTGAGTTTATGGATGGATGGAATGTTAATCTTTATAATGCCGCTATCACAGAGGCATCAAAATCCGCATTAGTCGAAGTCCTACGTACTCTTAGTTCATATTCAGACTACTTCGTATTGGGAGGAGGATGGGTCCCTTACTACATCATAGAATGTTTCTCGCGGAAAATGCGAATAGAACATTGTGGGTCGATAGACATTGACTTGATTATGGATCCAAAACTTCGTGAAACCTCTCGCTATGAGACTATAGTTAAAATGCTTGAAAAGCGGGGATACCACCAACATGTTGAAAATAACCATCGTTTTCTTTACAAGTTTGACAAAACCGTAATCTCACCCGTAGATAGTAAACCCTATGACATCTCCCTCGATTTCATAACAGAACCTCCCGAAACAAAGCTACAACAGGATCTTGTAGCTGCTGGAATCGAAGGAATTAGTATCGGTCTGGATCACTACTTTACTCATCCTATACATGGCATTTTACCGGGAAATGGAGAAGCAATTGTCGACGCAAAAATCCTTGACATAGTGGGTTGCTTGGTTACAAAAGGCTTAGCAATGCAAGGAAGATATAAGGAAAAAGATCCCTACGATATCTATGCTGTCGTGACGTGTTACATGACTGGTCCTCAGGATGTGGCTAAAGAATTCAAAATGCACATGACAGATCCTATTGTAAAGAAGGCTCTGGAATATATTCAAAAACAATTTCCAAGTGAAAATTCAGAAGGTCCCTATTCAGTGGCTCGTTTCATGTTTCCTGGAAATCCAGAAGCACAATCAAGAACGCGTTTGGATGCATTTATGCGCTTAAGCGAATTTTTCAAGCACCTTTAAGATTCACCGATTTCACTCGAGTTAAATACTTTCACCGCTCGGTGAACCAATTAACAAGAAAGGCTCTTATAAAAAAAGAGGGGATATGCGGGGACGTTTCTGGATTGAGTGAAAATAGGCTACCCCGGCTCTGCCGTTCTAGGCTATTTTGTTTAACAATGCGTGATTTAAGGTTACTTATATCAAACATTTTTCCTTAGATGTTGTTTGTTCAAGTAACTACATTGCCTTTGCAAGAAGCG
>Ga0315282_10008718_pt1 | contig 16332 bp, 15 predicted proteins | sample YL17G07_20_MG_FD_203693 | JGI IMG/M metagenome (GOLD analysis project Ga0315282, IMG submission 203693) | Sediment microbial communities from Yellowstone Lake, YNP, Wyoming, USA - YL17G07_20 | ecosystem: Environmental > Aquatic > Freshwater > Lake > Sediment | place: USA: Wyoming | collected...
GATTTTCAGGACTGTGAATATCTTTTGGGCATCGCTATCCACGAGGATTGTGCCATGCTGGAGCACTACACCATGTCGGCGCGTCTGGGCGTTACCACTGATCTTTCGTCCCCCAGCCGTAATGTCATTCACGGGCTTGAACTCTGCATCAACACCTAGCTCTTGAAGACCAGAGATAATACAACTGCAGATTAGGCGGTACGACTCGAGAATATCCTGGGGCATTCTAGGATCGGTCTCAGGGGCGACAAGACTGTAAGTGATTTCTCCATTATAATCATGAAACACGGCTCCACCCCCGGTGATGCGCCGTATTACATCTACACCCAGCCTTTCGCAGGCCTCGAGGTCAACTTCCTGTTGAAGACTTTGAAAGTACCCGATGCTAACAGCTGAGGGCTTCCATCGGTAAAGTCTGATTGTGTTCTGGTTCTCACCACTCGTTCTAGCGATTGCCACCGCCTCATCGATCGACATCTGGGTAACAGCGTTTTCTATCTTCATGTCTAAGAGGCGCCAGGTTTCGGTCAGCTCTTCTCCACCTCCATTTTCTTTATTTCCTCTACTGCTTCAGCCGGCTTTAAGGGGCGTGGATAGTTATACATGGGTCCGCGGGGGCGTTCATTGTAGTATGGGCGATTACAATCAGGGCAGCCAGAGGTGCGGAACGCCTCGCCGTCTCCAACGATGTTTAATAGTGGTGCATTGGTGCCGAAGCTGGTGAGCTTTCCATTAGGGCTGAACTTCATTGATTCATATCGCGTAGCCCCAGCTGTAATTAGATATCGAGCCAATTGGATGCGTCTGTAAGAGCTGAGGCTTGGCGGAGCGCACTTCTCCATAGATGTTCCTCGAAGAGGTGTAAATGCGAAGAGCGCTGTTTTAATCCCATTATCCATCTGGGTTTGAATGAACTCTACTGCCTCTCGCTCCGTCTCACCGAGCCCAACTATTAAGTTAGTCATAACGTTTTCAGGGCCAAATATTTTCTTAGCCGTTTTTAATGCAGCTAAGTGAGCCTCCCACCTATAGGGTCCCCCAGCAGATCGCCCTTTAATTGAATCGAAGAGAGTAGGGGTTGCAGCATCGATTGGAACCCCAACTTTCTCGGCTCCTGCCTTCTTGAAGGCGAGAAAGTCGCGCCTTTTGATAGGGCAGGTATCGACCGAAACGGGGAGAGAGGATGAACTTCTGATTGCCTGGATCAGAGTTGTTACATCCGTAATAAAGCCCGGATAGTTGATTACCTGTATACAGATACGGCGAACAGATCCGCTGTGGACATTTAATGCTGATAACACTTCATCGGTCTGGTAGTCCGGCCAGAGGACACGGCTAAGCTGGGAGTGGTCTCCGATGCTGTTCCGGGCTTGGGCACAAAAGGCACAGTTCCCAGCGCAGGGTTGTTCAGTGTAGGACATTAAGTAGGCAGTTGTCGAATCAGCGTCAACACGAATTCTCTTCAGCCCAAGGGCGGCTGCAGTGCCAAGACTCACACGTATCCTTTCAGGAGTATGCTCCAATTAGTTCAGATCCTGCGCTTATTTGAATGAATATGACACGTTATTTTTTAAGACTTCTAAAAAGTACAAGGGGATAAGGTTTAAACGGTTGACACCGGATGTATCGTAGGCTGGGCTGGTAGATCAGTGGTACGATCGCTGCATTGGCATTGCAGAAGTCGCGGGTTCAAATCCCGCCCAGTCCACCTAAAATTCTATTCCATTTATATCAAACCCCTCTATACCTTTTTGAGACGATTTTGAGGGAGTCCAAGTGGAAGCCCCTGCTAAAAGAGTATCCCGATCTAGGAAGATTCTATAACAATCTTGCCCGCAGAAGCGAAAACACCGCAAACGAGCGGGTGCGGATCCTCTATAGATTCCTAACGAAGTTCAACTATACACCAACCAGTCTCGTGGAAGATGCAAGCAATATGCGCGCTTGGCTGTTTAGAAATACCCCAACATAGACACATAATCCTCACAGCAAAAGCATAACCGAGAACAAACCAAATCAACACATCAACAAACCCCACGCGCGCGCGTAAAAGACTTGGATTGTATTTTATGTCAAAAACACTTTGGCCAACATTATCTTTTGGCTTTTCTTCTACATCAGCCCAAATTGCCCAACTTGCATAATGCCCATACTTCTTTTTTATGAATTTGAATTTTGTTTAATCAATCGTATACGCAAACTCTAGTTTGTATACTCTTTTATGTATGTTTTATTACATATGATTCCTTTTTGTGTCGTTATGATGTGGGTTTGGGGATAAGATTATGGCTACAAACACACACAGTTTTTACTTTTCTTTTCTTAAAGACCAATTAAACCGAATGAGGTTCTCAAAATAATTATGCGTGCGCTACCCCATCGTGGACCACCCTGACCCACCATTCTTAAAAGTTAGCCAGCCGACTTTTATAACGGCTGTAAGTTATAACCTAATTGCACCAAATTTAAATTCTCCGTAAAAAATGGAGATAATTAGTGAATATGTCTATTATATTCACTTAGTATACGAACAAAATCTTATTAGGTAGTTTATGAAATTTGTAAGTGTGAGAAAGAGATTTGAGTAAAATGGAGTCTATTAATATCGAATTAATCGAGACTAAACTGACTGAGTTGGAAAAAGAAGTTGATGAGCTTAGAAGAATCATAGTTGTGTCGCGATTAAAATGTCTTTCATTAAAATCTGAGAAAGAAAAATTATGTGAAAATAAAGTTTGACTATTTTCACGTGTGCCTTGAAGCTCGAGAACGGGGATTACGTCGACTGATCGATCGAGGTCAAAGACAGAAGCTGATCGCGCGCGATTGGCTCCTATGTTGATTTACCCTTCCAGTCTACTCTTACCTCACCTCTTTTTTTATCTCCTTTCCCCAACGAACACTTCGGAACTCTCTAAGAAGCATTCTCCTATCCGCGGTCCAGCGCACTATGGTGTTCCGCATAGGGCACTCCATTCTGTTTAATGCGGTCAAGCCGCTGCCAAGCGTCGGGGTCGTATGCGCCTACTATGGCTGGAACGGCCCCCAGCCTTCAGCATCCAGTAGATGGCCTTCAACATCTTCCTAGCCGTAGCGATAGTCGCGATCTGCCCAGGCTTCCTCAAGCGCGCGCATATATCGAGAATCTAATTAAAAAGGCGAAGGATACAATTCCAACAACCCAGTAATATTATAGAGTTTGAAGTGTGCTAATTAAACTCGGATTTAATTAACTGCAAAGTATTAGTGCTACTAGGGAGTAAGTAAATAGTCTGCATTATCAATTGTTTTTAAAATTATATGTGTGACTGGATTGAGGACTTGATTAGGTTATACTGACTTATACTAAGACTTAGCTGACCGGAGCTGACATCAGAGTGAAATAGGGTGCAAGGGAACGGAATATAGTAAAAGGAGTGAACTGAGGCGCATCAGATTCTAGAATAATTCTTGCACACACTACCATTATAGGAGAGTGGTGGCACCTCTGACTGCATGAGCTCAGTCTTCCCAGTATCTCACTCTCATTTCCACTATCTCACTCTCATTTCCAATATCTTTCACTCACTTTCGAGAGTCTCAGTACCAAGCGGAGAATAGCTAAACTAGATAAGGACCCTGAGAAACTACTCGGCTTAAAGGGTATTAATTCGCCTGAGGGCTTGAAGTCGGTAATCATGGGACGCATCGTCGTCGAGAGGATGACGAGTAAGAAGCCACTGGAAGTAGCCATCTAGACATATAGGAGAAGGTAACAATATAAGATGCGAGAATATCCAGTTTTAGGAGAGATTCAAATGCCAAAATGTGAGAGATGTGGTGCAGAGCTTAGCGAAGACGCGGTTTTCTGCCAGAACTGTGGCGCGAAGATTGAGCAGACTCAACCAGCGCCAATAGTATCCACTCCGGCTGCACCAATAGCATCCGCTCCAGCTTCGGTGCAGGCTGCACCAAGGGTGATCGACCTTGCAGGCTGGGGAGATCGGATAATTGCCTGGATTATCGACATGCTGATCATAGGTGTGATTGTCGGGGTTCTTCAATCAATAATTGTTCTACCTGCGCTGATATTTTATAGGGGTGTCCCCTTCTCAAACTATATTCCCTTCCTCAGCACTGGGCCACGGGAGGTCCTCTACTTCATCTACTTCCTATTCATGGACCTCTCCTACGGACAAAGCCTAGGCAAGATGGTTATGAAGATCAAGGTCACGAACCTGAATGGCGGAAGCATCGACCTGACTCAATCAGCCATCGAGTCGTTCGGAAAGGCGTTCCTGCTTCCACTCGATCTCATAATAGGGTTAATTGCATTCCATGACAAGAGTCAACGCCTCTTCACCTACCTCGCCAAGACGATAGTCGTGAAGGTTAAACAGTATTGAAAACCTGAGTGAATCCTCTCATATCTTAAAAAAAGGTAGAGTATCTGAGTAAACTTAAAAGTTTGACATCAAAATAATGGTCTATATGTCTCTTAGTCCCAGCGAGATCGCTGAAGCCGTCTGTAACGCCTGCATAAATAAGGTCAAGAGGCCTAGTGGCAAACTTTTCTTACTCGCCATCTTAGCGGGTGCCTACATCGGCTTCGGAGGACTCTTAGCCACAATAGTAACTCAGGACGCCTCAAATTTTGTTGGAGTAGGGATTAGCAGCATCCTCTCAGGAATGGTCTTCTCCCTCGGCCTAATCCTCGTGGTTGTTGGTGGCGCTGAACTCTTCACAGGTAACAGCCTGATAACAGTCTCGTATTTATCAAAGCAGATAACGCTACGAGCATTGCTAAAGAACTGGCTGATCGTATACATCGGGAATCTAATCGGCTCTCTCCTGCTTGTCCTGCTGATTTCAATGAGTGGCATCTATGCCTCCAATGCAGGGGCTCTCGGAGTCCGAGCCGTCGCTATCTCCTACGCGAAGGTTAACCTCAACACAACAGATGCCTTCATAAGGGGTATACTATGTAATTGGCTTGTCTGTCTAGCCATTTGGTTGTCGACATCCGCTAAGGATACTGTAGGCAAAATACTCGCAGTTATACCTCCTATAACTGCCTTCGTCGCAGCTGGATTTGAGCACAGCATCGCAAACATGTATCTGATCCCTGCGGGAATGGTTGCACAATATCTACCGATTGTTCAGTCGAAGTCAACAATCTCCCAGGCGATTAATATACAGGAATTTCTAGGCAATTTAATACCTGTAACTGGAGGGAATATTATTGGTGGAGCAATATTTGTGGCGATGCTATACTGGTACATCTACCTTGAAGATAAGAATTGGACTTAACCTAGGAAAATTAGCGTAATCAGTAAACAAACTACTTTGTTCAAAAAGAATTGATTATCTTACTAAATCAAAATAATGCTTGTAATGATTGAAAAAAGATAGGATCAATGAAAAGTATGAGCTAAAACTCACATTTTTCAAGCTAAAAATTTATAGCAAACTGATACAGTGGCACAAGCATTAATTGGAAACCAACGAACTAAGTTTAGTAACTATGAATGTATTCAATGAGTATGGAAGGAGGATAGAGAAAGAGATACGCCCCAAAAGCTATCCAATTGCCGCGAAGATGTTGGAAAAGGAGCAGGATATTCCGATCGAGGCAAAAAGGCCAAAAAGGGACTACGGTTCATGTATGTCGACTTGCCAGTGCTTCGCACAATCGAGAATGTATGGGGACACGATCGCACAGCTATTCGAGGACAATTGGTACCCTGAACCGGTCATAGGTTTTGGTTTAGCGGAGCCATCTCAGTATTTCTTGGACGGTCACAATCGATATCCTGGGGGAGTCGGATCTCTGGAGGCAGGAGCAGACTGAGCACGCGCATTCCCCAGATTAGAGACGGGTAAATATATAGGAGTAGCCTCAGCTCCTCTGACTATCGCCAGCTTTAAGCCAGATGTAGTGGTGATCTACTGTGACTCAGCTCAGCTTCTGCGGCTTCTTCTTGGCATAGCCTACCAGGATGGTCGTGACATATCCACTGTGCTCGGAGCTCATGCTGCTTGCGTGTACTCTATCGTCCCAGCCATCCTTAGCGGAAATTGCCATGTGGCTGTGCCGTGCAGAGGAGATCGGGGCCGCGCAGGCTCACAGGGAGCTCGTCGACAACACTGATGTGCTGGACGCTAAACATTTCTTCAACATTCTCCTCCTTCAACCGAACCTTGACCTCGAAGAGGGAAGAGGTGCGAGGGCCATTCACCTCAATGTAACAGAAAGGACACCGCTGGCAAACCTCTACTTCATGCGAGACCAGCAGGCGGTCACAGACAAGGGTATATTTCTTTCCAGAATGTCAAAGCCTCAGCGGCGGAAAGAGACTGAGATAACTAGGTTCCTCTGGGAGAGCCTCGGAGAACCAGTCGTTCATGAGACTCAGGCACCGGGCACGTTTGAGGGTGGCGACTTCATTCCCATGAAGGACTTCGCTCTCGTAGGCACAGGGGACAGAACCAACGAGTCAGCGATAGCGCAGATTCTGAGCCATGATTTAGGCTTCGACGAGGTTGAGGTTGTCCATCAACCGAATCACCCTCTCATCCCGGGGAACGAAAGAGACCCGATGGTGGACATGCACCTCGACACCTACTTCAACGTGGTCAGCAGCAGTGTCGTTGTGGGCTCCGAGCTCTTGCTGAAGGCAGCCAAGATGGACGTATACCATCGAGAAGGAGAAGGGAGGTACACCAAGGACAAGGGTGCGTCAACCACTCTTCATGACTATATCACTGGCAAAGGCTTCAAGATAATTAACCTGACCACACTGGAACAGCTCTCATACGCCTCCAACTTTCTCTGCGTGGCAGACGGCACTATCCTAGCAGTTGAAGTCGACCGTATAGTGAAGAAGGTACTCGTTAGGCTCGATTCCGAGGAAAAGCGCAATCCAGCGAGATATGAAGCGCTCCTTGCCCAGGCGGAGAAGGACTACCAAACACTAAAGGATGAAGCTAGATTCTTCCCGAACAAGAAGGAGATTTACAAGTTCGGGATTGATGCACTTCCATTGGCTCTTACGAACTTGACTGGCGGGTACGGAGGGGCACACTGCATGACCGCCGTACTAAACAGGGGTTGAACTGGCCGTGTGAGAATATTCACCCAAATTTTTAAAATAAATTAAATCTTTAATTTAGATATGGTTTTAAGAGGTTAGTAATTTTTGGTGGACTGGGCGGGATTTGAACCCGCGACCTCCTGATTGCAAGTCAGGCGATCATACCCCTGATCTACCAGCCCGCCCCACTTATCTGCAGAGATAGAGCATTTTAACCTAACGGGAACTAGACTAAATATATAGATGGTTCAATTCCAGTTTGCTTCTTGTATTCACTGTAAATTGTCTTGTTGAATTCATCAACCTTGTTAGTAGGAAGTAGGTTTATCGTGCAGCCACCAAAACCTGCGCCTGTGAGCCTGGCTCCTAGGACGTATTCGGTTTTCTTGGCAATATTAACTAGTGTATCGAGCTCCATACAGCTAACCTCATAGTCTTTTTTGAGGCTTTCATGTGAACTGTACATTGATCTACCAATGTCGATGGGATGAGAGGTTCTCATCGCTTTGACGGTTGCAAGAACACGAGCGTTCTCTGATACTACGTGGCGACAACGCCTATAGATTATGTCAGGCATCTCATCTTTGCATTGCTGAAGTGTATCCAGAGTAACATCTCTGAGACTTCTTATGCCTTTCTTTGTTTGGCGGATGGCGGCTACGCCTTCCTCGCATTGCCTGACTCGTTCATTATAAAGTGAGGCATCTAGCTTGCGTTTCACACCTGAATGAACAACAATGAAGGAGTATCCATCAGGGAGGTCTATGTACTTATACTTGTTTTCTCGGCAGTCTATCAGAAGAGCCTTTCCATACTCTCCTAAGCTGGAGACAAATTGATCCATTATTCCGCTTTTTACACCAACAAAATCATTCTCAGCTGCTTTACCTAGGTAAGCAAGATCGATTGGGCTAATTTTTAATTTAAAAAGTTCATTTAGGGCTCTTCCAGCTGCAACTTCAAGAGCGCTGCTGGAGCTGAGCCCAGCGTCCTGCGGGACTTCGCCCATTATGAGAATGTCGGCGCCACCTATTTTATGTCCTTTCACCAGAAGAGCCTGAACGACACCCATAACGTAGTTTGCCCATCTATGTTCTTTGCTGTATACGGCTCTATCGAGCATAAACTCATGTGATTCATCGTAATCTGCAGCGTAGAGGTGGAATATGTTGTCGCTTCTGATACCTCCTGCGACCCAAATATAATATCTAATAGGTGTCGGTAGGACGAATCCCTCATTATAGTCAGTGTGCTCTCCGATGATGTTCACTCTACCCGGCGCACTAGCAACTATGATACCTTCATTGTACCTAAAAACAGCCTTGAATTTTTGGAATATTTCCTCTAAATTAACCAAAATTACTCCACCTTGAACTGGAATAAAGTTGATTCCCGATAAATCTGACCCGGCCTTAGTACTGTTGAGGGAAAATCTGGCTTATTGGGTGAGTCAGGGTAGTGCTGAGTTTCAAGGCATAACCCAGCATGGCGGTTATATATCCATCCTTCTTTCCCTAGATGTCGACCATTTAGGAAATTTCCAGTGTAGAATTGAACTCCAGGTTGAGTCGTATATACATTGAGTCTTCGACTAGTCGCTGGATCATAGACAGATGCGCAGAAATTTAGTTTACCGTTCCATCCGTTAATGATGTAATTGACATCATATCCGCCAGCGAGTTTGATTTGCTTATAATCAGAATTGATGCAGGGGCGAAGTGTCTTTGATTTCCTTAAGTCCATCGGTGTGCCAGCAACCTGTTGAATTTCTCTTGTAGGTATAAGGTCCTTATTTGTCGGTGTATAAAAGTCAGCGTTTATCTTAACCTCATGATCTAAGATGTCTCCTTTGCCAGCGAGATTAAAATAGGAATGGTTGGTGAGATTGATTATTGTAGCCTTATCAGTTTGTGCTTCATAAGTAATCAAAAGTTCTCCTGCCATCGTTAGGCTGTAATCGACGATGAGGTTTAGGTTTCCAGGGTAACCTTCATCGCCATCGGGGCTAATGTAACTAAATGTGACTCTGTCGCCATTAGCCTTCTTTACGGTCCATAGAACCTTATCTAAACCTTTCAAGCCTCCATGGAGGCTATTCTTCCCATCGTTTGCAGCCAATTTATATAAAATGCCATCTAGAGTAAACCTAGCGTCAGATATTCTGTTGGCGTAACGTCCGACGATACAGCCAATATGGGAGCCATAATTAACATATTGCTCTACTGAATCAAAACCTAATACGATGTCTGTAATATCACTATTCTTGTCTGGAACCTTGATTGATTGAATGATACATCCATAATTAGTCAAATTTACTTCGATGTTGCCCTTCGTGAGTGTGATAAGATCCGCTTCACGGCCATCAGGGAGGTTTCCAAACTTTCCAGAACTCATATTAGAAAATATATGCTTAGCAAACTTAAACCAGTTAGTTTAGGAAGGGTTCTTAAGGCGTTACAGAATTCATTCACCACATGCAATTAAGAGCTATCGTGTTCGATCTTGATGGAACGCTCATTGATTCAAAAATTGAATATGATAAGATAGCTGCACGAGTTAGATGCCTCCTTGAGGAAGAAGGTGTTCCTTCAGGCCAATTGGAGGATCGCCGAAAAGTATATTCAGTCATTCAAAGTGGGAAGAAAGCATTAATCGGTTTCAATATCAAGACGGAACGTATCGCTCTATTGTTAAAACTTATTGAGAAGGCTATGAATGAGGTTGAGCTAGAGGGCGTCCACCTTTCTAAGCCAATGCCAGGCCTATACGAAACGCTAACTGAGTTGAAGCATAGAGGGATCTCAATCGGTATAGCTACTCGAGGCTGCCATGAGTATGCAATCCGAAGCCTAGAGCTGGTTGGGATAACTGATTATATTGATATGATGCTTGCCCGTGACGACGTTCCTTACCCAAAGCCAGATCCACGACATCTTCTCGAAGTCATTAACCACCTAGGTGCAACAAAAGATACCGCAATATACATCGGTGACTCACCCACCGACCTCAAAACCGCTGAGGATGCGGGTGTTTCATTCATTGGCTACAGACGCAGTATTGAGTGGGGTAAACGTCTAACGGAGGCGGGTTGCACGAGGATGGTAGAAGCTCTTCCTGATGTAATTGACATCGTTGAAGTAAAATGAACAGCTGTCATGTCCCCATGAGTTGTTTAATTTTATAATCTAAATAAAAAACAAGTATTTCTCTTAGAGTTCAGTTTTTAAATGAAGCTAGTTTAAGGTAATTTATATTAACAAAAAAACCATTTTCGAGGTTACCGGCTTCTAGAATTTTGTATTCTGGGTCCAATGAGGGTATAGATCCATTCTGCAAACTCTCGAAGATTTTTTGTTTGGATATATATTTCTCCTGGGCCTTTAATCCTTGTAACTAATCCTTCGCCGCTGAGCATGGTTTCTTTCCAGCCACCTACACGCTCAACCTGATAGCTGCAGGAATCGCTAAAAGCGACTAGGTGGAAGTTGTCGACAACTAGCTCGTCTTCTGGCTGGAGTATATGTTTGTCTATGGCTCCAAAGACATTTATGAAAAGGTCGCCTTGCCCAGTCGTCTTAATCATGAATAGACCCTGTCCGAAGAGCCCGCTGGTGAAACCCTCCCACCTTACGTCTAGATCAACTTGGTGACTTGAGGCTAGGTATGATGCTTTTTGTATTATGTAGCCTTTACCTGGCTGAACTTCAAGTTTTGTTATGTCTCCCACGGGTGCTGCGACTAATCCTATCTCTCCTGGACCGCGTGAGGCTATGAAGTCGTTCACGAAGAGAGTTTGCCCTCCGATGAATGCGGTTGCTAAGGTTCCTAGTATACTTTTTTCACGGGCATGTGTTTTAACATCGATGGTTGATGTCATATAGCTCATGGCGCCGCCTTCTCCGGTTATCCATTCGCCATTTTCAAGGTTTATAACTAGCATACTGTAGCTGGGGCTATACTTTACCTCAGATTTCAACTTCTACACCATAGTGAAGAATTATATACGCTCTTTTAAGGCTCTAGGGAAGAAAGGTGTATTTTAACCAAAATAATCGAAGTTAAAGATCATCATCGTTTCTTTGGGTAAAGTGGTAAAAAACTCCTTTGAGAACCTGATAGAGAAAGTATATACTAATTACGTTTCCCACTATGAAAGCAATAATTGATAATGCACTACTTGATTGGCTCATTTCCAGCATATGTAAACTTTGAAATATAAAAAGTTAATCTACCACTCCAGTCTTCTCTTGTTTCTTAGGTTGTTGATCTTCAAGTTTCTTAAAAATGGTTCGTAGTTGTCGCTTCAGGCTTCCATGGTCTCGGCTTAGCCCCAAATAGTCAGCGAAATCGTTTGTGGTCCTCACCAATTCGGTGCGCCCTGCTTTCTCGGCTTCTACAAGCCCTATGCTTTCAAGTTCCTTAATATGGTGATAGGCTTGGCTTCCTCGAGCTTGAGCAACATCACTCTTCTCGACAGGTTGATTGTAAGCAATGTAACTTAATGTTCGTAAAGGCCCTATAGTAAGTGGAGGCTTAATGCTAAATTTCCGTGCCTCCTTGTTAAAATCCGCTTTGAGCTGGAGTACAACGCGGTCTTCAGGAAGGTTTCTAACCTCAAGTGGACTCCTAAATTCTTCATAAAGTGAACCCAGCCTGTTGACTAACTCTCTTGCCTGCCTCTCATCTTGAAGCTTGAGATGTGCGACGATTGTTGTCAAACTTATTGGACGGCCTGAAGCGTAAAGTATAGCTTCAAGACGAGCAATGTTGTCGTCGCTTTTTTCTGCCAATCCCTAGACCTTAATGGAGGTATGTGGGAGGATGCTAAAAAGCTACTTGTCAGACTCCTGCCCCTATATCATGGCGATAGAAGAGTCGGCCTTGCACCTGACTAATGTTGGAGTAGACGCGGCTTCTTGCCTCCGCGACTGACAGCCCATGTGATAGAAGAGCTATTGCTCTGCTTCCAGTTGTTTTAACTACACCATCCTCATCATAAACCGATGCGTAAAATGCATCGCTATCAGTTAGTTTACCAATTGTAATCGGCTGGTCCTTAACCGGGTTTTCAGGGTATCCTTCAGGAACTAGGTAAACGCAGACAGATGCCTGGTTATTGAAACATGGCTTTGACAACTTCCCCTCAATAATTTCTTGGCTTAACTTTACCAAGCTTGAATCTAGAAGGCTGAGGACATTAATAGCTTCGGGGTCTCCTAAACGAGCATTATATTCGATTAGATAGACGCCTTTATCTGTGCTCATAAATCCGCCGTAGAGAAATCCTCTATAATCACCCACAGTTTTGTGGATTGAGTTGATAGTCTGTTCCATTATGGATTTACCTTTCCTCACGGTAGATGGTGGAAGATCAGGTAGAAGATGATCGGGACAGCTAAAGCTACCCATACTTCCTGTATTTGGTCCTTGATCGCCATCGAACGCTCTTTTATAGTCTCGAACCATTGGCATAACTTCAACTCTTCGTCCATCAACAAACGCTTGGAGAGTAAATTCACGACCTAGAAGCTTCTCCTCAAGAACGACGAGACCATCTTTCTTAATGCATTCCTGAGCATAGAATTCGGTTTCCGCACTAGAGTGCAGATGCTCGCCGGTTAACTTAACCCCTTTCCCACCTGTAAGAGCATCTGGTTTTACAGCAACATCACTATGGTTCTTGAGGAACTCTTTGACTTCGAATACATTTCTCGCAACCTTATATTCAGGGTTGCCGGGTATACCATTTTCTGTGAGGACTTCCCTAGCATAGCTCTTACTCCACTCTAATCTGGCAAGAGCTTTCCTTGGCCCCACAACAGGGATACCCAAGGACTCGAGAACATCGGTTATTCCTGCAGCGAGAACAGGGTCAGGCCCAATGACTGCGAAGTCTACTCCATTGAATCGAGCATACCCATCTGGATTCAGAATGTCAAATATCTCTACTCTTTTGGATATGGAGGCGATGCCAGGATTCCGTTTTGCCATTGCTGCTATGATCTCCGCGCCATCGCTGTATAGCTTCTTAGCTATTGCGTGTTCGCGAGCTCCATTGCCGATTACGAGAACCTTCAAATCTGCTGCCTCTTAACTGTGAGATTGGCTTTAACGGTAAAAAGGATTTCAGCTGGGTGGAGATACTTTCATCAAAGCTGTGATAAAGGTCTCAACCTCGTTAACGGTGTTATAGAAGTGGGGGGATATTCGGAGGCCGCCGACGCGGTTACTAACAATACATCCCTGTTTAGCTAACTGGCTAACTACTTTCTCAGGGTCTTTGAGCTTGATGTTAAGGAACATTCTTTTTGAATCATCATTAGGACTCCCCATTTTATATCCAGCGTTTACCGCTAAATCATAAAGAGCATTATCTACGTCTTTTACCTGCTTCTCGACAGCCTTTTTACCATGACTTAGGAGTAACTTCATCGAGTTCTCCACTGCTATGTAAGCCACTTCAAACCGGTTAAAGACCTCAAAACGATTGATGCCTTTCTTAGGCTTTATTTTATAAGTGAAGTAATTCAACCCGTTTTTAACAGGTTGAGCTACAGCTTCAAAAGCTGAAGCTCCTATAATAGGCGGCTGTAGCTCATCAGAGACCTCCTTTCTTGCATACAAAAAACCTGCTGATTGAGCGTAAGGTCCTCCCATCACCCATTTATAAGTGCTAGTTGCAGCGAAGTCAACACCCCATTTTTTTGCCTCCCAATCGATACTTCCAACGCCTTGTGTGGCATCGATGATTAGTTTCGCTCCATGGGAGTGGGCGAGCTCACTCAATGCTTTAAGGTCATGAAGGTATCCATTAAACCAAGTCGGGTTATCCACCATAACGATAACAGTTTTATCGTCTACAGCCTTCTCAAAGTCATCTAATTCTACAACGCCGTTCCTATTTTTGATGAAGCGAGGCTCCGCGCCTCTTCGTCTCTGATTATTTACAAGCATGTTACACATTGGAAACTCCATATCGGTAGTAACTACATTTTGTCCACGCTTGATCGGTATCATTCCAAATGCTGTGTTTAACCCGTTTGTCGCGTTGCTAACAAAGGCTACTTCATCTTGACCGCAGCCAATAAGTTCAGCAAACAGATTTTTGGAATTCATCCGAAGTTCTGACCACTTGCCATGAACCTCCCCCCATGGGGTTTCACCTATATAGAGTGACTTCAGATCTAGCTCGTACTTCTCGATGGAGTTTATTGTACTTAGAGGCATCGCCCCCTGTGCAGCGCAGTCAAAGTAAATATATTTCTTGCAGAGCGGGAACTCGTCATTAAGTTTGATAACCATGTAGCCTACTATGGTAATTTGGAGATATGAGTTTACTGGGCAATACAGCTGCCCGTAATCTGCTACTCTTTTATTAGCCGTGTACTTTATACGTCCACAGTAAAGTATCCTCGCTCAATATGTCCCAGCCACGGGTCTTTCCCATACTCGAAACCGAGAACCTAGTACTCAGGGAGATGACCGTTGAGGATCTTACATTTTATCACGCTCATTTCAATAAACCAGAGATTGTTATGGGAACCTGCATCCCAGGTCCAGCTGACATGATAAATGCAAAAGCTGAATTCGAGAAGTTTATTCTTAATCCGTGGCGTAATGAGACAGGACTCCGCTGGGGAATAATGCTTAGAAAAGAGCATCGTCTTTCCGATACTTGTGGAATCTATGATTGGGATCACGTAAATAGACGTGCTGAAATCGGCTATGATCTTGATCCCCCATACTGGGGCCGTGGAATAATGACGGAAGCTGTCAAAGCGATGCTTTGCTACGGTTTTTTAGAGATGAATCTAAACCGAATTCAAGCCATTATAGATTATGCAAATGATCGAAGCATTCGCCTTGTGGAGAGACTCGGATTCAAACAGGAAGGAGTTTTCCGCCAAAGAAGCTTCTTTAACGGTGAATTCAGGAACGATATTTTATTCAGCCTCCTGCGGAAAGACTGGAGAATATAGTTTATTTTAATTTGAGTATTTCTTAGTACACTTTTAGAGATAGTTTTTATCCAAGTCTCGTTTAGCTTGATCCACTTTGGCTGAAGGCAACGTATTCCAGCTTCTCTGTCGCCCTGTTCGACGACTATTAGAGGAACGTGGATTTACAGAGCCAACTGAACCGCAGCGCAGAATAATTCCTATGATTTTAGAGGGAAAAAACGTTCTCCTAATCTCAGCTACTGCCACAGGAAAAACAGAGGCAGCGATGCTCCCGGTAATGGATCGTTTCCTAATGTCTAGAGAGCATAAACCAGGAATAAGTATACTATACATCACTCCCCTCCGAGCGTTAAACAGAGATATTTTAGATCGAATGACTTACTGGTGTAACCGACTAGATATTAAGCTTGGAATACGACATGGTGACACCGGGCCTCAGGAGCGGAACAAGCAACGCATTAGTCCCCCTGACATGTTAATCACTACGCCTGAGACTCTGCAGGCGATACTTCTAGGTCGAACTCTCAAACAATATCTGAAACAGGTTAAATGGATCATTATAGATGAGATACATGAGCTTGCTGACAACAAGAGGGGCAGTCAACTCAGCCTTGCTCTAGAGAGACTTAGGGAGCAGACTGAGAAGCCGCCACAGATGATCGGACTCAGTGCTACAATCGGTAGCCCTGAGAAAGTAGCGGCTTTCCTCGTTGGTAATGAACGCCTTGTAGATACTATTCAGATCTCATCTTTACGTGAGACTCAATTCGAGATAATCTTACCTGAGCCTGAAACTGAGGACTATGATATTGCGAGGAAACTCTACACTCATCCAGAAGTCTCGGCTAGGCTCCGTGCGATGCGTGAATTAATTGAGAAACATCAAACAACGCTTGTTTTCACAAACACTCGGAGCACGAGTGAAGTCCTAGCGTCGAGGTTTAACATCTGGGATCTCAACTTTCCTGTAAGTATCCACCATGGGTCGTTAGCAAAAACAAGTCGAATCGCTGCTGAGCAGGGACTAAAAAGCGGTGATCTTCGCACAGTAATTTGTACGAGTAGCCTTGAACTCGGTATTGATATAGGCTCGATTGACCTAGTGATTCAGTATAATAGCCCACGTCAAGTAACAAGGCTGCTTCAGCGGGTTGGTCGAAGCGGCCATCGGCTTGGCATGGTTAGTAAGGGTGTTATCATAAGCCTCAACGGCGATGATGCGTTGGAAAGCATGGCCATCTGTCGTCGTGCATTAAATGAGGTAATGGAGCCACTAAGGATACCAGAGAAACCATACG
>Ga0315282_10008719_pt1 | contig 16330 bp, 13 predicted proteins | sample YL17G07_20_MG_FD_203693 | JGI IMG/M metagenome (GOLD analysis project Ga0315282, IMG submission 203693) | Sediment microbial communities from Yellowstone Lake, YNP, Wyoming, USA - YL17G07_20 | ecosystem: Environmental > Aquatic > Freshwater > Lake > Sediment | place: USA: Wyoming | collected...
TGACGGGCGCCAACTCAAGCAGAAGGTCGTGAAAGGTCGATATAAGACACATCGTGAGCCTCCTTGGACGAGTCCGTGGTTTCTATCCAATCCACTGAATCGGCAAGGAGGCTTCTTTTATTGACCCGGTATTGCCTCAAAAAGTGCGAAACTCGAACTTAGCCCTCGACCTTCAGTCTTCTGCCTTCAGCCTTCAGTCTTACTCCTTGATCGCCCCGGAGGTCAGTCCGCGGATGATGTGTTTCTGGGCGAGGAAATACGCGAGCAGCATCGGCACGACCGATATGCTCAGTGCCGCACAGGTCAGCGGAACATTGGTGCCGCGCTCCGAGGAAAACTCGTACATGCCGAGCGGGATGGTGGAGAGACCCGGGGTGTGGAGGAGCGTGAGCGCGAAGACGAACTCGTTCCAGAGGGTGACGAAGTTGAAGATGGTGACGACGGCGAGCGCGGGTCTGGCGAGGGGCAGCATCACGTGCCAGAAGACGCGCGGAGCGGAGCATCCGTCGATGCGCGCGGCCTCCTCGATTTGCGCCGGCACCCCTTCGAAGAACCCCCGCAGGATAAAAATGCTCACCGGGAGCGAAAACGCCACGTAGCTCATCACGAGCGCCGCGTGGGTGTCGTAGAGCTTCAGCGTCCCGAAAATCTTCAGCAGCGGTATCAGCACGATATGCACCGGAATCATCATCCCGCCGAGGAAGAGGCAGAAGAGGAGTGACCTTCCGCGGAAGCGCGTCCTGGCGAAGACGAATCCGGCGAGAGCGGCGGCGATGAGCGTCAGCGTCACGGCGCTCACCGTGACGATGACGCTGTTGAGGATGTAACGCGGGAAGTGGGACTCGAAGAGCACGTTCCGGAAGTTTTGCCAGGTGCACGACCGGGGCAGACCCCACTTGTCGACGCTCGCCTCGGCCTGGGTCTTCACGGCGCACGTGAACATCCAGAAGACGGGATAGAGTGCAACCACGGCGAAAACCAGCAGGAGCACATATCGCAGGATGCGGGATATCATGGGTGTGTCTCCGCGACAGAGGCTCTCCTGTGCCAGCGCATTCCCATCACGGCCGTCACGACGAGCATGGAGACCAGGAATCCACCCACCGCCACGGCGCTGCCGTAGCCCCCGTTGTATTGGTCGATGCCTATCTTGTACATGTATGTGGTCATCAACTCGGTGACGTGCTCGGGCGGGCCGCCCTTGGTCATGATGTAGACGAGGTCGAAATACTTGAGCGACCCGACGATGCTGAGCACCGCCGAAATGCGGATGACGGGCAGAAGCGAAGGAAGGGTGACGTATCGGAAGAGCTGCCAGGAGCCGGCCCCGTCGATGCGCGCGGCCTCGTAAAGGTCTTCCGAGATCGTCCCGATGCCCGCTAGGAAGAGCACCATGTGGAACCCCACGTACCGCCACGAGATGGTCAGGATGACCGCTCCGAGCGCGAGACGCGGGTCGCCCAGAAACCCGTTCTCGGGTGACGGCAGTCCGAGCGAGTCGAACAGTTTCACGATCAGTCCGTCGGCCACGCCCGGCAGATACATCTGCTCCCAGACCAGGGCGATCACCACGCTGGGCAGGATCATCGGGGTGAAGTACACGGTGCGGAAGAACCCGCGGGCGACCACGCGTCCGCTCAGGAGTGCCGCCAGGAAGAGCGCCAGGGGAAGCTGGATCACCAGCGACATCACCAGCAGGATGACGTTGTGCGAGAGGGCCTTCCAGAACACCTCGTCGGTGACGAGGCGAACATAGTTGTCGAGTGCCACGAAGCGCTTGGGCCCAAGGGCGTGCGTGGGCCAGTCGAAGAGACTGACGAAGAAGGACTGGAGGATGGGGGCGACGACGAAGGCCAGGTAGACGGCGAGCGCCGGGGCCAGGAACAGCCACACCGTGATGCGGCGGGAGTAGCGGTTCATTTCGAGGTATCGTTTTTGGACTTTCGAGCCAGTTCCGACGCGAGTTTTTCCATCGTGCGTGCGGCCTCTTCCGCAGTCTGTGTCCCGGCGAGGAGCGACTGGGTGGTGGACTTGTGCAGTTCGCCGAGTTCCGGGGGCAGGTACTGGTCGTAGTAAAGCTGAATCTCGGGGGCGTCAAAAAGGAGCTCGGCGGCCCGGAGCGTGTGCGCGTCCAAGAGTCCCGCGACGGCTTCCCGCTTCAGCGCCGGGATGCGACCCGTCTGGGCCCATTTCATCGCCGTGCCGTCGCTGATCAACTCCTTGAGCAGTTCGAACGCCTCCTTCGGGTACGGGCAGCGTGAGGAGATGGCATAGGCGGCGTTGATTCCTCCCACGACGGTCGCCGGTTCCCCGTGACCGCCGGTGACGGCCGGGAACGCAAAGCAGTCGACCTTGTCCAGGAAGCGACCTGCCTCGCCGCGGGCGTCCTGGAGGTCGCTCCGGATGTCGCTGAGGATCCACGTTCCCATGAGCGTCATGGCCGCCTTTTCCCCCGCGAAAAGCTTCCGGGCGTCGTCATAGGTCAGGGCGTTGGCCCCTTCGTTGAAGGCCTTGAGCTTGACGAGTTCCTGGAGCAGTCGTCCGGCCTCGATGAAGCAGGGGTCTTCGAAGGTTCCGTCCGGGGCGCGGCTTGCCGCGTCTCGGAAGGGTTGCGTTCCGCCGATCCGCGTCGCGAGATAGACGAAGTAGAACGCCCCCGGCCACTTCTCCTTGTTGCCCAGGGCGATGGGCGTGACGCCCGCTTTGCGCAACTCCGCACAGGCCGATTTCAACTCCTCGAACGTCCGGGGAACCTGGATGCCATGCTTCTCGAACATCTCGCGGTTGTACCACATCACCACCGGCGCGACGTCCATCGGGACGGCGTAGGTCTTCCCACGGACGGTCCCGAACTGGAGCGCCGCGGGAAGGATCCGCCTGGTCACGTTGTCGGACTCGATGGCTCTCGTGAGGTCGGCCACCTGATGCTCATCGACGAAGGACTTTAGGACGCCGCCGCCCCACGTGAAGAACACGTCCGGAACGGTCCCGGAAGCCATGGCCTGCGAGAGTTTCAGCTTGTAATCATCGTTCTTGGTGGGCTCGGTCTGGACGGCGACGTCGGGGTGAGTGCCTTCGAAGCGTCCGACCGCGTCCTCGATAACCTTTCGGGTGGGGTTGGTGACATGGATGTGCCAGAGCGTGATCCGTTTTCGCCCGGAGGGCGTCCCGCCCCGGCGACTCTCGCATCCTTCGGAAGCGAGAAGCACGCCCGTGATGCACACCACCAGGACAATCCGTGCAAGGTGCTTCATCTCCGTCTCCCTAACGTTCGACCTTCACGTCGGCCCAGGCACTGCTTCCGTGGAGCCACAGCGCGCCGCTTAATGGGTCCACGCGCAGAGTCAGTTTCTTCACGCCGCGCACGTTCACCCGGATGCTCACGGCGGGCTCTTTCCAATCCACCGGTTCTCTGTGGAGGACCTTCCCGTCGCCGATGACCGTGAACTGCGTCCGCTCCCCTTCGAAACGCGGCGTGGAGAGGGTCTCTTCCGGCTCCTCGGTCAGAGCGACGACCGCCGAAAGCCGGGTGAACTTCCCGTCGAGAGGGAAGTCGATGCCGCAGGGGCATCGCGTGCCGAGTCCGCGGTCGTACGTTTCGTTCTCGATCGTGATCGGGTTTCCGCGGAAACTCCGGTCGAACCCCACGGCCCCTCGCATCTGGTCGATGATGGTGGGCTTCAGGTCGCTCAGGTAGAGGACTTCCGCGTCGGGGGGACTTGCGTATCGCGGCACTCCCTGTGGTTTCACGCGGGCTTTTGCGGGTCCGGTGGGTCTCCACTTGCGACCGTGAGCGAAAGACCAGTCCGTCCCGAAAAATCCGACGACGGGATAGGTTTCCGGGTTTGCCGTCGTAGCGTCGAAGACGCAGTAGTCGAACCACTTGCGCTGGTCGTACACGCCCCAGTTGAACCAGTTCCCGAAGCGGTGGTAGACCTGGTAGAGCGCGCCGGGCGAGAGTGCGGTGAAGACGGCGGTCATCCGTCCGCTCCCGTTCGGGGTCGGGTAGCAGAAAATGGCGCCCGCGTCGCTTCCGGTGAACCGCTCGCCGTCGACCACGATCGCGTCGTCCGTCAGGCGGATGGGCATCTGCTCCAGGATTCTCTTCATGGGTGACGAGTCCGAGGGCCAGCCGAAGAAGACCACGTTCTGACTCGCGAGAAGCTCCTCGGTTACGCTGGTGTCGAAGATCAAGCGACATGGGGTGCCGAAGCGACGTGCCCATTCCGCGACGAACCGCCACGCTTCCTCCTCCGCGGCCTTGAACCAGGTCTGGTCGCGGCCTCCCGTGCCGATGACCCCCGTGAAAGGAGCAAGAAAGACGTCCTGCACCGGGCCTTCGAGACCCTTCACCTTGCGAAGGCCGCCGTCGGGGGGCCAGCGGTCGACCTTCCGCCAGATGCCATCCGTCTTGAGGTAATGGAGCAATCCGCCCTCCGGCACCGGCTCCAGCCCAAACGTCTGACTGTCCAGCTTGACCGAGATGCCGTGGGTGACGGTCTCACCCTGTCCCGGCATGTCGGCCGGATGGACGGTCAGTGCGAGGACGTTTGTGGTCTGGATCTCGAGGCGGCTGCCGTCCAGATTCACGTCGATCGCGGCGGGCCTCAGGACCTCGGCCATCTGTTCGACGGTGACAAAATAGCCGCGTCCTCGACGGACGTCACGGGTCTCGAAATGATAGCGTGAGGGGACCTCTTCCCGGGGTCGGGCGGAGAGATACGCAAGCTGTTCGTCCACGACGTATGCGGGGAAGTCGGCGTGGTGAGCGACGAGGTATTCCCGGTATTCGACCGGTGCGCCGGCGGCACGGAGTTTCTCGACCGCCTCACGCGCATGCTCCACGGGTACAACGGCGTCACCCGCCGCGTGCACCACGTAGACCGGCGTATGGGTGAGATTGGCGAGGTAGGTTATGGGACTGTCCGAAGCGACGAGGTAGTCGCGCAGCTCGCGATGCTGCCCCTCGAGCGGACGGTTCCATCCCCAGCGTCTTTCCCAAGCCTTGAAGTCGCAGTTCGCGGCTCGGGGACCGACCCCGGTGAACAGGTGCGGATAGTGCACGGCAAGGTTCCACGCCCCCGTCCCTCCCATGGACGAGCCGGTGACGAAGATCCTGTGCTCGTCGATGCAGTAGTCCCGTTTCACCTCCTCGATGGTGCGCCTCACGTCGTCTTCGCCGATCCACATGAAGTCGGTGGCACGCCGGCCCTCGGGCGAGAGCACGATCGCGCCGGGCATCGGGGGTGCCGGATGTCCCTGGAAGGGCACAAACCATCCGTGACCGTGCAGGTTCACGACGAGCGGGAAAGGATGGTCGCCCTTGTAGGTCGCCGGCACGGAAACGGAGTAGGTTTGAAGCGAACCGTCGATCTCGCTGACGTAGCCTTTCAGGATGCTCCCGCGCTTCGGCGTCAGGACGTCCCGGCCCTGAAAGAACGCGTCGACGTCCGCGAGGAACAGATTCGCTGCCTTTCGGTTGGGCCAGGCAGCCTTCCCGGACTGCCGGGACAGGTTCAGGTCATACTGAAACCAGCGTGTCTGTGCAAGAAGCGCCGCCGCGCCGCGGTCGTAGTCCGATGAACCCGTGAACACGAGCGGAGTGAGTTCCTTTTCCGCTCTCGCAAGCGAGGCCGCCGCCTGACGACACACCACCCACTCGCGCACGCGGTAACCGAGGTAGACCACGACGAGCAGCGCCAAGAGCAGCGCGACGGCGAGAATGATCCTGAGCATGATGGTGTCCACAAAGCGGCTCCGAATGAGGTGTTTCCGCGAATGATGGGAGGGATTGGGGCCAAAGTCAAGTCCAAATGCGTCTTGGGGCGCTCGGGCGTCGCCAGGAACCGCTCGTTCGTCATCACGAAGCCTCAGGTCTCGTTGGGACCAGCGTGTTCCACGGGGGATGGATGTGTGTTATCAACTTGGGACGACGTCTGCACGTCGCCGGTCAGGTCGCAGGCGCGTTCTATGGCCGCGAGAAGCCCGACCAGGAGGTACGCCCAGATAAAGATGCCCGCCACCAGGTAGTTCAGGACGGCCGAGGTTTGCTCGCGGGTCTTCGACTCGAGGTACGCCCGGTCGGCGACGATCTTGGCGTAGGTCTCATGTGAGCAACTGTGAAAGCTGACCGAAAAGAACCCGAGCATCGCCATCAGGATGAGCAGCACGGCGAAGACGCGGCGGAGGAATCTTCCCGTGCCTTTGCGACGGACGGACTCGGTGAGTTCGCCGAGCGGTCCGCGAAACGCAAGGTACGTCAGCGCGCTCAGGACCAAGGCGCCGGCCGCCACCGCGAAATACGACGTGATCAGGTACTGCTCATTGCTCATTGGGACGCCTCAGTGCGACCACGAGCACCGTCTGCAATACCACGTAAACCAGGAGGATCACCATCATCGCCCAGAAGGCCGTGCTGAGTGACGACGCAATTGTCCACACGGACTCCATGAATGGGACCTGCTTCGGCTCGTTGCTGATCGAGACCGTGACCGTCCCCGCCAGTGCTCCGAGGAGCATCGTGATCAGGAGCGTGCGCAGGTAGAACGTCCGGCCCGCGGGCAGCTTGACCACCTCGTCCAGCAGCCGCTTCAGACTCCCGCGGATCAACAGATACACCAGCACACTGAGAACCACCGAGCTGGCCACCAACGCCAATTCCATCACGGACATGACGCGTCCTCCTCGAATCCACCGTAGGGAATATTACCCGGGAGTCTCACATTCTTATCATGGTATCGCATTTCGGTCGAACCGCAAGCAATTTAGGTTGGCTGACAACAGGTTTCTTGCCAAGTTGTCCGCGTCAGTGCACCGGGCGACCGCCTTCAAGTCGCGAGGCATGTGGGCGATCCGGGGATGAGAAATCCCTTGCAGGTTCCTGTCGCGTCGCTGATAATAGCAATTGGGGGAACGTTTTTGGTTCCAATCAGGAGACAGACTCATGACGGACAAGGTTTTCCGAGTGGGGATTGCCGGGCAGGGACGCAGTGGATACGACATTCACGCCCGGTGGCTGCGTGAGACACCCGAGCAGTACAAGATCGTTGCGGTTGCAGACCAACTCGCCGAGCGGCGTCAAGAGGCGGTTCAGGCATTCGGCTGCCGGGCGTACGAAACCTGGCAGGAACTCGTCCAGGACAAGGGCCTCGACCTTTTCGTGAACGCACTTCCGAGCAACCTCCACCCGAATGTGACCATCGAAGCCCTGAAGGCCGGGCACAACGTGGTCTGCGAGAAGCCGCTCGCGGTCCGGGTGAAGGACATGGATCGGATGATCGCCGCGGCAAAGAAAGTCCGGAAGCTTCTCGCCCCGTTTCAGAACAACCGGTTCTATCCTTACTTCCAGAAGATCCTGGAGATCGTCGGTTCCGGGAAGCTCGGACGTCTGGTTCACGTGCGCATCAACGTCAGCGGGTTTGCCCGTCGGTGGGACTGGCAGACGCGACAGGACCTCTGGGGAGGCAGCCTCAACAACACGGGGCCACATCCCGTCGACCAGGCGATCGTCCTTTTCGGCAGCGAGACGCCCAAGGTGTTCTGCCGGATGAAGTCGGAAATCAATTCCTTCGGCGACGCGGACGACCTCTGTGCGGTCACGCTCTACGGCAAGCGTTCGCCTTTGGTGGAAGTCCTGATCAGTTCCTACCAGGCTTACCCGCAGGGAGACGCCTGCAGCATCAACGGAACGTGCGGCGGTCTTGCCGGCGGGCCGGCGGGAGTCAAGTGGCGCTGCTTCGACCCGACGAACGCCCCGAAGCAGACACTCATGACGGGCTGGTCGGACAAACGCGGATACTGCAAGGAGTCGTTGCCGTGGGTTGAGGAAACCTGGGAGCCGCCCAAAGCGGAACCCGACGTCTTCCAAATTAACTCCAAGTCTTTCTACGACAACATGTACGATGTCCTCACGGGGAAAGGGAAGCTGGCAGTGACGCTGGAGCAGGTCAGGCGGCAAGTCGCGGTCATCGAGGAATGTCACCGGCAGAACAGACTCCCCCGGCTCGAGAGAAAGTTTTCGAGGGAATAGTCCGCCGGTCCGGTCTGTTCCGCTTGACGTTTCGCAGGAACCGTCCAAGAACGCCTAACCGTCCTGCTGGGCATCCGGCCGACCCGCAGTACAAAAGATTTGCACTCCGCGGACAAGCTTCGCCAGCATGCTCCGATCGCTCTTCTCTTGCCCGCCCATGACCGCCTCGGGCAGTCTTTTGACCTCCTAAGCTTTCCAAAAACAACCTCTCGAAACTCTTTGTGTAGATGTAACCAGCTCGTATGTAACAGGATACGACATAAGGGCTGGTGTGGCCGACATGCTCGGTTTGGTGTCTCCAAGCCCATCGGAGTATACACAATCATCCGAATCGGCAGAGTTTTTACTTTTTACGGTCCTTCAGAAGTTCGATAAAAAGATGGTGAGGTACCATATGGCCGATTCGAGCTTCCGAGCCGAGCGGCAGAGGCCGTTATCGTCCCCACGGGCGGCCGTGTGCGGCAGGACGAGTCGCTGTGCCCTGCGGAGGAGGATTTTTCTCCTTTTCGGGGACTCGCGTCCGCGGAGGAAGTGGCTCGGAGGGAGGTTTGGCAGAGTTCGATGTGGAGGAGCTGCGGGCGTCGCTCAAGGTGGTCTAATGGGGCGGGGCAATCCCGTCGTGCAACATCAGGCCGACACGGCGTGGCCCCGCAGGAATGGTATCGAGTCAGCGTGGTGACCACAGGTTGGGTTCGGAGGACACTGGGGTGAAGAACGGGAAAAAGCGACTGCTGTTCGTCGACGATGAACCGAACTTCCTGACAGGGCTCGAGCGGATGCTGCGTGGTCAGAAGCGCGTCTGGGAGATGTGGTTCGTTACAAGCGTGGGAGAGGCTCTTGAAGCAGTCTCTGCGACCGATTTTGACGTCATCATTGCGGACGTTAAGATGCCGGAGCGGGACGGGTTCGATCTGCTGACGGAGCTTCGAGAGTCCGAGAAGACCAGAGACCTTCCCATTGTCATGGTAACCGGCCTCGGGGATGAGGACCTCAAATGTCTTGCGCTCAACCAGGGAGCGACCGACCTCCTGACGAAGCCGGTTTCCCTCGAAGACCTCACGGCGCGGATTCGCAGTGTGTTGCGTCTCAAGACCTACCAGGACGAATTGAAGCAGCTGAACCGTGTGCTCGAACGGAAGGTGACGGAACGGACGCGGGAACTCGAGAACTCGCACATCGACATCATCTGGCGGCTGGCGAAAGCCGGGGAGTATCGCGACGAGGCCACGGGCAACCACACTCTGAGGGTCGGGTGCTACAGCCGGCTCCTGGGCAAAGAGATGAAGCTGCCGGAGGATTTCGTGGAGACCCTGTTCCTGACGGCTCCGCTTCACGACATCGGCAAGATCGGGATACCGGACAGCATCCTGCTGAAGCCCGGCAAGCTGTCGGTTCAGGAACGGGACGTGATGCAGAAGCACTGTGCCATCGGCGCGGAGATCCTCAGGCGGGAGCCAGGACCTCATAGGCTGCTTCTGAAGCTTGCCGGTCATGACAGTCTGCTGGAATCGACGGGAAAGGACAACCGGCTTCTGGACCTGGCGGTCTCGATCGCCATGGGCCATCACGAGCGCTGGGACGGTCGGGGCTATCCGGCGAGGCGGGCGGGAGAGGAGATTCCCATCGAGGCGCAGATCGTGGCCCTAGCGGACGTCTACGATGCGCTCTGCTCCGACCGTCCGTACCGGCCCGCGTTTCCCGAGAAGAAGGCCCTGGCGATCATGAAGGAGGACGCAGGGTGTCAGTTCGCCCCGAAGGTCTACAGGGCGTTCGAGAAGCTGACCAAGCCCTTCCGCGCCGTCCGTGCGGCGTTTTCCGCGGAGATGGGCCTGGATGATATTCTGTCCAATCGACGCTGAACGACCATGCGTCTCGTCGGCCGGGGCGGAGCGCCGAAGCAGAAGAGAACCTTCGCGCCGCAGGCGGCCGACGACGGGAAGACAGAAGGAGAAACCTGAGATGCCGGACCCGACGAGACGTGCCGCCCGGAATGCACGATGGAGATATTACGTCCCGGTCTCACTCATGATCGTGATAGGACTGTCCCTCTCCCTGCTGGGGTTCCTCGGCGCGCAAAGGTACCAGCGACAAAGCATCGAGGCGGAGTTCACGGCCGAGGCGACCGACCAAGTTTCTGCACTCAGGAGGGGCATCCAAACCAACCTCTTCTTTCCTGAATCGGTGGGTGCCTTCTTCCAGAGCGACGAGCAGGTTGAGCGTGCCGAGTTTCAGCAATTTGTGAAGCACTTGTCGGCTCTGCGCCGGCATCCGGCCGTTCAGGCGCTGGAATGGATTCCGCGCGTCTCTCACTCCCAGCGGACGCGGTTTGAAGAAGACACACGTCGGGAGGGCTTCCCCGACTTCCAGATCACCGAACGGAAGACGCAGGGGGTCATGGTGAGGGCTACGGATCGCGAGGAGTATTTCCCGGTCCGCTTCGTCGAGCCTTACGAGGGGAATGAAACGGCCGTCGGGTTCGACCTCGCTTCGGATCCCGGGCGTCTGGATGTGCTGAGACGCGCCCGGGACACGGGACAGATGGCCGCCAGCGCCCGGATTACGCTCGTGCAGAAGGCCGCCTCTCAAACCGGACTTCTCGTGTGTCTGCCGGTGTATCGCAAGGACGCGTCTCTCGGTTCCGTCCCAGACCGTCGGGAGAACCTGGAAGGTTTTGTCGTCGGCGTGTTCCGGGTCAGCGACATGGTGGAAACCGCCCTCGCGTACCTCCAGCCGCAGAACATCGACATCTTCCTGGATGACGATTCGACCATGACGGGTGAGCGGTTCCTGTACCTTCGGCTTGCCGCCGGGGGCGCTGGCGACGGTCCGGACCGGAAGAGGCGTGAAGGTCCGTACGGAGCCCTGTCTTACTCCGCGGCCATCGAGGTGGCGGGTCGCAAGTGGCTGGTCGTGTGCACCTCGACACCTGAGCATTTCGCCGCGGGGAAGACGTGGCAGCCCTGGATGGTGTTGATCGCGGGGGTTCTGGGTACCGGGCTTCTGGCGGCGTACACGTCCAGTCTGGTGGGGGGCACGGCCCGGGCGCGGAAATCCGCCGCCGACATGTTCAAAGCCAAGCAGGAATGGGAGCGCACGTTCGACGCCGTTCCAGACCTCATCGCGATCATCGACAATCAACACCGCATCACCCACGTGAATCAGGCCATGGCGAGCCGTCTCGGCGTGAAGCCCGAACAGTGCGTCGGACTTGCCTGCTACCAGGCGGTCCACGGTCTGGATCATCCTCCAACGTTCTGTCCCCACACCCTCACCTGCGCGGACGGCAAGGAGCACACCGCGGAGGTGCACGCGGATAGGCTGGGGGGCGACTTCCTCGTGACCACGACGCCCATGCACGACCAGGAGGGGCGATTCGTCCAGTCGGTTCACGTGGCCCGCGATATCACCGAGCGCAAGCGGGTCGAGGAGCAGCGACTGGCTCTCCAGCAGCGCATGGAGTTCATCCTCGAAGCAACGAAGACGGGTCTCGATATCATCGATTCGCAGTTCAACCTGCGCTTCGTGGACCAGGGATGGCAGAAGACATACGGACCGTACGAAGGGCGCAAGTGCTATGCCTATTTCATGGGCCGGAGCGAACCGTGTCCCGGGTGCGGGATTCCGCGGGCACTGGAAACGCATCAACCCGTGATCAGCGAGGAATACCTGGTCAAGGAGAACCGGTATATCCAGGTCACGTCCATCCCGTTCCAGGATCAAACAGGAGAGTGGCTGGTCTCGGAGATCAACGTCGACATCACCGAGCGCAAGAGGGCGGAGGAGGCGTTGCGGGGGTCGGAACAGCGATACAGGGACGTCACGGAGAACATCGGCGTCGGTGTATCCCTCATCAGTCCGGACATGCGGATACTGTCCCTGAACAGGCAGATGAGGGAATGGTTTCCGCTGGTCGACGTTTCGCAGAGGCCGATCTGTTACCGTGCCTTCAATAATCCGCCGAGGGAAGACGTGTGTTCCTACTGTCCCACGTTCAAGACATTGCAGGATGGCCGGGTCCACGAGGGAGTGACCGAGACGCCGGCGGGCGACAGGACCATCCACTACCGGGTGGTTTCGACCCCGATCAAGGACGAGCTCGGGCACATTGTAGGGGCGGTGGAGACGGTCGATGACATCACCAAGCAGAAGCAGGCCGAAGAGGCGGTGACCAAGGCCCGGCATCAGGCGGAAGAGCGGGCCAGGGAACTCCAGAAGGTCAACAAGCAGCTCTCGCGTGCGGTGGCCGAGAAGGACGACTTCCTGCGAGCCGTCTCCCACGACCTCTCCGCGCCGCTGCGCAACATCGGCGGAATGGCCGCCTTTCTCAAGGCACAATACGCGGGCTGTCTGGATGAGACCGGGCGGGACCGCCTCGAACGCATCCTCAACAACGTCGCGGTGCAGAACGGACTCATCCAGGACCTGCTCGAACTGTCGCACATCAAGACACGCCGCGGGAAACTCCAAAGGACCGACCTCGGCGAGATGCTGCGTGCTCTCGCGGACCAGTTCTCCTTCGACCTGGAGAAGAAGTCGGGCCGGATCGACCTCAGCGGGGAGTTCCCCGTCATCCGGTGCGAGACGAACCGCATCCGGCAGGTCTTTCAGAACCTCATCGACAACGCGATCAAGTACGCGCATCCCGACCGCTCGCTCCAGATCGCCCTCATCGGTCAGCGGGACGACCACAGCTACCGCTTCACGGTCGCCGACAACGGCATCGGGATGCGGAAGGAAGACACGGAATCCATCTTCTTCGTCTTCCGGCGTGTCCACAACGCGTACACGGCGAAGATCGAGGGGAAGGGAGTGGGACTCGCCACCGTCAAGACCATCGTGGAAAGCTACGGAGGCGAGATCTGGGTCGAGTCGCAGGAAGGGTTCGGGAGCAGTTTTATTTTCACGCTGCCGGTGTCGGCAGTCGGTGCGCCGCCGGAGGCGGAGCCCGAATCGGTCCCGGCGAGCTGAAGACGCCGGGTCTCAGGTGTTCCTGAGACGGTCAGTGCCGGTGCCAGACGCTTGAGGAGGACAAGCGATGAGAAAAGGTCGGATGATCCGGATCCTGCTGGTGGACGATGACGAGGACTGTCGTCTGCTGACGAAGGACGCCTTGCGGCATGGCAAGATCCTGAACGAGATCTGCGAGGTGGGTTCCGCGGAGGAGGCCCTGGACTTCATCTATCACCGGGGGAAGCATGCCGACTCGCCTAAGGTGGGTCTCATCTACCTCGACATTCAGATGCCCGGGATGAGCGGACAGGAGCTGCTGCAAATCCTGCGGGCGGACGACGACCTGAAAGACATCCCGATCGTCATGATGACCAACCTGCGTGAGGACCGCGAGAAGGAGGCGGCGGCACGGGCCGGGGCGAACTCCTACACCTGCAAGCCCGCCGACCCGGACGAATTCGTCCACACGGTCGTTGAGGCCACCCAGTACTGGATCGGAATCCACGAGCTCTCCAGCCGCGTGATCGAGGAATCCGAGCCCAGCGGGGTGACCGGAATAGGAGCAGGCCATGAAGCTCGAACGGATACTCCTGGTCGACGATGACCCGGACTACTCCGTGGTGGTGGAAGACTGCCTTCACGAGAGATACCCCGACGTGAAGGTCGTGAATGCCTTCACGGGGAAAGAGGTTCTGGAGGCGGACCTGAAGAGGTTCGACCTGGTGCTTCTGGATCAGAACCTTCCGGACATCAGCGGGTGTGAGCTGCTGACTCGCGTGCTGGACCGGGTGGACCTGCCGGTGATCATGCTCACGGGGGAGGAAAGCATCACGCTGGCCATTGATTCGCTGAGGGCCGGAGCCGTGGATTTCCTGCTGAAATCTCCCAACCTCTCCGCGGTGCTCCCCGCGGTAATCGAGCGCGTCTCCCGCACGTGGGACAGAAAGCAGGAAAGCGAACGTCTGAAAGAGCGGCTCATGCAGTCCGAGAAGATGAGCGCGATTGGACTCTTGGCGGCGGGTGTGGCCCACGAAATCAATAACCCCGTCGGCTTTGTCATGAGCAACATCGGAACGTTGAGCACGTACGTCGGGGCCTTCAAGAGGATTCTCCAGGAGTACGAGAAACTGGCTCATGCCCTCCGGATCACAAACGGGACGGCGCACCGGGACGTCCTGACCGAGATTGAGAGAATCCGCTTCAAGGAGAATCTTCCTTACATCCTGGACGACGTGGACAAGCTCCTCGCCGAATCGACGGAGGGGACAGTGCGCATCAGGGACATCGTCCAGAATCTCAAGAGCTTTGCCCGCATGGACGAGGCACAGGCAAAGGAAGCCAGCATCAACGACGGCATCGAGGCCACCCTCAAGATCGTATGGAACGAGCTCAAGTACAAGTGCATTGTTCGCAAGAAGCTGGGGGATATTCCCCACATTCGCTGCCATCCCGGGCAGCTCAATCAGGTGTTCATGAACATGCTGGTGAACGCGGCACAGGCGATAGAGAAACGAGGCGAGGTCACGATAGAGACGGAGTGCGTCGACGGTGATGTGGTGATCCGGATATCCGACACGGGACGGGGAATACCGCCGGAACACCTGTCGCGGATCTTTGATCCGTTTTTCACGACGAAGGGGGTCGGGAAAGGCACCGGGTTGGGACTGGCGATATCCCACGGAATCGTCGACAAACACCACGGCACGATTGACGTCGAAAGCCAGGTCGGCAAGGGGACGACCTTCACCATCCGGCTGCCCGTCGAGGGGGTCGGCAATGAATGAGAAAACCGTTCTCTTCGTGGACGACGAGGTCTACATCCTGAATTGCATCCGGCGGCTGCTGCGGGACGAGGGCTATCGCCTGCTCACGGCCAAGAGCGGAAAAGAAGGTCTCATCGGCCTCGAGAAGCAGCCGGCACAGCTCGTCATATCCGACCAGCGGATGCCCGGGATGACGGGGATCGAGTTCCTTCAGGCGGTCAGGGAACTCTATCCCGATACGGTGCGTGTGATGTTGTCCGGCTACGTGGACGTAGCGATGATCGTTGACTCCATCAACAAGGGAGAGATCTACCGGTTCCTGGGCAAACCCTGGAACGACGTGGAACTGAGAACCTCCATTCGTCAGTGTCTGGCGCATTACGACATCCTCCAGCAGAACCGGAGCATGATGGAACAGATCCGCCGCCAGAACGAGGAACTGCGTCGGCTGAACGAGTGTCTGGTGGAAATCATCGAGGCGCGCACGCGCTCTCTCTGTCTCTCGCAGGAAATCCTGGAGAAACTTCCCCTGCCGGTCCTCGGCGTCAGCCGGGAGGGGATGCTGGTGATGGCCAACCACGCGGTCAGACAAAGGTTCCCATCGATGCATGACGTGCTTCTGGGGACGGACATGCGGAAGGTCTTTCCGCCGCCCATCGCCGATGCCATCGGGCTCCGGCTGGGCGGCGCCGCCTCGGCCGACCCACCCGTCTTCACTCTGGACGAGCGGCCCATCCGCATGCACGTCATGCCTCTCGGGGAAGATGAGTCTCTCCGGGGGTGCGTTCTGATCCTGGAGTCGTCTGAGCGCGGATGAAGCGAGAGCCCGGTGCGGTTCGACAGGAGTGGGGGCGACGCATGCGTCGCCCCTGCCACATCTCGGCCGCGCGCGACATGCCCCCGATAGACCTCCCCTATGATCTTGACAGAAGGATCGAAAAAGGGCGTAATAACGGCCTTCCGCGGGGCAACATAAACCGTGTCGGCTCAGATACATGGGAAGTCCCTGGGGGGTGCGCGGTGCACGGCTTGTCCAAAGGCTGGTTTATCCCGTTTGGGCTTTGCCTGGGGTGTCTAGCGGGATGCGTCGAGATCTGCCAGACGATCGAGCTCAACGAGGACGGCAGCGGGAAGCTCATCGAGGTGGTCCGTTTTGACGACAGACTGGTTCAGGCGTCGAAATCGATGCTGGAGCTCAGCACCCTGACCGACTTCCTGAAAATCGAGCGGGCGAAGGAGAGGATGCAGTACCTGGGTGAGGTGACGCTCGTGAGTCACGAGGTGCGGGACCTCGGCGCCAAGGGGCGCGAGGCGAAGACGGTGTTTGCGTTCAAGGACATCAGCAAGTTGACCCTGCCTGCGATGCCTCATCGCGGGGCGAACTGGACCGGACAGAAAATGACGTTCCGGCTGGGTGAGCCGATCGTCGTCTACGAAGGGTGGCGGAATGCGTACTACATCCGCAAACCTCTGACCATTTCGTTCACTCCCAAGACCGAGGAAACCCCGGCCGCTCTGAACGCACTCCCCCCGGACGAGAAAGAAAAGCTCCAGGTGCTGCTCCCGGTCATCCGGGCGATGCTCGAGG
>Ga0315282_10008720_pt1 | contig 16329 bp, 13 predicted proteins | sample YL17G07_20_MG_FD_203693 | JGI IMG/M metagenome (GOLD analysis project Ga0315282, IMG submission 203693) | Sediment microbial communities from Yellowstone Lake, YNP, Wyoming, USA - YL17G07_20 | ecosystem: Environmental > Aquatic > Freshwater > Lake > Sediment | place: USA: Wyoming | collected...
GCTTCAAGGCCATCCCCCTCATTATCCACTCCAGCACGTATGTATCGGCGAGTGACATGAGACTCGCGGCGGACCTTGGCGTGAGCGCCTTTCTGGCGAAGCCTGCTTCCCTCAACGCGTTAAGCGAGGCGGTTCAAGCCGCATTGGCAGGCAGCCAGGCGCCCATGCGCGCAAGGATGGAGTCGCCTGCAGAGCTGGAGATGATGAGGGAATACAGCCAACGGCTTATCAAGACGATTGAGGAGGATAGAGTAGAGCTGTCGAGGCGAACGGAGGCGCTGAGCGCTTCGGAGGTTCGCTATCGCCGGCTGTTCGAGTCGGCCAAAGACGGCATTTTGATCCTCGATGCCGAGACCGGGATGGTCGTGGATGTGAATCCGTTCTTGATCGAGATGTTGGGTTTCTCGCGCGAGGAATTCCTCGGAAAGAAGGTCTGGGAGTTGGGATTCTTCAAGGATATCGTCGCCAACCAAGCCAACTTCGCGGAATTGCAGCAGAACGGGCACATCCGCTACGAAGACATGCCGCTGGAAACCGCCGATGGGCGGCGGATCGAGGTGGAGTTCGTCAACAACGTCTATCTGGTGAACCACCATAAGGTGATCCAATGCAACATCCGCGACATCACCGAGCGCAAGCGGGCGGAACAGGAAATCCGCAAGCTCAACGCCGAACTCGAGCAGCGCGTGCGCGACCGCACGGCACAACTCGAAGCCGCCAACAAGGAACTGGAGGCGTTCTCCTACAGCGTCTCGCATGACTTGCGCGCGCCGTTGCGGGCGGTGGACGGGTTCTCGCGCATCCTGCTCGATGAACACTCCGCGCAACTGCCGGCCGAAGTTCAGCGCTACCTCGGTCTGGTTCGCAGCAACACGGCCCAGATGGGTGAGTTGGTGGACGACTTGCTCGCTCTTTCCAGGATGAGCCGGCAAGGGATGGCCGCCGAGACCGTTGCGCCAAAGGAACTCGTGGAAGAAGCGATCGCGCTTCTGCGCGGCGAGCAGGCGGGGCGCAACGTGAAGATCACGGTTGGCGACCTGCCTGCCTGCCAAGGCGACTGCGGCTTGTTGAAGCAGGTGTTCGTCAACCTCCTCTCCAACGCGCTGAAGTTCACCGGCAAACGAGACCCGGCGCTCATCGAGATCGGTTGCAGCCGCAAGGATGGCGCGAACGCGTTCTTTGTTCGAGACAACGGCGTCGGTTTCGATATGCGCTATGCCAATAAGCTGTTCGGCGTCTTCCAACGGCTGCACCGGGCGGAGGAATACGAGGGCACCGGCATCGGACTGGCCGTCGTGCAGCGGATCATCCACCGCCACGGCGGGCGCGTGTGGGCGGAAGCTGAGCTGGACAAAGGCGCGACGTTTTACTTCACGCTGAAAGGGGAAGGCAAGTGACGACACAAAACGTGGAAATCCTGCTGGTTGAAGACAATCCCAACGACGTGGAGTTGGCGCTGCACACGATGCAGAAGCATAATTTCGCCAACCGCATCCACGTCGTCCGCGACGGCGTGGAGGCGCTCGACTTCGTCTTCTGCCGGGGCGCGTACGAAAGCCGCAGCATCAACCGCCCGCCCAAGGTGGTCTTGCTCGACTTGAAACTGCCGAAGGTGGACGGCCTGGAGGTGCTCCGGCAAATCCGCGGCGACGAGCGGACGCGGATGTTGCCCGTGGTGATCATGACCTCCTCGCGCGAAGAGCGCGACGTCATCGAAAGCTACAAGCTGGGGATCAACAGTTACATCGTGAAGCCCATGAACTTCGGGGAATTCTGCGAGGTCGTGCATCAGGTGGGTTGTTACTGGCTGCTGTTGAACCAGCCGCCAACGCTGTGAGCGATAGGCGGCAGGAGTATGGCGATGCCGGCGAAACTCAGGGTTCTGATCCTGGAAGATCGCGCTGCCGACGCGGAGTTGGTGCTGCACGAGCTGCGCCGCGCTGGCTACGAACCGGAGTGGAAGCGAGTCGAGACGGAGCAGGACTACCTTTCCCAACTCGATCAAGGGTATGAGATCATCCTGGCCGACTACAACCTCCCGGAGTTCGACGGGTTGCGGGCGCTGGAATTGTTGAAGGAGCGCGGGCTGGACATTCCGTTCATCATTGTCTCCGGCACCATCGGCGAGGACAAGGCCGTCGCGGCCATGAAGGCTGGCGCGAACGACTACGTCATGAAAGACCGGCTGGTGCGATTGGGGACTGCCGTTGAGCGGGGGTTGCGCGATACCGTTGAGCGGCGCGAGCGCAAACGGGCAGAGGAGGAGGTCCGCTCTCTTCAGCGACGGATAGAGTTCATCCTTGGCGCGACCAAAACGAGACTCGATATCATAGACTCGGAATTTAACATCCACTACATTGACCCGGAGTGGGGGAAGGTTTACGGCGATCACACCGGGCGCAAGTGCTACCAGTATTTCATGGGACGGGATGAAGTCTGTCCCGGCTGTGGCATTGTAAAGGCCCTCGAAACCAGAAGCATCGTCATTACTGAAGAGAAGCTCCCCAGGGAAAACAACAGGCCCATACAGGTCACCACGATACCGTTCCAGGACGAGACCGGGAAATGGCTGGTGGCCGAAGTCAATGTGGACATCACCGAGCGCAAGCGGACGGAGGAGGTGCTGCGGGAGACCAACGAGTACCTGCAGAACCTGTTCAATTCCGCGAGCGCCCCCATCGTCGTCTGGGACCCGCAGTTCCGGATCACGGCGTTCAACCGCGCCTTCGAGGCCGTGTCCGGCTGGAACGCCAGGGACGTCATCGGGAAATCCATCGAGATCCTCTTCTCGCCCGCGCAGGTCGAGAGCTCCATGGACCGCATCCGGAAGACGCTGACAGGCGAGCGGTGGAAGACGGTCGAGATTCTCATCCTGCATCGCGACGGGTCCGTGCGGACCGTGCTCTGGAACTCCGCCACGGTTATCGCCGCGGACGGGAAGACGCCGCTGGCTACCATCGCCCAGGGTCAGGACATCACCGAGCGCAAGCGGGCGGAGAGAGTGCTGAGGGACAGCGAGGAACGATACCGCCAGCTCTTCGAGGACGCCTTGGACGGGATCGCCCTGGTAGATGCGCAGACCGGGATGATCCTCGACTGCAATCCGGCCCTGTTGAAGGTGGTGGGCCGGGAAAGGCATGAGGTGGTCGGCCAGTCGCAGCGAATCCTGCATCCGCCGAGCGAGGCGCTCGGGGAAGTGACGCGCAGCTTTGAGCAGCACCGCCAACAGAAGGCCGGGCAGACACTCGAAGTGCCCATCCTCACCAAGGCCGGCGAGGTCCGGACGGCAGAGATCAAGGCCGCCGTGCACGAGCTGCAGGGCCGCAAGGTGATGGTGGGCATCTTCCGTGACATTACCGAACACAAGCGCCTGGAGGAGCAGTTCCGCCAGGCGCAGAAAATGGAAGCGGTCGGCCGCCTGGCGGGTGGCGTGGCTCACGACTTCAACAACCTGCTGTTTGTCATTAACGGCCGGGCCGAGCTTGCCATGGACGGTCTGAAGGCGCACGATCCGCTGCGGGCACAACTCAAGCTGATCCACGAGACCGGCGGACGCGCGGCCAACCTGACCCGCCAGCTTCTGGCCTTCAGCCGGCGACAGACCCTGCAGCCCAGGATACTCGATCTCAACGCCGTGGTGACTGACATGAGCAAGATGCTGTTCCGGTTGATCCGGGAAGACATCACGATGAAGATGGTCCTCGATCCCGCTTTGCGACTCACGAAGGCTGATCCCGGGCAGGTCGAGCAGGTCCTCATGAACCTCGTCGTCAATGCGCGCGATGCCATGCCGCAGGGCGGCAAGCTGGTCATCGAAACCGCCAACGTTGAGCTTGGTGAAGCGTATTGCCGGACCCATGCCGATGCCAAGCCCGGCCACTACGTGATGCTGGCGGTCAGCGACACGGGATGTGGCATGGACGACAGTGTCAAAGCCCGCATCTTCGAGCCGTTCTTCACCACCAAGGAGCTGGGACAGGGCACGGGCTTGGGACTGGCCACTGTGTACGGCATCGTCAAACAGAGCGATGGACACATCGCAGTCTACAGCGAAGTGGGCAAGGGCACGACATTCAAGATCTACCTCCCGGAAACAGCGGCGAAGCCCGCACGGGCTTCACACGTGAGCAAGACGGTCGTGCCGCGTGGCACAGAAACCATTCTGCTCGTAGAGGACGAAGAAGAGGTGCGTATCCTCGCCCATGAGCTGCTCGAATCCAACGGGTACAAGGTGCTCCTGGCAGGCAACGGTATCGAAGCACTGTCGGTCTGCAAGAAGCGCAAAGGGAAGATTGACATGATCATCACAGACGTGGTGATGCCCAGGATGAATGGGCCCGAGATGGCCCAGCGGGCCAGCGGTTTGTGCCCGGGCATCAAGGTGCTGTTCATCTCAGGCTACACCGACGGCGCAGTCAGCAGCCACGGCGTCCTGTCTCCGGAAACCAATCACCTTCAGAAGCCGTTCACTCCAGGCCACCTGGCCCGGAAGGTGCGGGAGGTGCTGGACTTTGCCGCGGAGACCGCTGCGACAAGGAGGTGATGGCTGAACGCATGGGAGGGGGGGCAACACTTGATGCGGTTACTGGTGGTTGACGACGATCCCTATATTACAGAACTGCTCGGCGAGGTCCTGCGCGGCGCCGGATATGAAGTGGATGCCGTGACCGACGGCATGGAGGCCCTGAAAAACTGCGTGGAATGCCGCTACGCCCTGGTGGTTTCCGACGTCCATATGCCCGGCATTGACGGTGCCGATCTGCTCGAGATGATCCGCGCGCAACGCCCCGGCATGCCCTATGTCTACATCACGGGGGACGAGCAAGCCCCGGCCTCGATCCAGCTCTGGAAAGCGGACGCGCTGGTAAGGAAACGGGAAGGCGTCGCTGCGCTGATCAGCAAAGTTCGGGAAATCCTCTGCCGAAAAGGCGCCAATGCCGGCACGTCCCAGACTCAGGAGGCCGTTTAGAGAAAGGTGGCTGCCCACGATGGAGCCAGGCGGCCGGGTATGGGCAGAGGCGTCAGCGCCGGAGAAGTGGAGTTCCTGGCCAAGCCGTTTCCCACACACGTGCTGCTGAGCCGCCTGGCCGCGCGGACGAAGCGCTCGTCGTACCCAGCCAACTTCTCCGGCGGCGTCGAAGATGTGATGGTGGAGGCCGCAAGAGAGCTCCTCCGCGCCACGGGCGCGACATGACATTGTTGCTGGACACGCGCCGCAGGAATGAATAAGAGGTGGTCCGGCGAGCATGGCGACGTATACACGAGCGAATGCCTTGCTGCTTCTTCTCGCTCGGTCGTGCGCAAAGAAAGAGGGCTGCGATACCGCGCTACCCGGTGTCCAGGTTCGCGCCGGGCAGACGTTGACAGTTGATGTTCGCGCCAGGCGCGTGCGCTGAACGCATGGGCGGTCGTCAGAGGAAGACACGGAGCAGAGCATGAGCCAATCCAGCAAAGAGAAGACAATCGTCATTGATTGCCACGCGCATTTGGAGCACCATAGCAAGCCGGACTGGCAGGACAACGATCGGAGGCTCCTGCAGGCGGGGGACAAGCTCGGAATCGACAGGTTGTGTTGCTCCATCCTGACCCCCCGGCGCCCCGCGACGGCCGCAGGATTTCGCGAATGCAACGACTGGACGGCGGACGCGATGAAGCGATTCCGCGGCCGGGTGTTGGGTTATTGTTACGTCAACCCGGGCTATCAGCGGGAGGCCATCGAGGAGATCCGGCGCTGCGTTGAAGACCGGGGCTTCATCGGCATCAAGCTCTACAACGAATACACGTGCAACGAACCGGTCGTGTTTCCCGTCGTGGAGCTCGCCATCGAGCTTCGCGTGCCCATCCTGCAACACGCCGGCCACGCCCATTACTTCAACAAAGACCAGCCGCGCATCTCCGATGGCGGACACCTCGCGGAGTTGTCCCAGCGCTATCCGGAGGCGATGCTCATCTGCGGTCACGTCTGCGGCGGCGGCGACTGGGAGTGGACGATCAAGGCCCTGCGCAACGCCCCCGGCGTGTACCTCGACACCAGCGGCAGCGTGATTGACGAAGGCGTCATTGAGATGGCGACGGAACTCCTGGGCGCAGACAGGCTGCTGTTCGGTTGCGACATGTCCATGACCGCCGGCGTAGGCAAGTTGCGCGCGGCGAACCTGAGCGCGCGGGACAAGCGGAAGATTTGGGGCGGGAACATGAAGCGGGTTCTTCAAGCGCGAGGTGCTCGATGATCATTGACGTCAATGCTTACCTCGGCCACTTTGCTTTCCGGCCACTGCGGCACAACACGGCCACAGGGCTGCTCAAGCTCATGGATCGCCAGGGCATTGATAGGGCCATCGTCTCCAGCGCGAGTGCCATCACGTATCGCAACTCGCAAGCGGGAAACGAAGAGGTTGCCGCAGAGGTGAAACGCCACCGCGGCCGGTTGATCCCTTTCGCGGTGATCAATCCTTCGTACAGCGGCTGGCAGCATGACCTGAAGTGCTGCTGTGAAGAGTTCGGCATGAAGGGACTGCGCCTGTATCCGAGGTGGCACAACTACAAGCTGTCGGATCCCTGCTGCCTGGATCTGGTGAATGAGGCGGCGGAGCGCGATCTGCCGGTCTCCATCCCCATTCGAGCGGAGGACCAGCGGCAACGGAGTTGGCTGGTGGAAGTGCCCGACGTGCCCCTGGAAGAGATCACCGGACTGCTCAAGGCGTGTCCCAAGGCACGCTTCCTGCTGATCAATGGAATCGGCTTCGCCAAGTCGCCGCTGGGAACCAGGAAAGCCGGCCTGCCACCCAACTACTGCATTGAGATCTCGCGACTGAGCGCGGTGTTGGGCAACGAGGTCGGCCAGCTTGTGGCAGACCTCGGGCCCAGTCGCCTGGTGTTCGGTACGGGCATGCCCTTCAACTACCCGGACCCGGCGCTGATCAAACTGGCGGTGCTTGACGCCAGCAGACAGGTCAAGGATATGATTCGCTGGCGCAATGCCGCCGGATTGCTTCGACTTGCGCGATGAAATCGCGCTCGCCGAAGGAATCGGTTCGGCGCTCGGACTGGTGCTCGAAGGCGTCGGATCGAGTCGGGTTCAGCAGGGCAGCGCATGGAACTGGCCTTCAATGCAGCCAAGCTGCACACCTTCGACGAGCAGACGGGACAGAACTTGACCCGTACTACAATAGAGTCCGCAGTTCCTAAGCCGGATACCGCCGGCGGGGCCGGCAACGTTGTCCCGCTGGAACGCGGCGGAGCGTCGCGCCAAAGGATCGGGCAGGCGCTCGGGGCCGTGGTCCTGTCGGTGCTGGACTTCATCCAGACAACGGAGGCGGTCGGCCTGAAGGTGCTTTCGGACACCGTGCGGCTGCCGCTCAAGCCGCTCCTGTCTCTCGAAGAAGCCGAGCGGGCCCTCACCCGCGCACAAGAGCAACAAGGGAAGGCAGGCAACCCCGCCGAATCCGACGTGGTCCGCGCCAAGCACGCGGTGAGGTTGGCGAAGACGTTCGGCCCGGCGAAGGAGCACGCGAGCGAGGTCCAGGCGATCGCCTTGGGCGATACGGCCATCCTGGGCCTGCCTGGCGAGGTCTTCTGCGAGATCGGGATGGCCATCAAGCGGGCCTCCCCGGCCAGGCGAATCATCGTCGTGACCCTCGCCAACGATTGCCCCGCCTATATCCCCAATGAAGTCGCCTACGACCAGGGCGGCTACGAACCGGAGTGGTCGCCGTGCGCCCGCGGCGTCGGCAAGGTGCTCGAAGAAGCGGGTGTGAGGGTGATCCGGAAGGTTCTTGGGGGGCAGTGAAATGAGGTCCTTTGCACGGGAACTTTGGGAAGTATTTGCTTCAGGAGGATGCGTCATGCGCCGCTGTGAGGACGAGAGGAAACCAGGCTGGACGTGCGCGGCGATACTGAGTCTGGGTGCGATGGCGTTCGCAGGTACGGTACATGCAGGCGAGACCGTCAGGCGGCCTGTCGTGGCCAGGCCTTCTTTGGAATTCACGCCTCAGGAAATACGCGAAGCCCGGGAGCGGGCAGAAGCCGAGCCAGTGGGCGCGAATCTGACAAAAAAGCTCATAGAAGGCAAGTACGACGAGCTCCCCGCGGCCTGGTTCAGCAAGATGCTCCGAGGACCGAATCCCGGCGTCAAGCATCCGGTCTTCAAACCGGAGGGAGATGCTGCCGCGCTCAAGGAGAAACTGGGCCCGTATATGAAGATGACCGAAGCGGAACTGCGGAGCAAGATTGACGAGCGCGGGTCGCTCGAAGGGGACAACTTCAAGATGCGCGAGGCCGCCTACGACCTGGCGCTGGCATGGGCGTTGACCCAGGAACCCGTCTATGCGCGCCGGGCGCTTATCGTGCTGGACCGCTATGCCGAGGTGTTGCCCAAGTGGCCGGTAAGCGGGCAGCACAAGACCGCTCGCCAGGATGATCTGTCCTACTTCCGCACGAACAGCAACTGGGACGAAGGCGCGCTGTGGACGCCGAAGCAATGGTATCACGGCGACCTGATCAATGCGGCGCCGGTCTTCAAGGCCTGGGACTTGGTGTGCGACAGCCCCGAACTCGGCAAACTCAGCGCGGAGACGAAAGAAGACATCCGCACCAAGATTCTCAACGACCTGCTCTACCGCACCATCAAGGTCCACCTCCAATGGCCGTTCTCCTACGGCAACATGTACGGTCACAGGTTGGGAGGCATGGCGCAATGCGGTCTGGCGCTCGGCGATCCAATGATTGTCCACGCCGTCGTCCGGGAACTCAACAAGTGCGTGATGCACGGTTATCACTACGACGGCTCCATCAGCGAACTGGCGCCGGGCTACAACCGGCAACTCACGAACCGCTTGATCTGGTGTGCGGGGTTTCTCAAAGGGTACTCCGACCCTGAAGGCTATGTGGATCCCATAGACGGCACATCCATGAAGAACTTCGATCCGGACAACGGCTTGGTCGGAACGCGCCTCGCTCGCTGCAAGGCGGCTGTGGACGCGCTTGCGCTTCCCACGGGCTACGCCCTTGCGGTCCATGACGAGGAATACGGTCCCGAAATGAAAGGGCCCGCGCCTTCCAACGCCGAATCCAAGATATACGGTCCGCGGCCCAAGCAGTCCGTTCCGCGGCTCCTGGGCGGGGCCGGCCATGCGGTGCTCGGAGCCGGGTCCGATGCCGAGCAGATCCAAGCCCACCTTCATTTCAGCGGATGCTACAATCACGACCATTGCGACCACTTGGCGGTCTTCCTCTACGCTCAGGGCGAGGAATTGTACTCGGACACGGGCTATCGGGCCGACTCGGGCGGCAGCCGGGAGTGGAAGGCGAGCACTGCGGCGCACAACACGGTCATGCTCGATGAGAAGGACCTGCCGCGCCGACCGAACGATCCGCCCGCTTCGATCCACGGCAACCTCGTTTTCTGGGCGGTGACCGACCCGGAATGCATGGCCGTCGAAGCGGACTGGAAAAACGCCCAGGCCAAGCAGTACCGGCGGCTGGCTGCGCTGGTCCATCTTGAAGGCAAGCGCTACTATGTCTTTGATCTTTTCCGGGTAAACGGCGGCAAGACTCACGACTGGATGCTGCATGGCCCGCTGCACACGGACTACACGATCGAGTCGCCTCTGGAACTCAAGCCGCGTGCCGGCAAGATCGTCGAGATCGCGGAGTTGCGCTCGGCCGTCACCGGCGATCCCGTTTCCTTGACCATCCGGGCGGGGAAGAGCTCGGTCCGCGCCCTTTTGGCGGCCGCTCCAGCCACTGAGGCGATTGTGGGTCAGGGCCCCGCCGTCCGCCGCCCCGGCAAACAGACTTTTGCGGCCGTGCGCAGGACGGGAGGCAAGAGCCTCTACGCTGCCGTCCATGAGCCCCTGTACGGCGAGCCGCGCGTGAAGAGCATCGAGGTGCTCGGGCCGCAGGACCCCGACGCGTCCCTGATTGTCACCAAGGTCGTGCTGGACGGTGATCGGACCGACTATTTCCTGAGTACCCTGGATGCGCAGCCGCCGTTTGCGAGCCGGGGGCCAGTGGCGGAGTGTTCACTTGCCGGGAGCTTCGCGCATGTGGTGGAGAGCGGCGGCAAGGTCGGCCACGCGGAACTGGTGGGGTCCGAGTTGGCCTTCCACGGCGTGAAGATTCAAGGCGCGGCGTACAGCGGCAGACTCCTGGGCGTCGAACGCATTGAGACCGGCGCGAAACGCAACGCGTTCCTGACCGAGCAGGAGTTGCCGCCTGGGGAATCTTTGAAGGGCGCCTCGCTGATCCTTACCTATGCGGACGGCCGAACGCACGGATATACAGTCGAGCGCGTGGAAGCCAACGGCGACAAGAAGGCGATTCTGGTCAGGGAAGAGCCGGGCGTGGAGATCACCCCGGAAGCCGCGCGCTTCGTCTATTTCCCCGGAAATGAGTTCAAGGGACCGACATCGTTCCGCATTGTGCCGTGCACTGTGTGGGCGGGCGAACGTGTGCCGCAAGGAAAGAGCAGGCCATGAGGGATACCTTCGACATTGAGAATCGCGGCGCGATACCGTCCGAAAGGAGGGAAGTATGAACAGCCGAACGGGATGGGGTGTGGCGCTGGCGGTCTGGGCGGTCTGGGGCTTCGGCTTGGGGGCGCGTCTTGCCGCCGGAGCGGAGCCATCGCAGCCCCCGAAGGATGTGCGAATGCGGGCCGGCCACCCGCGCCTCTTCATCCACCAGGACAACAAGGCGCTCTGCCAGCAGCGGATGAACGACCCGCAACTGGCCGCCATCTGGGCCAACATCCGGGGCCAGGGATCGGGCGACATCGAGGGGACGCTGAAGTCCATCAGGGACCAGAAGGCCAACCGGTTCTACGGCCTGGGATGGTATCTCCCGTCCGCGGTGGGCAACCCCGCGCTCGTCTATTCGCTCACGGGCGACAAGTCCTGCGCCGAACGGATACGCAGGGCGTGGCGGACTGTGCGGCGCTGAAGACGTAGCTGGCAGGGATAGCTGAAGGGGCGGACGGGGAGAGTAATCCGCGGTTGGACTCCACGATGAAGGTTGTCGCAGTCCGGAAGGGACCGTCAGTGTGCGAACCGGGTGAAGGGGGACTGTGCGTTCCGGAGACCCGTCGCAGAGAAAGGAAGACAGGATGAAGCGCGCGCGCGTCATCACCGGCGGAGCGATTCACGAGTCGAATACATTTTCGTCCAGCCGCACGGACCTCGAAAGATTCCGCGAAGGCAAGTTGTTTGATGGAGCGGCTGTTTTTGACGCGCTGCGCGGTACGGAAAGCGAAGTGGGCGGATTCATGGCCGCCGCGGAAGAAGAAGCCTTCGATCTGATCCCGACAGTCTACGTCCCCGTTTTCGAGCATCTCGCCGCGTACCTGAAGCATCTCGAAACCCATCCGAGGAGGTTCGTCGAATGACCATTCGATCTGCGCGACCCATGATGGTGCCAAGCGCCGCCCTCGCAATCCTGCTGGCGTTCGGCGCCGCCGCCGGGCAGGGCGAAGAACGCCAAGAGAGCCGACGCTACGCCATCGTGGTTGAGAAGGCGACAACCGAAGACGCGGGGTGGAACGCGGTCGTGAGCGCCCTCGCAAAGAAGCATTCGGCTGAGATCTTCCGCTGGGACAAGGATGGTTTGGACGGGATGCGGAAGCGCTTGGCGGCTTTCCGGCCCCGCTATGTATGTTTCGTCGCGCGCCCGGACGAACTGGCTCGGGAATCCCGGATGAAGGTCGAGATCCAAGGTGGCGGACCGAGAGAATTTCCGCTCTGCGGCGCCTACTACCACGACGCCGGGGTTCTGATGCGCACCCTCAATGACGACCCGTATGACGACGCGATATGGGCGATCCTGACCGGTGGGACCTCGGAGGATGCGCTCCGCGTGGTGTCCGCGGGGCCGTTGACCGTGCGCCGCGGGCTGTCTCACGTTGGCGGCGGATGGCTCGACAGCCTGGAAAGCGGCGTCTCGTTCAGCGAAGGGGTCCAAGGAGAGAAGTTGGTCAAGCAGTTGGGGAAGCCGCCGGAAAAGGTCGCCGGGCCGGGTGACACGACGGAACAGTTTGTCAGAGAGGTGAACTCCGGCAGCGCGGACATGGTTTCCACCAGCGGCCACGCGACCGAGCACGACTGGCAGATGGGGTTCAGCTACAAGAATGGCATGCTGGTGCCGGCAGCGAGCATCGCGATCCTGCCCGAGGCCGCCAGGGAGAATTACAGGAAGCTCCGGCAGAACCCGACAGCCCCGGTTCCAGGGCGGCTCTTGGGTGTGGATACGGCGAATACGGTATTCGAGGTAACTGCGACCAATCCAAAGGTCTATTACTCCCCGGGCAACTGCCTCATTGGCCGCGTAGACGGAAAGGACTGCATGGCCTTGGCGTGGGTCAGTCATGGCGCGATGCAGTTTTCCGGCCATGTGGGCGTGCAATCGCGATCCTGCTACGAATGGGGAGCGGCCGAGTACTTCCTGGCCTTGCAGGGAAGGTTCAGTTTCGCGGAGTCCGTGTGGCTGAACCGTCAGGTCATGCGGTGGGAACTGAGTCAAGGGAAGGACGATCCGAACAAGTACCTTTGTTGCCGCAACGAACGGACGTTTTTCGACCAGGGGAAATCCAGGTTCCTGTGGGAGACGACGGTCCTGTATGGCGACCCGGCGTGGGAAGCGCGGGTCAAGCCAACGACCGATCCCCTGTACGACCAGGAACTGCGCGTCAAGACACTGGAAGACGGACGGACAGAACTCACGTTCCTCGTCAAGATGCGCCGCGCATCGCTGCCTTCCCGTCCGGCGGCTTTTCTTCTGCAGATGCCGGCGGCTTTCCGGGCGGAGATCAGGGAAGGTCCCCGCGACCTGTTGATAGCCGACAATTTCGCGTTGGTGCCATTCTGGAAGGCCGGGGATCAGGCGCCGAAGGTGGGTGAGCAGTTCAAGGCGGTGGCCGTGGTGAGCGAACTTCCGGAGGACCTACGGGGTAAGAAGACAGGGGATTGAACGAGATCGGCCTCGTTATTCCAAACGGACCGCGACATACTCACTCGTTCGATGTGCAGGTCGGCCACGCGGACGATTGGCCGCGAGGTTCTTCATCCAATCCTCCATCGCGCCCATTTGTTTGCAGGGCCACGGAGGCCAGCACGTGTTGAGGCCGATGGGGATGTACGGCCGGCCGTCGGAGAGCTCAAAGTACCGCGCGTCGCGCGGGCTTATGCGGACAAAAGTATTCCCGTCGCCTACGGCGGAGGCGACGGACACGCCGGGGAGCATAAGCAGGACCGCGGCCAACGCCGCCCGCAGCCTGAGACCCATCGTCCACCTCCAATATGACCGTGCGGTTGTACCGCCCCCAATTCCTTGGACAAGAGAAGACGTTACGCGGCACATGAGTTGTTGTACTCCTGCCGGGCGTCGAGGGGCGACCGGCACCGCCGCTCATCCGCTAAGCGGCTTCTGGGAGTATGCGTCCTTCAGCGCTTCGTCGAGGGAATGCCCCGGATAACCAGGTCGGATCGCCATCCGACGAGCCACTGCCAGCGCCCGAGCCATGAACGTCTTGCCCGTTCCCGGCGGCCCTTCCAAGAGCAGCGTCACCACGCCTGGCCTGCGCGGACCACCGCCTGGCTACGGGCGCACTCCCGCTGGAGCCTCTCGATCTGCTTGCGTGCCGCCGCCAGTTCACGCTCAGCGGAGCGTACCCGCCCCAGGGGTCGCGGTTCGCAGGCCTGCAGCAGCCCGGAGATGGGCGGCTGGATTTTGGAATACTACGCGGTGTCGCTTCAGATGCAGCGTAGTTCCAGGTAAGCCTGAGACGCGCCAATTCACGCCGGGATGTCTTTGAGTTCCCAGCCCTTGCGGAACTTGGGCATGATGAACTCATTGGCTTTCTCGTTGTTGGTGAAACGCATGTTCTTGCCGTCCCACAGAAGCTTCTCGTTGGGGAAGCGCCAACTGATGGTGCCCAGCAGCAGCCATTCCACATAAGGTACGGCGATGCTGAAGTTGGAGCATGCGGGTTCGCCGCCTTTGCAGGCCAAAATCCAGTCCCGGAAATGGCCGGGCGAGCGCTTGATCACGGCATCAGGCTTCTTGAAGCCCTGCATCGCCGTTTCGGGAATCCTGCGGTAGCGCTCGCCGCGGTCAGCAGTAGCCAGGAAACCCTTCGAGCCGACAAACAGCTCATTATAGCCCTTGAAGTCCTCAGGCTTGAGGCCTTGTGGCAGCTTGAAGTTCCTGACCGCGCTGCCTTCGTACCAATAGACCGTCACCGGAGGCATCTTCCCGGCCGGGACAAATTTGTTGGGCCGCTCGGGGAACTCCATCTTGCAGCAATAGCTGGGATAGGTTACCGGGTTCACGCCCTCAACGGTCGTACATTCGACGCTGGTGGGAGCACCGAGTTGCAGTGCCCAGTTGGCCGGCCCGCAGATATGAACACCCCAGTCGCCGACCATCTGTGTGCCATACTCCAGAAACCCGCGCCAGTTGATGGGGGCAATCTTCGAACTGTAGGTGTGCTCAGCAGCCCGGCCGGTCCAGATGTCCCAGTTCAGCGTCGCCGGAACCGGCTCAGCAGCCGGCCATGCCTTGATGCCGCGCGCAAAGCCGCCGCCGCTCATGCCATGCACTTCGGTGACGTCGCCGATGTCGCCGCGCCAGATGATCTCACAGGCGATGCGTGTCGCTTCGGAGGAGTAGCCCTGGTTGCCCATCTGGGTGGGGACCTTGTACTTCTGGGCCGCCTTGGCCAGCAGCCGGGCTTCCCAGATAGTCTGGGTGAGCGGCTTCTGGCAGTGCACAGCGATGCCGCGCTCCATTGCCCACAGCGCCACCGTGGCGTGCATGTGGTCGGGAATGGTGATGGTGATGCCGTGGAGGTTCTTCTGCTCCTTGTCGAGCATCTCACGGAAATCGCGATACTGCTTGGCGGCCTTGAACTTCTCCGCGGCTTTCAACAAATGCTTCTCCTCGACATCGCAAAGCGCGTAAATGTTCTCGCTGGCGACGCTGTTGACATCGCCGAAGCCCTGCATGCCGCCCACGCCGACACAGCCGATGTTCATCTTCTCGCTGGGCGCACACTGACCGGCGCCGCCAAGGACGTGTCGCGGCACAATGGTAACAGTCGCTGCTAATGCCGCCGCGCCGCCCATGAAGTGACGCCTGCTGAACCGTTTCTCAACACGAAGCTGTTTTTTCATCGCCGTTCTCCATCCAGGAATGCTGACACTCAATCCCGGCAAACGCGGAAGGGATCGGTTACTCATACACGACTCAGACTTGTCCGGCAAGCGCATGTCGGTACACCGCCACCTGCGTTGAGTCGCCACGGATTCCTGCCTGCACGTAGCCCGTCCCGTCGTGTACCTCCATGGATGCATGGGATGGTCCACAAAATGGTCCACATGGTGTTTTCGGGGGAGTTCAATAAGGGAATGGCCACGCTCTAAGTCGCGTGGCCATTTCATCTTAATCTGGTCGGGGCGGCCCCATTTGTACGCTAAGTGACAACCTACGAATCGTGCCGTTCAAGGCCAGTGAAGTCCTTGCTGTGACGAGGTTTGCCGCAGCCAAGGCCGGTTAGCCGTCCGCAACAACTGGTCCTGCTCTTACGCTATTCGCGGGACGGCAGGCCCGACTGCAAACAAGTCTGCATCGGGCTGGTGGTGACGCGGGAAGGCTTGCCGCTGGGGCACGAAGTGTTCGCGGGCCATCGGCACGACTCGACGACGCTGGAGGAGATTGTCGAGACGATGGAGGCGCGCTACGGGAAGGCGGAGCGCATCTGGGCGGTAGATCGAGGGATGATCTCAACGGAGAAGATCGAGTTCCTGCGGCGCGGCGGGCGGCGCTACATCGTGGGCACGCCCAAGAGCCTGCTCAAGCGTTTTGAGCGCGAGTTGGCCGCAGGCCCGTGGCAGGCGATCCGGGAGGACCTGGAGGTGCAATATTGCGCGGGGCCGGAGGGCGGCGAGACGTTCATCTTGTGCCGCAGCGGGGCGCGGCGCGAGAAGGAAGCGGCGATGCACGCACGTTTCGAGCGGCGCATTGAGGAAGGACTGCGGCATGTGGCGGCGCGCCTGGAGCGGACGAAGAAGGCGGAGCGCGGGGCGGTGGAGCGGCAGATCGGGCGGCTGCTGGGGCACAACAGCCGTGCGGCGGGGTTGTTCGAGGTGCGAGTGGCAGAGGAGGCGGAAGGGCTGCGCGTGAGCTGGGCCAAGCGAGAAGGCTGGCGGCGCTGGTCGCAACTCAGTGAAGGTTGCTACGTGCTGCGCAGCAACGTGCTGGACTGGAGCGCGGAGGAACTGTGGCGGGCGTACATGCAGTTGACCGAAGCCGAGGCGGCGTTCCGCATCCACAAGAGCG
>Ga0315282_10008721_pt1 | contig 16329 bp, 9 predicted proteins | sample YL17G07_20_MG_FD_203693 | JGI IMG/M metagenome (GOLD analysis project Ga0315282, IMG submission 203693) | Sediment microbial communities from Yellowstone Lake, YNP, Wyoming, USA - YL17G07_20 | ecosystem: Environmental > Aquatic > Freshwater > Lake > Sediment | place: USA: Wyoming | collected...
ATCCAGCAGCATAAAGTTTACCCCTTTGTGCTTGTTTCCTCCAGGGCCTTCAATTCAAATTCGCCTTTTTTGCCCTTGCTTAAGACGTCTATTTTTTTCTTGGCATTATCCAGCCTCTGGGAGCAAGCCCTAGCCAGCTCCACCCCCTCCTGGTATTTCTTTAATGCCTCATCCAGGGAGAGTTCTCCGTTTTCCAGTTCCTCAACGATCCTCTCCAGCTTTTTTAATGTGTCCTCGAATTTTATTTCAGCCATTTCCTTTTACCTCCGTTATACGGCTTATGAGCTCTCCTTTGTGCAATCTGGTTTTAATGAGATCTCCCTCTTTGACAAAACGGTTGTCTTTTATAATGGCGCTCTCCGGCATTTTAAAGGTGATGCTGTAGCCGCGGCCCAGAATATTCAACGGGCTTAAGACAGAGAGCTTCTGGGCGGCGTTACTAAACCGCGACTGCCTTAATTCCAAAAAATGCGCCAGGCGCACATATATCTGCCTGCTCAATCCCTCGAGTTTTTCTTTGCGCTGCCGGATTAAAAGCGCCGGGTTTAATAGGCTTAACTTTTTTTGGACGCCCTCCAACCTTCCGGCGTTTATTTTAACCAGGTTCTGCGCGCCCAGGTAAAGCCCCTGGGCCAGCCCGTCCAGTTTTTCTCTCAGTTCCTCTTTGCGCGGAAGGACTAACTCCGCGGCCACAGAAGGGGTGGCTGCGCGCACATCCGCTACCAAATCCGCAATGCTCCAGTCGCGTTCATGGCCCACTGCGGAAATCACCGGGATTTTAGAATTGTATATTGCCCGCGCTACGAGCTCTTCGTTAAATGCCCAAAGATCTTCTATACTGCCGCCGCCCCTGCCTACAATCATTACCTCAATGCGCTCTCCCTGCGCAAGGCCTTCATTAAAACGGTTAAGGTCTGCTATGGCCTGGGCGATTTCCTCTTTGGCATTTTCTCCCTGCACCTGCGCCGGGCGAATAATAATCTGGATATCCTTAAAGCGCCTGTCCAGGACTTTGAGCATATCCTTTATCGCCGCTCCGCTTAAGGAGGACACTATACCCACCCTTGCGGGCAGGTAGGGTATGGGCCTTTTATGCTGCGCAGAGAATAAGCCCTCTTTCTCCAGTTTCTTTTTTAACTGCTCCAGGGCCAGCTGCAGGCTGCCTATGCCCTTGGGCTCTATTTTCTCGACGATAATCTGGTATTTTCCGTGCGGAGCGTAAGCGCTTATTTTCCCTAAGCAGATTACCTTAAGGCCGTTCTCGATTTTAAATTTAATCTCCCTGTTGGCGTAGCTAAAGAATGCCGCGGGTAAAATCGCCGCATCGTCTTTTAAGGTAAAGTAAAGGTGGCTGCCTGAGGTGCCCATATTAGAAACTTCCCCCTCCACCCATACCTGTCCAAAGGCATTCTCCAGGATTAATTTTATATCCTGCGCCAACTGTGAAACGGTATAGATATGCCTGTCCTGGGCAACCTGTGTCATGGCCTTATTTTTTTTCCTGCGCTTTTTGCTCCGGCTCCACGGGGGCTACGCTCTTTGCCGGCTCTTCAGGCTTAACCTTCAAGATAAGCAAGTTCAGGGAATAGGGAGCCAGTGTCAATGTCTCCTGATAAGGTTTATCTTCTATTTTGAGCTCTTTTTCTTCCTGCGCGGAAAAAGCACAGTTTGCGCTGCAGGAGGAATCCAGCGTATAGCGCCGGTAGAGGTAACTTCCTTTTAAATTCTTAAGCTCTATCTTGATATCGCGGTTCTTCAAAGAGAATTTGGCGGCCTTTTCCTGCAGCATAGAGGCGTTTCTTAAGAGGGCTTTTACTTTTGCGCTTGAGCGTAAGCCCTGGATATCTGCCGGGCTCTCTATTAATTTCCTTATTCTATCGCTCCTGATAAGCTCCAGGATAATCTTCCTTTCGGCGCTGCTAAAGAGAGCGATATTTGCGGATAAATAATTGGTGGCTATCTCAGGGTCTATATAATTATAAATGAGCAGGACGAGGCCTCCCTCTGTCTTGCTGCAGATTGCCCCTGTAAAATCATCCTGCAGGCTGCAGGTAAACATATCCTTGCCTAAAAGAGCCAGCATCCTGAAAGCGTTGTAGATGGCCTTGGGAACGCCCTTGTATTCGGAGTGCCCCGGCTCAAAGGCAAAAACTCCCACATTCCTGACCAGGCCTTCTTTGTTGCTTTGGAAATCCTCTAAGGAAAAATATATCTGGTTATCCACTCCCGCATCATACATATTCTTCAGCCTGGCAGGGATGTAACTGGCAGCTATAAAAGATTTTTCCTGCCTCTCCGGCAGGAGGTTGGCATTACGGTCATAATTCCACTCATCCACGATCAGGGGAGTGTCCCTGCTGAAATTAAAATAGGAGAGCCAGTCGCGTATGAGGTTGATGGCGGTTTTGCGGTAAAGGGTAATTTCTTTCTCTGCGGCCGGCGCCGTAGAAAAGGCATGCCAAGAGATAAAATCCAGGCTCAAGCGGTAACGATAGCAGAATTTAATCAATTCGTAGATCAGGCTTCTTTCCGGAGTAAGTATGGTGTTGCCTTCTAGATTCTGGAACCACCAGCTGATATCCGGGCCGCCCAAAGGTATGTGCACTTTAGTCTCAAGCTCCAATTCTTTTATTGCCTCTGCTACTGCGCGGTATAAATTCAGGTAGTCCTGCTTTCTCCCCAGGAAGAAGTCATCCAGGTCTGGCGCATTCCAAACCTCATACCATATATTATATCTTTTGCTGCAACTGTAATCACGGATTACATTCTTGACCAGTTCTTTAAATGCCTTTAAATCCCAGGGCGGGCTTTTCTTATCCAGCACCTTGCCCAGGCCTGCGGGTGTGCCGAAAATATCCAGAATCACTACTGCGCCGGCATCGCTTATGCTTTTAATCACGCTCTCGTAATTAGCCAGCAGTTTATCCTGCGCGTCCTTGTCTTTAGAAAGTTGATTTATCTCCCAAAGGTTATACTGCAAGCGGTAAAAACCGGAAAATCCCATATCCTTCTGCCAGATGTCCAGGGCCTCTTTGGCTGCCAGGGCCTGCGGCCAGCTGGCGTCTTTATGGAAACCCCGGCCGCTTAAATCTATATTGGGCCTAAAAACTTTAGGTAAGGGGATGGTATTTGAAGTGGCATCTAAAGTAAATTTAAGATCCTCCGTCTCTTGGGCACAGGCTAAATGACAAATACCAAAATTCAAATGACAAAATAAGCACAAAGCACAAATACCAAATAACAAAACATTTGTTTTGGTATTTGGTATTAGGATTTTGAATTTATTTGGGATTTTGTGCTTTGTCATTTGTCATTAACCTGTGACCTTCTTTTGTATTCTAGTAATAGAGCGCGCCTTACCGCTCTTTTCATCTATATCCAATACCGCGCCTTGCAGCTGTATATTCTGGTCTGCGACCTCAAACCTTACCGGCACAGCGGTCAAAAACCTTTCCAGGACATCCTCTATCTTTCTGCCGATGACTGAGTCGCAGGAACCGGCCATGCCTGCATCCGTAAGGTAGGCGGTCCCCTGCGGCAGGACCCTTTCATCCGCAGTCTGGATATGCGTATGCGTGCCCAGGAGCGCGGAAACTTTACCGTCTAAGTACCAGCCCAGGGCCACTTTCTCTGATGTTGCCTCGGCATGGATATCCACTATGATTATCTTGGCCTGGCGCGCCAATTCTTCTACTGCAGATAAAGTTGTCCTGAAAGGGCACTCCAGGGGTTCCATAAAAACCCTGCCGCTAACATTGATTACGCCGATTTTTTCGCCTTCTCTAGTTTTAAATACGCCGCAGCCGCGGCCCGGCGCTCCGGGAGGAAAATTTATCGGCCTTAAAATCCTCTCTTCCTGGTTGATAAACTCAAAAATTTCCCTTTTTTTCCAAATATGGTCTCCGGAAGTAAGCACCCCCGCCCCTGCGCTGAATAACTCCTCTGCCACCTTGGAGGTGATGCCTGAGCCGCCCGCGGCATTTTCCGCATTGGCTATTACAAACTGCAGGTTGTATTCTCTGGTTAATTCCGGCAGGAGTTTACTCACTGCCTCTCTGCCGGGCCTGCCCACTATATCGCCGATAAATAAGATGTTCATCTCGACCTTTTTGTTTCTTGAGTTATTTGAGTTTGTGGAGTTGCTTGAGTTCAAACTCGCTGAACTCAATGAACTCTATGAACTCTATGAACTCTATGAACTCTATGAACTCTATGAACTCAACGAACTAATGTTATTTTGCGTACTCAATAGCCCTGGTCTCGCGGATCACGGTTACCTTAATCTGGCCGGGGTACTCCATACCCTCTTCTATCTTTTTGCGGATATCGCGCGCCAGGTTTAAAGCGTCACTGTCCGAAATCTTTTCCGGCTGCACGATTACCCTGATCTCCCTGCCAGCCTGTATGGCAAAAGATTTCTCAACACCCTTAAACACATTGGCAATAGACTCCAGTTTATCCAAGCGCTTTATATATGTCTCCAGGGTTTCGCGCCGGGCGCCCGGACGGGCAGCGCTGATAGCATCCGCAGCTACTGCCAGAACCGCATAGCGGCTCTGCGCCGGGATTTCTTCATGATGCGCCTCAATTGCAGCCACGACCTCTAGAGTCTCATTGTATTTTTTCGCCAGGTCCGCGCCTATTTTTGCGTGGGTCCCCTCAATCTGGTGGTCCACTGCCTTGCCGATATCGTGCAGGAGCCCGATCCTGCGGCCGAGTTTAAAATCCAACCCCAATTCCGAAGCCATTGCGCCCAGGAGAAAAGAAACCTCCTTGGAATGCTGCAGCGCGTTCTGGCCGAAACTGGTGCGGTATTTCAGGCGGCCTAAGAGTTTGACCAGCTCCGGATGCAAGCCGTTTACCCCTGCCTCAAATACCGCGCGCTCCCCTTCCTCGCGTATCTTATCGTCCATCTCCTTTTTGGTTTTTTCCACTACCTCCTCTATCCTGCCCGGATGGATCCTGCCGTCGGCAATAAGTTTTTCCAGGCTAAGCCGCGCTATCTCCCTGCGCACGGTATCAAAGGCAGAGAGGGTCACTGCTTCAGGCGTATCGTCTATAATAACATCTACGCCGGTGGCCATTTCCAGCGCGCGGATATTCCTGCCTTCCCTGCCGATAACCCTTCCTTTCATTTCATCATTGGGCAGGGTCACGACACTAACCGTTGATTCCACGGTGTGCTCTGCCGCGCACCTTTGTATGGCCAGGCTCAAAATCTCCCGTGCCTTCTTATCCGAAAGAGTGCGTAATTCCTCCTCCTGCCTTTTTAAAAATACTGCCTTCTCCGTATTAAGCTCTTCATTCAACCGGGAGAGCAGAATATGTTTTGCCTCCTCGGCAGAGAGGGAAGAGATTTTCTGCAGCCTTTCTTTTTCCTCGGCAATCAGGGAATGCAACTGCGCATCCTTGGCTTTCAGCGCCTCCTCCTGTTTACGGATATTTTCATGCCTCGCCTCAATCTCTTTTTCTTTTTTCTCCAAAAGGTCAAGGCGCCTGTCGATATTTTCTTCTTTTTGTGCCAGGCGCCTCTCTAGATTGGCTATCTCCTGGCGCCTGTCTTTGGTTTCCCGTTCAAAATCCTGGCGCATCCTGTAAAGCAGGTCCTTGGCCTCCAGCTCTACTTCCCTGCGCCTGTCCTGTGCTTCTTTTTTGGCCTGCTCCAAAATATGCTGGGCCTCTAGTTCCGCATTCTGGATTTTCTTTTCTGCCAGATGCTTCCTCAATAAATAACCTGCGGCCAGCGCAAGCAGGACAATGGCCGTAAAGATAATGATATTGGTCATGATTTAATCAGCCTCCCTCTGTTTTAAGATACGCTCAAAACGGATTTTTAGGCAAAGATGACTCTGTTGACAGCTACATCGTGGCCGGTGGCGGGGATGCGGGGTAAGATTTGGAAGTCAAAGGCTAGTCCGATAGTGGGGGTATCTTTAGGGAGCCTGCTTAAGAAACGGTCATAACAGCCCTTGCCGCGGCCCAGGCGCCTGCCTTTTTTGTCAAAGGCAACTCCCGGCACAATAATCAGGCCCAATTTTTTCAGGCTGATATACTTCTCTATAACCGGCTCTTTCACTCCGTAAGGGCCTCTTTTTAGCCCGGCGCTATCGTCTAATATGCACGGCCTTATTACTATTTTATTTTGCTTACAAACCGGCACAGTAACTATCTTGCCTAACCTTTTTGCTTCTTTTATCATTTCCTCTGTGTTTACCTCGCCCTTGTGCGCGATGTAAAACATGACAATCTTTGCCTTGCGAAACGCTTTTGTCCTAAACAGCCTTTTTTCTATTAACCTGTTTTTCCTGTCTTGCTCCTCCTCTTTCTGTAGTGTTAACCTGGCAATGATTTTACTACGTATTTGCTTCTTTGTCAATCTCTGCGCAGCCTCTGCGTTGTGGGCCATATTGCTTAATGTTGGTGCCCGTTATGGCTTGGGCTTTTGTCCTGGAAAGGCACGGGCAAACCCCGCTTCTGGTAATAATCCTTGAGCGCGGAGCGCAAGGCCTCCTCGGCCAAAACAGAGCAGTGCATTTTTATGGGGGGCAAACCGCCCAGGGCCTCAGCCACTGCTTTATTGGAAATCTGCAGCGCCTCGGCAATAGTCTTGCCCTTGACCATCTCAGTAACAATAGAGCTTGTGGCTATGGCCGCGCCACAACCCATCGTTTTGAATTTTGCGTCTACAATGATATCATTCTCAATCTTGAGATACATTTTCATTACATCACCACAAATAACATTCCCTACGGTTCCTATCCCATTCGCTTCTGAAATTTCTCCACAATTTCTTGGGTGAAGAAAGTGATCCATAACTTTTTCGCTATAAGGCGACTGTTCTGCCATTTTACTTTACCATTATCAACTTATGCGGCTTGGTGGACTTTTTAAAATCCTTTGCCCCCTGGATCTCTTTAAGGGTTGCGAGCTTCCCTTTTTTCTCCAGCTCTTTGTAAATCAGCACCCAGGCGCAATCCTTGTCTTTATCCACTTCGCATTTGCCCTTATCCATCCCGCCGCAGGGCCCGTTTAATAGCCCTTTGGAGCAAAGCGTTATGGGACAGATGCCGGCAGTGATCTCCAGAACGCACTCCCCACACAGAGAGCATTTCTCATAAAAATCGCCTTTTGCATCCATTACTGCTGCGCAAATAGTATCGCAGGCAGGTAGCACCACCAGGCCCAGCCGGTCATTATCCTTGACAGATTGTACGCCCAAGCCGCAAGCCAAAACCAGAATTGCCTCTGACTGGCGCAGGGCCTGCATATTCTTAGCCAGTTCCGTCTTTATCTGGCTGGCCAGGCAGGGAGCAGAAGGCATACATGCGCCGGTAACGGTTTTGCCCGCTGCCTGCAATTGTTGTTTCATTGCCGCAAGCTCCGGCTCTCCGCCTGTTTTGGCAGTAGCAGCGCACTCTCCGCAGCCGACGAGAAATATTTTCTGGTAACCCTGCAGGCTCTTTAATATTGCCTCTGGGGATTTCTGAGTAGTGATAATCATAGGTTTATTTTACCACGATTAAAAACCAGCCACAAGAGGAAATTCTGCGTTTAATTAAAGGTCCCGAAAGACATACTACATCCTCCGGGACTCTTGCCGGATGTTGGCACCGGCTTAAAACAGGTAAGGCGGGACGCCACTTTTAATCAGGATTAATTACCAACAAAAATAGCTTTTAATTCCTGAACAGATCTCACTGATTCAAGGACAACTAGAATATCTTTAAGCGTTGCTTCGGTTGAACAACAGCGTTCCTCTTCTAATCTTAGGATATCGGTAATACAGGAGATAACTCTCTGTATATCTGAATTTCCTCTAAGGCAAGATACTTGGACATATTCTTTGATTCTTTCTGCAGAGGGTGTAATTCCTGCCCCAACTAGCTTCTGAATATCCCTTAATTCCTGGTCAAGGTTAATGCCCTCCAGCCTGCTTAATGGTATGCGGGAAGTATTAAGGCTCAAGTTGCTCATTGCCTGAGTGACGATGGGAAGAGCGCGTAAGTCAATTCCTCCGGTGGTATCAAGAACTTTTTTTCTATTTTGTATTGACGATGAAGCACCTAATGCTATCCCTGAGTCACCTTCTGATGGCTTAGGTGTAACAGGTTCATTATGTATCAGCGTTGCTACGGTTGACTCTTCTTCTATCGGCAAAGATCCAGCCATAACCTCCACGCCTACACCACCTGTTACCGCCTTCATCCTCTGCATTAAGACTTCTGCCATTTCTATCTCTACTGGCGAGGCGATGGGCTCAGAAATAGTAGGAATAATGGCAGAAGAATTCTCTACTCCCCGAACGATTATCTCCCCAGGATTATTAGCCTGGATTATCATCTCAGCTAAGATAGGGCTGCTGCTTGCATTAAAATCGCGTGCAGCCGGCTCTACCATAACATTTCCGGCTTTGGCTGTCGGGTTTGTTAAAGCTAAGTCTAATTCCGTGCTCGTAGCGATTATCCCACCGCTGAAATAATTCCTTATAGTCTGGCCATAGGGTGTATATACCGGAACTTTAAGGTTATATTCGCCGTCTTTAAAGGACTTCTGGTATGACTGAAAGTAAGTAGTCTTAGACCAAGGTTTTTGGGAAATTAGATTAGTTAAGTCTTTTCTGTTTATAATTCTTGAATAAGTGTCACCTTTACCAGAAAAGCGCGCCTTAAACCACTGGGCAAGGATTAAGGAGTAATAGACCTGCCTTAAAGGAGCGTATCTTTTAGAAGTGTTGACTTCCCTGGTAAGCTTAGGGATGATAAGTTCTCTGATAAGCTGGCTTGAGTATTCATTGAGTTGTTTCAGGCGTTCGTCTTTAAAGCTGTAAACGGTATTGTTTTTGAGGTAATCCTGTTCAAGCATGACTTTAAGGGTAGCCTTGTAGACATAGGCTGAGCCAACGGTCTCTCTTATGATTATTTCATCCGGGACAATCCAAGGCCGGGTCAAAGTTGGGATAGCGATATTCTCAGAACCAAAGAGCTCTCCTGCTTTCTGGCAGAGCTTATCCCAATATTTTCTTCCTTCGGGGGTTTCTGGAGAGGTAGCAAGGGCTGTGTCTTTTTTAAGCTGCAGGTCTACCTCAAGCATAATCTTACCTATGTCAGTCCTGGCTAAGTAATCGTCGATAATGTTGTTTTCTGCATCAGGGCGTAAATTTACCCAGAAACTGTCATTGGGAAGAGAGATACCGATAAAGAAATACTTTAGTAATTCCTTAGAAGTGTTCTCGAGTTCCTGGGTTCGCGGGTTCTTAAGATCGCCTTTATCAAGAAACAGGTGAAATGTATTATCTTCTGCCCCATATGAAAGATATCTTAAATGCAGCGGCCGGAATTTATCCGTGACAAGCTGGCTGTGCAACTGGCTTAGGTAACCGGCGATATTAAGCTGGCTTACTCCTTGAGCAAAACAAAGAGTATCGAGGATTAACGATAGGCTCAAAATAACGCATAAGATTTTGTACGACTTCTTTATCATTTTATTTTGCTAATGACCATTCTCTCTTCAGGAAGAATTTCCTGACCCTGGAGAACATGGCAAAAATTAACAGCTTCTGGGTTTAATAATTCTCTGTGTTCCAGTTGAGCCAGGAGATTTTGAAGCAACGCTCTTTGTGTAATATCTTTTTCAGCAAGGATGTTATCTTTTAATATCAGCCTGACTTCATGGACATAGAGAACAGCTAAGCTCTCCTGCCCCTGCTTTAAGGCACGGGCAGCCCGAAGAATCTTTAAATCTGCCGGATTCAGGTTTGAAATAAATTTTTCGTCTTTAAGAGTGAGCTCAATTTTGCTGAGGTCAATGCCGCCTAGATTAGTCGTAACATCAGTTTTGCTTGAAGAAGAAACGCCCTGCTCTAAGGATGTGACTGCCTGACCCACAATTTCATTCTGGGGTTCTTTTTCTTGGATTGATTTTAAGAAAGTTAATGATTCTATACTACCAAGCTGAGCTAAAGCCTGCGCTGCCGAGTTTCTCGCATTGTGGTCAGAATTAAATAATGCATTATTGAGTTCTGAAACCGCCTGTTCCATAAATACAGCGGGTAGTTTATCCAATTCCTTAATTGAAATACCCTCAACACTAGAATCATGAATAAACGTTTCTGCTTCTGCCCAATCTGTTCTTGGCAAAGTATCCAATTTAGGTGTAGCATTAACATTGCGTATCTCTTGTTCTGTCTTTGGAGATAACTGTGGCTTGACCTTTGACAATATTGATAAAAATATCTTTTCTAGGTCTTGGCTAGCTTCATGGGAGAGCTTAAAGAACGCACCTCCTATCTCATGAATGATAACCCTGAATAACGCTATTGCTACATCTCTATCTTTGTCCTCAATGGCTTGATAAATTTCTTTTACACTAATGCGCCGCCCAATAAGGTCTTCAATACAGCTTCTCTGAATGTAAAGCGTATTCCCTCTTAATGTAGCCCCGAAAGTAGAGCGCTTGTTATCGATTATATAAATGAATAACTTGCTGTGGTACTTTAACATTTCGTTAACATGGTTAGGAAATAGCCGGGCAAAGAACATTGAAAGCGCAGCTAAGAAATCTATATCTATAGGCAACCCCTTTACCTTCCTAAAAAGATATGCTTTCCTTATTTCATGCGCAATCGGTGCTGGAAATTGCTCTAAGCGTGCCGGCAGATTTGCAGAAGGATCCTGCGCCAGGTTCTCTAAGAGCTTTCTTAAATTATCCAAAATTTCAGACCTGTCTCTGTCTTCCAGCATAACCGCTGTCTTAGGGCTTTCTGTATTAGGCAAAGAAGAAATCCTCATCTCCCGCATCGGGGTATCAAAACCGAGTATCTCCTCAATTCTTTCATCAAGCCGACTGCCTCTTCCCTTTGAATTTCTTCCTGATATTTGAATCTCGTAATCTTCAGCTATTGCAATAACTTCATTGGCAAGTTTAAGTGTCCAGGGTATATTTTGCTCTTTTGCCAATCTCATTGCGCCAAGCTCGATTGCTTCATGCGCCAACAAGGCTACTTTTTCCAGATAATTGTAGGAAAGAGAAGCATAAACTGCGGCATCAATCTTAATGGAATTGTCAATAATATCAGAGAATGCAATTTGAAATGATTCTTCATTATTAAATACCAGGCAAGGAGATCTGTCGCGAGACCGAAGAAGAATTATATTAGCGAATGATAAAATTTTTGGTATATTCACTATACCAAGCCCTGGAATGTTGACATAAGAGTAATCCTGTAGATATCCTAAAATTGATTTTATCTCTGGCGTATACTCTTCGCGGTTATCCTTCCATCCCCTGCTATCACCCCAAATAAGATATCCCCTCCCTTCCTGTCTTGCCTGTAAGATTGCCTGATCCAACTGGTCGCGGCCCCTAAGCGTAAACATACCTCTGCCTTTTGCAGAGAATCTCTTTTCTCCGGAAACTAATAGTGGAAGAGTATTAAGCCACTGATTAAATGCAACCAATGAATTGTTTGCTGAAGTGGTACCTGTTTCTCTAATAATCTTATCCAAATAAAGCTCTATTTCATTTATTTGTTTCGTTTCGTCATCTTGGAAATGATGGAAGAAGCAGGCTTTTCTTTTCCCTATCAACAATTCCAAAGGAAGGATAAAAGGCTTGCCTTGTCTTCTAACCTCCTCCATATCTAGGAAGCTAAACCTTGGCGGAGAGAATATGTCATCGGGATGAGTATGAAAACCTAATACTACATCATTCTGACTGTAACGAGCTTTTATTACGTCATAAAGATTGGGTAAGGTTAATCCCTTGAATCTGCCAAATCTATCCAGCTCAATCTTTACATCTAAATGAACAAAAGGAATGAGTTTCTTGACAGGGGAATAGCGCGATATACCTTTTGTGGCTGCGTTAATCTGGACAAATCCCTTGTAAGGAAATTCTATCACCCTAACTTTACCTAAATTATCAGAATCCTTTACCACCAATCCCCCTACTTCAGGATTAAACTCTCTGGGTATAGCATAATTGCTGAGCATAGATGACAAATAGATTTCCTTGCCATTTTTGCTTAATAGCGAAGTTGTGTTGGATTTAAGTAATTCCATAATGAAGATATTCCCTGCGGCATCAAATATACTTTCATCTTCAACGCATACCTCATAATATTCTGGTTGGTAGCCAGATGAATACTCAAGCATGATTAATCTACCCAAAGCCGGATATTTAAACTGTAACAACCGTTTACGGGGGGAATTCTCGTAGATAAAGAATTCCATGCCGGGTGCAAGCTTCCCGGAATTTGCAATTACTTTGCCGATATCGTCTCTTGTGCTATCCTGAGAAAGCAATGCAATAGAATTAAAAAGGTGGCCTCTTGCTAGTTTCTTTTTGCTTGGCCGAGGGACAGGCTTTTTATTTAAAGAAGACGTTATCTTAGTAACCCACTCGGTCAGAAGAATTAAATGCTCTAATTCTGCATTATCTGTCTCTGTATGGCCTTGGGCATAATTCGCGCGGAAATGGGCGATACGCAAGCCTTCAATTTCTTTAAATGCCTGCTCATCACCTGCGCTAAAGTCGAATTCTTCTGGGGCGTTTTCATTGCCGGAGACCTTTCTTGCAGCCTCAATAACGGCTTTATACGCAGGATCACCTACTCTTTCCTTTATTTTACCGAAGTTTATAAACTTTACTGCCAAAGGAGATTTCTTGTCTAAAAGAGGTCCGTCAATGGAGATCATTAAATCAATGTCTTCAAAGAGCTCAGGATGGTCTCTGACTAGATACCGCGCTCCATTAGCTACGCCTGAAGGTCCTGCTTCTTCTTCGGCGGTAAATATTAGGCGTAAATTCGGATGCGGAATTTGTTTTTCTTTCATTACCTCTAGAGCCTCCGTGATCACTGCCAAAGCAACAGCATCATCAAGGCCTGCCTCAGCATATTTCCCTTTTCCTTCAGCAATTACAGAATTTCCGGTTAAACGTAATAATGTCGGCGTATGGGTTCCCGTATCGAGGTGCGCATGTAAGGCTATTCTCAAAGGCTCACCCTTATAATTTTCTGATGCCGGTATATCCCAGATAAGATTGTTAGGAGCTTGATAGGAAAGCTTTTGCGGTATCTTATTTTCGCTGCCTCCTATCTTTTCTAGTTGTGAAGCGATATAATCCCTTAAGATCTCTTCTTTTCCGCTTTTACTGGGGATACCCAAATATTCGGATAATCTTTCTACAAAACGCCTCTGGTCAATAAGAGAATCTTTTTGAGTAAAACGCAGCCTTTTGATGAATCTTATTCTTTCTTTTGCCCAAGATAAATTCAGGGATAAGGCAGCCATTAATTCTTCTTTTATATTCTGGTCTAGAGACGCAGTTTTAATTTCTTCAATAATGCTAAAAGCAGGGTCATCGGGATCTGCTGTCTCAGGGTGAAATAAGTAGGAAAATTCATCTGCTATTTTTTGGATAAATTCTACCTGCTCCTGTGTTTTGGGATCAAGTACTACCTTGCCGTCTCTAAGTTGTCTTTTCGCTTTGTCTTTGTATATACCTTCTATTAACTCTGCGATGTCCGGAGTGCCGTTTCGTGTAACCCTAAACCATTCCTTAAAATTACGGTATAGTATGTAGAAGAATATTCCTACACCAACAGCAAAAGCAACTAAAATACCTCCTGAAAGCCAGGAATCACTTACGCTTTGGAATCCGGAGGCCAGGGCCTGCTTAGATGTTGAAAGCAAAAATCCTATTGCAAGCAAAGAAGCTACCATTGCCTTCTTTTCTTTACTAATCTTTTTGTTGTCACCCGGCAACTCAAGATTCCTCTTAAGTTCTTCTAACCTTTTTTCTTCTGGGGTAATTCTAGCTTTTATTTCGTTGCGTTTTCTTTCCAGGCTTGCGACTGCCACATTTACCTTTTCTAGTTCGCCTGAAAGAACCGTAACCGATGCTTCCCTGTTATTCTGCTTTTCCCTCTCCAAAGATGCTAAAAGCTGTTGCTGAACGCTTTGTCTTTCCTGCAACTGGGCTTCTGTAGCTTCCGCTTCTTTTAAGAGCGCACTGAGTTTCTGCTGCAGTTGCTGGAGTTCCTGTTCTTTTCTTTTTCTGTCAGCTTCCTGTGAGGTTTCAGGTAATGATATCTTGTGCCCTGAGAAAGAAAGATTCTCATAGACAGTCCCTAATGCTTGAAGATAACTTGGCGCAAACGCAAACATCTTTAGTCTATACCTGTCTCCTCCAGGTTTTTTGAAATAGCCGGATATAGCTGTTCCTTGTTGCTGAACTAAAACCCGTAAAGTAGATTTTATCCTTGTCCTAGAAGAAATGTCAGTGCTTCCTACCAAAAGCTCCTTGAATCCCTGCTGTGAAAGGTAAAGCTTGAGCCTTTCCAGAAAAGTAGCCATCGTATCATTGAATTGACCGTCACTTGCATTAAGCAAAGGATGATTCGTATTAAGTTGAAAACTATCCAAAAGGAAGGCTTCTTTACCATCGCTATCCTTTAAAACCATTGTATAAAGGTTGCCCACCCACCTGCCGTTTTCTACAACCTTAAAAAGCATAAAAGCCGGGTCTAACTTTGTAGTCAGGAAGTCGGAGAAATGCATCACTCCAATTGCTGTGCAATCAATACTAATAGAGCCGCTAAAGAAATCAGTAAAGGTAACGCCCGAAAGATAAAACTGTAGCAGTCCGCGCCGAGGCCTCTCGGTTTGGTCTGAAAACAAGCTGACTCTCTTTTTGATAATACCAACTAATTCGGCTGAAACTTTTGAATTTTGAGTTATACTCTCGTTATTCTTTAAGAAATCTAAAGCCTGCTGCCAATACCCAGCATTAAGCCTTGCTTTTTTAGGCAGCTCATTGGTGTTAAAAATCTTCCTACGCAGCTTTCTGGTTTGATCAGCCAAGACAAGTTCAACAGCTGTCTGCATAATCTCTACTCTCTTGTCATTCGGCGTATTCCAGCTTTGAATACGGGTAATTACTTCTGTCATTACTTCTTTTATCTCGCCCGGGGTTATGACTTCAAAGAGTTCACGGTATTCCGGAACAGGCCGTCTTCCGTAAATTATGTTTTTGATTCTCTTGTAGAAATCGGGATGTGTTTCGGATATACGCCTTAAGAATTCTTTGACAGCGGTTAATTCATCTTTAACAGGATCTTGCATTAAAGAGGGATCAAGGTTAATGTTCTTGCGGTCATAAGCAACACGGAATTTTTCTCCCGGCGTGCGGAAGTCCTTAGAAAGCCCCTGCATTTCCTCTTTTAACACTCTGTAGTATCCTAGTTTCCTACGTTCCCAGTATGAATAGAGCCCCTGCCTGCCCATTAACGACCATGGCCTGCCAACAACCGGAGTATAAATAAGGGTTAGCAACGGAAAGGCAAATATGCCCCAATACCATGGTTTAGACAAAAGCAGATTACGGATTTTAACCGGCTCGCTTTTTGCAGGAAAGATATTGCGGACTAAAACTCTTAAGGTGGTCGCAATAAGCCAAGGGCTAAGGATTAGAAGCGGGATAATGAAATAATCATTACCCGGAAGACCGAGCTGGACTAAAAGCTCTTTTACCTGATTGTAAACTGGCAATGTAGCTAACAAAAGGCCGGAGAAACCATAAAGAGTAGTGCTTTTTCCTCCTATGCCTCTTCTAAGATTCTCAATTTGGGCTTCGTATGCTTTTACTTTTTCTTCTAGCGAAGATACTTCTTCTTTTAAGTACTTAACTTCTGCTTCAGCTCCTTCTTTGGCATAACTAAGGACATCAGCTGTATAATTTTCTCCAGCCTTTTTTGCATCCTCATATGCCTCTCTTAATTCCCTTAAGTCTCCTTCTTTGTTTAGAAGATCATTCCTGCGCTGGCTTAGTTTAGCTCTGAACTCCTCTAAGGTTTGTTTTAAAGAATTAACTAGATTTTCCTGGCGCTTAAGAACCCCTTCTGACTCTTTTGAGTCAGGTAAAGCAGCTACTGGTGTTCTCTCAACTCTTTTAGTTTCTAATTGGGGGGCTCTTGGATAGACAGATTGGACCTGTTCCGACTTAAGTCTGAGTAGGATCTCTTCTTGGGTAGGTAGGTCTTTTGTTATATATTCAAAGAGCCTAAGGCCAAGTTCAGGATTTAACTTTATTGACTCGCTTAAGGTATCTTTGGCAAAATTTTCAATTTCAGAAGAAAAGGTAGGCAGCCGCATCATCTGCTCATAAACCACTTTTATGAGTGCCTGTATTTCGCTATCCCTATCTAACTCCGGGTTCTGTGTAAATAGCCACTTCAGATATCGCGGAAGCCTCTCGTAGCGAGAACGAATTTCAGGCGAGATATGCAAACCTCTTTCTTCAGGGCTGGGCCCCTGGAAGCGCCTGACG